>Ga0209550_10004617_pt1 | contig 13028 bp, 15 predicted proteins | sample LauGreSuBDMM15SN_2_FD_187567 | JGI IMG/M metagenome (GOLD analysis project Ga0209550, IMG submission 187567) | Freshwater lake microbial communities from Lake Michigan, USA - Su13.BD.MM15.SN (SPAdes) (version 5) | ecosystem: Environmental > Aquatic > Freshwater > Lake | place: Lake Michigan... | reverse complement strand
TTTGGATTCAGTATCTACTGTTTCTATTTTGGCTTCTTCCTTTGGTTCTTGTTTTTGTTTTATTGGCTCACAAATACCTGTTTTTCTATTTTTTCTAGTACCATTCGGGCAACGAGTATGTTTTATAACATCCATAGGTTCTGTATTGATTGGTTTTATTTCTAATTCTGTTACTGTACTGGATTCTGATTCTGTTGCTGTACTGGATTCTGATTCTGATTCTGATTCTGTTGCTGTACTAGATTTTGATTCCGTTTCGGATACTGATTCTACAACAGGTTCGGTTTCTTGCACAGTATTATTCTTATTTAAAATAGGTTCACAAATACCTGTTTTTCTATTTTTTCTGCTTCCGTTAGGACAACGGGCTGATTTTACAGGATTTTGTTTATCAATAAATCCGATTTCTTTTATGGATTCTGGTTTTGATTCGGATATGGATTCCGATTCAGACATAGATTCCGATTCAGACATGGATTCCGATTTAGATACTGAATCCAACTCTATCGGGGGTTCATTATCAGGATCTAATTTCGGGGTTTCCGAAAAGCTTGGATCATTTTTAGGATCGACTTTTTCACATTCCCTTGTCTTCCTATTTTTCCTAGTTCCCTTAGGACAACGTGTATACTTTTTAGTAGGTTGTTCTACTACTGATATATCCGGTTTGCAGTTTTGGCCTTTTCTACATCGTTTCGTTTTATTCGGATCGTTTTGGATGCATTCTCCCGTTTTTTTATCTATATGATATCCTTTCGGACATTTCTTGTGTTTTGGTTTTACATCATTTTCAGACATATATTATTCCACTTTATAATGTATGTATATTATTTTTGGTCTATACAATATAGTTGCAGAGTACGAATACAACTATCAATATTACTTAACATTTTCTTTTTCTCTAAATTATAAGGTCGTATACATTTTATGCAATCGTCAAATGATTTCCATTGAATATTACTAATTTCTGTTTTTTGATAATGATGATGTTCTAAAGAAGTATGATAGTCCATATACATCAAAAAATATTTATGTTTGTAAGAATTATAATTGGACCCAGTAAAGGTTTCTTCATAAGGTACAATATTGATTAAATTAATCAGACTACTAATCGGATATCCTGTTTCTTCCGAAAATTCTCGTAATGCGCAATTATAATCAGACTCGTATACATTCCGTCTACCTTTTGGAAACCCCCACTCCGGTTCTTCATATTTACCATACTTATCACTTTCATCTAAAATCGTTTTCAAATCATAAAACTCATTATTCACCGTGACTCCTTGAATAATACTCTGTATTTTATCCTTCAGTATAAAATTGGGTTTACTTTGTTCATGATATTGATGATACTTTAAGCGCAGTTGCGTCTTTTCATGAACGGTCATTTGTTTGCACATATTGAGAATATAATATTTCTGATGTAAAGAAAACTTGGCTCTTAAAAAATCGATATAACCTAAACTATCTTTACGGCATACCATCAAGTACTCTATTTTTTGATTATTATATCGGAACACTATAACACCAGTACTCGTAATAGGAAATTTACATTGATGAAATAAGTGTCCATATTTACCACAATTATTACAAAATAATTCACTACTGGACATGGTATTTTACTAATAATTGTTATATCTATATGTTTATATACTTTCATGAAAAATTTGGATGAAACTATTTGGTTACCTCATTTTTGGTTCTTTCTATATACGGTAGCTCACAGTTATCCCGACACTCCTAATAAAGTCACAAAAAGAAAATATTACGATTTTGTATTAAACTTACCTCTGTATGTACCACATGATACCATTCGAAATCAGTTTAGTCATTTACTAGATGAATTTCCAGTTTCGCCTTATTTAGATAATAAAGATTCTTTCACCTATTGGGTTCACGTGATGAACAATAAATTGAATTTTCAATTAGGATATCATCAAAAAACCTATTTGCAAAATTTAGATGAGTATTATCATCACTTCTTACCCCAACCGTTACAAATATCCGACAAAATTGGATTTCAAAAAAAATATATCATCATGTGTTTTATAGTATGCTTCGTGTTTATGATTATTTACTACTATTAGCTACTCTTATTATCTACAAATAAAATATAATGCGAACTGAATTAATTATTCTACTGATAGTGGGGTTTTTGATCGCTAATATTTATACCGATGGAAAATACTTCAAGCAACTACTGTCGTATAAAAAATACTATCAAATGGCCGGTGTTGCTTTCGCTGGACTCGTTATTTACTGGTTGTTGAAGAAAAATCCCAAAGGCACATATGATATGATACGCACATCCAATGACTACATAAAATATTTACCTATAGATGAAGGTACTTCCAAGTTCATTTCCCCGATTTTAGACTTTACCGCAAAACAAGAGATGGTACAAAACGGTGGTGGATATCTACCTAATTCACTCATGAATATTTTCAAAAAAGACCCGGTTTCAGCTCCGTCTATACAACAAGAATCACGACTTTTGAATTCTGGGTATTCTTCTAGCCATGGCGGCGACGTGAAAAAAACAAAACGTTCTGTTAGTGAAACGAAAAAGAAATTCGTAGCGTCTCGACAAAATTGGAAATGTGGCGATTGTCAAGAGCAATTATCAGCATGGTTTGAAGTAGATCATAAAATTAGATTAGAATATGGTGGCAGTAATCATATCGATAATTTAGTAGCTTTGTGTAGAGAATGTCATGGTAAGAAAACAACTATCGAAAATTTATAATCAACCTTAATTATATAAGCAACTATATAATTAATATCATGGTAGAAACTTCTGTAGAAATTAAACCAAAATTAACTTGGTTTCCGAGTTACTCATTAACATCTACTAGTAAAGCAGTCGGTGGAAAATTGATTCAATACATAGTAGCTATTTGCGTTGTCATATATTTAATATTTCTCATGTACTATATTTCCAAAGACAAGGATGCATTGGATAAAAATTATTTGTTATACATGTTTGCTCTTATTACTCCCATGGTGTTTATGTTTTTAGTGTTACTATCGAATTCTCAATCATCCAATGTTATCATGATGAGTATTGCATGTGTAGCCATATTGCTTTCTTTTGTACTATTTTCTTACTTCCCGAATGTTTTCTATATAAATCAAATTTACGACTCTTTGTTTGATTACGTAGAAATTCCGGGATATTCCAAAGAATCTTCATTTTTAATTTCTTTCGGTCTCAAATTTCTCCTATTATTCATTGTGGTAACCGCGCTTTCTATTATTTACAACTTATTCTTCAATACTGCAAAACAAAATAAAACATTTGGGTTTATTATTCATTTTATTTTTTTCATTCCTTGTTTGTTAAGCGATTTCGTGGGGTTTCTTCTAAAGGAATACAATACTACTTCTAATGTGGTATTTGTCCTGTTTATTCTGGAAATTGTTATTTTACTTGTCTATTTTTACATTCCTCACAAATTATTGAAATATAGTTTGTCGAAAGGAAAATCCATGATCCGAGAACCTACCTTTTTAGGCGAAACACGTATTCTAGGTGGTTCTGAATTATTAGTGAGAAACGACGACGAAATCACCCAGTTGCAATCGAAAGATAAGATTATCAATAAACATTACGCAATTTCATTCTGGATTTCCTACAATCCATTGAATGTTCATGCCCATGATTCTACCGAAACACCTTTATTTTGGTACGGTAAAGATTCCATCAATAGTGAAAAAATAGGTATACCATACTTATCGTATCTTCATAATGATGTGTTTATCATAAAATATACCAATAACCTAGGCGATCCAATCAATCCATACTTCATTTCGGAAATTCATATAGAACCTCAACGATGGAATCATATTGTATTTAATTATCACAATAGTAGAGTAGATTTATTTATCAATGGTATTTTAGAAAAAACGATTGAATTAGGAAATGGAATTCCTGTGTATGATATGACGAATGTATTTGTAATCGGTAGTCCCAATAACAAACTTCATGTAGCATTATGTAATATGTTACTATTTCCAGAACCATTGACAAAAACGCAAATATCCAATCAATATAATCTATTAAAATTGCAAAATCCTCCTGTAAATAATCTACTGTAAAAATATAAAGAATGAATTATACTTTCATTATTTTAGGCATTATTTTGATATTAGTATTGTATGTTTTGTATCGATATTTATATGATCGACAAACCATGGTGTCCACCAAAGTTTATTTGAAAGATAAACCTCCGGATAAGTCTTTTGAAGAACTATCGAATCCAGCCTCTTCTCGCTACTCCTATAATATTTGGATTTATATCACAACTTTAACGAAAACTTCAGAAAAAATATTTAGCATACAAGATGGTGATGGAAGCAACACCGCTTTATATAAATTTGAATTGAAAGCTTATTCCGATGGTTCTTTAAAGTACAAAATAAATTCTTTCGATGATAATATTATAACGTCCAATTTCCCCTTACAAAAATGGGTTTGTATAACTGTTAGTGTTGACAATAACGTCGTTGATTTATATTTAGACGGAAAATTAGTCAAATCTCAGAAATTTGCTGCCGCTGGTATGATAGCTCCTACTAAAACATGTAAAATATCATTCGGTAACGGCGATATCTATGTAGCTCAATTCGAACGACTACCCTACCCCATTGATCCTCAAACCGCTTGGGACCGTTATATGGCTGGCAATGGTGGATCGTATATTGGTAATTCCTTTGCTTCCTATGGAGCCAACTTGATTTTAACCAAAGATCAATTGGATATGAAAAAATTTAATTTATTTTAGCCATCTATGTATTTATGCATCACTTTATAATTACATAAATCTACCTTACAATATATATACCACGAATGGATAAACCAATTATTGAACAAATATCCAATTCAATTCCCAAACAAGAAGATGTAACGAATATGGCTACTAATGTTACGGAAGGAATATCGCAATCCATTTCCAGTGCACAAGAAGGTATTAAAACGAATTTAGATAATTTTTCCAATACTGTGAATGTTGGTGAAGCTAGTTCTGAATTTTTAGATGCAAACGGTATTTTAGCAAAGTTCGTGTTTCTGATACTCGTTCTGATTGGGTTTTTTCTGCTGATGAAAATCGGTATTTCTATATTAGGCTATTTTCTGAGTCCTTGGTCCAATCCTTACTTAATTAAAGGTTCATTAGGTGGATCTACAACCGCCACTATCGTGCAAAATCCACGTGATGCTAATTCCGCTGTTATTTTAAGATCCAATGATCGCAACAAAGGAATTGAATATACATGGTCGGTATGGTTGTTTATCAATGACGGTAATAATTCACAAACTGGTCTTCGTAATATTTTTGTGAAAGGCGATCCTAGTTTTGATTCTAGTACAGGAACCAATCTTCTCAATGGACCCGGGCTGTACTTAAAAACTAACGAAGATAATAATAGATTAACGTATAGTTTAGTAGTAAAAGTGGATACCATGAATAGTATTCAAGAATCAGAAGTAAACAATATACCAATTAATAAATGGTTTCATGTAATCATACGTATGCAAAATAAAATTCTGGATACTTATATTAACGGAGTTGTTACAGAAAGACTGAATTTGTTATCTCTACCTAAACAAAACTTTAATAACGTTACTATTCACGGAAATGGTGGATATTCCGGTACCACATCCAGTCTTCGTTACTTTAGCTATGCATTGAATGTGTTTGAAATCAATAATATTATCATGTTCGGTCCAGATCTATCGCCCAGTAGTTTATCTGCAGATAGTAAAGCGCTTTCTGGAACCTATTCCTATTTATCGCCACAATGGTATTCTGGTAATTATAATACGTAATCTTGTTTTGTTTATATAGTGTATATATACTATATAAAAAACGACATGTCAGCTGCAACCGATACTGCTGATATTTCCAAAATATGTAGTCAGCGAAGATTCAATATGTTATACAATGTGCCTCCTACGCGATATACTCCTGTTAGTCCGTATACATATACATTAAATGGGCAATTAAAATACACCAAACAACAATTAGATATGAGACGTAAAGTAGAAATTTTAAAATACGATAAATCGAGTTCACAAGTTAGTAAACAAACGAAAAAAGAAAAATGGGTGCAAATCAATAATCAGAAATACCCCGTTTATAAAATTCTTGCCAAAAACAATTGCGATACTATCGAAACATCATCTAAACTCAGTAACATTCCAGGTCCTGCTGTTCCTTTAAAACTAGATAGCAACGTTCCGTTATATAATTTCGGTACACCGATTCGATCCTATGCCATTTTGAACAATATGAATGATATTCCATATGAATTAATTGTAACGGGTGATACCAGTTATTTTTACGATTCTCAGTTCGCATTTCTTGCTTATATTCGAATTCTCAGTTCCATAGATGAAACGTCGAAATTGTTTTCCATACAAATCCCCTTTGCGATTGGTTATAACAAAACGTCTTCTACTAGTACTACTATATCTGGAAATATATTTTTACAGGTTACAAATAATATATCAAATACAACTAAAATTTATTATTCAGGTAGTGTCGTAAATTCAGGTATGCATCGTATTTCATTCGATATTAGCGGAGCGTATTTTCCACCAAATTCATCCAATACCGTTGAAACCGATATTATTGGTACCATCACTATAGACAATATATATTTACCAACTCATTCTGGATATCTATATGAAGTACAACAAATGTTTGATATAAATACTGATATATCACTCGCTGTTATTACTCCTTATATTAAAGTTCATACCAACAATATTACTATTTATGCACTATAATTTACCAAAAACAAGCATTTTCTATATTATTTTGGTTCTTAATTTGTTCATTTTCATTGGGTCGTATAAATTTTGTATCATTTTCAGCAATAATACGTTTCCACATTGGGATATCTACCCATCTATTACCCATTACACCAAATAATAATTGTAATCCTCCACCTACATAAATTGCCGACTTATTCAATTTTGTAAAAATAAAATCACTTAATGGAAGTCCGTAACCTCCACAACCTAGTAACGCTATATCAAAATCCAATTTCGATATATCATTACACATTATTTCAAATGTCTCTATCCAACTAGAATGAATCCAATTAAAACCAGATGTAACGTAACTTTTGTAAAATACAAATTCTTGACCATCTAAAAATAGAGGTTTATTCTTATATATTTGGAAATCATTTTTTAATTGTTGTTGCATAGATTCTGTAAACGGGTTTATTATGAGTACTTTTTTCCCCAACAAATAATGACTCCATGGTTTCAAATTTTCTTCGATACAATAAAATGGCTCAAGTATTTTGAATGTGACTCTATTTAGTTTATATGTATTGATATAATATTCTTCATAAGGATAAAGAGTATTACCACCCCATTCTGCGATAGCTGTAGAATGTTCCAAACAGGATTTATATTTGTTCGCAAATTCTTCAAGCTGTTCCATAGTATTACAATAAATTCCAAGATTATTATTCAATCTATGTATACTATGTTCATCTATTTTACTTTTCATGGAAAAAAGATATGGTATAATAGATTCAGGACCAAGACCTAATCTAGATATTAAAAATGGTTTATTATTTTGTATCAGTTTGATAAAATAATCATTGGATTCTTTTAAACTCATTTTTATAGTATTCTATTTTTATATTTATATTATTATTCCTTGATGTTTGTAGAATATCAAGTACTCCAATTTCTTGCTTTCCAAACATCGACACCCCAATTATTGATTACAATAGGACATGCAGAATTATTTAACAACACATCGCATTCACCATATATAGATTCTTTTCGAATATTTCGACGATTTTTAATTATGGCATGATCATACATAAATTCAAAATTATCACAACTTACATGAATACGTTTTGTTTTGGAGTGTATAGTGATACACCATTTGATATCATTATCATAATAGGTAAAATTAAAATCGCCGTATATCGGTTCCGATTTATAGCAATATTTTTTGACTTGCTCGATCGCTTTTTCCGCAAATATACGCTTGTTTTCTTTGGTATTGAGTCGTCGATTTTCTTGATTTGCATACATGTTCGATTTTTGTAAATAGAGTTTTCATTATTTATGGACTCTATTTGCTTTTATTTTTATTTCAATTTTTTAGTTATTGGTAAAAAATTGATTTTATTTTGCATGTAGATAATGACATTAAAATAAAATTATGACAACAGAAACTCATAGACAGCTTAAACTAGTTCAGTACACAAATGTGCGATATAATAATGATATTGAAGAAGATGATGCTTATTATAACATCAATATAGAAGTCAAAACTTTTCAATATGAAACGAAAAATAAACAAGAATATTACCAAATCAATATTGAATATCTATTTGAAAAAGGCTTATTACCAGTTGATCGTTCCTCGTACATGGAAAAATTAATGCATCCTATGTATATCAGAGGAGGACTTAAATTAACCAGTTCTATTGACGGTATTTATTCCAAAAATGAAGTATTAATTGTAAAAAATGATCTGACCACTACGATGATACGATATTTACTCATGTCGGACGAAGAACTTGCATTATATTCTGGTCATTCAACTCCTCAAAAATACAGACAAAATATTATACTGGCTATTTCTTATTTCTGGTAATTCGTTAAGTTCGGATTTAAACACATTTTTTGCGTGGGAAACACATGTCCGGATAAACATTTATCACTTTCTGTAATGGGTACACATCCTCGTTTATTTTGATACTCGCCAACTAAACACCAATTGTATTTAGATGAACTAATCGGTTTTTGAATGGAATTTTCGGATTCATCGGGTTCAGGGTCGTTTGGTCTTTGCTTATGTTCCTGGACTGCTTGATGTAGTTCCGTTGATTTTTTTTGGGATGGATCGCCACTTTTCATCAATAAATTTCCAACATTTTGTACAGCATCTTCTGCTATATCGATAGTTTCTTTAGCAGTATCGCCTACTATATCAGCAGTTTTATTGAGTACAGCCCCAGTAGAATACCCGGTTACAGCTAAAAAATCGGTAATAACAGGAGAAAATATATCTACAAACTGCTGCATAGAGTTTCCTAAAATTCCTAATAAATTGATTCCTAAATAAGTGAAAAATAATACAAGTAACAAAATGATAATCATCCATGTTTTCCAGTCAAACATACCACTGAATAGCATATTCTCTTGATTGGCGGATACTTCTGTCGGAGCAGTCGTAAAAGTGGATAATGGTTGTGTCAATATATTGGTAACTTTTTCCGGCATGGATGAAGATTTTATTTTAGGCATAGTTTCTTCTAAACGGTTCATTTATATATATTGTATAAACTATTTTGTTATTTTGAAAATAGGTTTAAAGTCATTCTTTTTATTTACCATTATACATTAATAATGTTTCTGCAAATTTTCGATAGTTTCTTTTACATTAGTTTAGCAATTACATTCGGATTAATTCTGTTGATGGTATTTCACTTCAAAAACCGCATCTACTCATTAGAAGAAAAAAACAAAGACTTATCTGAGCTATGTCAGACCATGATCCAAGAGCTACAACATATTAAATTGATTCAACAATATAATTATTCTACCGCTGCTTCTGCTTCAAATAACCACCATCATGAAACTTACGATGATACTAGTGATGATAGTGATGATAGCGATACTAGAAATCCACCTGTATTTAAAAAGATAACTGTTTTGGATTCTATTTTACAATCCAATTCTTCAGATGAATATGAAACCGAAACGATTGAACAAGAATTATATCAAGAATCAGAAGACATGGAAGAATTGGCAGAACTCGATTTGGATAACTATTCCGATATTGACAATGTACCCGATCTTGTACCCGATACAACTCATGATACAAGTGTAGAACAATTACTGAAAACGATTGAATTAGATACACTAGATATCGATGCGAGTATATTAGAAACCATTCAAGTTACAAAATCCACGGAAGAAACCGAAACTGAAATGGATATGAATGAACTAGATGCAAGAAAACCTCCGATGAAGAAAAATCCTTACGTGAAAATGAATTTACAAATGCTTAGAACTACAGTTATTAGTAAAGGACTTTGTTCGGATGCTTCCAAACTGAAAAAACCTGAACTAATAGAAATGTTAATGAATCACGATCATGAACAACATACATAAAATTATTAATATATAATATTAAATATAATATTACATAATAGAAAAATAAATTATGAACTTTTTCTTTTTGTTAGATAATTTAAATGAATCGCAGCCAACTGCAGTCAATGATCAACATCCTTGTGTTGTTTTTGCACAAGGATTAAAAAAACTTGCATTACCATATTTTGGTAATATTCCATTTTTAAAAAATTATACAAACGATGAATATTTAATTGATACACATGGAGAATTTCACAAAAATACTATTATTGTCACCAATTGTCCTCATCGTTTTGAACATGATCTTATTCAATTTTATAAAAATGGTCATAAAATTATTATATTTGATACAAGAGATGAATGGAATAGACACGAATGGGATAAATACATTCCGTTGGCAACTTATTTTTATCGTTCATCCTATCATATTTCAAATACTATTCATAATTTACATCCTTTTGCTTTTGCGTTGAGTAATAGAATAATTCAAGCAACTGAAAATGTTAACATGAATCAATGGGAAAATCGTACAAATGTTATCTTAGAATCACATAGAGTAACGAATCATTCAGTAAGGAATTATATTAAACATTATTATTTGAGCGGCAAATGCCCTATATCTATTGAAATGTATCATGATAATTTTAGAGAGCCTATGGTAGGAAAAGAAGAATATTTTCATTGGTGCCAGACTGGTAGACGACATTCAATAGAGTATTATAATAAGTTATTATCAGTTCAAATGATAGATGCACATGGTGGATATTTTCACGAAGATAAAATTATTCAAGTTGATAGTTGGAAATTATGGGAAGGGTTTGCTGCCGGTTGCTTGGTAATTGCCATTGATTTTAAATATTATAATATTAAACTACCATTTGATCTTATTGGCTACGAACATTATATTCCAATACAATATGATAAACTTGAACAATGCTATGAAATACTGAATAAGTTAACAGTTGCGGAAAAAAAGAAAATTGCTGAAACTGGTAGAGAATATGTTTTTAAACATTATTGTCCCGAAGGTATTGCAAAATATGTGTGTTCTAATATTCCATTCTAACAATTAGTATATTTAGGTATTTTGCAGATATTTTAAATATATACAGTTAAATATATAATTATAACTTTATATATGTCTTTATTAAACTCATCGCGCGGTCAATCTATTAGTAACGCGTATACATCGAACACCGTATCCAATTCTATGTATCAAACCAATAACAAATTTGCGAATTTTCCACCTATCATGAACGATGGTCGTTCTGTACTGGCTTCCTGGCAACCTGGTGCAGTTGTCAACGATATTCTGATGAAAGAATCGGGTATTCAATCTAACTGGCAGTATCGAAAGTTTTTAATGGAAAATGCTGATCATATTCGTCAACAAAACTTTCGATTTGCGTGTAATGATAGTGGTTATTTTGTTCGAAATTCCGACATGAATGTAGATCCGTCTAATATCTTTGGTAATCCAGCTTTTTATGCATCGGTAGATGAACCCATTAAACATATCGGTGCTGAGCCAAGTGATTTAAAACAAACCTATTTAAGTAGATTGCAGTTAGACTCTCGTAGAGTTATTCCTACTATGACGCAAGATGAACTGATTAAGAGATGGGGAAATATGATTCATAAATAAAACATTTATATACAACAACACTTGTTCTATATAAAATAATGGTTTTTTTGAAAATGTTACTTTATGAATAATCGTTTAGCATCTATTTCATCAATACTGATTAATTCTGATAAATCATAATTTTTTAATATGGTCCGAAGTTCTGTTTCATGGTGTACATCGTATATGGTGAAAAACGGATCTTTCACTGTTTCTGTAGTAACTGTCCATTCTACAAAATTGCAGACTAAAATATGAAATTGTAACGTTTCTTGTTTGAATCGTTCAGCCAATTCTTGGCATTTATGTATTGAAATATTGGGTCCCGTAAAAACAAACAAAGTTGGGATTTTATGTTTTAATAATTTGTAAAATCGAGTAATCGCTCTTTCAAAATGGTCTTTTACTTTTTCATCGCTTAAATCATGATGTGCAATAGTTGCACCATGCCATTCGTTTATATTATCAAAATTTATATTGAGTGTACGATTACCATGTTCATCGTTTAAATATTTGAAATGATTCATTGTTTTGGTATACAATAAGTATTCGGGATTAAATAAAATTTCAAAACGACTGTTTAAACACTTAATAACATTATCCATGTTTCTTATTTCACAGGAACCAAATATGGATGAAAATTGAATTAAATTCAAGTCTTTTAATACCATCTCTGTACCGCATCTTGCACCAATACTATATACACATCGATATTTATTCATGTTTATGTTTTATAAATATAACTGTTTATATTTGTTTTTGAATTATATTTTTCATCGCACCTTTTCAGTACTATTTTTTTCATCTTTATATGTTACTTATTTTTATAGAATATAAACATTTGGTATATACTATTATTTGTTACTATTTTTCGAGCTATTTTGTATGATTTATATAATTTTTTATAGTTTTCAGTAATACCAAATGTTTATCTGATAAACATTTGGTATATGATTTTTTTTAGAGGGGGAGATTTTTTTTAGAGAAAGTTTTTTGAGAATCGATTTTCGAAAATAAAGTTTATGAAAAATAAAAAATACAAGGATCTTTGTTTTTCCCAATTATATGTATAAAAAACGTCCTTTTTTTTGGGTGTTACCAAATGTTTAGTATTTGGAAAACTAAACATTTGGTATGTTCTGATATAAACATTTGGTATATGCATAAATCCTTCCTTTGTACGTGCTAGTTTTTTACAAAGTTAATGAAATCCATATATCTCAGTAATACCAAATGTTTATATGATAAACATTTGGTATATGT
>Ga0209550_10004616_pt1 | contig 13029 bp, 14 predicted proteins | sample LauGreSuBDMM15SN_2_FD_187567 | JGI IMG/M metagenome (GOLD analysis project Ga0209550, IMG submission 187567) | Freshwater lake microbial communities from Lake Michigan, USA - Su13.BD.MM15.SN (SPAdes) (version 5) | ecosystem: Environmental > Aquatic > Freshwater > Lake | place: Lake Michigan... | reverse complement strand
AAGATATAAGTTAGCACTAACTACCAACCTTGTGGTGATAATAAGATTTAAGTGTGTCTCTTACTCATTTTTGGTTTCTGAGGGTCATTAATGGCTCAAGGATCCTGCTCACTGTTTGCTCCAGCCCGCAATTCTCCTGCGTTCTGGTATGAACAATATCTCGCATTGTTACTTTTAACTCTTCCGGGATTTTAAGTAAAATGTGCAATTGTTCCTGAAGCGGTGGGACTCTCATTTTAATGACCTTTTCCCAAACTTCCTTCATTCCTGTTAGTTCAAGAGCGGCGGCATTTTCAGTAATTAAAAGACAACCGTTCAAAGAGGCTTCTAGTGCAGCTTTATCAACGCTTCCATGCATTCCATTATAGAATAAATCAACACTTGCCAACACATTTGTAATTGATGAGTAATCCAAAACTCCTTCGAAAGTTACTGGTAACGATAATTGATTTTTTATAGAAACTAAGTAGTGATAGTAAGGAGAAACAGGGTCAAAAGGACCGTAGATTTTAACTTCTTGGCAGAGACTTAAACTTTTTTGATCTAACTGTCTTAAATTTAGAAGTAAATTTTCTACTTTTTTTATAGGTGAGACGCGACCCAAAACTACGATGCTACCACTTCGTTTTTCTTTCCAATTATTTTGTACTTGATATCTCTTATTAGAAATTCCATTTCCAATTGCTAGATACTTTGTGTTTTTGCCAGGTGCAGAACTTTTGGTTGAAGTAAATATTAAATCTACGAAGAGTCGACTCAATCTAAATTCAATTGAATATTTTGGATGAGCGTACCAAAGACCTTGGGGAATATTAAATATTTTAATAGGGAGTCCGAGGATTAGTGCCGTTCTTGGTGACATATGATGAAAAACTATACTTTTGTTTCGACTCTTATAGAGCATAGGCAATAGACCAATTAACCGCCATGCCCCCCTTATTCTGTTTACTAAATTACCACCACCTATTTCAAATTGGATGACATTGGCCGGAAGTGAAAACTCGCCAACATGTGTCGACACTACGACAATTTGATTTACTCTTTGAGCGAATTCTTCAACCCAATCATGTGCGGCCGCGAGTAGCGGACTTTTCTTGTCCAATTCGAGATTAAATATCCAAAGGGTAATGTCAAGTGAATCCGATGCCTTGCCAAAATTCAATTGATCCAAGAACTTTCCATCACTGCTCATCGATTAAATGCATTCATTATTGAATCGGTTCTTTTTTCCCACGTAAATGTGGATGCCATTCTAACTCCAGCATCAATTCTAATTTCCAAGGATTGACATTCTATTGCCTCTTGTATTGCTTTCAATAGGGAGTTTTCATCGTACGGTGTATACCAAAATGGCTCAAACTTTTCTTCAAATATTTGCACATATAAATTTGAATTTGCAGCAATTACTATTTTCCCTACCGCACAATACTCGATCGTCTTCAAGGGTGAGCCGTTGTAATTACTGTCTCTTGGAAGAGTGAGGACAAGTACATCAAACATCCTCATAGCTGACACCGCTTCGGTGTGGCTCACGTGCCCTGTAATACTTATATACCGATCTGAGATCCCTAGCTCTGTGCATAATTCCTTTAAACCATCTACATGCACATCTTCCCCACCTACTAGATTTACCCGCATGTTTAGTTCTAATTGCTGGATTAAACCTGCCAAATAGACTAAGTCTTCAACTCCCTTGGAGTAACCCCCAGGGGCAAACTTACCAACATATCCAATATTGATTGTCTGGTTTTCACTTTTTTGAAGTTTTTGAACGAAGGTCGCTATATCCCTTCTATTACTTAAAATGCTTTTATTGATAGACATCGGCGAACTGATAACATTTAGATTGTCACCTTGCAATTGTATGTAATTTTCTAGACTTTTGCTGATAGGTGCAAATACGATTTCCTGAGCCGCATGAACAAGGTTCTTGTAATACTTATCTTGTCCAGAATAATGAATTTCAACTACAATTTTTGCCTTGGGAAAATTCTTGGATATAAAATTAGCTATTTCTGGGTTTCGAACCCAAATAATTTCAGGCGAGTATTGTTTCAGAGTGTGGAAATTAATTCGTAGATCCAATAATAGACTCGATTTCCATGCTAGTTTATGAAAAATTGTCTTACCACTTTCACCAAATTTACGCAGAAATGTTGTATATCTATTGCTTCTAAATGGGTGTACGTATGGCATCAATTGTTCGAAATCTGAGTCTGAATAACTCCACTCGTAGCAGAAAATTCTCACCTGGTCACCCCTCAACATTAATTCATTTACTGTCTCTCGGCAGGTGATACCGTATGCTTTATTGGTTGGAAACCTTCCCCCTAGCAAATATGCGACCTTTTTACCAGAAGGATTGATCTCACTCATTTCTCACCTTTAGGCCCAATCTGATTTCCAATTATTCTCAAGTTTATTTAACGTTATAAAGTCTTCTACTCTCTTTTTGAACTGAAGGCCTGCTGCCTCATGAATCTCTATTACTAGATATTGAATGTGTCTAAAATTCAACTCAATTTCTTCCCATATATACTTTTCTGCACCTTCAATATCGATTTTGACAATCTTGATATCTTGCATTGAAAATAGACTTTTTAAGTCTATTCCCAAAACAATACTATAAGAGTTTTGATCTACATTTTTCTTGCTCGAAATTAATGAAGAGCTAATCGAATGCCCTATTGGATCAGATTTTCTATTCGAGTGATAATGCAGTTTTATGAGTTCGGCAGTATTGAACGCTGCACAATTTAGTAGGGTTAAATTACTAGTTCCCCTTGCTCGGTTCACCATATATCGAAATGCCGTTGAATCGGGTTCTACCGCAATTACCAACGCACCTTTTGATCTAGCCCAAAAGGTGAAATCGCCTCTATTAGCACCCAGGTCTATAGCGAGTGATACATCTTTTTCAAATTTAAAATCAGGAAATCGCAAATTAATTTCGACATCAATATTTTGTGTCCTTCGCAAATCGGTGTAGCGATGTACTATTGGGCGTAAGCTGCGAAAAATAAAATTTCGAAAATCCATGCGTAGATGCTACAGGCTTCATTGACTTAGATGTACAATCTCCTTGTAAAAACTCGGTAGTCCCACGAAAGTCAGTTTATAAAGAGTTAATCGGAGGCATATGAAACTTAAATTGACGTATGGAACTTTGGGTTTCTTAATTGAGGGAAGGTTAGTGGTTTGATTCTTCTGATTTCAGAATACTTTTGTGAGAATGTTAAGTCCAAGTAAGAAGTCGATAGCGTTAGTACTTGCGGAGGAGAATTCTGCTTGGGTTTTAGGTAAAATTGCATCTAGGTTAGTTCAAGAGTTACAAAAATTTAATCTAGAGGCTTTAATAGTAAATGATACTTCTAAAAGATATGATTTCATAGTCTGGATGTATTTTTCACATTATAAGAGCAGCAAAAACGAATACAGTACAAATAATTTTGTGATCGTAACTCACATAGATGACTATAGAAAATTACAAAAGCTAAAACAGATTATAGAAGATGGTGTTGCAGTTATTTTTCTATCAGCTGATACTCATCAGAACGTGTGCAACGCCTTAGGTGTTAAACTCCCTAAATACATTATGCGTCTTGGGACTGACTTGGCGACGGGTGAAAGTCAGCGTATGAAGGTTACAATGTGTTCTAACATTTATCCCGATGGTCGCAAAAATGAAAAATGGATTCTTGATATTGCAAAGCGTTACGGACCGGATGAAATAGAAATTTGTTTAGTAGGACGAGGTTGGGAGCAGATTATTTTTGAGTTAGAAACTCAGGGCTTTAAAACTGATTTTGATTCCATAATTTCTGGCACTCCAGATTCGTACGCACGAACAAAATCCGCGATTGAGTGGTGTGATCTCTATATTTATACTGGTTGGGATGAAGGCGCTATGGGAAGTATTGACGCTTTTGTTCTAAAGAAGCGATTACTAATATCAAACCAGGGCTATCATCGAAGTTTTCAATTATCCAATGACGAGGTTTTTGACTCGCATAGGGAATTTCTTTCAAAATTTGATACTCTTAAGTCTAGATTTAACGGCGAATATGGGTCCATAAGTAATTGGACATGGCAAAATAGTGCTAGCGATCTGCATGAAATACTGAAGATTCATAGTGGAAATAGTTCTAATTTACTTGTTACAAGACTAAGAATCACTAAAAGCAATTGGAGACTCTTGCTTAAGTCAATTGAAAAGAAGTTAAAACATTTAAGATGGGTGATTAGAAAATGACTTGGGAGGTCTAGGTGTCTAAAAATAAAACAGCTCTGATAACTGGAGTTACTGGCCAAGATGGGTCATATTTAGCTGAATTGCTCTTAGCAAAAGGCTATGTCGTGCATGGACTCAGGCGAAGAAACTCAAGTTTCAATACTTCACGGATTGATCATCTTCTTGAAAATCAGTTGGGATTTCATTTGCATGATGGTGACATGACAGATTCCAGTGGATTATTCTCGCTCCTCTCGGAAACTCAGCCGGATGAGGTCTACAACCTTGCAGCGCAAAGTCATGTCGGATCTTCGTTTTATACGCCAGAATATACTGCAAATGTTGATGCGCTTGGAACGCTACGTTTACTAGAGGGGATTCGACAAAACCCGAATCTAGCAAATACTCGTTTCTATCAAGCCTCGACATCTGAGTTGTTCGGCAATTCTCCTGCTCCCCAAAATGAGCAAACAGTTTTTGCTCCGCGCTCTCCCTATGCAGTTTCCAAACTTTATGCCCATTGGATTACGATAAATTACCGTGAAAGTTATGGAATATACGCAGCTTGTGGCATTTTATTCAATCATGAATCCAGTCGCCGTGGACCAACATTTGTTTCGCAAAAAATAATTTCTGGTATCAATCGGCACCTGAAGGATCCAAATTACTACATAACTCTTGGAAATCTAGACTCGAGGCGAGATTGGGGTCACGCCAGAGAGTATGTGGAAGCTATGTGGTTACTTTTGCAACTGGAAAAACCAAGAGACCTAGTCATTGGTACTGGAGTATCTTATTCCGTACGCGATTTTGCCACACGTGCCGCTGAAAGAAAAGGAATTAAAGTCAAGTGGGTGGGTAATGGATTAGATGAAGTTGGTGTCTCTGCAAACGGTGATGTGCTATTTCGTGTCTCTAGTGAATATTTCAGGCCCTCAGAGGTTACGAACTTGGAAGCAGACGCTCGTCTAGCTACGGAAATTTTGGGGTGGGCTCCGACCGTGGATTTAACCCTACTAATTGATGAAATGTTTGCCTCCGGCACTAAATTATGAGTAGTAATTTCAATTCGATATATGCAAGCATTTACGACGATATTTATCGTGGAAAAAATTACTTTCGGGAGGTAAATACCCTAATTCAAAGCGCCAAGATAGCTGATTCGCCACACTTCTCAAAATTGAAACTCCTAGATTTTGGTTGTGGAACGGGTAACCATTCAATAGAGTTTGCCAAGCTTGGTTTTATAGTCACGGGAATTGACCCATCCTTAGAAATGCTTGAAATCGCCAAAAAGAAATCTCAGGATTTTAAAACAATTAACTTAAAACAAGGATCCTTGGAAGCCATTCCAATAAGTAGTTTGGATTTCGATCTATTCATTTGTATGTTTAATGTTCTGGGATATGTTGGCGCCGTAAATAGTATTGAATCACTTTTCGAAAAGGCGTTTGCTACTTTGGAAGAAAAAAAAGGAAAGTTTATATTCGACTACTGGGAGAATAACTTAGTGTCGACGAATAATTCACCTGAGACAATTCGCGCCTACCAAACTCACTTAGGGTTGATAAAGAGGAAAACTTCGAGTCAGTTTGTTGAAAATGATTTATTAAGAATCCTAATATCCTGGGAGGGCAACATGTTTAATTATTACGAAACAAAAGAGGAGCACTTCATTCGCGTGTATAACTCACAGGAGATTATGACCAAACTGCAAGATATTGGGTTCAAAAGTATTACAAAAGTTCAGTTGCCAAATGATAAGTACTCTGATACTCGAGGTATCACTTTAGTTGCTGCTTCAAAGAACTCGTGATTCTATTTACTGAATCTGCAACAAGTTTGATTTCTCTCCTGCTTATATTCGGTCCAGATGGAAGATAAAAAATTCGTGGGCTAACACTACTAGCAATGGGGGTCTGGGATGCCGGTAGTTCAAATTGCGAAATTAATTTAGTTTGGTCAGAAAAAGGAATAAAGCCTTCACGCGCTTCAATTCCGGTAGCACTTAGTTTACTTATAACATCTTTCGAAATTAAATTAGAATCTGATTTTAAAACCAAGGCGTACATCCAATATACTGAAAAGTGCAAATCTGGTTCACTTGGTAATTGCAAAGCAATATTATCTTTAAAGTATGAATTATACAGCGATGCTATCTTTCGTTTTTTTGAGATTATCTGCTTTATACTAGAGAGCTGACCAACTCCAATCGCAGCTTGAATATTTGACATTCTAAAATTGTAACCATCGCTTTCATGCAAAAATTTATCTTTAAAACCAAACCCTAAAGAGCGTAGACTTTTCATTTGTTCAAAAGCTTCCTCACTATTGGTGGTTACCATACCTCCTTCTCCGGTCGTGATAATTTTATTGGCATAAAAACTAAAGCAGCCTACTTGGCCGAATCCACCTGTTTGAATACCAGCATACGTTGCTCCAAGTGACTCAGCACAGTCTTCAATTATTGGTACTCCGCTTGTGTTAGCTATTTTCAAAATCTCATCCATTGTTACTGGCAATCCATATAAGTGGACTATTACAATTGCTTTAATGCTTTGTTTCATTACATTCCGAAGCGCAGATGGATCGATATTTAGTGTATGAGGATCAATATCTACTGGTATCGGGATTGCCCCTACCTGCAAAATTGGAAAATAAGTCGCCATATTTGTTAATGCGCTGACAGCAACTTTATCTCCTGGCTTCAAATTTAATGAACGGATAGCCAGTGTTAATGCCGACGTACCACTATTGACGCTCAGAGCGAATTTAACTCCTACAAATTGTGCAAATTCTTCTTCAAATTTTGTCACGAATTGCTTTGAATAACCTGAAAGCTCATTCTTTTGAATGGCTGACCAAACATTAATTCTTTCTCTGAATCCTAAACTTGGCGTCGCTAGAGGTACGTACTTCATACTAGTTTGAATGGTTTCGTGTCAAGAGAATAATTACTCCCGCTCCTGGGGCCCTTTGTAAATATCAATACCTCTGAATATTCAAGTGCTCTTAGAGCGTGTGGCTCTGCTGGCAAAGATACAAAAAAATCTTTTTCTCCAAATTCTGCACTTCTTACCAATCCCTCACTATCCGTACTGTAAGCACAAATTTTTCCCTTTAAAACCATCGTCCACTGTGTCGTCTCTTCGTGCACATGATTTCCCCGAATTGCACCAGGATTAAAACTAAGAAACGTTACGGCGTCTATTGATTGTTCTAATACGTCTTGTATTAGCCCTCGGTCATCCTCGTGAGCTATGGTCAAATTTATTTTGTGCATATCAGATTATAACAATTGTCGGCACAGAAGTGACAAATATCGCATGATTACTAAGTAGTGGCTTAAAATCTTCTATTATTTCCTCAGCAAAATTCCATGCCAACACTAAAATTATATCCGGATTGATGTTCGCCAATTCCAAGTCAGAAATTACACGTAAATTTGTGCCTGGAAAGAATTTGCCAACTTTAAAGTGACTTTTGTCGGAAATGCCAATAATTTTGCGGCTATCAATCCCCATGTAATGATAAAAAGTGACTCCTTTGGCGGGGGCGCTGAGTATCGCAACTTTCCTGTCCGCAACAGAATCCATGTAGGATCTAAAGGAATCCCTGAGTGAAATTACTTTGGCAGCAAATTTGACATAAACCTCCTTAGAATAAAGCCCAAATGTGAGCTCTTCTTCCAATATTCTTGCCACTGAAGTGTCGATTGGTCTTTTGCCTAGTTTCGCAGCATGAATCCGGATGGTTCCACCATGCATTTCACGCGAGTCAACTCGCACGATTTCAAGCCCAAATTTCGAGAAAAATGAAATGAGTGGTGTAACAGAACAGTAGGACAAGTGTTCATGGTAGATGGTATCGAATTGTAAGCCTTGAACCAACTTCAGAATATGGGGTACCTCAATAATTAGAACACCGTATTCATGCATAAATGTACTTGCATTTCGAATCCATGGATGCAAATCATCCACGTGTGCGAAACTATTAGTTGCCGTTACAATCGAATAGGTTTCAGGTATTAAACCAAACTTATTATTTAATGGGTCTATCTTCTCAAAGAATGTGCATGCCGTTGATATTCCAAATTTCTCGGCCTCTAAAACGGCAACTTCTGACGGATCAACGCCCATTACTTCAAATCCTAAACTTTCAAACTCTGACAGCAAAGCTCCAGTATTACTACCTACGTCCAAACACTTTTCACCGATCTTAAATCCGTATATCTCTTTCACCGACGAAGCCAGCTCATGCCAATGAGCTTTTCCCGTTAATGTCATTCGTGAATCGTAAGGATAATCATTTTGATACAAAAATTTAGGATCTAAGACTGAATTCAGTTGGGACCAACCGCATGTCTGACAGAAATTTACACTCAGGCGATATCTGACTTCGGTATCTAAGTTTTTTGTGAAGTTATCTGCTACCGGGACCTCTCCAAGATCAATAAAATTGAACAAGTCTGTAGAGTAGCAAACTCTGCACTTATCGATTATGGTTACTGCCACCTTCAGCTCCTTTCATACTGCTCTTATTATAGCGACAATCTTACTTATAGTAGAGCTGTTTTAAACAATTCTGATCAGTTGTTGTTTTACTGTTACTTATCCGACATTAATAAACTTTCTAAAGTAGGGAGTTATTTCTTTCGCTAACACAGTTAAAGCCAAACAGGCAATTTAAATAGTTGACTCACTTGAAAAGTAAACCTACTGAGGGGCCAGAATCAAACTTACAAACAAAAGGGACTCGTTGGATGCTATTTGCGAAATCAAGAAATGCACTATTATTGCTCACATCGTCAGCGATTAAGACTTTAACTTTCAATGTTTCCCACGCCCACTTAAATTCAAACATCATGTTTTCATAAGAATGATCACTGTCATGAAAAAAGAGAGTGGTATCGGTATCGTATATATATTCGCTTGTAATCTTCTTAAAAGATTTTCGATATGGTTTTTTGAGTATAATCCGCATGATGTCTGGATTCCATTTAGGTGTGTCATAGCTTTGTACATCTATTGTGTAAATCTTACAACTTCCTATTTTCTTTGTATTTCTTAGCACTTCTCCGATGAATAGAGAAGTTGAACCATGTTGTGTACCTGTTTCAACGATTTTATTAAAATTTTGAGTACTTAAAATATAACTTAGTAATTTGAACTTAGTTAATGAAGCTTGTGAGCCAATTATATCCGTCTTGAATTTCTTATTCCCTTGTGACGGCACATCAAATAGCGATGAAACAAATAGGTAAGTATCGATAAAAGATTTCTCAAAATCCAATAAGTTGGTGCCACTACCTAAACTCAGCTCAAGTTGGTCAATGGAGAGAATCGTCAGATTTTCTTCTAGATTATGGCTAGATTGCAAATTTTTATGTCTTAAATATCTTAGTGTTGGAATAACTCCATAGTTTCTAAATCTCCATAGAGCGTTGCCAATTTGAACCATACTGAACCCTACCGTGGGTTAGATCAAAGAGATGCTGCTACCAATTTTATCAAGATGATTCCTGCTGGCATTAAGAACAAAATTTACCTTAAATATTTCTTGCGTGAAATTAGTGTGGGCCCAGACGGGCTCGAACCGTCGACCCACGGATTAAAAGTCCGTTGCTCTACCGACTGAGCTATAGGCCCCACTGTGCGCCATATATGTTTCGGCGTGGGTCCGTATGATATCTGAATTTAGTCCAGTAACTAAATCCTCATAATTCACCGCCCCCGCGCCGCCTTCTTAAGCCGATCTAACAGAGCAACCTCAATTCCTAGTCCTTCTGGAACTTCAACGATCAATTCGTTGAATTCCAGTTCATCTGCTTTGCGCATTCCTGCATATATATTTCGCACAAACTCATCGATATCTGTAGGTGATGAGATTCGATAAACGCCATCAGGAGTCCTAACACTCGATAGGGCTATGAATGCCTGCCCCGATATTGGAGTTTGATTGAGTATTACTTTGGTATTTGGTGCGTAATGCTTTTCTAAGTTTCCACTCACCTGCAACTGTTGCTCGCCCGTAGGGTCAAAATCAACTCTAACTATCGAATTGATCATAGCTACAGTAATTGCTCCAGGACGCAGGATTGCAGGGGTCGCATTGCGACAATCGATTATCGTTGACTCTATTCCAATTTCGGATTGTCCACCTTCAAGAATTGAGTCACCACCTGATAAATAATCGCCCAACTCAGCCAGGACGTCTGTTCCTGAAGTTGGCGACACGTGGCCAAAACGATTTGCACTTGGTGCTGCAACACCAAGCCCACCAAGAGATTCAAAATGAGTTAGTAGCTCGAGTGCAATTGGGGCGCTGGGCACGCGAATCCCTACAGAATTTTGACCACCAGTGATGAAATCCTTTGCCAATTCACTTCGTTTTAGTATCAAAGTCATTGGGCCGGGCCAAAATGCTCTTGCAAGATCAATCACATAATCAGGAATATCCTGTGCCCAAATTTCCAAGACATTCATAGAGGAGACGTGGACAATGAGGGGGTGATTACTTGGCCTTCCTTTTACTTCGTAAATTCTCTTCACAGCTACTTCATTTGTTGCATCAGCACCCAAGCCGTAGACAGTCTCTGTTGGGAAAGCAACAAGGTGCCCAGCCATCAATTGTTCGGCTGACTTTTTAATAGCATCAGCCGAACATGTGGATAAGAACTGCGAGTTAGCCATAGTTGAGACAATTATGACCTGTTTTGCGAGAGGATTGGAACATGAACCAAGCGCGGCCGATTCGCATTATGCAGGTGATTGCCCGCATGAATGTTGGCGGGCCAGCCGTAATCGTTGCAGAGCTAATGCGTGGGCTTGATTCTGCTACTTTCCAATCAGTTCTAGTTACGGGCTTTTGTGCGGATGATGAGGTTGACTATCTAGATGAGGTCGTGACAGATATTTCTGTAATCCGTATTCTAGGCTTAGGTCGGTCTGTTTCCGTTCTTGGTGATATAAAGTCATTTTTTGCATTACTAAGAATGATTCGACAGTTCCAACCAGATATAATTCATACTCATACAGCAAAAGCTGGCGTTCTTGGAAGAGTTGCGGGACTGCTCGCGTATCCAAAAGCGAAACGCATCCATACGTTTCATGGTCATTTACTTCATGGGTATTTCTCACCATTGACAACAAAACTTGTCGTTTTGATAGAAAGGTCTCTGGCATCCATTAGTTCGGCTTTGATTGCTGTTGGAAATCAGGTTAAAAATGATTTGTTAGAAGCAAGAATTGGAAACCCCAAGCAATACATGGTTATATTCCCTGGATTAGACGAACTCGAAATCCAGAGTAAGGCAAGTGCAAGAAGTGAACTTGGTCTTGAAGCGGATAAGACTTATATGGTTTTTGTCGGGCGGCTAACGCAAATAAAGCGACCCGATCGCCTGATTGAAATAGCACACCACTTAAAAGAAAACTATCCAAATATTGAGTTGCTAATTGCCGGGGCAGGTGAAAAATTCTCCGAAATCCTAGAAGTGACGAATCGAGAGTCACTACCGATGGTTTTCCTTGGCTGGCGCAATGACATCGGACGCATTTTATCAGCTAGCGATATTGCCATTCTGTGTAGCGATAATGAAGGAATTCCACTCACCTTGATACAGGCCTCGCAAGCTGGGTTGCCAATTATCTCAACAAACGTTGGTTCTGTTTCTGACATAGTTGCCAGTGGCGAAACTGGTATTTTGACTGAAGTGAATTCAAATAGCCTAATTAATGCAATCGAATCAATGCTTTCTGACCCTGAAAAAATGTTGAGATATGGTCAGGCGGGTAAAAAGCGAGCCAAGGAATTGTTCTCTCTGCAATCTATGATAACTGTGCACGAAAACCTATATTCACAGGAAACTACAAGATTAAATTAAGTAAAATCTTGTCTAGGGCGTCATAATAGAGTCATGAAATTAAACCGTATTCCTACAATAGCAGCAGTAATCACATTGACCCTGATTTCAGGAGTTGTCTTAGCGCTTCCAGCATCTGCTGCAGATACCCGCTACATCACCATTAGCGCATCTGGCACAACCAGCGTTGTGCCAGATGCTGTCAGAATCAATGCAACGGTTTCAGTTCTTGGCACGACGAGCAAAAGTGCACTTAGCACTGCTGGCGCAACATCCACCGCTGTGCGATCAGCACTAGCTGCCAATAAAGTCTCCACTAAAGATATTGCAGCTCAATCAATTACTGTTTACCCAGAGTATTCCTACCCAGCCTCTGGCGCACAAACACTTTCTGGCTACCGTGCCACACAAGCATTTGACATCACTATCCGTAGTGCAACAACGGCCGGGGCTGTTGTTGATGCAATTGTTGAAAAGGGTGGGGATAACCTGCAAGTAAATGGCGTTAGCCCATTTGTGTTAGATAGAGACAAGGCAACTGAAACTGCTAGAACAGCAGCAGTGAAGAAAGCAAAGGCAAAGGCTGCCTCTTATGCAAAACTGCTAGGAGTCAAGTTAGGTCGAGTAATCTACCTAGATGAAACATCAACACCTTCTACCTATCCCATCTACACCACCACCGCTAAAGCAGACTCTGCTGAAACAGTTGTTGATCTGGGAGAACAAAAAGTCTCTGTCTCGGTCACTGTTCGCTGGTCAATTGGCTAACAAATAAGCGTTAATTAACCCCATTTAATGCGGTTTGGTTGCACGCCTATTGGCGGGTAAGATTGCTCAGCCTTGAAACGTCCCCATCGTCTAGGGGCCTAGGACATCGCCCTTTCACGGCGGTAACACGGGTTCGAATCCCGTTGGGGGCACGCAGTACAAGTAG
>Ga0209550_10004615_pt1 | contig 13031 bp, 12 predicted proteins | sample LauGreSuBDMM15SN_2_FD_187567 | JGI IMG/M metagenome (GOLD analysis project Ga0209550, IMG submission 187567) | Freshwater lake microbial communities from Lake Michigan, USA - Su13.BD.MM15.SN (SPAdes) (version 5) | ecosystem: Environmental > Aquatic > Freshwater > Lake | place: Lake Michigan... | reverse complement strand
AAAAAATCTCTCTCTCTCTCGCTAAATCTTTCTGCAAAAAACATAATTTCTTCTGTCGTTTTTAGATCATTTCGCATAATTTGATATTTTATATTATTATTTTAGATTTATATAGATTATATAGTTTATTAGAAAAGTAGTAAAAATGCAGATTAGAAAAAGTCATATGGTCAGTATATCCATTGTGCAATTTACATAATTTTTTTAATGTTTTCTGTCATTTTGAGATGAAAAAACATAATTTTATATTTTTTTTAAATTATAGATTATTATTATATTGATAATTAACATAATAATAATAATTTAATAGACTATTAAATATTTATTTTTCTGCAAAAAAAATAATTTTCTGCAAAAAAAATAATTTCTGTATAAAATATTGTATACTTTTCTAATTTTGTAGATTAATATTTATAAAATTAGTATATTTATTATTTATTTTATTTAGCACATGTAATTTTTTAAAAAATTTATTTTTGTTTCATAATATCTTCCATTTGATCCACACATATTTTCATCTATTCTTGCTGTAGAGCAATAACTATATTCTTTATTTGGTTTTCCTGTTACAAGATAGTCAATTTTGTTACTCATTTCTCTTGGATAAATGGAGCATTTGCCAAATGAATTATCACTAAATAATGGTGGTCTAAAATGTTTACAATTAATGCAAAATTTTTCTGCACTAGTAGATAGTAAAAAATGAATAATTAATTGAATTACAAAATACATTATATATTGTTATGTAGTTTTATATTTTTAAGTATTTTTAAATTATTTATTATTATCTAGTAGAAAAATTATTTTTTTTGCATAAAAATTTATGCATTTTGCATAAATTCTGTAATAAAAAATGTTTAAAATATTAATAATATAATAATAATATTATGAATAATATAGATAAAGATTATATAAACTTATTAGATATTGTAATTAATAATTATAAAAAATTAGATATTAATAAATATTTCAGAGAACTAGATGAAATAAAGAAAATAAATGATAAAAAAGATATTAAGTATAAATGTGAATATTGTAATAAGAATTTATCTTCATTCATTAATTATAATCATCATATAAAAAATAATATTTGCAGAAAAAATAATAAAAATGTGTGTACAATATGTAATAGAAAATTTACAAGAAAAACTAGTTATTATTATCATATTGACAATAATGTGTGTATGAAAAATAGAATATATAATGATTCTAAACCAATTGGAGATATACCACAAAATATAACTAATAATAATAATAATAGTAATAAAACAACTAATAATAATACAACTAATAATACAACTAATAATATTCATAATAATCAACAAAATATAATTATTGCAGTTAATAATAAAGAAGACATAGAAGAAGTTTGTAAACAGGTATGTAAATTAATACCATTTAGATATACTAAATACAATACGCCTATTGATAAATTAATAGAATATTATAATAATCCAAATTGTGCGATTCAAAAAATAGTAAATGGAGAACATTTTAATCCTGAAAAACCAGAACAAATGAATATTCACAATACAAATTGTAGATCAAATAGAATACAAGTGTTTGATACTGATGAAAATGGAAATGAAATGTGGATTACTAAAGACAAGATGGATATTTGTGAAGATTTATATGAAAAATCAGTGAATGAGTTATATTTTGCAAAAAATAGATTAGAATCTTATGGAATTAAGATAGATGTTAAAAAAGAAAATATAATGAATGAAAAAATAAATGAATTAGAAACAGATTTAAAAATTAAAAAAGATTATATGAATAAAATTGCAGATATAACATGGGACAGTAGAAAATTAGTTGAATTAAATAAGAAAAATTTATTGACAAATTATTAATGTATTTTTTTATCAATTATATATTATATATTGTAGTGAATGCATGAATCACAAAACTATATAGATTTAAAAATAAATGGAAGATTATTTCCATTATGGATATTATCTAATTTCAAAAAATATGCATTACCGCCAATTGAAAGAAAAGATGGAGAGGATCCTTGTAATAAAAAGTCGTCTGGCGATGTTCATGAATTAAGAAAATATCAAGCATTTATTGGTTCTATTTTAGATTATAGATCAATTTATCATAATGCATTAGTTTATCATGGTTTAGGAGCAGGAAAAACAGTAGCCGCAATTAATGTGTATAATATTTTATATAATTATAATCCAGCTTGGAATGTATTTATATTAATTAAAGCATCATTAAAAGATGATCCTTGGTTAAAAGATTTGAAAGAATGGTTACCAAAAGATAATTATGAAGAAAGAATGTCAAATATAAAATTTATACATTATGATGCACCAAATGCTGATAAATCTTTTTTAAATGCAATTAAAGAATCAGATTCAACAAAAAAAAATATTTATATATTTGATGAGGCACATAATTTTATAAAAAATGTATATAATAATATTATTACAAAAACAGGTAAACGTGCTTTGACAATTTATGATTATATTATTCAAGATAAAAAAGAAAATGAATCAACTCGAGTAGTTTTACTATCAGGAACACCTGCAGTTAATACACCTTATGAACTTGCATTAATATTTAATTTACTTCGACCAGGTATATTTCCATCTACAGAAACAAAATTTAATGATATATATGTTTCTAGAAATGATAATAAATTAATTTTAAATCCAAATAGTAAAAATATGTTTCAAAGAAGAATATTAGGTTTAGTGTCATATTATATTGGTTCAGATCCAAATCTTTTTGCATCTAAAAATATAATAATAAAAAATATACCAATGGATCCATATCAATTACAAGTATATGAAAATTTTGAATATATTGAAGATCAATTAGAAAGAGCTCGAGCACAAAAAAAATCAGGTGCGACAGTATATCGTTCATATACTCGTCAATCATCTAATTTTGTATTTCCAGTTATGGGTAGTAATTTATCAGGAGAGTCTAGACCAAGACCATCTAAATTTAAATTAACAGATAAAGAAGCAGAAGAAATAATAACAGGAAGATTAGAAAAAATAACAGAAAATATAGCTAGAAAAGATTTAGATATTGATTTAGTTAAAAAAAATGCATCAATGTATTTGCAAGCAGTAGATAATTATATTAAAAATTTTATAAAATTTTTAGATAATTTAGTCATCGAGGATGAAAGTTCAGGATTTACTTTAGAAAAAGATATTGAAATTTTTAAAAATAAATATAAATTTAAATTTGCTGAATTTTGGAAAAGTAATGAAAAAAAATCAAAATTATTAAAAACAATTTATGCATGTTCGTGTAAAATGACAGCAATGATATTTTATATGATGAGATCAAAAGGTCCAATTTTAGTTTTTTCAAATTTTGTTAAAATGGAAGGTCTTGAAATTTTTAAAATATATTTATCATATTTTGGATTTAGTGAACAATCAAAAGGTGGTAAAGATTATTTACGTTATACAGAATATCATGGTGAAATAGATATATCAGTCAGAAAAAATAACTTGTTAGCATTTAATTCAAAAGAAAATATAGATGGTAAAAAAATTCGTTTGATTTTAATTTCACCAGCAGGTTCAGAAGGTATTAATTTAAAAAATGTACGTCAAGTTCATGTAATGGAACCATATTGGAATGAGGTAAGAATTCAGCAATTAATTGGTCGTGCAATCCGTATGTGTTCTCATGCAGATTTAGCAATGGAAGAAAGAAAAGTAGATATTTTTAGATATCATGCAGTTAGACCTGAAAATTCAAAATTATCTTATAAAGACTCCACAGATCAAGAAATATATTCTTTAGCTATGAAAAAAGAAATATTAATAGATTCATTTTTACAAACAATTAGAGAAGCAGCAATAGATTGTGAACTATTTAAAAATCATAATATGATTAATGGAGAATATACTTGTTTTAAATTTAATGAAAAATCATATTTTGATAAATTTGTTGGGCCTGCATATAAAGATGATATTTATTATGATAAAAAATTAGATAACGGTTTAAACTCAATCAATTCAGTAAAAATTAAAAAAAAAGTTTATAAAATTAAGGGTCAAATGATGATTGATGAAGAACTATCAGTTGTTGCAGATTATTGGTATAATCCAGAAACAGGGATAGTTTATGATTTTGAATTAGATTATCCAGTAGGTCGTATAAATAAAGAATTTGGAGTTTCAAAAAAAATAGATTCTAAAATATATTTAATAGATGAAGTTATTAGTATTCCTAAAATTAAGCGTGTTTAGATAAATACTATAATACTATAATACTATAATACTATAATACTATAATACTTATTGTATTTTAATACTTATTGTATTTTAATATAAAAAAGTCTTATTTTATAATCTATATTAGCTACTAATGGATTAATACCAACTGCATAATACCATATTCCTGAAGTAATATTTTTATTATCAATAACTTGCATAAAAACATTAGTAGAATTATTTGATAATTTCCATAAATATGAATTTATATCTGTTGACGATATAGTTGATCCTGATATGTCATTTGATAAATTATAAACTTCATTACTAAAGTGTTCATTTTTACTTTTAAATAAAGATAAATAAATATCAGTGTTTGTAGAATTATCTATTACACAAGTAGCAGTAATTAGATATCTAGAATTAGTATCAGGAACATTAATACTAATTTTTTGATTAATAAATATGGATGTAATGCTAGATGCAGTAGATGCAGTAAATGTAAAATTACATATATCATTTATTAATATGTTAAGACCGTCAAGTCCGTCAAGTCCAGCAGGTCCAGCAGGTCCAGCAGGTCCAGTAGGTCCAAATGCATATGGACCAAAGTTTATATTAGAACAATTTGAAAGATCAATTGAAGAATGTCCAAAATCAACAAAATTATCACTAATAATTACTTCCGAGTTTGGTCCTAAAAATAATCTATTAATATTTGAACTCATATAATATAATGTTAATATAATTTTAAAGATGCTAGTGTAAAAAATTTATGACACTTAAAATTTTATTAATAATAACATACATAAATGAAATTTAATTTTATTCCAATATTATCAATTCCAAATAAAAATGCATTAATGACAACAGGAAAATTTGGTTATGAATGGTGGTATCATTCAATGACTGGTTATAATGAAAAAACAAATGAACCAAAATCATTTTTTATGGAATATTTTATAATGAATCCAAATAAAACAGATAATAAAATACCATCATATTTTATGGTTAAAGCAGGAACATATAATCAAGATCCACATGAAGTAAATAATTTATATAAATTAGAAAATGTTAATATTGGAAAGAATAATATGGAAATTAGTTTAAAAAATACTTCAATTTACGCAAATGAAAAAAATATATCAGGATATGTTTATCTTGATTCAGATATAAATAATCATATTGAATGGAATTTAACTGCAAATAAATTAATTAGTTATGATTTAGGTTATGTAACAACATTATGTAGTTATATAAACATAGCAGAAATGTATTGGCATGTTCAAGGTGTAAAAACAGAATATTCTGGAAATATTATTTATAAAAATGAAAAATTTATAGTTAGACCAGAAACATCATGCGGATATCAAGATAAAAATTGGGGTACAGATTATACATCAAAATGGGTATGGTTATCATGTAATAATTTTATTGATAATCCAAATACAACTCTAGTAATTGGTGGATCAAAACCAAAAATTTTTGGAATAGAACTATTTGAAACTTTAATAATTTTTTTAAATCATAACAATAAAAGATATGAATTTAATTTTAGTAAATTTTGGAAATTACATAAACAGAAAATAAATATTTATAAAGATGATAAATATATTAATTATAATATTGTTGTTGAAGATTTTGAAAATATAATTAAAATTGATTTTAAGTGTGAAATATCAAAAATGGTAAAAATAAAATATCAAAATGCAAAAGGTAATTTTGAACATAGAAATTTATTAAATGGTCATGATGCTTTTGGTACTTTATCAATTTTAGAAAAAAAAAATAATACTATTATAAATTTAAAAGGATTATTTGGTGCATGTGAATTTGGAGAGAAAGAAAAAAATAATATAAAGATAGATGAAATATTAGAAAATTTATTAATTATTTAATTTTTCTTTCTTATATTTATTTTTTAAATATTCAACATCTTTTGTCATTTTATTTTTATTTTTTTCAATAGATGTATAATTTCTAATTAAATTTAATCTCCTTAAAATTTTAAGCGTACCTTCTTTTTTTGAAGCTTGATCAAGATATTTTTTTCTATCTTTTTGATTTTTGTCTAGACTATAACCATAATCAGATAGGTGTATATCTTCATTATCTATTGCAGGTAAAGTTTTAGATTTTTTAGATTTTTTAGAGTTTTTAGATTTTTTAGATTTTTTATATACTGTAGATCTGTTTGATAACATATAATATTATAATAAGAAATTTAATAATATTATATTTTTAATTCTAATATATTTATACTGTTTCTTACTTGATGTAATATTTTAAATGCTGCTGTGATTTCTTATTGTTGTAAAGGATATAAGTAAATAATTATGATATAATATAATATAATATGAAAATTCCATTATATTATATAGATAAATCTTATTGTTTATTAGAAGTTACTTTTCATAATTCAAATACTTTTTGGATTGATTGGTTTGAAATTGATATAAATGGTGTAGAATTAATTGAAAATTGTAATATTTTATGTATAGATAATAATAATTATTGTTATTATAATACAAATGAAAAAAAGATATATAATTTTAAATCAACAGATATATTAACTTTGTGTGTAGATAATATTAAATTAATGAGTGAATTGAATAGTCTAAATAACAAGTATTTATATGTAAATTATTTATTATAAAAATTGATTAATTTAGTACATGATTATAATATAAATAAAATATAAAATATAATGGATGATATGATTCATGACATGTTATATGAGAAATCTGATAATTTTAATCAAAGTTTAAATCTAGAAACAGAATTAAAAATAGAAAGATTACAATTAGAAAGAGATTTATCACAAATAACAAAACTAAGATTATTTAGCAAAGAAATAATACCAGGCATGGAAAATCCTTATGATAATTCTTATGTAATAAATATGCCAAATCATAAATTATTTATTAGAAAAATATATATGGATCTTGAATTTAAAAATGAATTTGATGAATTAGATGATAAAGATTTTTTAATGATGATATCAAATTGTTATTTTGAACTATGTGGTAAAAGTGAATCATTAAAATATATAATTTTTAATAGAAATTTAGCAATGATTAATTTAAAAAATATTATAATGAAAGAGTCATTATATATAACAGATACTAAATTAAGATTCGAATTATTTGATTTTAATTTAATGAATTTTACAACAAATCAAATTGAAAAAATGAAAATTTGGTTATCATCAGATATATTCCATGATAAATTTAAAATATCAATAAACTTAACATGCGAACCATTAACAACAGATTATGTATATAAACCATTTAATTATATTAGTAGAAAAACTATTGAATGGGGATTTTATAATAATAATGATAATAAATATGAGATTGGTAGTTATTGTTATAATATTGATGATTCAACTTATTCTATAGGTATGATATTAAAAATAGAAAATGATTTATCAGAAATAGATCCACCAGATGAATTAAATAAAATAACTTTTTATTCATCAACATCAAAACCAGAAAAAAATATATCTTTTGATTTAAATGAATTTACTCAAATAAATTTATTAAATACAAAGTACATATTCTTAATTTTTGATGATAACTACCGTACAGAAGAATATCAAAATTATTTATTATCAGGATTTTTACCAAATCAAAGTATTATGAAAATAAAAGCATTACAATTTTTAAGTTCATATGATATTGATGTATATAAAGATATTTTTAATCATGATGATTGTTCATATTATAAATTACATTTTTTACATGATAACATATCTAGTAAGATATGTTATTCTTTAACAAGATATTTTTTATATTTGAATAGTTTATGAAAAATTGATAAATCAATTTATTTATAAAGTAAAATAGTAATAATTAATGGATAGTATTATTAATGGACTTATTTCAGGATATATTGGTGCAATTATTGTTTATCCAATAGATTTTATAAAAACTCATATTCAAAATAATCAAAAAATATCTAATATAAAAATAAAAAATATGTATAAAGGATCATTTATTCAATTAATTGGAATAGGTCCAGAAAAAACTATTAAATTATTTGTAAATAATAATTTAATATCAAATGATATTAATCCAGTGTTAGCAGGTGCATGTGCAGGTTTATGTCAAGTACTTGTAACAAATCCAATTGAATATTTAAAAATTCAATATCAGATGAATTCTGTATCTAATATAAAAATATCAAATATGTATCATGGTTTTCAAGTTTGTTTAGCGAGAGACATTCCATTTTCAGCAATATATTTTCCGACATATTCTTATCTGAAATCAAATATTAAATTAGAAAATTTATCATTATCAAATTTTATTTTTGGATCTTTAGCAGCATTACCAGCTGCATATTTAGTAACACCAATGGATGTAATAAAAACAAGAATGCAAACAAATCCTAATAAATATAAATATATAGAAAGTACATTTAGATTAATTTATGAAAAAGAAGGTTTGAAAGGTTTTTGGAAAGGTGGATATTGGAGAATGATGAAATCAGCTCCACAATTTGGAATAACAATATCTATTTATGAATTTTTAAATAAATAAAAAATTGATTTATTTTTATTTTTATTTTATATATATTAATTGTTTTTCATAATTTATAACTATGGATACACATAATTATTTAAATGATGATCAATCTTCATTAAATATTCATACACCATTAAATCCATTTAATCAAAATCAAATGACAAGGCAATTACAAAATTTGATGCAATATCAGTTAGTAAAAAATATATCGAGTGGAAATTTTATTTTTGATATAATAATACAGGTTGTTATTATGGCATTTGTTACTTATTGTATAACACAAATTCAATCTATATTAAATTGGATAGGTTCAGTTTTTAAAAATTTATTTGAATATATTTGTTATAAAGTAAAATATATTTATTATAAATGGCAAGGTAAAATACAAAAATTTACAAAAACAGTTGATATCCCATATATTTCGGATAATAGACAAATTAATGAATTGTATAAAGCTGTCCAATGGTTCTTATCATCAAATACTGATATAGAATATATAAAAGAATCAAATCTACAGTATGTGTATGATAAAAAAATAACTGTAGATACTAATTTATCAGATTTATTAATTAATAAAATTTTAAATCAATATAAAACAAAAGATTTAATATTTAAGGGACATAAAATTTATTTTTCATTAGAAACAGATACAATTACAATTTATACAGATAAAGAAAAAAAAAGAGAAAATTTTAAAGTAAAATTATGGACAGATATGGATGAAAATTCAAAAACTGATATTATTGATGAATTTTGTCAGATGTGTATTTGTAAATATTTAGAATCATTAACGTCTTCAATTTGGAAACAATTAATTTATGTTAATAAAGATGGAAAATGGGAAAGTCAAGAATCTAAAAATACAAGAAAATTAGATACTGTAATTTTATCAGAAAATTTAAAAGATGAAATTAAGAATGATATGGAATTATTTGTTAATTCAGAAGAATGGTATCAGCATCGTGATATACCATATACACGCGGATATCTTTTTTATGGTTTACCTGGAACTGGAAAAACTTCTTTGATTAAGGCATTATCTCTTTTTTATAAAAAACATATGCATTTTTTAATGTTACAAAATATTAAATCAGATAATGAATTACTAGAATTATTACAAAATATTAATTATAAAGAATCTATTCTAGTAATTGAAGACATAGACGCAATGATTGATATTGTTAAAAGTAGAGAAAAAGATAATAGTAATAATATTATTTTTGAATCTAATCAAGATCCTAATAATAAACCTGATAAAGAAATTAAAACAATAACTTTATCAGGTTTATTAAATGCATTGGATGGAGTATTCAATAATCATGGTCGTATAACAATAATAACAACAAATAGACCACAAGTTTTAGATGATGCATTAATTCGAGCTGGGAGAATTGATATAAAATATCAATTTAATAATTGTGATCGAGATCAAATAAAGAATTTATATTACATGTTTTTTGAAAAAGAAGCATCAACAGAAAGATTAAATGATATAAAAATGTATAATTATTCACCAGCACATATTACATCTGTATTTTTAAGATATAGAAATAATCCAGAAATTTCATTAATACATTTAGATGATTTTAATGAAAAAATTAGAATTAAATCAATGATAGATCAATAATAAAAATTGATTTTAATATTATTTTATTAGTAATCCATATAATTGTTAATGTATAACAACAAAATTTATAAAAAAATGATAAATCTTAGTTATACTGAAGTTGATAATATTACAAGTTATTTAATGTATCAAACAAAAATATTAGATTTAAAAAATATAACATTATCAACTTATAAGATTGATTGTAATACACTAAATACGGAATTAATTATTAAAAATTTTAATAAAAAAAATAATGATGAATGGTATTGTTCATTACAAAATGAAGATTTATATATATATATGGATATACTTTCACATGAAAGTATTTTAGATTTTATTAAATTAAATAAAAAATTAAGATATATAAGTATTCCAATATCATTATTGCCAGAATATAATAATTTAAAAATGAGTGGTCATATTTTAAGTTTAATAATAGATAATGTTCTTGAAGAAATATTTTTATTTGATCCAAATGGAAAAACTAATTATTTTAATTTTTCAAAAAACAAGATAGTAAAATCGAACAAGATAGTGAATAAATTATTTGCTACATATTTTAATGATATATATAATTTGTATAATTTTAATTATACTTTTGTTAGTAATATAAAAAGTGGTGCATCATCATATATTATAAATAGACAATTAAATTATAAATATAAAAAAGGTTATTGTATGATTATAGCTATATTATTACCATATTATTTATCAATTACTCAATTGTATGCAATTGATGGAATAAAGTTAATTTCTGAATTAAATAACAAGAAATTATTAAAATTAATAAAATTATATTCAGTAGAGTGTTATAATATATTACTAAAAAATTGATTTTTTTATATTTTGTTTTTAATTCATTATATATTAAACTAATTAAAACTAATTAAAACTAATTAAACTAATTAAAAATGCCTGGTTTCGAAGATTACTTGCTTGTACTTATTATGGATAAATCTGGTTCCATGAATGAAGATGCATCAAATGATGTTGAATGTGCTGGATTTACAAGAAATGATTTTGCTAGACAAGGTGCTATGTTATGTGTTAATGCGTGTCCTCCATCAATGTTTATATCATGTATTGCATTTGATTCAACTGCTAATGTAGTATCAAACACAATGCAGATGTCAAACTCTAACAAAACATTAATGTGTGATAAAATTAAAAATATTAGACCATCTGGTGGAACAGAAATATTTTCTGCAATGGAATTGAGTAAAAAAGTAATAAATGAGGCAAAAGATATTTATGGTATAACAAATGTGAATATAATTATGTTTACAGACGGAGAAGATAATAAATTAAATGAATCAAATGTGAGTACTTATTTTGAATCATTAAAAGAAAAAGGTGAATTTAATTTTAAAATGGATACAGTTGGTTTTGGACCAAGCGCAAATACTCAACTTTTAGTAAAAATGGCAACATTATGTAGTGGCACATATGCATTATGTTTTGATGCTTCAATGGTTGGTACTATTTTTGGACGTGCTATTGCTAGAACATATTTAGGAAATGAAGCATTTGGTATATCTGAAAATAAAGGACCTAAATCAAATGAATATTATGATTTAAGAGATATTTATCATAAATTTAGAACTGAACTATCTGAAATATTATTAAAATCAACATATAGAACATTAAAAGAACGAGTTGATAATATTAATATGTTCAATATTAAATTAGAAGAATGGCTTACTAATTATTCTTCTAATGAAACAACAACTCCAGATTGGTATAGTATGATATGTAGTTTACATGCTGATTTAAATGATCAGATTAGAATGGCAGTATCTGACTCAAATTATTGGACAAGATGGGGGAAAGCTTATTGGCAAACAATAGGAATAGCTTTAGAAAAACAATATGCTCCAAATTATCGGGATAATTGTTTACAGATATTTGGTACAGATTATGCAAAAGAAGAGTATGAAAGGATATCAAAGTTGTATGATGAAATGAGAATGATTGAACCTTCAAATTTGCGCGCTGTTGAAAGTAGAAATACAGCAATACCATTGACATCTGCTGCATTTAATTGTCCAGAAGGAATATGTTTTCATCCAGATTCACTTGTAACACTATCTACAGGAAATACTATTTGTCTTAAAAATTTAGAATCAATGATTGCAAGTGGTGATAGTGTTAAAATAATATCAACTGTACATGGATTAGTTACAATTGAAGCACTTGTAAAAATAGATATGTATAACAAGCAAACAAAATTTTGTAAAATTGGTAATACAGTACTAACTCCAACGCATCCAATTTTAATTAATGATAAATGGTTTCATCCAAAGACTGTAACAAACATTTATGAAGAAGAAGTTTCATTTGTGTATAATTTTGTTCTTGGAATTAATTCTGATACTGGAAAAAGATATACATCTTTACTTGTAAATGATAATGAATGTGTAGGATTGGGTCATGGAATTGAAAATGATCCAATTGCGACTGATAATTTTTGGGGATCAGAAGTAATAGTAGATAATTTTAAAAAATTATATGTGAAAGATTATTCAGTAGGTGTTATTAATTTTAATCATAAATTTATAAGAAATGATGTTACTGGATGGATAGATAAAATTGATCTAAGTGAAGTATAAAACTTGATAAAGTATAAAACTTGATAAAGTATAAAACTTGATAAAGTATAAAACTTGATAAAGTATAAAACTTGATAAAGTATAAAACTTG
>Ga0209550_10004614_pt1 | contig 13032 bp, 11 predicted proteins | sample LauGreSuBDMM15SN_2_FD_187567 | JGI IMG/M metagenome (GOLD analysis project Ga0209550, IMG submission 187567) | Freshwater lake microbial communities from Lake Michigan, USA - Su13.BD.MM15.SN (SPAdes) (version 5) | ecosystem: Environmental > Aquatic > Freshwater > Lake | place: Lake Michigan... | reverse complement strand
TCCAGTCATACCCGTTTCTCCAGTCATACCCGTTTCTCCAGTCATACCCGTAAGTCCAGTCATACCTGTAGGTCCAGTTATACCCGTAGGTCCAGTCATACCTGTAGGTCCAGTCATACCTGTAGGTCCAGTCATACCTGTAGGTCCAGTCATACCCGTAGGTCCTATGGGAACACCAAATACTCCTTCATATCTCCAAAAAGTAATATTCAGATTATTATTATTGAATGGTTTATTACCTAAAAATGTCAAATATCCAGAATCTACGTCAAATACCCATGGATAATCACTATCTGTTGGTAGGATACCAGCCGTTTTTATAATAGTTTGTATTATAGTAATTTCTTCGCCATTGACCTTGGTTGTAATTGGGATATTAATACTAATATCATAGTCAATAGTAATGTTATAACTTAATTGCGGGTCAAAATCATTAGGAATTGCATTTTTACATAAATTTTCACCTGTATCATTCACATTATAACGAAATGCATAACCATTATTAATTGTAAATAATGGCAATCTCACATATTTTTTTATATAAGTGTAAAGTCTACTATAATATTTTTTTCCACCTCTATTATAACCCATATCTAGTTCTAGATCTGAAGGTGCAACAGGCGGTATCACTTCTGCATACAAATGTGTAAAATCTACATATACTCTTGAACTGCCATATGCTTCTGAATAAGGGGTTGAACCTGGATATGCGTTTGGGACCCCTAAATATTTCTTATATAACATATTTGTTATGATAGAATCTGGTATAGACATATTATAATATGTTAAAATAAATATAATATTGGCTCAAATTATACGAGAGTTGAATTTATAAAATCATTCAACATTATAAATAATTTTCGTTATCACGATGTTACCATAATATGATGTCATATCAAGTACACACCGTCAATTTGTCTCTTCGAACGTCATCACGTATTTTTATACAGTGTTTTTCTTATTACTACGGTAAGACATTAAATATACATATATTTTTAGGATACCACTTTATTCTTATAAAAGAATAAATTATGATGTATAACTACATTGTAGTGTTTCAAATGAAGCATCTATATTAACAGGTAACCCTACTTTAACATATAATACAAATGTGTTTCCATTTGGGTTTATTGTGTTTGTTATTGGTTTAGGAAGACGGCATTGAAAATTAACTAAATTATTACTACTATTAGAACTATATATTACACTTCCATTACGTCCATTCATCCCTTGAGCACTAGAATAATATGTGTTAGTGTTATAGATTATTGAGTGTCTTGCACTGTTTGCATCTCCCCAATATGAACTATAGTTATTTGAACTAGGGTCTAATGGTGTAATTCCATTTTTTTCCTCTGTTCTATAAAAAAGTAAAAATTTATATAAACCATAAATGTCCAAAAAGAAATCTGAGCCTAAAATATTACTATTTGTTATAGCTAAAATATTATTATTCACTCTTATATTCCGAATATTAATACTTAAATATGGATAAATACTTCCTATAGGGGGTATCATTATATTCCAAGCAAATGTTACAAATTTATAATCGTTATTATTAAAGTTAATATTTTTTGCGGAAGAGTAGTTGTAGTTAGAAATACTTGTATAAGGTGAACCCAAATAAGAAGTAATACCAGAGTTGGCTACATTATAATCTAAGTAAGCATATGGGTTTAAAGGCGTTACAAACGAACCGTTAACAATTTGCAGTTCTTGTGTATTAGTTATATTCATTGAATTGTCATAAGGAATATCGGAGTATGATCTCCCTGAATTATTTAATGAATCTGGATAATAAATTGCGGGACTAAATATACGATTTACAACATCACCAATAATTCTACAACCGTGAGTATATGTATTAGGACCCAAGATAGCGCGAGATAAATCAACCGCTAAGGTATTATATACTAAGTAATAGGACCTGTAATCAAAAATTACATTAAATGATATATTATTAGACTGCACGGTTTGTCCTCTTGTATTAGTAATAAATATTATTGCACTAAGATCCGTTGAGAACGTTTGTTTTATATTATAAGGTATTATGCCGGTAAAACTGCAGGGAGATTGTATGGGATTAGTATTACTATTACGTATACCAATTGTTGAGAGATTAACTATATTATTCTCGCTAATGTCAGTCATCGCTATATTTTGTGCAAATTTATAAGTTATAATATTTGGATTATAAAAATAACTATCTAAACCGGTAAATGTTGCGTTAAAATTTAAATAAATAGAATTTACACATAGTATATTAACACCTGTAACCTGATAAATAGGCAATGGTAAAGAATTTGAATTTGTAGTTATAGCAAATGAGTTAATAATAGCGTTTAACGGATTATTAGAAGGTATATCATAATAATATGAGAATGATACGATTTCACTAGATGGTGTTATATTTACAACATTACTACCGTATTTTCTTGTTAAATTTATAATATATGGTTGATAAAATGATCGAAACGATGATGAAGGTAAAGATATATTACATGTACTCGATAAATAATACCCAGCCAAATAGGAACCAGATAAATCATTCACCGGACCAGGATATACTGTTATATTATTTCTAGTAATAGGTGTTATCGGATTATTCTGATTCGGATTCGGAAACCCATAATAATTTAGACTTGGACCAGTAACAGCACTAACTACACTACCTCCTGATAATATATTGCCTCCTGATATATCAACACTTAAATTCATTATAGGATTATTTAACCCTAGGTTCCCTCGTGTATAAAAATCATTAATATAAAAAGGTATATCGTTAAAACTTAAATCTCGGGTACATATTACTTGAACATAATTCGTGCTTACATCATAAGCTCTATAAACCCTAAAATAGGGTAATGTCATTCTAGTAAATGTATTTCTTAATAAATTAGTTGATATATCATAAGGTTTAGTATTGAATACAGCAGTTGAAGTCAACCCATAATTGCTATTACTCGCGTTTTGTGATTGAATACTTAATGTATAGGTCGAATCAGAATATATAGAAGGTATATTTACAGTTGATGTTTGGCTTATTACCGTGCCAGACGTAGGTGTAAACCCATACGCGATAATATTATTACTTATGGTATAGTTAATTATATACGCTACAATAGGTATATTTAAATTATAATTAGTATAGTCTGAGTGAGATGGTGGATTTAAACTTACTTGTAAAAGTAAATTCGTTTGTGTTATTGTATTAACACTTGGATCCGAAGGCGGGCCTGCGTTTTTAAATATATCAAAATGTATAATTGATTTATTGGGAGGGATTTGAAAATTGCTATAATATATTGTGACATTGTTCAAATAGTTAGATACTATGTTTTGAAGGTTTAAATCATTATAAATATATGCGTTTCTATAAATACTTCCAACTCTTGTTGAACCGTTATTGTCTTGTGGGAATAATGTAGAAACAACCATATTGTTTGAAACATCTTGTGATCCAGATGGCGTTAATATTCTACAAGGATAATTTTTTGAAAGTAACAGCCCAGTGATCGCATTAGAAGATATGCCATAATAGTTAATAAATTGTACACCTGAAATGTCCATTAATATGGGGACATCAGTTACTATTCCAATACCAGAAACATCTGCTGTATAACTTATTGTCATAGAATTGATGACTGGCACATAACCAGCACCCCCCCATATTATTTGATCTGGGTAAATAAATGGTATATAAACTAATAAATCAGTAGTAATAGGAGGTAAAAAAAATGGCGCAGGCGGTGAATTTATAAAATATTGTGTTAATAAAGGTTCGTTTGAAGAACCTGTGTAAACATTGTTAGTGTTATTATTGTTAGTGACACCATTTATCAAATTATTTAAATTGATGTTCTGTGTGGCAATACTATCACACTCATCTATTTCCTCTTGAATACTAACGTAGTTACAATCATTTCCACAATCATTTCCACAATCATTTCCACAATCACAAATTTCAGGACCCTGATAATTACAATCTTGGCAGGGAACATAATAGCCATTTGTGTTCGCGTTTAATCCATTACCAATAATACGAAAACCATTAATATAAGAAACATTTAAATTTTTTACTGTTATATTTTCACTATTAATATTTTTTGCATTAATATTACTCATTTATATAAAAAATATACATATTTTAAATATTTTACCTTAACCTTTGTATACAATACATTCGAACCTTATAAATATATATTCGTTATAATTTACTCATCATACTGCAATATTATTTTTATATTATATTATTTGGACTAATGATAACATAATAAAATCTATAAAATAAAATAACATAAAACACATTCATTCCTAAAGAGGAAAAGGTCGTTGGTTTTTTTCTACTACTAAAGGTTCGGGTATAAGTGTAGCTTTCTTTTCATAAATATTTGTTGTATCTAATTTAACAATTTCAGGAGTAAAGCAAGGTGCAGGGTTCACCAAATTTGTAGAATTTATTCCAAATAAAAAAGATTCTGTATCTGCAGCATTATATGAAAGTTTATTCCACGGCATTTGTCCAGGAAGTAAACCATTACCAGGCAATCGAGTATTATAAGCTACGCCATATTGTGAGTTTGGATATAAGGTATAATTTTCAAATAGTTTAAAACCTCTTTGTTCTAAAGAATAATTACCTGCTGTATTTCTATTACGTGTAGAAGCCATATATATATACTTTTAAAAAATATACTTTTAGAAAAAGTATAGCAACATTAATAATTTGTTTTATACTTTTATAGTTTTATAGTTTTTCTAAAAGTATATTTTGTAAAAGTATATCTATATCCGTTTGTTTTATTTTGCCATATTCTAAATATTGCGATACACATATATGTGTTAAATACATAAAATCATATGAATATAATATCATTAATCCAAATACTGGCTCGTCCATAAAAAAATGTCTCGATAATTTCATCATACATTCGATTAACTCTGTTGATTCCTTTATTTTTTCATATAATTCTTCTATTGATTTTACCATTTCTTCTTCATTGTATTCTTCCATTCCTAAAATATTCAATAATTCTTGTCTGTAAATAGCATTTCGTATAAAAGCTTTTTCATCGTGACTTATTTCGTCGGTTGTTAAAAATACATCATCTGTATTGTATGTACAAACTATTTGCGTATTATACATTTTTCACGTTATAATAAAATACTCACTAATATCTAAATGTTATTTTAGTGATATTCTATTTATTCCTTTTCTTCTGTTTTTTTCAATATACAAATATTTCAAAAATAACATAAATAATCATTATAATAGCCGGAATCATATGTAAGCGTGTCTTGAAATATATGATGCATCCTTAATTTTGCAGTTGTGATATATTTGCGGTAGTAAATTGACGCTTACGAAATTTTGTTCCTAAATATCCTATATAATAATAATCGTTTACAATATTATGATTATATTTTGAATTGTATTTATTTTATTAATTTAATTAATCTATTAATTTAATTAATCTATTAATTTAATTTATTAATTTAATTTATTTATCTACTACTTTTACGTCATTATTATATGTGTTGATAACTAGAGTGTTGGTTAAAGTAATCGCTATCACGTGTTAATTCGCGCGAAGGAACACCGCCACGAACCCAACCATTGGAAGCAACATTTTCAATTTGATTTGCAGGGTTTCCAATTCTCTCCTGAATCACTGGTAAAAGAGGCGTTTGATGGTATTTAATATAACTCTTTTCACTTAAATTATTTACACTGCGTTTATTCACTAGTTGCTCACCTTGCATAATTTGAGACTCCATAACTGGGTTCACTGACCCACGTCCTAAATAAGGGACTGTTGCGAATGGGCGTTGGAATAGATCAAGATGGCATCTCGGATGTGTTTGAATACTACCTATTTGAAGTTTGGATGAATCTTCAATATTACAACCTCCAGCACCAGTGTTGTAACCTCCATTATACATAATTCCTGGTTGAGAAGTCGCTAACGCAATAGGATTTCTCATAGAACAATCAGAAGCAAAAAAATTTTGTGTTGAATAATTACAAAATGCGGCATTCTGAATATCTGTTTGCGATACATTACAGTCATCTAAACCAATACGTGACATGTTTTGAAAAGTATAACTAGAAACATTAGCCATTTATATATTATAATATACATTATTTTTATTTTTTATAAAAAATTTATTTATGTTTTAGGGTTTCTAAATGTATTACAATTCAAGAGATTACCTCAATAGTATTCTCTTTATATTATCATTCATAATGCCTTCATTTGTATTATCATAACAAATGTGATATTAAACGGAATTATATTCGTATGATTATTTGTTTATTCTTATATTTACATTATATTTATGTATACAATTATTGGATATATACATGTTTGTCAAAAAAATGGATGGAAAATAACATATGATCTAATATTTGAAAAACTGAAATTAAGTGGTTTATATAACTCCGTAAATGAATTAAGAGTATCCGTCCTTAGTGATAATGGCATTTTTATTGATGACGAGAGGTTTTCTGACCCTAAAATTAAAATAATATATAAAGGGCATTCAGAAGAATATGAAAGACCTACTTTATTACATATAAAACGACAAAGCTTCATTGATTCAGAAAACACATTTTATTTCTATGTTCACACAAAAGGATTGCGACATTTTGGAACTGAGACAGAAAGCAATGTTATGGATTGGATTAAGCTATTATTATATTGGAACATTGAACAATGGGAAAAAGCTATTTCAATATTATCTGAAGACTTTTATTGGACATATGGGTGTAATCACACGGGTATACATTATTCTGGTAATTTTTGGTGGTCTAAACCATCTCATATACGTAGGTTGTCTGACCACATTCCTGATTATTATACTGCGCCAGAAGATTGGGTAACAATGCTATACTTTGGACAGATAGTTGTACCTATTCATTTAGAATATTTTAATGTCTTCAACAGCGGGTTAGCAGGAGAAGGTCATTATCATCATCCCTATCCAGAATCAAATTATAGAAAAATAGAGCACCTAGCATAAGCCCGCTCTATAAATTTTAGGTTATTCTAATAAAGCGTGTAACGATATGAATTTTTCTCCCGCTGGATCGCTGAAGAAGCATCCGATTCTTTTGAACTAGGCATATTTCCATATAAGAATTGGGAAAAGGCACCTTGATCATTTGTTACACGTGAGTTAGGGGTGCTATATAACTGTCTCGAGAACTGATCTAATTCGTAATCTTGGAAAATGTCACCAAATAGTTGTTTGTTAGTATTTTTTATTTCAGGATTCATCATTTGCACAGCCTTCTTCACGTTCGTTGTAATATCTTCATCCACGTCTACATTAAAACAAGGCGGGGCAGACTTTCTATCTGGGTCGTCGCCTATTTGTGTTAACAAAACATTGCTAAATGGATTTTTTTTGTTTCCTTCTTTAAATTCACTTTTTAATACACTATCTAAAGTTTCAGGGTTTATATACATTCTACCAGAATTTTTGTCAGGTTGAATTATATTAGAAAACCCTTCATTCAACAAAATATCTTTTGTAACCTTTTGTTTTCTCATCTTAAACAAGGCAAAAATAACAACTAATGTTATTAAACCAACAATTAAGATTCTTGTAGTTGTTGTCAAAATATATCCTAAAAGGGTTATTAATACAACCAACCGTGATATGGCGTTCATTTTTTGTTCATAAGACATATTTGACAATGGCCATAATTCAAATATATATTCTTTATTAAATAAAATGGTTGGATCATTGGACCAAAATGGAATTGTCATTATATATATATTAATCTTTTTATAAAAGTTTATTTGACATTTATTTATTTATATGAGTAAATGTCAAAAATACCGGTCAAGTATTTTAACTACACTGTTGTCAGATGCTTTTAGTTTATCCAATAATACACCATAAATACTTTTATAAACAGTATCATCTGTATATTGTCTACACGTATAAATATCAAATGACATATGATTTTTCTCTGGAAAAGTATGAATGGATATATGTGATTCTGATAATAATAATATAATACTACATCCGATAGGTTCAAACTTGTATAAAATTTCATTTAAAACTTGAAACTCGTTCTCAATACAGATTTGCTTCAATAATAAGTTCAAATCATCACAGCTGTTTAATAAATCAGTATTTTGAATACCTTTAAAATCACAAATCATATGTTTTCCAGATGATTCATATTCATTAAACATTATATGAAATTTTATAATATTTTTTTTTTCATTTTTTACCCTTTCTTTTTTTCTTATCGGATTTTGTATTATTGTTATTTGTATTATTGTTATTTGTATTATTGTTATTTGTATTTATGATAGGTTTAGTACCTCTAGGCGTTCTTTCAATAGCCTCCCCTGTGCTAAATATTTTAAGTATTTCTTCTTCTGATACCGTAGGTAAAGAGGTTTGTTGTGTTTTTATGGAATTATTTTTCTCTATGGCAGCTTTTGCACTTGCTTCTGCCTTTGCACGGAATCTCTCCTTCATTTTTGCCATTTTCATTTTTTGGTTTAAATTCGCCTCCATTGCGCCCATATTTACTTTCCCGCCAGCTCCTCCCATCCCCATTTTGCTCAACATAGCTTGAATATTATCCATTCCAGGAATATTCTTCATCTTATTCATAATATCAGTAGCCTCTGCAATTAACTCAGACTCTTTCAAATCTCCTGACTTTAATTTTGAATCTAATTTATCACCAACATTCTTAACTAGCCCCATCAGTTTTGTGGGATTTTTTATCAATTTCTGGAATATGTCCTTCATATCGGATGCTTCGTCAAAATCCATATTGAGATTATTTGCCGTTTCTTCGGCTATTTCGCGTGCTAATTGTCCTAACTTTCCATCTAACATACTTGTAATATGGTCGTGTATTTGATTCGCGTCTGGCATATTTTCCATATTAATACCAGGACCTAAGTTTTCAGGTCCTTCATTATCATCAGTGTTTCCACTAAAATCAAAAAAACCCTGCATATGAGACATAGTTTCTTCTAACTTGGTCTTAAACTCTTCACTATTAATCGCCTCAAACATTTTAGCTGTGTCACCGAACATATCTTTGTTTTCTATGGTACCAACAATCGAAAACATCATTAATTGTAAGTATTTCCAAATTGTTTCGCGGGTCTTTTTAGAAATATCATATTGCCATAAATTCTTGAAATGAATCTTGGGCAAAAATTCCGTATCTATATCCGAATCTTCTTTGAACATATCCTCGTTTTGATATAAAATATCGAAAAATCGAGGTGGAAATTTCTTTTGACAAAAATCAAATAGAAATTTACACGATTTTTCTTGGGATTTTTCGTAAGTAGCCTTTCTCTCTTCCTCATTTTCGATATCTTTAAAATGATCCAATGATTTCCACCATTTTTGAATAAAAGGCTCATATTCTGGAAAGGTTATTTTTAAATCATTGATAAAATCTCTAATCACTTTTGTAAATTCTTCTGGAATTGATTGTATACCTTGTGTCATTTTTAATAAATATACTATATATTTTTTAAGTTGAAACTACTTAGAAAATATATTATCTTTTCTTTTTCATTATTATTATTATTCACAAAGTTCAGAAAGTTTTGTTAGGTTTTGGATATATTTCATTACTTTTGTTTGATTATCTGGAGTCATATTTTTAATTGGTTCGCGCAATCTATCAATCGATTCCATAATTTTATCGGAGTTTTGAGAAACAGATACATCTCCAGAATAATCTTTATTAATGAAAAATTCTAAATTCCCTGACTCAATTTCATCCTTATACTTACCCACAATAAATGTCTTCCATATTTTGACAATCATCTTGGGGTTCGCCTTACGAATTGCAATTAGCGCATTTTTTGCAGATAAAATATCAACATCTTCTGGAAAAACGGAATGAACATCACTAATAAAATCTACAAAATGGTCGTTAAAAGCAGTTAATATGTTTGACATTTATTTACTTACTTATTTACAATATTTTCTTTTTAAATAATTAAAATTTATATTTATATTTGGATTACATCGTAAATTATTTCTAGTAACCTACAGGAGGTCTATTACCGCTCAATTTTCTCAAATCAGAATCCCTCTCTTCTTGCATTTTTTTGACTCTATCTTCCATCACTTGGTTTGAAGCATCTTCACCCATCTTTTGCGCGCCTCGAATTGTTGTATTGAATTCTTCCGTATTGCTATGTTGTGATACTTGACCGCTAAATGCTGTATTTAAATCAACATAGTTGTGCATTTGTCGCATACCGCCATTACCCTTTGCTTCTAAATCTTCTGGCGCTTGGTCTAAAAAACTGTACTGATCCGATACAATATCGCCAAAACCGCCTCCAAATGAAAATGCCATTGGCTCCATATTGTTTTGAGTAGCTTTTCTGACTTCTACTTCTTGACGGGGTTTCAAATGTTCTAAAATTTGTTCTCCATATAATACTTGGTACCCTTTGGTTAGTAGTAAAAGTGCAGGAACACGCGTTATATTTTCAGGCAGTATAATCTTTTGGCCATTTTCAAGAATAATATATGTCTTATTATTCGTATCTTTTACTCTTTTATCGATGCAAATAAAATGTATATCTTTTTGAGAACTTGACTTTGATAACATTTGTAAATATTTTTTTGAAACTTCGCAATATTTACTATAATATAATATGCAGCTCATCTTAAACTATAGTTATTTAATTGAAAAGATTTTTTAACTCATTTGAAAAAAAAATGATTAATATTTACAATTTAAATATAATTGTATATTAGATATAAATGAACCCGACCCTTGAGCTTATTGATACTGATGATGATTCTTTGGGGTTTACCCTTAGTGGGGTAAATGTCAGCGTTGCTAATGCAATTCGGAGAATAATATTATCTGAAATACCAATTATAGTATTCAAAACTACTCCCAATCAGGAAAATAAATGCAATATTATTGCTAATACGAGTCGTCTGAACAATGAAATTATTAAACAAAGGCTGAGTTGTATTCCAATTCATATTAAAGATATAAATGAATTTCCCTTGAAAAATTATATTATGGAAGTCAACGTAGAAAATAACACGGATACCATTATGTTTGTCACTACAGAGAATTTTATTATTAAGGATGTTGCCACTGGCAAATTATTGCCTCAAGATAAAATTAGAGAAATTTTCCCGCCAGATGATATCACTGGTTATTTTATTGATTTTGTTCGATTGCGCCCACGTTTATCGGAAGATTTGCACGGCGAAAAGTTACACTTAACTTGTGAATTTGATATTGGAAATGCCAAACAAGATGGTATGTATAATGCTGTATCTACTTGTGCATACGGTTTCACTCCAGATTCAACTGCACAAGATGTGGAGCTTGCAAAAAAAATTCAGACTTGGAAAGATGAAGGTAAAAGTGAAAAGGAGATTAAATTTGAATCTGAAAACTGGAGGCTACTTGATGCGAAACGTATTTACAAGAAAGATAGTTTCGACTTTATAGTGCAGTCTGTAGGGGTTTATACAAACAATGAAATCATAGATATTGCTTGCAGAATTTTAATTGGAAAACTGTTTGAACTAGATACCATTATTGAAAAAGATGAGTTAGAAATCAAGAATTCTGATAATACTATGGCAAATTGTTTTGATGTTATCCTTGAAAATGAGGATTATACTATTGGTAAAGTGATCGAGTACCTGATGTATACAAAATTTTATGAAACAAATATGCTAACATTTTGCGGGTTTAAAAAAATGCATCCTCACGACAATTATAGTATTATTCGTTTGGCTTATAAGGATACTGTAGATAAATCCAATATAAAGGGACATTTGAAGGAATGTATTGATGATGCTACATTGATTTATACAACATTAAAGAAGGAATTCACTAAATTTGTGAAGCGTTAAAAATATTTTGATTAGGACGATACATAATAAAAATATTATATTTATTATATTTCTTTTAACGTACTTAAAGAAATGTTGAAAAAAATAGTGAAATTTCGGTGGGAAAGTTTTTTTAGGTTTTTGAAAATGGACAAAAAAAATGTCCAAAAATGAAAACCTAAAATATTTTTGCCCAAAATACTCATTTGTGACCATAAGTGAAAATTATGGTCTGACGTCTTTTAAAATATTTTTCATTTTGTTACGATAAAATTTTTATTTTTTGTTATAAAATTATTTAGGCGTTTTTTTATATTTCCAATTAATATACAAATGGAAATGCTTTTTACGCCAAAAAACGCCGTTTTTAATTGTGAAAATTGCAACTTTATATGCAGCAAAAATAGTGACTGGGTAAGACACTGCTCAACCGTAAAACATACTTTCAGTGTCAATGGAAATAAAATGGAAAACGCGTCACAAGCAAAATACGCCAAAATATTGTATTGTAATTGCGGGAAAAAATACACAACAACATCTGGCCTATGGAAACATAGAAAAGTGTGTGAAAAAAATAAAACCTCACACGAAGAAAATTATATAGAAGATAAAACAATTCAAAATCTATCACACAAAGATGATTTAATTTTAACAATTATTAAACAAAATGCAGAACTAGTAAAAGAAAACCACGAATTTAAAAACTTAATTTTAGAAATTGTAAAGAAAGATAAGCATAACACAACAAACAACTCAAATAATACAAATAATTCTCACAATAAAACTTTCAATTTAAACTTATTTTTGAACGAGACTTGCAAAGATGCTATGAATATTATGGAATTTGTTGAATCAATACAGTTACAACTATCTGACTTGGAAAATGTAGGTAGAGTTGGTTATGTAGAAGGCATTACAAATATCATTACTAAAAATTTGAAGGCGCTTGATGTTACAAAAAGACCTATTCATTGTACAGATAAGAAGAGAGAAGTTTTATATATTAGGGATGAAAATAAATGGGAAAAAGAGGACGATGATAAAAAGAAAATCAGAAAAGCTATCAAACGTGTTGCATCTAAAAACCATAGACTAATTCTTAAATTTAAAGAAGCCCACCCGGATTGTCTCAAATCATCTTCCAATTTTTCT
>Ga0209550_10004611_pt1 | contig 13033 bp, 10 predicted proteins | sample LauGreSuBDMM15SN_2_FD_187567 | JGI IMG/M metagenome (GOLD analysis project Ga0209550, IMG submission 187567) | Freshwater lake microbial communities from Lake Michigan, USA - Su13.BD.MM15.SN (SPAdes) (version 5) | ecosystem: Environmental > Aquatic > Freshwater > Lake | place: Lake Michigan... | reverse complement strand
GCATTGCCGAAGCTTGCGCACTGCACAGCTCAAATCCAAGACCCAAGCCCAAGACCAAGAAGGTTTGTAAAACCGCGTTGCGCCACACCAAGCAAAGACGCTCATACCAGTGCCTGGGCTTAACGCTCGCGGAAGGCATTTTCCTTTACCCCAATAATTGGTTTGAGCAGGTAACGTAATACGGTTTTATGACCGGTAATCACATCGACTTGCGCCTGCATCCCCGGAATAATCGGTAATTTTTTTCCAAGCGAGTTCATCACCGATGAGCTTGTCTCAACCCGAGCGATGTAGTAATACTGCGTTTGCCCACGCTCTTCACTGGATACAGCGTCGGCTGAAATATTGGCAATCACACCATCCATCGCACCAAAAATCGAGTAGTCGTAGGCAGTAATTTTGACCCGCGCTTTTTGACCCAACTTCACAAAGCCGATGTCTTTGGGCAAGATACGTGCCTCGACCACCAAGGTATCTTCCGAGGGCACAATTTCTACAATGGGCTCACCGGGTTTAATAATCCCACCTGTCGTAGCAACGAGTACGCGATTGACCACACCGTTAACGGGTGAGCGCAAGGCGGTTCGATCCAGTTTGTCCTCCAGCGCTGGCATGGCTTTTTGCAAAGGCGCTAACTCTTGGTTGGCTTTGGCTAATTCGGCCGAGGCATCGGACTTAAATTGACGCTTAACCGATTCAATTTTGGATTGCGCCTCCGCTACCCGTGCTTGATTGCGAATCAATTCCAAGCGCGGCTCTAAGCCACGCTCGACTAAGCGGGTCATGATTTCCAATTCGGCCGAGGCATTTTTTAACTGATTTTCATAGACTGCCAAATCTGCCCGTAAACGCTGGCGCCGATTTTCATACTCATTTTTTTCTAGCAGCACCACATCGGCGCCTTGTTGTTGCAACTCTTGAGAAAATTGTGGTGCCGTATCACTAAGCTCAGCTTTTAGTCGCGTCACCTTGGCCATGAGGCCTAACATCTGCTGCTGACGACTAGCAAAATCGGAGCCAAACTGCGTAGGTGAGAGGGTCACCAATAAATCTCCGGCGCTAACTTTATCGCCTTGGCGCACACTAATGCTTTGCACAATGCCGCCTTCCATGTTTTGCACCACCTGCATTTTGGCCGACGGAATCACGCGGCCATCGGCATGGGCAACATCATCCACATCCGCAAAGGCCGACCACAGAAACAAAATAAAAAATAAGATGGCAATCGTATTGAGTAAAGCAAAGGACATCTTGTGCGGTTGACCCAACTTAATGTGGGTTAAACCCGCCTTGTCTAACTCCAAATGCTCCAAATGAAATAAACGAATGACCCGCTTCTCAAGGCGGACAAAAAAATCTGCTTTGGCTTGGTGCCAACGCTTCATCTCCTCCGAGTTTTCATACCAGTCCATGGCGTTAGCAAAGGTCAGCTTAGCCTTGGGGATCACCCAGGTAATCAGTTGATCAACTAGTCGCATCCCATACCGGATGATGATCCATAGTTTTTTCCATAGCCACGCAAGCGCACGGGCTAGATGCTTAGTCGCAAACCAAAGACCGCGACCGAGCTGTTGCACCAGTCGCAGTGCGAGCGCTTGAAAACGCGCAATCCTCTGTTGATTGCGCGGATCCTGCCAAAAACTCATGACACTTTCCTCTTGCGAGTGCCTGGTTTCATAACGGTGACGCCAGCAAACCCACTGGTCCCACTGGCCCCACTGGCACTGGGATTGGCCTGCTCCGTCTGGGGTGCCGTCTCGGGTGCTGCGCTAGGGCTGACGTTTGCACTGGCGGCGAGCTCATCTGCTTGCACAGGTGGGTGCACTGGTGCATTCGCTGCCATGGGAGCAGCCTGAGTTTGAGCTTGGGCTTGAGTCTGCGGGGTCGGAGCTTGCGGTGCTGGGCTCGCAGGAGCCGGTGCAGCCGGTGGCTTCATAAAGTCGCTCTTAGGTCCTTGGGCAGCAACCTTGCCTTGATCAATCACAATCACCCGATCGACTAACTCAATAATCGAAGCACGGTGGGTAATCACCACAATCGTTTGCGTAATCAAATGGCGCTTGAGTTTATCAATCAAAATCTTTTCGCCATTAATGTCCATCGCGCTCGTTGGTTCATCCATGAGCAAAATCGGTGGGCGACTAACCAGTGCGCGCGCAATCGCTAGTGCTTGCTTTTGACCGCCTGATAAACCTTCGCCCCGCTCTTTTAAGCGTAAGCCATAGCCCTCGGGATGGGGGGCAATAAAATCGTGCACGCCGGCTAATTGCGAGGCCTCCAAAATATCCTCATCGCTGGGATTAAAACCACCCACGGCAATATTGTGTTTGACCGTGCCAGTCATGAGCCACACATCTTGCATCACGACACCAAGGTTGCGGCGTAAATCGGCTGGATCGATCTGGCGCGTATCCACCCCATCAATCAGAATTGCCCCCGAGCTCGGTTGGTATAGACCTAAGATTAATTTAGCAATCGTGGTCTTGCCCGAGCCTACCTTACCGACGAGCGCAACGCGCTCACCCGATTGAATCGTAAACGAGACGTTTTGCAAACCGCCTTGGGTTTGATCGGGGTAGTTAAACGAGACATCGCGAAACTCAATGCTGCCACCCCACTCGCTGCGGTTTAAATACGCGGCGTTCGCACGGTGCTCACGCGGTGCCTGCATTAAGGCCGAGAGTGATTTGTAACTGGCAATCGATTGATTTAGACGTGTGAGCAATTGCGTTAATTGCGCCAGCGGTGCAATGGCACGACCAGCGAGCATGGAGGAAGCAATAATCGCTCCCATTCCAATTTGCCCACTCTGAATTAAAAAGACCCCCACGGTCACCGTGACGACCGTCACAAATTGGTTGGCAAAATTCGAGACGTTGCCCGCCAATTGAGCCACCATACGAGTTTGCAGTCCCACGGCAGATTGATGGGCAATGGCATCTTGCCAGCGCTTGCGCATAATCGCACCGGCACCCATGGCTTTGATGGTTTCAATGCCTTGCAAGGTTTCTACTGCAATCGATTGCTTGGTTTGATTATCTTCGTAGCTCGTTTGGGTTAATTTTTTAAGCTTGGGATGCACGGCCAAGCTCGTTAACACAATTAACAGGATGGCAACAATGGGGACCCACACAATCGGTCCGCCCACCACCCAAATCACAATCAAGAACAAGATCGCAAAGGGGATGTCAATAAAGGTGGTCATGGTGGCCGAGGTCATGAAGTCGCGTAAGGACTCAAACTCGCGTAAGGTGTTCGCCATCGAGCCAACGGGGCCCTTGCGTGCGGCGATTTCCATATCGACAACCTGCTCAAAAAGCGTGTCGGCAATAATCATGTCGGCTTGCGCTCCGGCAGTATCGAGAAAGTAACTGCGCAGCGTCCGAATCACAAAGTCGGCAATAAAAATCAAGAAGACGCCAACCACTAAGGCGATCAAGGTCTCGATCGCACTATTGGGCATCACGCGGTCATACACAATCATGCAAAAGCCTGAGGACACTAAGGCAAAAAGATTAGTGAGTAAGGCCGCTAATCCCACTTGGGTGTAGATCGAGCGTGCTGCGTATAAGGGGCCAAAGAACCAGTGGCCATAGCGACCCCGATGGGTTTTAGCATCGCCTTCGGCAAGCGCCAAGGGGGGCTCGACCACAAAGGCCTTGCCGGTGTACACAGCATTCAGATCATCGACTTGAAAGAGTTGTGGGGTTGCAGCGCGGTGTGGCATAAACACCTGCGCGGGTAACTCATTACTCGGTGGAATAAAAATCGCGCTATGGCCATCAGCGAGTTGCAACCACAAGACTTTTTCTTGGGCTATGAGTTCAGTAAAGGACCACTCTTTTTCAAGATAGCGAATTCCAAAACTATCAATCGCTTCTAAGCCCTCATCAAAGGTCCAAGGACCGGGCATGCGTGCGACCCGCGCGCGCAAGGCGGCTGCGGACATGGGCTTCTCAAAGCGATCTAAGAGCCACAATACCGAGAGCTCAATTGGATCTTTAAGGGCTTCTTTGGCCCGCTCAGAGGCTGGAGTGATATTAATTTCCATGGTGCTGTCCTTTACGAAGCTGTCTTAGCCAATCGGATCTCACTACTTTCATCGCCGCACCTCGCTGCGTGCTTCATAGGTGCGCTCGGATAAATCAAAGAGTTGATCCAAGCCCGAGGTCAAGTGCAAGTAGCGATAGCGACTAATTTGCCGATCGGCCTCGGCATCAACTAAATCGCGACCGGCATTAAAGAGGCTCTCTTGCACGGTTAATAAATCCAATAAGGTGCCCTTATTAAAGGCAAATTGCTCGCGCACCGCGCGCATCGAGGAAATCGCCGAGCCAGCGGCAACGCGGCGAGCAGCCACGAGGGCGTCGCTATTGCGCACATCCGCTTGGTTTTGAGTGAGTACGCGCTCGTACTGACGCAAGCCCGACTGAAACTCTTGCTCGGCTTGTTTGGCTTTGAGCGTTGCTTGATCTTTGCGTGCGCTCTCAGCACCGCCGGTATAGAAGTTATACTTCAATTGCAACAAAGTATTGGTGGTGCGACTGGGCGCTAACGGTGCGGACACACCATTGATGATGTTTTCATAAGTAAAATTTAAACTCGGCAAGGTGCGCGCAAGCGCTGCTTTGGCTTCCTTATCAGCCGAATCACGCAGCTGCGCCAACTGCAAAAGGCCTGGGTAGCTACTCGCCATTTGTTCGGCGGTGGCATCGAGCTTATCCACGGTCACTTCAAAATTAGGCCCGCGAATAATGCCAATTGGATTGGCAGCAAAGGCTTCGCGATACCCAGCTTCTGCCGCCTTTAAGCGGTTTTGCGCATTGGTCACAGTCGCTAACGACTCGGCGTAGCGGGCCTCGGCACGAATGATGTCAGGCTTACTGCCGCCCCCGACATCAAAGCGCTCGCGCACTAATTTAACAATCGCTAGGCGCGAACTGGCGTTGTCGTTGGCTAAATTCATTTGCGCCCGGGCGCGCTCTAAATCAATCACCGATGCCACCGTTTTTAAGGCTTGCTCCGAGCGTTTGGAATTAAGGAGTTCTTGCGCAGCGCGCTCTTTGGCTTTACCCGACTGAAAGCCAAAAATAGCTGCGCCAAAATCAAAGAGAACTTGGCGCACCGACACACCGTAGTTAGAGCCATCGCGGTTGTACGCGGGCGTGCCTAAATACGAATCTTGACCCACACTGCGTTTGCCGCTTTCGCTAAAGCCATTGATTTGTGGCAATAGCGGTGCGCGCGACTCGCTCGTACCCGCTTGGGCAATCCCTAACTGACTTTGCGCAACGCCTACATCGGGAAAAGCTAAGACCGCATCGCGCACGCGCAATTTAAATTCGTCATAGGGCATGGCAAGGCGTCTGGCGCGCTCACTGGGTAACTCTTTGGCAACAGCCCCGATTAAATCTTCGCCCAAGACCGCCACCCGTGGGGGCAAATCGGGAGAGACCTCCATCTTGGTCCATGAGCCAGCGTTTTCACGCGTTGGATCAACTTGTTCGCTGGGGTTACGCACACCCTGCTCTTTTGCCCAGTCAGCAAAACTCACTCCTTTAGGGGGCATGCCTTTGGACGAGGGGGCTTGCGCAAGCATCAAATTAGGAGGCGCGGCATTGGCGGGGGCTCGCGCCTGTTGGTTTGCGCTAGGGGACGAAGCAGGCTCGGTTGGTGCGACAGATGGTACAGGCGCGATGCGCGACTCCGTCACGGTGGAGTTCTCACTGCCTTGCGCGACAAAAATCATGGGGCCAGGCACATGCGGGATCAGGGTATTGTCTTGCGCAGTCTTTTTGTCTGGCAATCCGTCACTGGGATAAACACGCACGTGGGCGGTTTGTGACTCGTGCAGGGCCTGGGGCGCTGGGGGAACTAGCGAGCTTGCGGTAAGCGGTAAAACGCCTGGCTCAGCAGGACTTGCTACGAGATACGCCTCGGTGCCATCACCCAAGGACTCGAGCGCATGGGTGGCACTCACGCTCGGTGCTGGGCTAGGGGCTGTTTTTTTAGGAGCGGTTGCCACCGCCTTTGGTTTAGCTGGGCTTGGCGGCTTCGCAGCCGGAGCTTTGGACGTCAAGCGCTCTGAGAGAAACTGGGTAAAACTCGTAGCCCCAGAGGCAGAACTCAAACCAAGGCCCACACAAAATAGGCTCGCTCCCAGTAGGCTTTGGCCCACTGAGTAAACCCTTAAGCCTTGATTTGATTTAGGTTTTGAATTGACACTCATGGCGAAATTTTACTACGTATTTACCGAAATATAAAGTATTTGTCATATAGGCTTATCTAACTCCCAAAGCATACAAGATCAGAGCCTGTTTGCCCTGCCCTATGCACCCAAAAGGGGGAAAAGCCCAGGTTAAAGGGGGCGGAGGAAGCCCAAAAGACAGCCCGATTATGTCCTATTGAATTCATAAGTACTTGTTTTAAATAAATAAAAAGCATTTTGTTCCTCTAAATTGCCCCCCATTAATTTTTCTCCTGCAAAGCAGCGCTAGCGTGCCAGTGGCTTTGCCACTCCCCATAGTCGTGCACCGACTTGCGGTGTTTATAGAGGGCATCGAGTAAGCCCTGTAAGTTGCGCCGCTCTTTGAGAAGCTTCATATCAAATTGATCAATACGGTATTGTTCCTGGCGCTTGAGATAAAACCACGTCTCCATCCAAACCCGCACCTGAGGGCGCAGCTCTGGCCAACGGCTGGCAAAGTACAAATGAAAACTATAACGCTTAAGATACTTTAGGCAAGCCTCTCGGTTCTGTTGCCACCCTAGGGAAATATCCTTTTGGTTGTTTGTAAAAAAAGGCACTTGAGTTTCTGCTTGACTATCAACCCATAAACCAAAGGCCAAAAATAAGATGGTGTAATTGCGCCAAACTAGATTAAAGTTTTGAGCCTGACTTGCGTTGGCCATAAAGTGGAGATACTGTTGATACTGCTCCGCACAGGCTTTCGCAATTTTTTTAGAAATTGTATGCTGTGGATTTGTCAAATACGCCGGCGCACATCCTTGATGCTCGGCACTTAAACCCAAGGCACTTGCCACATCGGAAGGCTTTAAGCTATCAAAGATTGCATCGCGCTCGGCATGGCGGTGGGTCTCGGCGCGATCAATCGCCCACATGGCTTCAGCGATTTCTCGCGCGATACGCTCTTCAATCATACCCTGTGGATTAATATCCTCAAATACAGCGCGCAATAGGCGTTGGTACTCTTTAGGGTTTTCAGTCGGTAAAATTTTAGACTTGGCATAGAGGCCGTGTTTGAGCGCATTAAAGCGCACCTTATTTTTTCCTGCTGGACTTTTAGGGCCAGTTTGGCCTTGGTAATTTGCTGACATGGTGACTACTTTCTGCGCATTAGCGCTCATGAATTGATTTTAAAAAGAGTTTGCATTAGCCCTCAGCAGAGCGCCTGGCAAACATCTTGCATCTGCCGACCCATCCCAAGACACAAAAAAAATTCGCGCCAAGGCATAAGCCAAACGGTTTAATACTTTGGGTATCGGTATTCGGTCCGATAGTTTTTTGGAGGTTGCACCCAGTGGGGTGTCTAACTTACTACGCACTCGTGAGCTTCTTAGGCGAGTTCGGAGCGCCTGACTGCATACGTAGACTACTAATTGTTTACTACTCGTTTATGGCTTGGGTTCGGACAAGCCTATGAATTAAACCGAGCTTTGTTGTCAGAAGTCAATCCAAATATGATTGTATAGCAACTACATCTAGTGCGCAAGTGCTATTGAGGCACTAAATATGGGGGGGTCAATAGCTATTTCTTGCTAAGTAGTCGCACACCCGGGTTATCGTCAGGAGCACCAATGAACTGAACTCCGGCTCAAATTCAATAAGGTCTGCTTTCAGCTCAAGCTACGCCTTCCAGCGAACCCCTGCCCCGCTCTCGGGGCTACCAATAAATTCAATACCGGCTTTTTCAAAGGCTTTCTGAATCGCCTCAAGAGTTTTGAATTGCGCACCAGGAACACCACCTGCCGATTCAAGCCGTTGCATTGAGGAAAAACCAACTCCAGATTTCTCAGCCAAATCTGATCTAGTCCACTCCAGCATGCCCCTAGCTGCACGAATTTGAGCACTTGTAATCAAATTAAAATGACCTTATAATGAGATATTATGAACTATTAATAGTTTATAAAAACTTACTAATAATACTTAAAGACTATAAATAAATGCTTATTAATCAAGATTTTAGCGTAGATCGCACCAAATACATAGGTGGTTCGGATATTGGCGCCATTTTGGGGCTATCTCGATATCGCACCCCCTTGCAAGTCTGGATGGAGAAAACAGGCAAAGAAACTAAAAAGACTGATTCCTTGCCGATGCGCTTTGGCAGCTTTGCCGAAGAGTTTGTGGCTTCTGAATACGCCAGATCAACCGGCTTTGAATTACTACATGATGAATCGAGTTATACCCATCCCAGCTTTTCCTTTATGAGTGGTCATATTGATCGCTTTGTCTTAAATGATGGCGGTAACGCTGCACTCCCTACTCGAATTTTAGAATGTAAAACGGCTAATCCATTTGCCACTAGTGAATGGGGGGAGATCGGCTCTGATCAGGTACCCATGAGCTATCTTTGCCAATGTATTTGGTATATGGCCATTACAGATATTAATCACACGGATCTGGCGGTGCTTTTTGGAAATAGTGACTTTCGGATCTATGAGATAGCTAGGGATTTAGAGCTTGAAGAATTAGTGATCCAAAAAGCTGAAGACTTTTGGCATCAATACGTTTTAAAGGATATTCCGCCGCCGGTCGCCAGCGAGCAAGACTGTCAATTACTCTTTAGCAATAGTGACTCAACTAAAACTGTAGAGGCTACTCGTGAAACACTCGAGCTTACTAGGCGCCTACATATTCTTAACGGTGAGATTGCGGTTTATGAAAAAGAGATCTCTCAGATTAAGCAAAATCTAATGAATCAGATGGGATTAGCAGAAACACTAATATTTAAAGAAAATGTATTGGCAACTTGGAAAGCCCCAAAACCTTCATTTCGATTGGATGCCAAGAAATTAGAGCTTGAGCATCCGGAACTGTGCGCTAACTACAAAATACCAATTCAAAATAGTCGGCGATTAGTGATTAAAGAAATTTGTCACTAGGAGAGCATGATGAAAAGAAAATTACCAGCCGAAAATCTTCTTCAAAAATCGACCTTCAATACGATTCCTAAAGAGCTAATATCAAACAAAAATAGAATCACTTCTTCAAGCCCACCAATAAAGGATGAAACTAAATCAACCGATCTCATGAGCCGCTTAATTACAAAAGAAATAAGACTTTGTGCAGAGCAGCTTGACCTAGATTATGAAGAATTGGAAGCTTGGATTACTCTGCAGACAAATATTCCAACTAAAAGTATTTTGCATGCATTGCGTATTGCTAGGCAATACAAATTAGACCTGCTGCAAGAGGAGGTATTGCTCGCCAAGTACCAAGAAGATTGGCAAGTGTCGATTAGTGTTGATGGATGGATCAAGCTAGTGAATCGACACCCTGCTTTTACCGGGATAACCCTTACTCAATCGTCCGAAGAAATTGAAGGATTACCAATTTGGATGGAATGCACCATCCATCGATCAGATAGAACTATTCCAATAACGATTAGGGAATATATGAATGAAGTCCGTCGTGAATCTGAATCTTGGCAGAAGATGCCCAGAAGAATGCTGCGTCATAAAGTATTACAGCAATGCGCTAGGGTCGCTATAGGAATTAGGGCCCCGGAATTAAAGCCGAGCAATTGGGAGAATCAAGAACCTAAAAATTCAATCGACTATTCAATCAAAAGTTATAAGACTCAACAAAACATCTCTAATGAAGCACAGCAATATGGAGTTGCAGGTTTAAAAATAAAGTTAGCGCCGCATCAGGCTATACCTGAACCTTACAAATGACACCATTGGTAAGCTCAGCCCCCAAACTCTTTACATTTAGCAATATTTATCAATCACCAAATTTAAATGGCACATATAGACGGCTAATACGTAATGGCGGACTATAGCGGAATCGAGGGGGCAAAAAGGCACTTTATACTCGTGGCGACACATTTATGCTACAGATAAGGCCTATGTAAAGTACAATTAATTTACGCACGCTGGTGAAGTAAATGGGCAATAGTGCCGCAATAATTAAGCGAAACTACAGCAAGTTAACTGCGACGATGGCGGCGGATAGATTGACTTAAATAAATTACAGATATAGGACGATTTCGAATGCATCCAACGGCGATGAGTAACTGCAAAAGTTTTTTTGATGCTTATTCAAAGTGCTTCACGCAAAGCAAAAAGACAAAAGTCGTGGAGATCGGCTCACAAGATGTGAACGGTAGTTTGAGGTCTGTTGCTCCGAGCGAGTTCGAATATATCGGAGTTGATTTCCAAGTAGCAAAAGGGGTCGATATTGTTCTGGATGATCCGTATTCGCTTCCGTTTGATAATGAATCAGTAGACATTGTTCTCTCTAGTTCGTGTTTTGAACACTCCGAGATGTTTTGGTTGGTGTTTTTGGACGTAATGCGGATATTAAAACCAGCGGGTATTTTTTACTTAAATGCACCCTCATCAGGTAGCTTTCATCGTTATCCTGTTGATTGCTGGAGATTTTATCCTGATAGCGGAAGAGCAATGGTTTCGTGGAGCAAGCGAAATGGCTTGAACGCACAACTGCTGGAAAGCTACATTCAGAAAGGTGGGAATTGGCAAGATTTTGTAGGCGTCTTTGTTAAAGATGATCTCTATGGCTCAAAGTTTCCAAACCGTATTCTTGATATTAAAAAAGATTTTGAGAACGGGTTACTTAGAAATAGCACTGAGTTTTTGAATCCGAGCGGAACCTGTCAAAATGAAAAAAAGTTAATCGCAATAAGCCAGATTGCCTCAGAACAGCTTTTGATTAACTAAATTCTTAAACCTGAACCACCACAACCCTAACAACACACGGACGCAGGACAGTGTATCGGTGAGTGCTCGCTATTTGACTTTGTCCAGCCAACACTATCAGCACCCGTATACTTTTTAGGGGGTATTACATATAAAGCATCTGTTTACCCGCTAAGCAATCCGGAGAATTCTTACCAAAACAATATCCACCAAAATATCAAATTCAAAATATATTAATACCCAACTTAAACATTTGTAGCAATTGAGTGATCATTATTTTAAAATAAGTTAATTTTAAAAATTAAATAATATTAACAAAATAGCATGATTAAACCCTCGTTAGTGAGCTGATAAATATGGATCAAACACCTATTCATGATATTCACAATAAAGATGTTCTAAGCATGCTGCCACTGACATCAAAGAAACTAATGGAGATTGGTTGTAGCTCAGGAGCGCTTGCGCGAGAATACAAAAAAAATAATAAAAACTGCCATTACATAGGATTAGATATAGTTGAAAGCTACACGCATCTTGCTAAAAGATTTTGCGATGAAGTCATCGTTGCAGATATTGAACAGCAGAACGAGATTTTTTATAGTAAAAATAGCGATTGTGATTGTTGGATTTTTGCAGATGCGCTTGAGCATCTTGTCGATCCATGGCTTGTTTTAAAAAAAATACGTCACGTTATTCCAGACAATGGTCAAATTATTGCCTGTATCCCAAATTCGCAACACTGGACAGTAATTGCTAATCTTGCCATTGGTAATTTTAGGTACCAAGAATCTGGTTTATTAGACAAAACTCATGTGCGATTTTTCACTAGAAAGACCATTATTGAGCTTTTTAATGGAACAGGATTTGAAATCCAAATCATGAAGAGCAGAATATTTGGAGACCCCATCAACATACCATTCTTGCCTCTTATTGGTGAAATAGCCAAATTTGTTGGAGCAAATCCTGATACTGCGATGGAAGATTCAATCCCATTTCAATATGTCATTTGCGCTACGCCAAAATAAAAAAATCTGAGCAATTAGAATCATTTGCATTATTTAAGTAATTTCTAGCATCGTATTATTGAAGAATCACTAAGGTATTGATATGAAAAAGTACATATACCAAATTTATTATGACGAGGAGACCCAAAAAAAAATCCTACCGGGATTTATTCCACTAGATAATACAAAAAATTTACGGCCCGATTGGTTTGAATTTTGGGTAATCCTAAATTTTTTAAGAAATTCCGCTTTGGAGGAAGACGCATGGTATGGATTTTTATCCCCAAAGTTTTATCAGAAAACTGGTTTTAATTCCGGCTTTGTAATCAAGGTAATTGAAAAGTATGAAGACGTGGCGGACGTAGCAATCTTCTCGCCTGCCTGGGATCAGCTAGCCTATTTCTTAAACCCCTTTGAACAAGGTGAGGTATGGCATCCTGGGCTAACCGCCCTATCCCAAGAATTTATCAATAAATATCAGCTCGAAATAAATTTAGATACGTTAGTTTCCGATAGATCAACAGCTGTAATGTCAAATTATATAATTGCAAAAAAGAGATTTTGGCTACAGTGGAGAAAAATCGCAGAGCAATTTTTTGAATACGTTGAAAATAGTCCAAATCTTCAGATCAATACTAGCTATGGATCTCCACAACATCAATATCCAATGAAAACATTTATTCAGGAGAGATTGGCCACATTGATTCTATCTACTGGAACCTTTAAAGTGATTAGTCCGGATCAAAGCTTTAGCGCGCCAATTTATAAAAGATTATTTCCGATTGACATTAATACTCGAAGAGTATTGCAGGCCTGCGATTTAATGAAAACAAAATATATTGAAAAGAAAGATAAAAAATATTTAGAGATGTACTGGAAATTAAGAGCAGGTATTCAATATACGAATCCGTACTCGAAATAAGGAGTATGTGTAATCATGGTCATACAGATACATGCTATATCTTAAGTAATTCCTGATCATTTGATTCCATTGAGAAAAAAGGACAACAATCTAACTTTTTTAATCCAAATAAAGCCAAGAATGCATAGAAAATCTTAAGCAAAATTACAAAGGTTTTAAAATAAAATCGCGCAATATCTTGATTTTCTATGGTTAACAAACC
>Ga0209550_10004610_pt1 | contig 13034 bp, 9 predicted proteins | sample LauGreSuBDMM15SN_2_FD_187567 | JGI IMG/M metagenome (GOLD analysis project Ga0209550, IMG submission 187567) | Freshwater lake microbial communities from Lake Michigan, USA - Su13.BD.MM15.SN (SPAdes) (version 5) | ecosystem: Environmental > Aquatic > Freshwater > Lake | place: Lake Michigan, USA... | reverse complement strand
AGGAGTAGCGGTCTAGCTCTAGGTGTACCTTCATGCTTCAACCTTGAAGGTATACCTTGATCCTTGTTCACCAGACGACTCACGCCAAGGACACCGCGGAGCCACAACGCCGCCTAGAACGCTCGATAAACCTCGGACCTGTTTCGTTTACGTTACTCCTGTGTCCTGTCGGTGTCGCGCGTCACCGCCGGTGCTGTCTGTGCTGTGTCGCTCTGACTCGATGTTTTTAGAGCGCAGATGCGATATGGACGGGATGCTCAGACCGTCGCGGCGCCCCGGAGGGGAGAGCCCGAGGCGGCGCAACGCTGCGGCGCCACACTGCGGCGCAAGCATGAAGCAGCGCCCAGCGACGGAGCGAGCCGCGCAGCAGGCTATTTGGAGGCGAGGCTATTTGAGGCTGATGAACGCTGATGAACGCTCACTCGCCAAACTTCCTAACCTTTTCCTTGGTCGCGAGCGGCTTGCCCGGGAAGTTGAGCAGACCCGTGCGCGGCGCGTGCTTGCCCTCGTGGATGCGCGTCGCGCTCATCACGACGCCCATTCGGCGCGTGAGGGTGTCGGCCGGGCCGCTGGGCGGCGGGTCGGTCTGAAGTGACTTTCGGCGCGCGACCTCCTTTGCGAGCAACTTCTCGAGCGCCGCCTTGGCGCGGTCATAGTAGACCTCGGGGCCCTCCATCCACACATTGCGCACGAGACGCTCAAAAGGCAGCCGCAGGCGCCTTACGAGCTTGAGGGTCGCGGCAGCGTCGATCTGAGGCAAGTTGTTGTAGCGCACGGTGGCCATCGTCGTGGTGCGCACGCCGTTGGGCGAGATGGCGACAGTCTCCTCGTCGATATCCCGATGATCCTCGAGGAACGCATGCACCGCCTCGAGGGCGTCCACAGCCTTACCGGCCGTCGCGCACGTCGGGAGCACCTCCATGAGCGTGGCGAGCTGCACACACACCGCCTGGGAGTGGAAGAGACGTTTCATCTCCTTCGCTCCATCCAGGTAGTCGTTGCGCGTCTTCTGCGTCTGTGGGTCGCCGTACATATGATGCGGGATGTAGGGCGGCAGCCACGGCTGCGCCCACGGCAGCTGATCATACTCCTCGACATACAGCGGGTACTTGGGCACCTTGGTCACCTCGGTCATCTCGGTGCGCCACAGCGCCGTGCGCTCCGTCTGCTGCTCACGATGGTCGGGCGCGGTGTACCGCATCGTGAGCCCACGCCGCCGGTCGAGCCCCGTGAAAGAGGGGGGCAGCGCCCGCTGCTTGCGCCACGAGCAGAGGAGCGTGGCCGAGCCGGGCGGCGCGGGTGCACCCTCGGGGGCAAATGCGGCCAGCTTCCCACCAGGCAGTGGCACCTTGCCGACGAGGCAGCCCTCGCCGCCAATTGCAAGCTTCTCTAACGGCGTCTCGAAGAGCGGCGTCGGGCTGCCCTTGATACGCACGCTAAGGCACAGGCCGGGCTCGTTGGCAGGGCAGCTGTCGAGCTTTCGTGCCTCGAAGGTCCCACTATTCGGAAAGGTAGGGTCAGCAGCCACCGCCATTCGCGTGAGTGCCGCCACGCAGACAGCCGCGCCGCCTGGCGGCGCCAGGGACACCTCGAGCTCGGGCACGTTGCCATCCGCGTCAGGCGCCGGCGGCTCGGTGAGGGTGACGACCAGCTGCGTGAGCACTAGCTCATCATTTGCGACCGGTTCGTAGTTGGCACCCCAATAAAGGGAGTCGGATGCACCCAATGTAGGGCGTTGAACTGTTTGGTCGAAGGTGTTCAATAGCGTCTCGGCCGGCGCGCTCTGCAACCCTGAAGAGCTGGCCTCGAGCTTGCCACTGCCGGACGCGCGGAAGGTGGCGAGGGCCATCGTGTGAGCGCTCGACGCCTTGGAACGTCTTATAATATTAAAAGAGGCGCTCGAGAAGGCGCTTGCGAATCTCGCCGGGACACAATGCGCACACGTGCGCCGTGCGCGCGCGCACAGCCCTCAGCGCCGACTCCGCCCACGCGCCAGGACTGCCCCGATGCCCAGGCCGAGCACTGCCCCGGCCATCACGCCAACGCCCAAGAGCCTAAGCGCCGCCGCCGTGTCCACGATGTAATAGCCCGGTCGACATCCCACGCAGAACTCGCCAGTGTCACCCCAGAGGACCAGCGACCAGCGGCCGTGGTCCCAACGGATCAAGCTGAGCGCCGCATTCTTCATGGATAGGCCACGGCTGCCGCCTGTGATGTCGTCTCCGATGTTGGCGACGACCTCAGCATGCGTGACGACGAGGACTCGTTTGCCCGGGTGGCGCTTCGCGATCGCGGCAAGCGCGGCCATGGCGCGCTTGCGCACCTCGGTGCAGCTCTCGCCGCCCGGAGGAGCCCAGTTGTCGTCGGCCGCGAGCATGGTGGCCACCTCCGCATAGCGAACACTCACCTCCTCCGCGTTGAGGCCATCAATGACGCCGTAGTTGAGCTGTGAGAGTCGAGCCTCCGTGTGCATGGATACGGCCGGTTCAGTCGCAGGACGACCGGCAAGGATGGCTTGAGCCGTTTCTTGTGCGCAACCGAGCGGAGACGAGTAGAGAGCGGTGATCGGCTTGTTGCCCGACCGCCAGAGACGCCAGGCGAGCGCCTCGGCCTGCGCGACGCCCTTGGCGGTGAGGACGCTGAATGGAGACTCCTCAGACCCTTGCGTGCGAACTGCTACGTTCAACGCTGTTTCTCCACTGCAGACGAGCACGAGCTCCGTGCCGTCCGCCATGAATGTCAAGTCAAGTCAAGTCATGTCAGTCAAGGTTGAAGCATCTCTTGTACCGGGTATGAATATGACTCCCCAGCCCGAAGCCAACTCCCATGGAAACCCCAAGACAAAACTCAAAAAACTCGAAACCCCCTCGCCTAGATGCTGCGTGAGTGCGTCTACGTACACTCTACGTACCGGTACCGATACACGGTCAGATACACGGGGTCACGCGGCTCTCTCAGTGCCCCGGCCGCCACACGGACTCCGTGTGCATTTCGGGCCTCCCATGCTCCCAAAACGCTGCCGGACTACGTCGCGTTCGTTTCGGAATATTTTCAATTTCCTTTACGTCATAAACGTACACGAACGCGGACCGCCAGATCCGCGGACCGCTCGCCGCTCGGCGTCCTCCGCTGGTCGTCGCGTGGGAGTTTCGCATCTACAACTTTCAACGACTGCTATTCCTCAACGAAGCCGCCATTACTGTGGCGCACTGCCTCTGCCACCTCGCGGTCGCATTCCGGCGCGCTGGCTCTTTACCTCGGCCCGTCATGGCATTAAGACTCCAAGGCTTTGGCTCGCCCACAAAGTGCACGATCGCGCTGCTGTTCGCGTCCAAGTCTCCATATTGCATATTGAAACCGCGCGGCAGGCTCGCGTGCGAGTGGAAGACAGTGTTAAGTATGCTCTGGTCGGTGAGTTTACTCTCGCACGCCTTGATCATCTTGGACGGAGTGTGCCCAGGCCCGTAGTGTTGCCGGCACGCAGCGAGCGAGTGCGACGCGTTGTTCGGAAAGAGCCGTTTGGCCGCGAATGGATCATCGCGCGGCGCGCAAATGTCGGGCCATTTATCGGCTGGACGTGGAATGTGCCCATTCCACGGGGCTGACGCGAAGCGCCCGAGCTCTAGCAGCCGCTCGAGCGTGCGCAGCGACGGCGTCAATACCAAGATGCCAGAGTTGAAGAAGCGCTCGCCGTACTTACTCTTGCACGTCACGGCGCCGAGGCCTGGGCTGCCGTCGGGGAGTGTGGGCGGCACCACATCGAGCAGCGCGTCAATATTGCGTAGAATGAGGATGTCGATGTCCAGGTAGACGACGCGGTGCGTCGTCGGCAGCGCCCACAGCCACAGCTTGAGGTGGGTATTGTATGCCTCTGAGCTGCTAAAGAGGCGCCGGCCTGCTGCGGGCACCTGCGCTCGTGGCCGCGGGGGCTGCCGCTTGAAGCGAGCCTTGAGAAGCGACAAGGGCAGCATCTGGTTCGCGCCGTATGCCTGCTCGAGCTGCGACATGGGTAGTGCTGTGTCGGCATCATTGTAGATGAGCAGAAGCGGGCATAGCGAGCCGACGTTGCGGAGCATCTGTGGCAGACACGAAGCTGCGGTCGCGTAGCGCGCGCCCGTAACGAGCGTCACGAAGGTGGTCGCCTTACCGCAGCCGGCATTTGGCTCGAGCGGAGCAACGAGAGAGCGCACCATGGAAGGGGGTGGTTCGTGTGGCTTCGCTACATGTAGCAAGTTTTCCCGATTGCGTCATTCCGATCGAGTAGATTCGCATCGCGTACATATCGTGTCCGCCCCATCCGTGTTGATTTGTTTCGTGTTTATTTGATGGAACTTGGAACGTGAATGTGAACGGGCTCCAGCTCGCCTCGCGAGAACGAAATCTTCGTGACGCGACCATGCTTTTCCGTCTGCTGATCGCTCTCGCCGCGCTTAGCGGCGTGGCGGCCTTCACGGCGCCACCAACCATGATGCCATCCAGCGCCGTTTCGAGCCTCTTGACCGTGTCGCGCCTCGGCGAGGTCACGATGGGCCGCGGCGACAAGCGCACGGCCAAGGGCAAACGCAAGGCAAAGAGCTTCGGCATGTCTCGTCCCCGCGGCGGCAAGCTCCGCAAGCTAAAGGCGGAGCGCGCGGAGAGCGAGGAGTGAGCCCGATGTCGCCTGCCACATGGCACAAGGACTCTCTCCCCCAACAGGCTTACTCGATGATGTGTACCATTCGCGAGCCGATACTGCAGATACGGTAGGCAGAGTGTTCGCCTCTCACAGTATTTGTACTTAGTAAACCGTAAACATACACTCTGATCTGAGAACGAACACAACGGCGCTCATGGTGGCTCGAGCCCCACGCAAACCGCAAGGCCCTGCAGATGTGCAAGTCCAATTGGCAGTTGAAAAAGTCCCAACCGAATGCAGAGAGGAGGGCAAGATATGCAGCTCGACAGGGAGAGGGACAGCCGAACCTGTCGCGCTCCGCTGCGGCGCTCCCGGGCCCACTCAACAAGCCCCTCCGAGGCAGCTCCTCAGAGCGAGTCGACCTGCCTCTGTGGGATCTCGGGGTAGTGCTCGCGGTAGCGGCTCAGGTGGTCCTTGAGCTCCGCCTGCTGCTGCTCGAGCATCCATGGCAACTCGTCGTACACGTCTGTGAAGAGATGCTTGACGTGCGGGTTGGGAAGAAGCTCGGCGTCGTTGAGCGCCGTGATCGCGCGTTTGCGGCTCACCTTGCGCAGCGTCGCCTCCCTCTCGACAGACCACCAGCCTTTGTTGATGAGGTACTTTCCGAATCGGAAGATAGGCGAGCGCGCCTCCCAGTACGCACGCTCGTCGCCCTCGAAGCCCTCGACGGGAGCCTTGGAGCGGCGGTACTTGGAATCGTCGTCCGAGGTCGAGTGCGAGTTTATCCGGTACGACATGCCCTCGATCATCGCTGGCCGTCCCTCCTCGATACAGATGCGCCGCGCCTCCTTGGTCGCAGAGTACACGGCGAGGATGTCGTTCCCATCGACGCGGATCGACGGGATGCCGAAGGCGACGCCGCGTGGCGCGATGCCGTCGGACTTGTACTGATCGTCCGTGTGCGTCGAGATCGCGTACCCGTTGTTCCTGCAAAAGAAGATCGTTGGGCAACCGTGCACCGCGGCGATGTTGAGCGCCGAGGGAATGTCGCCTTCGGAGGCACACCCCTCGCCAAAGTACGTGATCGCCACACCCTTCTGCTTGCGCCTCTTCATCGCGAAGGCAGCGCCGTTGGCGGCGGGCACCTGCTGTCCCAGATTCGACTTGACGTACATGCACGACAGCTTCGGCGAGCCGATGTGCATGGGAAGCTGCCGGCCCTTTGTCTGGTCGAGCTCATTGTGGCAGCACTGGTTGGCACACTCCTCGAACGTGTAGCCGCGGTAGAAGATGACGCCGAGCTCGCGGTACTGCGGCCAGACCCAATCGGTGGGCGCGAGCGCCGCCGCGCTCCCCACCGCCTGCGCCTCTTCGCCGCGGTTGGTAAAGTAGAAGGAGAGCCGGCCCTGCCGCTGCGCGTCGTTGAAGACGCGGTCAAACTCATTGACGTTGACCATCGTCTCCATCATCTTGACGCACGTCTCCTCATCCAGGTCCGGAAGCTCGGTACCCGGGAGTGGTACCCCTTCGTCGTCGATCACCCTGTAAGTGGGCATCACCGGAGGCAGCGCGTCTCGGAAAGGATAGAAATACTTGAGCTCAGAGACGAGCTCGCTAGTCGGCGCTCCCACAAAGTGGCCGACTTCTGGCTCCGGCTCCACGGCAGCGGTGCTCAAGCGCCGCGCGAGCTGCACTCGTAGCCGGCGCAGCGGCGATGGTCGTGATGCGGCGGCGCGCAGCAGCATCCACCGCGGCGTCGGTGTCGTCGGTGTGCGTCCAAACTTGACTAAACTTTATACAGAAGACGTCCCGAACATCCTTAGGCTTCCCCACCTGACCTACCCACGGAAGTCTCATCACGCCGAGGAGGACCCCGTTTGACCTCCGCCGGGTGCGCGAGATTGCGTCGGTGATCGGACATGAAGACCTTCCTGGTAACGTCGTGTCTGGCGGCCTCCTCTGCGTTCTCGGTCGGACTGCAGCTCCGGCCGATATATTCGCGCGCAGGAGTCATGTCCATGGGTCCAGTTCTACACGGCTCGGACCAGGTGTGCATCGGCGTCAAACAGTCCTGGTGCCTTGTATTCACTGGAGTAGTTGCACACACAATCGCTGACCGCCGCTGCCGCCCCTCCGGCTGATGCACTTGGGAACAGTCGCGCTCGCCGCTCGTGAACTGGTACGCGAACGAAGCGGGCATCGAGCTCACGATGAAGGCTCCGCGGCCAAGCAACCATCCGTTTGGGCAGGTCCCCTTCCTCACGGATGACGGTGGTGTGGAGGTCTTCGAGTCGGGCGCAATTCTACTTTACCTTGCTGACGCTTACGGTAAGGCGGCGAACGCAAAGGAGCGCGCAGGGTATACTAAGTGGGTGGTTTGGGCAAACTCCGAGCTCGACGGCCTCTGCTTCGGCAAAGGCATGTCAGGCACGTCGATGGACAAGCCTGATCTGCGCCCTGTGTCTGTCCTTGAATCCATCCTCGGCAAGAGCGAGTGGCTCGTCGGCGGCGAGTTCTCGGTAGCTGACGTGGCCGTGGCCTCGTACCTCAACTATGTGCCTATCTTCTTCGGGCGGGCGTCGCTCGCCGGCACGCCCAACATCGTCAAATATATGCAGCGCTGTGCCGAGCGCCCCGCCTTCGCCAAGTGCGCGCTGCTCCTGTGGTCGAAGCCGGAGCTTGGCTCCCGCGAGCCCTCGACCCGATTCGCCGGCTCCGAAGACGCTTGCCACCGGAGCCTGCACGTCAGCCTGCACGCTGCTCAAGGTCCGCACCGCCTGCTCAGCTGCGCGCGTGAGTCTCGCTTCGCGGCAGGGCCTTTGGCGACGGCCATGCGAACTTGGTCAAGCAGAAAGCGGCGGCGTGGCTGAAGCTCTGAGCGCAGGTGGCGGTGTTGTTTGTTGATTCGCGCGCAGGGCAACCTGCAAAAGGTGGAAGTACAGGGCTTGTACAGGGCCGCTTGCGCATTTACATAGCGTGGAGGTTTGGGTACGGTAAGGGGATAGGTCAGGTAGGTCTGACCTACCCCCTTAAAAGGGGTTTGGGGGCCGCCATTGCTGCCATACTTGTGAAAGTGTCACTAGCCGCCGCAGCTATCCCGTAACGGGTTCCCCGCACAGAGCAAAGGAGTGTGCCTGCGCCAATTTCTAAAGAAGGCAATTCAGATCCGTCGAAAAACACATGCCGTCTTCGGGTACGGGAATGCAGTCGCTTATTTCCATGCTGATTATTTACGTCGCCAACGTCGCTGCGAACGGCGCATCATGCAGCATCGAGCTTAAGCTTCTGACGTCGAAGAGGCCCTGTGTCAAGGGCGAGAGCTTTGGCTGCTATGAGGGCGGCCGGCGGATGTGGATCTCTAAGGGGTGTCGCGGAGACTTTATATGCAGTAGCCAGCATGTGCACTGCGGCTCGACAGTTTCCTACCTAAAGGGCACCGTCGAGGGCAGGCCGGTGAGACGCAACTGCACATGTCTCGAGCGCGAGCAGAGCGGCGACTTCGCTCAGAGCCAGGCGCCGCTGCCTGCGCAGCTCGAGACACGTCGACTGGACAACAACCTGCCGTACGGAGTGCCTCGGTTTGCGCCTCAGAGCCATGAGGAGGCAGTGACGGCCACGTTCGTCTTCTGGGATTTGCTGGACGCGATCATGTTCATGCACTCTCCCAAGCAACTCTATGCGACCGGCTACGTACGCGAACTCCAGATCCGTCGCATGATTGAGCTCGTGCGCCAGCCTGGCTTGCGGACGTACTGCGAGGTGGGGCTCAACGGCGGGCACTCGGCTGCGGCGATGCTGCTTGCCAACCCGGAGCTCACGGTGCATTCCTTCGACCTGCTCGCTTGGCCCTACTCGGAGCCCGTCGTCAGGCTCCTCCAGCTGCGCTTCGGTCACCGCTTCCACGTACACGCCGGATCCTCTCACGAGACTCTCTTGCCATGGGCCGAGGGCTTCAAACGCAACGGCTCGCACTGTGACCTGGCGTTTATCGACGGCGACCACGGCGAGGCGGGCGCGCACCAGGACTTTGGCGACCTGCGCGCCGCACTCACGCCTGCCTCGCGCGTCGTCATCGACGACATTGCTGTTGGGCCCGGCTGCGTGATGCGCCGTCTTGAGCAGCTAGGCTTCCTCCGGATTGCGGAGACGTACGGACCCTACGACGCGCCGGCCAAGCACAATCCGTGCATGCGCGGGAAGCGCTCGTCGTGCCTCACCTGGGGCTTCTCCGTGCTCACCTACACCGATAAGGCGCTCACAGGCTCTGAGCCCTTCCCAGGCCGCCGACATCGCACCGGGGTGTCGTGCTGGAAGATTCCCGGGTTGGCCGCCTTCGATGACTGACGGGAGGGTAACACGGCCTTGAGTGCGCTTGAGTGCACCTAAACTGCACCTCGGCCATCGCGAGCGCCGTGGCGAGCGCCAGGCGCCGGCGGGCGGAGGGCCACGCGACCAGAAACAGTGTTGTGCTCGCTCCGGCTTCACACTGACCGAATGCTGACCGAACTGACCGAACGCCGTTTCGCACGGCGTCACATACTCGCCTCCCTATTTACAAATCAAGAAGGAATCCCAAAGAGCTACCCCGCCACCATCCGACACAAAATGCGAGCGCGCTACCCTGTGGGCAAGGGGGATCCATTCGGGGGGAGGGGGGTCGACATTGCGATATCCGTCTTGCCAAACTTGGAAGGTAAACTACGCAAAAGTTTCAAAGAGAGTCCGCTCAAAACTCCTCTTCGCGCGACACATGGAAATCCTCAGCCGACATGGATGTCCAGCCGACGTGGATGTACCTGAGTTAGACGGTTGGCGGCTCGCAACGAGTCGGAAAGGCAGCCCACGTGCCCACGAACCAGTTGCAGTGGCGCCAGTCGTCGGCACGGAGCAGCACCTACTTGGTGTCATCACGCATCTCGCTTCCGTCAAGGGGGACGATCTTTTGGTCGATCTTGGCTGCGGAGACGGCAGGCTGCTCGTGCATGCAGCTCTCCGATGCCGTTGCAAGTGCCTGGGCGTGGATGTGCGCGCGAGCTGCCTCGAAGATACACGCCGCGCTGCGGAAGCCGCAGGCGTCTCGCACCTCGTCAGGGCTCTCGAGTTTGACATGATGAACCAAACGGCCTTGGAACGAGACCTGCCGGAGTGGAAGGCTGCGACGGTAATATACGCCTACCTGGTCCCAGCAGTCATCCGCCGTCTCGAAGCCGTTCTGCGCCGCGCCGTTGACGATGGCAAGGTGGTGATCCTGTATTGCTCCTCCGGATCTCGTGTGCGACGGAGCAACGCTCCTGCCGCGGGTAACATCATCGGAGACTTGCAGCCGGCAACGCAGGCTGTCATGGGACGGCTGCGGCTGTACGCACGGGATGACGTGCTCGCGGCGCGCGGAATCGGCGGAATTAATTCAACGTTGACGGCAACGCTCCTCCCCGTACGATCGCTACCTGCCCTACCGGCCCTACCGGCGGTGCTCGGCTCGGCGCCTCGAGGACCTCCGCTGGATTGCCCGCCAGCCTCGCAGCTCCAAGCGCGAGCTGCAACACTCGCCATCGGCCATGTTGGACCCATTGGAGCTGGGCTGAGCGCTGGGCTGCGCTTGGGCCCTTCGCTGAGTGCTAGCATTCCCTCAAGTCTACCTGCGAGTCTACCGGCCTTGCCGATGCGCATGCCCAATGGGAGTGCTATATGCATGCCTGCATGCATGCCCAATGGGAGTGCTACATGCATGCGCCTCCCGGCTGTCGCTGGAGTCTTGCCGCATGCATTGCCGCAGCTCCGAGGTCCGCTCGGCCCGTCTGCTGGGTTAGAGGCCGTTGCGGGACGAGACGCGACGCGCTTCAGCGTATTGCAATCGACGAGCCAATCGAGAGTGGCGCTGGCTCGACTGCATCTGCCCTGTGATGGGATCCATGTCTTTTAACATGTGTGCTGGACACCGCTGAGCGCGCGAGCAGCCTGTAACGCAACGCTGTAACGCGCTAACGCCGTCGCCCACGGACCGTAACGCCAACGGTTCCGACGCGACCCCGACCCACAGCAGTTCCGACGCGAGTAGGAGTCGTGACATCCTGTAGCCTCTGTCCCCGCGCGAGGCGCGAGCGCCTGAGAGACACGGTGTGCTGTGATCTTGGCATCGAGACACGCATTGCGTGCGGATGCACAGCTCAAAGTGTTCGTTCAGTGTTCGTGCGTTTTGACGGCGCGTTTTCTTCCGCCGTCCCCTTCCATGTTCCCCGCTTCGGCCTTCGCGCCTCCGCCCTCCCCGCTCCGCGGCTCCGCTCGGCCGGTTGCGATCCGACCCCCGGTTGGAATGACCACGGCCGCCCGCCCCACCGCGAGACGAGCGGAGGAGAGACCGTGTGTCGTCGTCACTCTGTCGAGACGAGATGATAGAATTCGCCGGAATGTGAATATCGATATGAACGATACACACGCACGTGAACCAGTGGTGGGGACTGGCGGGGGCGCCGGCGGGGGCCACGCCACCGCGCCACTGTGACAGCTGAGAGACACATCACTCACGGGCCGGAAGGAGGGACTCGGCGTTGATCTGGCCGATAGCGACCGACTTCCTCCTGGCGAGGTACATGGGCGCTGCGATGGCACCCGCAATGACGATCGTGACAGCCGCGCCGATGATCGCCCACGCGCCGCCGCTGAGGTCGTTACCGTCCGAGGCAGGCGCCGGCGGAGGTGAGGGCACGGGCGGCGGCAAGACTGCCATGGGCACGAGGAATCGCTGCAGCATCGTGTACGCGCGCTCAGGCTGGTCGGTGGGCACCATGTGGCCGCATCCACGGAGCATAACATACGAGAACGTGGTGTTCGACGCCGACTTCGCTTGGCGCGCATACCCGAGTAAGTCCGCACGCTGCTCATCAATGACCTGGACTGTGGGTGCCGCGCCAAAGTCGGCGGCGCCACTCCACACGAGCTTGTCGACCGCGCGCTCGGTGCCTGGCGGCCCGAGAATCACATCGTACTGGCCGCTGTAGATGAGAACGTCATACTTGTCGAGCAGCACTTGCAGCCACGGCACCACCCCCACCATCCAATCCGCGATGAGCCGATCCTCGACCGTCTGGTTGAAAACGGAATAGGGCGTGTCGCCCACATGCAGCGCAGCCGCGACTTCGGGGAGCGCGAGCCACTCGGGGTACGCCCGCTTCGTCAAGCTGGCCGCGCCAGGCTCAAGCGCGAAGTTGAAGTAATTGCTGCCCATGCCCGTGGTGTTGTGATAGTAGGTGCGATCTGTGCCCCAGTAGTCGCCATTGAGCATCTCATCAAACGAACGGAAGGCGCCAAGCAGGTCGCCGGCCGCAAGCGCCGCGGTGAGGCGCGCGTCGTACTGATCATACACCTTCGCCGCGCGCGTGTCGGCCAGCCCGAGATTGAAGAGCAATGGCCCGAAGCCGGTGAACTGCGTCGGTGGATCGAAGGCGCCATCTCCGATCGCAATGCCTGCCAGGTTGATGCGCTCATCGGCGGGCACTAGCTGGTTGCGCTCGTGGATCGTATACGCGCACGCGGGCACATATTTCCCCGCGTACGACTCACCAGTCACGTACAGCGCATTCGCTCGCAGGTTTGGGAAGAGTTGGAAGAACTGGTGCAGAGCCTCGTACAGGTCGTCACCGACGGTCGTCTGGTTGGTCGCCATCCGCTCGAGCACGCTCGTGTGCGAGTACCCCACACCGAGCGGATTGTCGATGGCGATGAGGTGAGCATCTAGCGCCCAGCCGACGGCGCGCGGCTCAATCTCCAGCTTCTCGCTGATGCCGAACGGACCGAGCTCGTCAAAGAAGCCGAGCAGCGAGGAGGCGCCGGGCCCGCCGTTGAGCCACAGCAGCACGGGCGCGTCTGTACGGCCCGAGACGGGAGTGGAGTAGATGAAGAAAGAGTTGCTGCCCGTAGCGGCATCAATCTCGAAGAAGCCGCTGTACAGCTCTGTGGCGTTGTAGCCCTTGAGGTGCACGTGCGCTTCGTCTTGCGCCGAGCGGTGGTCGTGCGGCAGCTTTGAAGTCAGCACGGTGGCCTTCCCGGAGGAGGCGGCAGTGCGCACGGTACCGGCACTCCGTAAATTTGCGTAGGGCGAGAGGGTGGCGAGAAGCGCGGGCACGATCAGGGCCATCATGGCGAGAGTGACCTGGTCGAGCCTCGTGAATAAGGCAAGACTCGAGTGTGAAGAGACAGAAGAGGGCTCCGCGTCACTTTCCTCTGGGGGAATCTTGTCGACATCTGTTCTGTATGTACGTCTCACGCAAAGTTTATAGTTTCGAGCGCCAATGCCGCGCGCGGGAGCCGGCTTTCGAAGTACACAAGGCTTGAACATGGCAAGAGTTGCCGACATTGGCGCTGGCTTGTGCACCCGCCCACGCACGTGTATGGCCAACGCATCGACAGCACCGCTGCTCGT
>Ga0209550_10004609_pt1 | contig 13039 bp, 12 predicted proteins | sample LauGreSuBDMM15SN_2_FD_187567 | JGI IMG/M metagenome (GOLD analysis project Ga0209550, IMG submission 187567) | Freshwater lake microbial communities from Lake Michigan, USA - Su13.BD.MM15.SN (SPAdes) (version 5) | ecosystem: Environmental > Aquatic > Freshwater > Lake | place: Lake Michigan... | reverse complement strand
AAAATAAAAAACCCAATTAAAACAGTGGGTTTGAGGCGGTGTGAGACGGGCTGAAGTGCTACTCTGGTGCTCCGACAGGAATCGAAAATTGTCTTGAAATCCATTAAATGCAAGGACTTTTAATTTTTATAAATTAAAGTACCGACATAAGTACCGACATTTAGTAGTCTCATGCCGTTTTATTGAGCTTTGGGGCAACTTGGTGAATTTGCGAATGCCTAGTCATCCAACCCATTTTAAGTTGCATCGCCCCCTGCCCCTTTCAATTTCCCGTCCACATAGACCCCACCCACCCCGTACCCCCACTTATTGGCGATGGGACTCCCGTCTACCTCCGCATACTATTTTGCTCAAACGGTGAGCCTGTGAAAGGCCCCCCTTCCTTTTTGAAATGCATTGGGCGGGGGGTATGTATAAATTTTGGGAAAGGATGTTAGCGTTCGTAAATTGACTGAATTTCTTTAATGGAAATGGATTCCGACATCAAAGACTTATCTGTGGCGAAAGTAGTGCAGCTGCAAACTCCACTTTCTAAAGGGTTTACTCTGGTACCTAATTCAATTAATTAGACTAAATTTCTAATCATCGGATTAAGGACATTTGCATTTATCGGAGTCCTGCCCAGATAACTTCCCTCGTAAACTATTTTAGAAAAAAGGAAATACCAATGATTAAGATTTCCAGTCGATTCGCCCTTAATAATAAATGTCGGCGCGCCCTAATTGCGAGTGCAATAGCATTCACCGGCATCCTGTTCATTATTCCGGCGCTTGCCCAAGGGGTCTATCCCAATAAGCCGATCAAAATCATCGTCCCGTTTGCCCCTGGCGGCCAGACGGATAATATGACCCGCGTTTTCGCCAAGGTTCTTGGCGAACGGCTTGGCCAACCGATTGTGATAGAAAATCGTCCTGGCGCTGGTGGCAACATCGGGTCCGCTATCGGCGCTCAGAGTGCGCCCGACGGTTACACATTACTTGCAGGCTTCGATGGCACGTTGGTCATTAATCCGCACGTATACAGCAAGATGCCGTTTGACACGTTGAAAGACTTGACACCTATTACCAACTTAGGAGTCGGTGGTCTGGTGCTGGTAGCACACCCCTCAGTAGCAGCAAACGACTTAAAGAGCCTGATTGCGCTTCTTAAGGCTAAGCCGGGTAGCCTGTCTTACGGTACGGCAGGTACCGGAAGTACCGCCCACTTGGCTGGAGAATTATTCAACGCTCGTGCCGATGTGAAAATGGAACACGTGCCCTACAAGGGAGGCGGAAGCGCCGTGACGGACGTACTGGGCGGCCACATTCCGCTTATGTATACCTCGATTTCCACCGTGCAACAGTACATCAAGCAAGGAAAGTTGAAGGGCATCGCGGTGTCGTCGCCACGTCGCTCTTCGGTGCTTCCTGACGTGCCTACATTCAGCGAAATGGGCGTGTCCGATTTCTTTGTGACATCCTGGGTCGGCTTGGTTGCGCCGGCCGGCACGCCTAAAGCGATCATCGACAAGTTGCACCAAGAGTCCGTTGCTGCGCTGCAGAGCAAAGAAGTCCGCGACCAGTATGCGGTGTTTGGCTTCGAAACTATCGGTAACACACCCGAGCAGTATGGCTCGCAGATTCGTGAAGACTTGGTCCGATGGGGCGCGATGGTCAAGCTTGCTAAAGTGCCGATGCAGTGACATGACTGAGCTAGCCATCTACCCCTGCTTGCGCGGTCGCGTCGCCATCGTCACAGGTGGAGGCCAAGGCCTCGGAAGGGCGTTCGTAAGGCGTCTAGCCGCGCAGGGAGTGATTCCGATCATCGCGCAGCGCAACTTCAATGTAGCTAAAGCATTGCAGGATGAATTATTGGCGCATGGGGCCAAATCGATGGCCGTGGCTACCGACATATCTGACGAAGCCTCCGTCGAGGCCATGATTTCGATGGCCCTGGACGCGTTTGGGCGGATTGACATCTTGGTCAATAACGCAGCGATTCTGAAGCACCTCAAGATCGGGCCGTTCTGGCAACTTCCGATAGATGAATGGCGCGGCGCGATCGACGTCAATATCACGGGCTCCTACCTGTGCGCCCGCGCCGTGGTGCCTGTGATGCAAGCTGCCAAGTGGGGCAGAATTATCAATCTGTCCTCGACGACCATCCTATCGGGTCGCGGAGGCTACCTTCATTACACCGCGTCGAAGGCGGCGCTCATCGGCATGACGCGCGCTATGGCGCGCGAGCTCGGCGAATGGAGCATCACCGTGAATTCATTGCTGCCAGGCACCACCAAAACGGAGTCAGAGCGTACTTCCGCAGAGGACGCGTATTTTGAGAGTGCCAGAAAGCAGCAGTCGATCCAGCGACTTGCCGAGGTGGACGACCATGCACGCGCCCTTCTTTTTCTCTGCTCTGAGGAATCACGCTTCATAACGGGTCATAGTATGGTGTCTGATGGTGGTCGTTCCTTTCTTTGAGCCCAACCCCAACATTTGAAAGAAGTAGCGGTATGAATGATTTCATTGTAAAGATACAAGGCGGTATCGCGCAACTTACCATCGCTCGTGCCGACGTGGGAAACAGGCTTGACGTTCCTGCGTTACTCGCGCTGACCGCATGCCTCATTGAGCTAGGCAACGACCCGCAGGTCAAGGTTATTCACCTGCGCGGCGACGGTAAAGATTTTTGTCTTGGCCGCAAGATACCTGAGCAGACTTCCGGCGTTGTGCAGGCGCGCAAGACTGCAATGGAAATTCGCACTGAATTAGTTGACCCTATTCTGGGACTTTACGCCACAATTCGAAACATCTCGGTCCCCACGCTCGCTACTGTGTCAGGCAGCGCTTATGGCTTGGGCTGCGTACTTGCCGCTCGGTGTGACGTGACATTAGCCGACGAGGACGCGCGCTTCTCCCTTCCCGAGATGCGCAGCAACATACCACCGACGCTGGCCATGTCCGGGCTGCTCGATGCAGTTTCGGCCAAGGCACTGGCACACCTCGTGTATTCATCTAACGAAATTTCGGCGCATGAGGCCTTGGCACTCGGGCTGGTGAGCCACGTCACGCCGCGTGGTGAGCTAGATGCTTTCGCACAACAGTACCTCGAGGGCATGGCCTCCCGAACACGCGTCGCTTTGTCTGGCGTAAAGGAGTTCCTCAACGCTTCAGGTCACGAGACCCAAATCGCGTCGCGCTACGGCGCGAATCTGATGGCTGCGATCCTCTCATCGCAATACTGAGCGAGCTCATCCTTCATGCCTTTTCAACAGATAAATCATGAAGACGTTTACTACACCGTTGAGGGCACGGGCCCGGCGCTGTTGTTACTTCACAGTCTTGGAGCTTGCGGCGAGATGTGGAGCGAGAGCGTTGCCAGGTGGAAGCATCGTGCGACCGTCATCACCATGGACTGCCGCGGCCACGGGCGCTCAAGCAACAATCGCGGCGCCACTCTCGAGGCGGCCGCTGCCGACGTGCATTCGCTTTTGCAGCACCTGGATATCGTGCAAGCTGATGTGGTCGGTCTGTCCATGGGTGGGCCCATTGCGGCCTGGCTGAACGCGCGGGCAAACGGTCTGATCCGCCGACTTGTGCTGGCCGATACCTTTATGCGCATACCCCAAGGCGAAGAGAAAGCTGAGTTGCTGTCTGCAAAACTGGCAACGATGACGATGCACGAGTTCGCGAAAGAGTACGTCGCGCTGACACTGCTGCCAGAAACGCCGTCCGATCGCCACCGACAACTCGAGTCGTGGATAGCGGGCATGTCGGCTCAGAACTATCTAGAGACCGGCTTATCGATCTTCTCCCAGAACGTGGAACCACAGTTCGCCGCAATGAGCTGTCCAGTATTGGTGATCGCAGGTGAACACGACAAGCGTACTTCTCCATTGATGGCGGCCGACATAGCGCGACAAATCCCTGGCGCGCGCGCTGGCGTGATCCCGGCCGCTGGTCACTTGGCACCCATTGACAACCCCCAAGGCTTTCATGCTGAGGTGGAACAGTTTCTTTTCAGCGATTGAATACGGGCCTGCGCATGTCACTAGTTATCAAATCCAGCTTCAAGATTGACGTGCCGCGCGACAAAGCTTTCCAAGTGCTTTCCGACATAGAAACATCTGTCCCATGTTTTCCCGGCGCAGAACTAGGCGAGAAACAGCCCGACGGAAGCTATAAGGGCGCGTTCAACGTTAAGCTCGGACCAATGGCTTTCCACTTTGCTGGCCAGTTCGGATTCATCGAAACCTGGCCCGAAGCCGGTACAGCCAAAGTCTCTGCTAGCGGCAATGACACCAAGGGCCGAGGGGGCGCGCGGGCGATCGTCGACCTGTCGATGAAGGAAGATGGTGCAAGCACCACGGTTGATATTGTGTCCGATGTGACGCTGTCCGGCCCCGTAGCGCAATACGGCCGCGGCACGGGTATGTTGCAGGCGCTTTCTCAGCAACTGATCAACGACTTTGCGCGAAACCTCTCGCAGGCAATGGCGTCCACCGGGCCCGACATCACGACCAAGGGTGTTGCAACTACTGAAATTGCAGCCTTGGAAGAGAGCGTCAAGTCTGTCGAGAGCAAGCCGTCGCTCCATCCAGCATCATCCGCACCCGCTGCATCCCTCTCGGCCACAAGCCTCGTGTGGCGCGCATTTATGAGTTGGCTGCGTATCAAATTCTAAATACCATCCTGAGGGAATCCTGACCCATGAAAATCACAAAAAAGATAGCGCCAGCTCAACCCTCTTGCACGAAGGCTGGTTCATCATCACACCTAGCTTCGGGTAAGTACCTGAGCTTTTTTCGCGAGCTCAAGGTGGCCGAGATAACTGTCCATTAACAGACATGAAACCTGCCCAATTCAAATACCACTTGCCCTCAACACTTGACGAGGCGCTGGAGCTTCTTGGCACCCTAGAAAATGCCAAGATTCTTGCAGGTGGCCAGTCGTTACTGCCGATGATGAACTTCCGCTTTGTCATGCCCGACCACCTGATTGACCTCAACATGGTTAGCGAATTGCAATGCATAGAAGTAAATCCTGTATCGATCCGTATTGGGGCGATGACGCGTCAGCATGCCATACACGTCTCACCAATCGTGCGACAGTTCACTCCTCTTGTTGTAGAGGCCTACGATAACGTCAGTCACCGCCAAATCCGCAATCGTGGCACCTATGGCGGCAGCCTTTGCCACCTCGATCCGTCCTCCGAGCAGCCCTGCTTCACGGCTGCCCTAGACGGCGTGATCGTGGTTGCCAGCCGCCGTGGGAATCGAGAGATACCTATCGCCGAGTGGGCTGCAATGTACATGACGCCTTCGATCGAAACTGACGAACTCATGACGGGGGTGCGGCTTGCAATCTGGCCGCCGGGCCATGGATGGTGTTTTGAGGAATATGCGCGGCGCCACGGCGACTATGCAATAGTTGGCGTCGCGGTTCTTGTGCTCCTTAATGAAGCGCGCCACATCAAGCGCTTGTCCGTTGCCATTTGCGGTATCGATGCAGCCCCGGTCCGCCTGACACGTGCAGAAGAAGAGCTTGTCGGCCATGAGGCCGGCGATGAAGCTATCAACCGGATCTGCGAAATCACCAAGACTATCGAGAATGTGATGGAAGATGCCCATCACAGCGCCGACTACCGTCGCCATTTGATGCAAGTGTTGACGGGCAGAGCGATGCGCAAAGCCTTTGATCGTGCCATACCAGGAGGTTTTTAATTATGGATTCAAAAGTTATCAGCCTTGTCGTTAATGGACAGCATTTCGAAAAAGAAGTAGAAACCCGTCATTCGCTGGGGGACTTCCTTCGCAACGACCTAGGTCTGACCGGCACTCACTATGGTTGTGAACATGGCGTCTGCGGCGCCTGCACCGTGTTGGTGGACGGATGCTCCGTCCGCTCCTGCCTTATGCTGGCCGTTCAGTCTGACAAGACCGCTGTCACGACAATCGAGGGTCTGGCCAACGAAGATGGTTCGCTTAGTGAGCTGCAGCTTGCGTTCAGAGAGTGCCACAGCCTGCAATGCGGTTTCTGCACGCCGGGTATGCTAACTACGTTGACAGAATTGCTCCGCGAGAATATGAACCCGACCGAAGCCGAGGTGCGCGAACGCATCAACGGCAACCTTTGCCGCTGCACGGGATACCAGCCAATCATCGATGCGGCGCTCCTGGCAGCGAGTCGTTTGCTTGATAAACATCGTGCGGCCGTCACTGCCCCCCGTTCCTGAGGACTCGCCATGGACAGATTACCCATCAACCACCTGGAGCGACCGGCCTACATTGGCAAGCGAGTGCATCGGTCGGAAGACCGTGCCCTGCTAATGGGTCAAGGTCAGTTTGTTGACGACCTGAAGCTGCCTCAAGTACTCTTTTCGGCGCTCCTGCGAAGCCCGCATGGGCATGCGCGTATCAATACGATCGACGTTACGAACGCGCGGGCCCTGAAGGGCGTGCATGCGGTGTACCTCTATTCAGATTTGCCCGAGTCCGCGCGCCGCCGGTTGCCAATGTCGATACCGAACCCGCTGATCCGGCATGTTATGACTCAGGAATTACTGGCCTCAAGCGAGGTGTGCTATGTAGGCGAGCCAGTGGCCTTTGTCGTCGCCGAGAGCCGGTATGTCGCCGAAGACGCCTGCCTTTTAATCGATGTCGACTACGACATACTCGGCGCCGCCGGCGACCCGCTGGCCGCTTTAGAAAAAGACGCATCCCTTGCCCATACCTCAGCCAAGGATAACCTGATCGCCCAGTTGCCACTGAGCTACGGCGACATGGATCAGGCCTTCGCCAAAGCTACCCACTGTGTTGAGGAGAAATTCTGGCAGAACCGTGGTTCTGCCCACCCGATGGAAGGACGCGGCTATGCGGCGGAGTACCACGCGGTCACGGGTCAGCTCACTATCTGGTCTTCGGGCCAGACGCCGCACCTTGAGAAAAAGACGATAGTTGATATGCTGGCCTGGGATCCTGAGCGGCTTCGTATCATCCACAACGACGTTGGCGGAGGCTTCGGACCGAAAGCGATCTTCTACCCTGAACAGGCACTCGTAGCCATAGCCGCCTGGCAATTGCAGCGGCCAGTCAAGTGGATCGAGGACCGGCGCGAGCACTTTGTCTCCAGTTCGCAGGAACGTGATCAGTACTGGGAAATGCGTCTCGCTTTGGATGCTCAAGGCAAAATTCTTGGTTTGAAGCTTGTCATGACGCATGACAACGGCGCCTACCTGCAGTGGGGCGTGATCCTACCTTACATTGGCGTGACAACCACCCCCGGCCCTTACGTCGTCCCGGCTATGGACGTCACGCTTCGCATGGTTTGCACAAACAAGGGGCCTACATCTCCTGTTCGGGGCGCTGGGCGGCCCCAGGCCGTTTTCGCGATGGAGCGAATGATGGACAGGGCAGCTCGAATGCTTGGCATTGATCGTGCCGAAATGAGACGGCGCAATTTTGTACAACCCGAGCAGATGCCATATGCTGTTGGCTTCATCTATCGTGACGGTAAGCCGATGATCTACGACAGTGGCGATTACCCAAAGTGCCAAAAAATGGCACTCGAGCAAATTAACTACGCAGGTTTCGCAGCGCGCAAGGCGGCGGCCCGAAAGGAGGGCCGTTACATCGGAATCGGCATGGCCAATTTTGTCGAAGGCACGGGCCTCGGGCCATTCGAGGGCGCCACGGTCCGCATTCAGCAGAACGGGCGCGTCGGTATCCTCACTGCTGTATCGTCGCAGGGTCAGGGGCACAAAACTACCTTCGCGCAGATCTGTGCTGACCAACTCGGCATACCGATGGAAATGATCGATGTTATCGTAGCCGATACCAATGCGATGTCGATGGGCATCGGCACTTTTGCATGCCGCATAACGGTGACGGCGGGCAATTCGGTCTATCTTGCGGCCAAGGCGGTACGAACCAAGATCGAGCGCCTGGCTGCGTTCCTACTTGAGTGCAAAACTGAGGAAGTTGAAGTCAAGGATGGGATCACGTACGTGCGAGGTTCGCCCGAGCGATGCAAGACTTTTTCAGAACTCGCTCGGGTGGCTCAGGGTATCCCGGGCTTTTCGTTTCCCGAAGGAGTGACAAACGGGCTTGAGGATACACAGTATTTTTCACCTACTCAGGCGGCTTACTGCAACGGCACTGCGGCAGTAGAAATTGAGCTTGACCGTGACACGGGCCAGATGCGCTTCCTGAAGTACGTGATGGTGCACGACGCTGGCCGCATTATTAACCCACTGATTGTCGATGGCCAGATCCAGGGGGGCGCGGCCCATGGCATTGGCAACGCAACGCTCGAATGGATGCGTTACGACGACCAAGGCCAGCCGATCACCACGAACTTTGGTGAGTACCTGCTCCCCGGCGCCGGCGATGTGCCGCGACTTGACATGCTCCACTTGGAATCGCTGTCCCCACTGAATCCGTTGGGCGTAAAGGGCGTTGGTGAGGGCGGTACGATTCCAGCTGCTGCTGCCATTATTGCTGCCATTGACGACGCAATAGACGATCCGAATGTTTTCTTGAAAGAGGCGCCGATGCCGCCACCGCGCTTATTCGAGATAATGCGCGATGCTGGAATTTATGAGCGGGAGCGGCAAACTCGTATGGCCGTAGTGAAAGCGGGTTTGCGTACCTGAGCAGAGGTATCATCAATTAAAGACCAAAACCTTTGACAGGAATCGGAAATTGTCTTGAAATCCAATAAAATTAAGGAGCTTTAATTTTTGAATATTAAAGTAGCTATATAAATACCGACATTTAAATATTTCTTGTTGTTTTCTTAAGCTTTGGAGTAAATAGTTGAGTCGAAGATTACCAAGTCACTCAGCCTTGTTTAAGTTATATTGGCCCACACCCCTTAAAAATTCCAGCCTAGCCAGACCCCACCCAGCCCGTACCCCCACTTATTGGCGATGGGACTACCGCTAGTTTGTGAAACTTCAATGAGCCAATCTTTACTTTAAGAAATTAACTCACCTGTCTCAAACCATTTGAAGAGGGGCATTTCGACATCTTGACCATACCGCTACGATGATTTGTATCTAGTTAGTTACTTGACACCGCCAAAAGCAGCAAAAGTTAATACGGGCAGTTTTTTATTCAGTGCAACTGAAAGTCCACGATTCTTCGTGACATTTCCCGGAACCTGTGCGCCCACTACTTCCAGCCGTGACATAACCGTGAACTGGATGCTGGATGCAGACACTTCTTCTACAGCGATTTTGAAAATAACCGAAATTGAAGTAAGTAAATATGACGGTACGTCTACCTACTATACCTATTTAAAAATTCAACCGAACGGAACAATACTCTCTCGTCGATACGAAGCGAGTAGTTCAACCAGTCAAACAGTTTTGTTTATTGAATGAGTAGATACGGCAATTATTTTGACGATGTTTGATTTATCGACAATTAAAACACCACAGACGATATGTATGTGTTATCGCAACCGCAATATAAAAATCCAAGAATCTGTGTCCAACGTTAGACATCAGGGCAGTATGAGCATGTAGATCGGCAAAGTTGGACTGTGCGGCGCAGCATCAGCATAGTGGGTGGAGGGGTACCCCTTCAAAAAACCAGCCAGACCTGACCCCAGTACCCCGGCACCCACACTTATTGGATTTGGCTCCATACGTGGACCTTTACACCTAAATTTGCCCAAATCGATTGGTTTGATAGACGCAATGTCAAATCTAAACGCGGCCAACTAGCTAATTAGCAGTTCTACAAGAAAGTGTTGCGTCGTGCACGCCCAGTTCAGCGGTTTCTGACTATATTCAACAAAGTAGGAAACTTATTTGTATTGGCTCAACATACACTTTCAGCAGTCAATCACCTATACCCAGATAGATGTAAGATTTGCTGAGATTATTTGTGTCATTTTATTTTCATTGCCCAAAATTGAAGGAACAACTGATGATCACAGAAAAACCTCAAACACCAACGATCGGATCGGAATTAAGAGGCATTGATGTTCGTCGACTAGATGACAATAGTTTTAAATTAATTTCTGATATTTTTTATCGAAGAGGTGTAATTTTTATACCGGAACAGAATCTATCTGCGGATGAATTATTGAGTTTCGCAATGCGTTTTGGGGAGCCGTGGCTTGGGCCCTTGCTCAAGCCTTCCGAAAATAGCTCTTCAGTGGTAACGATTACCAATCGAGGAAAGGATAAAACTGCGACAGAATATTGGCATAGTGACACTACTTTTGTTAATTATCCGCCAGCTATAACTCTACTGAGTGCAGTAGACGTTCCTAAATTTGGAGGAGATACCATGTGGTGTGATCAGTATGGTCTTTACGAAAGTTTGTCTGAAGGATTTCAGAAATTATTATCAAACCTTGCGGCAGTGCATTACGACAGGCAAAGATTTAATGTTTTACCTGGACGAACACCATCGATGGAGTCTGCGGCTCATCCCTTGGTTAGAACACACCCTGTTACTAAAAGAAAATCTCTTTTTATTAGTGGGCAAGCAGAACATTTTCAGGGAATGACACGGGAGGAAAGTCGGCCGCTACTTAGCCAACTTCTCGGACTTTTGGGCCAACCTGACTTCGTCTATCGGCATCGCTGGAAAAAGGGCGATTTGCTAATGTGGGATAACAGATCAACTACGCATTACGCAATTCATGACTATGGAGACTATCCCAGAAGATTGCATCGGGTTACTGTTCAAGGTGAGCATTCGATATGAGTTCTTCAGCGCTTATGCTTGCCATGTTGGCATTGCCAACCCCAGCAGGTGGCCGTTATGAATTAACGAAATGCCCAGTTCCTGTACCTCAAGCCACCGAAGTACTGGTGCAAGTCAAGGGTTCGGCCCTTAACCGAGGCGAGCAGAATGCCTTAGAACGGCTTGTAGATCCTACGAAAAAACCAACCATCGGTGGAATTGAATTTTCTGGAGTCGTAGTTGGTCTGGGAGAAGCCGTTACGCGCTGGAAGATAGGGGATGAGGTTATGGCTCGTTCTCTTGGATGTTTTGCGCAATTCGTAACTTGTGATGAGCGAGCATTGATGGTCAAACCGCCAAGTGTTTCCTGGCCAACCGCCGCAGCAATACCCAATGTATTTATCACTGCACACGACGCTATTGTGACTGCTGGGGTTTTACTCAAAGGCGAGACAGTATTGATTACTGCTGGATCCTCAGGGGTAGGAATAGCCGCCATACAGATAGCAAAATTTATGGGTGCCTCAAAAGTGTTAGTGACCAGTCGCAGCCCCTCAAAGAAAGCAAAGCTTCATAGTCTAGGTGCAGACTTAGTCATCAACAGTGAGCGGCCTGATTGGACTGATGAAGTTATGGAAACTACATCAGGTAAGGGAGTAGATATGGTTGTAGATCAGGTGGGATCCACTTTGTTAGCTGCAAACTTAAAGATATTATCGATTGGTGGACGCCTGCTAACAGTCGGTAGAAATGCTGGCTCTATAGCAAGCTGCGATCTTGACGAAATAGCTCGAAAAAACGCAAAAATTATTGGCACTAGCTTTCGATCGCGTACAAAAGAACAAGTTTATGTCTGCGTCGATCGCTTTAAGGAAGATCTTATGGATGCGTTCCTAACCGGGAAGGTGGTATCTGTAGTAGATCGGTGTTTTAAATTAGATGCTATTGCAGAGGCCCAAGCCTATCTTTGTAGTAACAATCATGTAGGAAAAATATCTATTGATATTAATTTTTGAATTGGATTTTTATGAAAAAATTTATTTTTTTTGCACGTTATTTTATATTGTCAATCTATGCAATGGCTAATTTATGCATTGGTGTTGCTGCTCAAACCTATCCGAATAAACCCATCACAATAATTGTTCCATTTCCTCCTGGCGGTACGACAGATATTCTTGCTCGAGAAATTTCCTTGCGATTACAAGCCAGGCTTGGCGTAGGTGTCATCGTGCAAAATAGAGATGGGGCAAGTGGAACTATTGGTTCTGCACAGGTCGCTCGATCGGTTGGTGATGGACACTTGTTGCTACTGACAGCTACGCACCACGTTATTAATCCAGCCTTGCGGGATCAGTTGCCGTATGACACACGCCGCGACTTTACCCCTTTAGCAATGATTGCCTCCGCACCTAATGTATTGATTGTGAATTCTAATTTTGAGGGTCAGACTGTTGCAGATCTAATTAGGATGGCAAAAGAAAAACCTGGATCAATTCACTTTGGGTCGAGTGGTACCGGAGGTGCAAATCATCTGTCTGGGGAGTTATTTAAATTAAAGACGGGTATCGAACTTGTGCACGTTCCATACAGAGGTGCTGCTCCAGCTTTGAATGATTTAATTGCTGGAGTTATCCCGGTTATGTTCGACGGATTAGCTGCTGTTGCGCCACATCTAAAGACTGGGAAGATTCGTGCCTTAGCGGTGACTACAAAGCAGAGAGCACTCATTGCACCCGAAATACCCACTCTTAATGAGTTGGGCGTTCAAGACTTCGATGTTTCCTCATGGTTTGGTCTTTATGCTCCTGGCATGTTGTCTGCTGATGTGCTTTCTAGACTTTCTATGGAGTTACGTTTAATACTTCAATCGACAGAATTAAAGCAACGATTTGAAAAACTAGGCGTGTCGCCTGGTGTGATGTCACAGTCAGAATTCGCAGCTTATGTTGATGAGGAAATTAAGCAGTGGGCATATGTTGTCGCCCAAGCAAAAATTCAAAAACAAAAATAGTCAAATCCCACCGTACCCCCACCCGTCCGTTTCGAGAAAGCCCTCTCCAGACAGGTTAACCACTGTTCTGCAGCCGCAATATAAAAATTCAAGGATCTTTGTCCAACGTTAGACATCAGGGCAGTATGAGCATGTGGCACGGCAACGTTAGATTGTGCGGCGCAGCATCCGCATAGTGGGTGGAGGGGTACCCCTTCAAAAAACCAGCCAGACCTGACCCCACCCACCCCGTACCCCCACTTATTGGCCATGGGACTCCCGTCAGCCTTTGCATACTAATTTGCTCAAACGGGCAGCCTGCGCATGGCCCCCCTTCCTTTTTGAAATACGTTGGGCGGGGGTATAAA
>Ga0209550_10004606_pt1 | contig 13043 bp, 6 predicted proteins | sample LauGreSuBDMM15SN_2_FD_187567 | JGI IMG/M metagenome (GOLD analysis project Ga0209550, IMG submission 187567) | Freshwater lake microbial communities from Lake Michigan, USA - Su13.BD.MM15.SN (SPAdes) (version 5) | ecosystem: Environmental > Aquatic > Freshwater > Lake | place: Lake Michigan, USA... | reverse complement strand
GTTGTGCGAATGTGCGGTACTTCGTGATCGGTTTAACGGTTAAATAGACCGGTCACGACTAACCGGTCACCGGGGTCCGGGCCGTTCGGGTTGGGTTCTGATGTATCCCCCGGTCCGAGACTCGAGACACACTCCACACTGTCGGCCGCGTACAGCACGCGCACGCTCCCACAAAGATCAAAGTGCTAACCGCTCCCGACGGTATCCCGACGGTGGTCGGTGCACAGCTGCACACGGTCCCGCGACCACGCGGGCCCCGGAGCTGCGAGCTCGACGCACGCCCGTAACCCGTGGCCCGGTGGCGCGTGGGGGGATTAAGATTTAAGTGGGGGGAGCTCACTTGTCTGCGTTTCGTACTTTGAGGACTTTAGTTTGACGTGAATGCTGAATCAAAGCTGCGTTAAAATAACCCGCCGGGTCTCCCGGAATCGAACCTGTCCGCGCTCCGGTCGGGAAACGTGCAAACCTATCGATCTTCGCACACTCTCGAGCAATTGTGAGCCCACTGCCGTCCACGCGTGCTCTGCCTCCATCATGTCGCGTCCCCACAGCCCACAGCCTTTGCTAAAAATTGTGTTGGTTCTCGCCGCCACCCTGGGGTACCCCCTGCAGCTGTGCACCGGTACGAAGCATCTCGACTCTGCTGACGACCGAGACCATCCGGCCGCGGTGATCACTCCCCCGCCCCGGCGGCACCTCGACGCCCCGGCGGCACCTCGATCGCCCACAGCTCAATTCCTCCCCCGCCGCGCCTCGGTATGCTGTCCCAAGCCCCGTGCCCCCATTTCTCACGCCACCGTCGCCAAGTAGCGCTTGCCATCCGCGTCGGCATTTGCAGCCGCCTCATCGGCGAACGCGTTGGCCTTTCGCACCCCGTCGTTCATCTCGTCGAGCAGCTTGGCGAGCGCCACGTCAATGCCCGGGTGCAGTTCCGAGCGCGTGCCGTCGAAGCTCACGTACGAGCGCCCGTCGTAGAAGATGTCCTCGGGAAGCGGCGCGTGGTCGCGGAGCTCATCCTTGACAGCCTGCGTGTGCTCCGCTGGCAAGGTGGCGAGCGTATAGAGAGGCTGGCGCGGAGGCAGTGGCCGGCATCCAAGCAGAATCTCTGCGAGCGCGGCCGAAGTCAGCCCGCGGCACAGCACAGTCAGCCCCGTCGGCTCGGCCTGCGCAGACGGCACCGGAGGGCGCACGGTGCCCGCCGACGCATCCAGATTGACCACGGCCGCACCGCTGGCATCGGCGCCGGCTCCAAGCACGCGCAGCGAGCCGTACAGGAGCAGAATCTGCGCCGGGTGCGGCGCGCCCGGCGCTGGCGCATTTGCGGGCTTGGCACAGCGCGCGGCGAGGGCCGGAACGAGCAGGTTGAGCGCCACGGGCGGCGGCGGCGGCACGTGCAGCAAGAGCACACCGTCGAGCGCGGGGTTTGGCGTGGCGGCCGCCGCGCGAGTCGCAGCCCAGCCGCCCGAGACGGCGCGTGCCGCCACCATCGCCGGCGCATAAAAGGGTGCGGGGACGCTCATGCTCGGGTGAGTGGCGGAAGAGCCTGCGCTGGCTGTGGAAGGAAGCACCATCGCCGCGACAGTGGCGCCCGCGGCCCGGGCGCCGCGCGGTGCACGAATGAGGGCGGCGTGGGGCGCCGTGGCCGCAAAGAGCTTCGAGAGGCTCGCCTCTTTGGCGCTGTCGAGCTCAGACATGTGGCACGCGACAACTGCTTGCGTGTATCCGTCATCGAGCAGCTCGAGCACGCCTGGCGCACAGCGGACGTCGCCGTCGGCCGCCCACGACTCGAAGACACGTGGCGCGTCCACGCACGCCACGGCAGCGCCAAGGCCGAGCTGGAGCCCGCCGGCGCCGGCGGCCGAGCGGACGGCAGCGCACGCCTGCACGACGGCCCGCGCCGCGCTTGGCATCTCGGCGAGCCCGCGCGTGGTCACGAGCACGCACTCGGGCAGCGAGCCGCCGCCAGCTTTACCGGCGGCGAGGCTCGCCTTCAGCGCCGTCGCGAGCGCGTGCGCATCGCAGCGGCCGTCGTCCGCAACCCATGCCGCCGGGTCGGGTGCGGGCAGCCACGCGGCGGAGGAGCTGCTCAGGTCGACGGCGCCCGCCCCGAGCTCGGTGAGCGTCGTGCCGGGCAGGCCCACCAGCAGCAGCACCGATACCTGCCGACCCTTGGTGCCCGTCACGACGCCAGTCACGAAGGGGCACTCGTCGAGCGCCGCGTCGTCGACGCGGGCAGCGGCGGCGGAGGGCGTAGTCGGGGGTGGCAGCGCGGCGACGGCGCTGGTGACGGCCTTGGCGGCGCGCGTGGGCCACGTGGACGAGAGCGTGCTCGTCGGGAGCGCGAGCAGTGGGGCGCGCGGCACGGGCGCATCGATGTTCACCTCGACGCCTCGCTTGGCCCACTGCTCGCGCCAGGCGGGCACCACGGTGCGCCGAAGCAGCCTGCGCGCCACCCCGCGCGTCACCCCAAGGGTCACGTCGAAGAGGGCGCGTGGGTCGCTCGCCTGAGCGGGCTCGGCAGGGGGCGTGCTCAGGGCGACGTACAGCGAGGCGCGCGAGCCGAGCACGAGCGGCAGCTGCTCGGCCTGGTAAAAGAGGCGGACCGTCATCAAGCTGTCTTCGAAGAGCACATCGCTCTCGGCGACGGCGACGTCGGCGGCGGCGTCGGCGGCGGCGTCGGCGGCGGCGTCGGCATATGAGAGCGCTCCCTCATGCTCATAAAGCTCGACGCGTCGCGGCGACATGCCCACGTCGAAGAGCAGTAGCATGGCTCCGAGTCGCGGGTGAGAGAGGACCGCGCCGCGCTCGTACGCGTACATGAGCACGGGCAACGGCTGGACGGCGCTGTGCGGTGACAGGAGCGCGATCCCGTCGATCGGGTCGGCGATCGGCTGGCCGAGCAACCCACCCACGAGCGGGTGCTCCGGCATCCTGGGCTGCAGCGAGCCGGCCGCCGAAGAGACCTGTAGGTGTCCGAAGGCGATCGTGGCGGCCGCCACGCACGCGCTTGTCAGGTCGGTCGAGGCCTCGGCCTCCGGCCCGTGAGCCCGCCACGCCTCGTACGTGGGCACGCCGGCGGTGAGGGCCACGACTCCACCGCCTTTAGCTGAGGCGACGGCCGTGTACGTCTGCCCGTACAGCAGGCCACCGAGTGGGGCGTCCGCGCCGCCCCCGCCGCTCGTGGGGCGCTCAACGCCTTGCAGCGACAGGACGACGCGCAGCTGCACGAGGAGCCGCCCCGCCGCCGCCATCGCCGCCGCCGCTGCGCCGCCGTAGCTCGAGCCGAGCGCGTCGACGCACGTCGCGCTCACTTGCAGCCGGGCGGCCAACGAGCTCGCGTCGAGAAAGGCCGCGGGCGCGGCGGCGGCACTCGTCGCGAGCTGGGCGCGCGCTGCGCGAACGACGAGGCCGGAGAGGATGCGCTCAAAGAGCGGTCCGGACGCGTCCGACGTACCTGACGCGGCGGCCGCGAGAAGTTCGGCCGCGTCCTGCGCAGCAAGGGCGTGGTCGGTCGCGCCGACGAGTGCGCCGTACAACCCCTGCAGCAGGTCGGAGGAGGCGAGGAGGGCGTCCTCGAGGCCGCTCGTGTCGGCGGCGGCGGCGGCGGCGGCGATGGTCGCGCGCAAGCCGGCGGTCTTCCGTTTCGGAGGCGCGGCGCTCTCGTCAGCGTCGATGAGCTCCTCAGCGGCTTCGTCCGTGCCGTGCGGCGGCGCGCGCGCGCCCGTGCTCAGGAAGTACGAGCGACCCGCATAGAGCGGGCCGAGCGGCTCGGTGACCTCGCAGCACAGGTGGCGCGAGAGCAGCTCGGCCCCCCCCGCCTCGCCCGCGCGCACCGCCGAGCAGCTCGTCTTCGGCCCGTCGCCGAGCAGCGCGGTACGCCCGCCAACGAGGAGCGACACGCGCCCAACGAGGGGCACGTCAGGCGCAGCGCAGACGGCGGGCGCGAGGGGTGCCTCGCCGACCACCGCGGACGCGCTCGGGATCGTGCGCTCGCGCAGCTTACCATGCGCGTGGTACGTGAGCGCAGGCTCGAATAGCTCAGCCTCCGACAGACGCACCGCGCGCCCGCCGTCGCAAGCGACGTCGACCGACTGCAGGCAGTCGGCGAGGCAGCCGGCGAGGCGCGGGGCCTCGACATCCCGCAGCCAGCCGAGCGCCGGGGCGTCCAGCTGCAGCTGCAGCGCGCGCAACGCCTCCGCCACACTCGTCACCTCGTGCTGCTGTGTGAAGAAGCCGCCGCCCGTGAGTGCCTCAAAATCCTGCAGTGCAAACGCCTGCACGAGTGGCCAGAGCTCGATAGCGGCAGCGGGGCCCTTGCCGCTACCCTCAGCGGGTGGCAGCGCGACGCCCACGCGGCCGACGCCGCTTGCCATCGCGATGAACGACCTGATCTTATGCTCCTCCACCTGCTCGACGTCGTCCTCGAGCGCCACGGGCGGCGACCAGACCTGCAGCCTGCGCCAGCGGGCGACACGAGGCTGCAGTGCCGCCCACAGCTTTGGCGGCGCGTACAGACGTGCCGCGTCCGCGGTGATCAGCAGCACCGCCTCATCGAGTGCGTTGTCATGCTTAGAGCCCCAGATCTCGCGGCCGCTTAGGCCGGAGAAGAGCCAGTCGAGCGCCTCCCGCGAACCCGCGTGGTTGCGTCCGTCCACGCCGCCCACAAGCAGCAGCGAGTCGATATCCGGCGACTCGGCGATGAGCGCCTGAATGGCGGCGAGGCGAGCGGTCATGTAGAGTCGCGGGCTCGCGGCAAATCGCGCCGTTTTGCCGCCGCGGAAGCTTCGTCGATTGCTTGTATGCACGCGCGCCGTGCAGACGAAACACGTCCTCGTTCCTACCCTCTAGAACGATGTCTTTTAAAGCTCTCTCGTCACCCACAAATCCTTTTTAGTGGTTCTTGAGCGCCTGCCAGACGGCCGAGTTGCATTTAAAGCCAGAGCCGAAGGCAATCTGCCAGATGCGATCGCCCTTGCGCAGTCGGCGCGTGACGCCATTCGGAGGCGGCGTGCCGCCCTCGCGCTGCAGCCCGCACGCGTTCCCGTACTCGGCGATCAGCTCGAGCTCGTACCAGATCGACGCGGACGAGACGTTGCCGTACCGGTAGAGCGAGAGGCGCGACGCCTCGAGCACGTGCGGGGGGAGGTTGAGGTTGTTCTCGATGGCGTCGATGACCGCACGCCCACCAGTGTGCACGCACACCCACTCGACGGCGCGCATGAAGTTGGGCACGTACGGCGGCAGCTCCTTGGCGAGCACCGCCGCGGCGCGCTTGGCCTTCTCCGCAGAGCTCGGTGAGGACGGCGGCGCCTCCCTCGTCGCGGCCGCCACCGTCGCCTGCGCCTTGCCACTGGCCGTCCGGCTCGCGCCGTTCGCCGTCGCGTGCCCGTCGCTCCCTCCCTCGGCGACGGTCGCCGCCTTCGCTGATTCCGCCTCGTCATCGGGTATGGGCCGATAGCCGATGACGGCGCCGACGCTTGGAATGGTGACGATCGCCCGCACCGCAGCCGCGAGCGGCTTGCGCAGCGGGCCGACCGGGACCTGGCCACGGAGTGCCTTGCGCGCGAGCAGGTTGAAGAAGAAGCGTAGCTGCTCGGACGCGGGGAGTATGAGCGGACCGAGCGACGTGATGTTGCGCTTGAGCGCATCGCCCGCGATCTGCATGATCTGCTTGGAGAGGCGTACGCCGCGCACGCCCTCCGCGTCCTCCTCCTGGTAGACGGCGCGGTAGCACTCGTCGCTCTGCCCCAAGTGCGTGCGTACCGTGTGCAGCAGCTTGAAGCGAGCGCGCCGCCTGTCGGCTCGACGGTTGGAGAGAAGCATCGCGGCGGCGCCGCAGCGGAAGAGGCAGTTGGAGAGCAGCATTGATTTGTCATTGCCGCGGTACCAGTTCTGCGTGATGTTCTCCGTAGAGACGACGAGCGCTCGGCAGTTGCGGTGCTCAGGCGACGCAAGCAGCTTGGCGGCCAGGTCGACGGCGATGATCGAAGCTGAGCAACCCATGCCGCCGAGGTTGTAACTCTGCACGTCGGAGCGCATCTGGAAGCGGTTGACGATCATCGCCGAGAGCGAGGGAGTCGGGCAGAAGAGCGAACAGTTCACTACGAGGATGTCGACGGCCTTGGCGTCCGTCTTGGTGGCCGTCAGGACCCTCTCGACAGCACGGAACATCATGAGCTCTGCCTCCTCGCGCGCGCCACCCATGCGCAGCCGCTCGCGCTCCTGCATGCGCGGATTGGCGATCGCCGCGTCCGAGAAGATCGACGGTGGGAAGATGGAGCACTCGCCGATGCACGAGGTACGCAGGATCTTCTCCTGGAACGCCATCGCCTGCTCCGTGAAGCACGGCGTGCCATCTGCGTGGCACTGCGTGGCACGGCGCGCGAGGATAGGGGAGAGGGCGCACAAGGTGAGGGTGGCGCGCGCGACGTGCGTCGGAGGGAGGCGAGGGCTTTGCAAGTTGGCTGACGCGAGGGCTCGAGTGTGCGAGCGTGGACCACGCCTACCGCGGCCTTAGAGACTGCAAGAAAGCGCTCGTAGAGCACCGGCTCGCCCGCCTGGTTGACGGCATCTCCGCCATCGATGGCCGCGTGCCGGTACGTCTGAAAATCGACGAGCAGCACCTCGGGCCGCTGGCGCATCCACAGCACCGTGCTCAGCCATACCATGCACAGGAGCACGACGATTGTGCCTGAGATGGAGCCGCGTGCCCCCAATATGGCGTCGCTGACGGCCATCAAGAGGTGTCGGTACAATTCGTAGTGCTCATCCTTGCACGACTCACAGTAGAGCAGGTAGATGGAATAGCCAGCCAGCAGGATCACCGCGACACGAAGCAAAATCGCGGTCAAGTCGATACGCTCTCGGTAGCCACGAAGCACGTCGCGCTTGCTTGCGAGCCAGACCAAGCGGAGCTGGGCCCACTCTTTGGCCGAGAGCACGGTATCGCCCTTGCCCGTGTAACCCTTGCGCTCATCACCGTCCATCTGGCCGGGCCACTCCATGATCGGGAGAGGTTGTTCGCGCAGCTCAGCGCGCGCGGCTGCCGACGCGGCACACACAAGCGGGCTGCTTGAGGTTCGTGTGAAAATGGGTATCGATTTCTTACGTTACGTAACTTTTGGATGGGACCAGCTCAACTTCGTAACTAGTGGGTTGTGCTTAGTCGTCATCGTCGACCGTTCTTCGGTCCTATGAGCTATGGATGTGTGTGAGGCAGCCAGGTCGCGCGATGCGTGCCGACTGCCTTACTCGTTACTGGACGAATTCAGGGGTGGTGTTAAAAAACACCGGGGTTGATTGGTTTTGAAGTGCGTGGAGATATTTAATCCGACGCCTTCTTGGACTTCTTCGGGAGCAGGACCGAGTGGATGTTCGGGAGAACACCGCCGGCCGCGACCGTCACGCCCGAAAGGAACTTGTTGAGCTCCTCGTCGTTGCGGACCGCCAGGGTGATGTGGCGGGGGATGATGCGCGACTTCTTGTTGTCGCGGGCGGCGTTGCCGGCGAGCTCGAGGACCTCAGCGGCCATGTACTCGAGGACAGCCGCGAGGTACACGGGGGCGCCCGCGCCGATGCGCGACGCGTACTTGCCGAGCTTCATGTGGCGGTGAACGCGGCCAACCGGGAACTGGAGGCCGGCCTTGGCCGAGCGCGACGTCGCCTTCTTCTTGGATCCACCGCGGCCACCTTTCACCATTTTTGAATTGAGTTGATTTGATTGCTGTTTCAATCTATCCACTGAAAAAGATAACCCCATTTGTCTGGACGGGAACGCGAGTGCGGCTAGCTCGGCGAGGCGCCTCCTCTTTGCCCCCCTCTCGACTCGGAGCAACCCGCGCCTTCCATCGAGGGTCTTGCAAGGAGTGAATGGCCCAGCGCTGATCGGGTCCACGAGTCCACCACGGACACATGGAACGCCCCGGACGCAAGCGTCCATACTCAGGAACACTTCTCGATCCTGCGCTCGTCTGCCTCCGCTCTCAAGCGTGCCTTCACTGACGCAGGTCATTTCAGCATCATGCTCGCGCGCGCGTGCGAGCGATTGGCTCCGGCTACGGCAGCTGCTCCCCATGACCTTGGCGTGTCGCAGGGAGCTGTCCAACGCCCCCGAGCACAACCAAATCTTCCATCGCATGCGCAGCTCACCATTCGGAAGCTGCACGTGCATTTGTGCAAATCACAAAGCGCGTGGCGGCGACGCACAAGGCTGGCGAGTAGCATGGTACGCGACCGGCGCGTTTTCTGCCCTTGCCTTCGCACCCGCATCCGGCAGAGCGGTCATGCCTGTGGCACATCGGGTACGTGTTTGAGTGTGACGTGCGGTGGGAGTCATGTGAAGGGACCTTAGAATCGGTGGGCCTGAGTTGAGCATATTTTTCTGACACTCGCAGTGTGCCATGTAACGCTCCAGTCTCAAAACAATGACAACGCACACACCGCCCGCACCCACTGTTCTAGAGAAGTAACCATGGTGCATGGAATAGCGCGCCGGGGAGTATACTCGCGCATCATTGCCGCAACGCCCCGCATGATGTGCCCGCGCGTCCCACCGAAGGCGTGCGCGCGGACGGCCACCGCCGCCCGCCTCGCACCTTGCGCCGCCAACGCCGCCGCCGCCCGCCTCGCGCCGCCACACTCAATAGAGCTGGTTCCAGTGGCCCTGCTTGATGATGGCGACCGAGCGACCCTCCATAGGCCGGACGGTCTTGTAGTAGCATTCGGCCTCGTGGCGACCATTGTCCGAGATATTGCCCGTGAGCGACTCGTGCGAGAACGCCTCTGCAATAAGCGAGTCCTTGCACCCGAACTTGGAGCGCTGCGGCGCCGTCGCTGCCAGCGTCTTCATTGAGAGCCCCAGGTCCCCCGGCTTGAAGCCGCTCGTGGCCATCACGTTGACGCGGCCTGTGGTAGTGGCCAACTCGTTGCGAACGGGTCCGACGTCGTTGATAGCCGTCTGCGGGCGGTAGCCCGCGTACCCGGGCAGCTGGTGCGCGTACTGGAAGAGCGTCTGCAGCTCAAAATTTTTGGTGCCCTCGCGCGGCTGCTTACACAGTCCCTGATGCGACGCGTGCGGGTTGCGCCCTGTCTCGGGGACGAAGCCCGAGTAGCCAGGCGGATGATATGTGGCCTTGGAGGTGCCCTGGAAGTACTCCGCCGTGGACGCCGTGAAGTTGATCTGCGTAGGATCCGCCGGCAGCTTCGAGCGCGGGTCGACGCCATACGCGCCGTACGCCTCGCGGTAGCTCGTCTTGAGCTCCGGCTCACGCAGCGCGACGCCGCTGAACTGGCGGTTGGCGCGCACCTTGGGCTCGGGCCCGGGCGGCAGCACCTTCTTAACCGCCATCAGCAAGTTGCCCTCCTCGCTCTTCTGCATGTACTCGGTCGTGTAGAATGGGCTCGGCTCTTTCAGGTTCACGGTGCCGGGTGGGCGCAGCATCCCGGTGGCCGTCACGTCGGACGGGTAGTCCTGCTGCTGCAGGTGTGCGCCTTGATTGTACGCGCCATTGAAGGTCGAATCGTGGAAGAAGCGCCTGTCCATCGTGTCCGGCGGCCGCCGGATGTACGGCGGGTCGCCAATTGGGCGTGCCGCCTTTGAGTCCCAGAGCGGGTTGGGAGCGGTACCCTCAGCAAACTGCGCGGGCGAGAGCTGGAAATCGATGGAGAAGGACGAGAGCGGCTTCTTGATCGTGCCGCCGTCGCCGTGAGAACCGTATCCACGGTCCGTCTTCGCGCGCGCAGCACAGCCTGTCTTGGTGGGGATATCGATGTTCTCCTCCATCGGCACCATCCCGGTGTAGCCCGGCACGCCGACGCCCAGCCGGTAGCAGATGAACGACTTGTTGGCCGCCGTGTTGCCATTGTGGAAGGTGTCGCCCAGCGGCCGCGCCGCTTGCCCGGCCGCGTCAGTGGACATGGCGCTGCCGCTCAGGGGAGGGGTTGACACACGAGCACAGAACTGACACGGATGTTTGCCAACACGGCGTTTTTTTTGTCACGGGAACGGGTGCCCTTTACCTTTCAAGCATGAGATCCTTTGAGAAACAACTCCGCGTGTCCGGAGCCGCCATGATCTCCTGAAATTCTTCTCACTCTTCACTCTTGCCTCGGATATTGTACCGGCGCGCGGTCATTCGAGTCCTCTGGTGATAAAGCAGCATATCATGAGGAGACTAGCCATCCTCGAATGGTAGTTAGAGCCCGCCCCTGGAACGTCTCGCTGCTGGCGACGATGCCCACGAAGACGGACAGCACTAAGAAAAAAGCACAGAGGCACAGATGCACGGTGCCGAGGCGGTTGACCTTGCGGGCCAGCATCGCATCGGGGTCCTCGTCGACCAAGTAGCCGTTTGGGTTCAGCACGTGCTCCTGCATCGCCTTGGTCGCGTACTGCCGCTGCGAGTAGCGGCCGCGCACGCCAGCGTCACGCTGCAGCGCATCGAAGAAGACGAGCGCGTCACCGTCATGAGCACGGATGGCCGCAGCAGTGTTGAGTGCGCCGCTCGTGAGCAGCCAAAGCTTGTGCTCGGTCGACTTCTCGTTGCCCGTGGACGAGCCGAGCGCGTGCCGTGCGAGCCGCGCGAGCGCGGCCACGCCCTCCGTCGTGACGGCAAACGGCCGACGCCGCACAAACGCGCAAACCTCAAGCGCCTTGGACGCATTGTCTGGGCTGAAGTTTTTACCCGTGTGTTGCGCGGCGACGAACTCGAGGACATCGACCAGCTGTTCCTCGCGGAGCTTGGGCAGCGCCTCGAAGACGCACTTGGCGCAAGCCTGCATTACGGCCGCTTCGGCATTGGCGGCAGGTGCAGTGGCGGAAGTCGCAGCAGCGGGTGGCTTCGATGAGTGATCGGGAGGCGGTGCGCCGCTGCACCCGCTGCCACCGCCGAGGCCACGCCGCTCGCGGTCGGTCATGCAAGGTGTCGTGGCCGTCGCGCTTCCGCCGAGGGTGAGCGTCGCCATCGTTCACACGGCTCCTCCAAGGACGCACCAATAACAAACTCCATGCAGGTCGACCTCAATCCGCCGAAGAAGGTGAAAGCTTCGGACACCGACGTCGTGTTCGAAGGCGCGATCGTCTCCATCGACGCTGACAACTATGTGGTCGATACATCCTTTGACGATGCGTCCGCCGGTGGCGTGCCCACTGACACGACTGCCGAGGACATCCTCGCCGCCTTTGCAACCTCGATGAGGGCTTTTGCGCGCTCGCAGCAGGGCGTGAACGCCGCGTGCAGCATGCGCTCGTTGATGGGGGTCCTGCACTTTGACGCTTTCGCCAGTGAAGCCACGGTGTTCGACGCACTCATGGCTCTCAACTCGCTGCTCTATCGCAATGCCGCTAATGTCGAAGCTGCCCATGATGCGGGCGCGGTCGCGCTCATCGTGAGCCTGGTACGGCGCGACACGGCTGCGAGCGAGCATGACCTGCAGCGTTCACGAGAGCTCACACGCGCAGCGTTGCAGGCGCTGCTGCTCTTGAGCCAGGGTGACCCATCGCGCGCGCGCCGAGTGCAGCTTGGTGGCGCGGTGAGTGCGCTCGTTTCCGGCGCGTTCGCGCGCACCGAGACCGACCCGGAGGCTGCGTACTGGGGCGCCAAAGTGCTCGAGCGTATCAGCAGCGCTGGGCCCGAATGCATGCAGTCAATTGCGCTCGCCGACGGCGCCATCGGCGCACTCCTGGCTGTGCTCGAATGCGGGTACTCACCAGGCACCCCCTTTACAGATGACCCACCCCCTTTGAACGTGAGCGCCGACGCTAGTGAGAGCACCGTATCGCCCGCGGCCGAAGCCTCGATGCGGCGGTTGCTACTCAAGCCGACGGGAGCGCATCGGCAGGCGGCGGCAGCGGCGGCGATGGCCCTATGCGCCCTCCTCCATGCACCCGAAACATCGAGCGCGGTGGTCAAGGCGGTCGAGGCGGTCGCGGCGCTTCACGGCCAGGCGCCACGCATCGGTCACGCGATCAAGGCCGCCTCCTCGGCGCTTCTCGCATTGATCCATCGGCATTCGATCGCGAGGCTTCGTGCGGCGTTGGCACCGGTTATGGAGGGTGCCACTGGAGCGCCGGGAGAGAGCGCGCGGCTTCTGGCCGATGCTTGCACTTTCGCGCGCACCATGCTCGTGCCCGAGAAGACTATCGGCCAAGCACGCGCCACCTTCAAGCGCCGCCAGCAAGAGGTCGACCAGGGCGCGGAGGACCGCAAGCGCAATCCGTGCAAGTATTCGGAGGCGCCAGCGGCAGCATCGCCGCGTACGCCGCGTACGCCACCGGCGGTGTCTCCCCGAGGGAAGCCGGCGACCACTGGGGGTCGCATCAGCACAGGGTCAACGACGCCGCGTGCGGCGGCCCCGTCCACGACGACCCGCGCGGCGGCCCCGGCTGCATTGGCGCCGGCGCCATTGCCGTCACCCGACGGCGCCACTCGACGACGCTCGTCCGGTGCGCTGCCGCCGCCGCCGCCGCTCTCGCTGCCCTCGCCGGGTGGCGGGTCGTGGGCGCACAGCACGACGGCGCAGAGCTCCTCCACAACCACCCAGCAGGCCGAGGCTGCCATCGACTCGCACCTCGGTGCGGCGCGCGCGGTGCTGTACGAAGCGATGGCGCAGCTCAAGGCGGAGCACGAGGCGCAGCTCGCGCGCTCCCAGCAGGAGATCCGGAATCTGCGTGTCGAGCTGCAGTCCGTGAGGCAGGCCGAGGCGGCGCTCCAGGCAAAGCTCGCGACCATCTCACGCAGTGTAACGCTCGCAACACGGCCGCATGGAGCTCAGCAGCACGAATCAACCGAACGGTGAGCTTCTGAGGCCCATGGTTGAGTCAACCCCAATGTGAGCCATGTATACGTGAGCTCCCGGCGTTTATACATCGATAGCCATACGGATGATGTGTTCGGATCATTCGGTCATATAGGGCCGTCCCCGGCGGAAAGTGCTTTAGTTATCGAGTTTACACGTGCGCTGTTGGTGCGGTTGGTAACAATAGCAAATACCCCTGTACGGGTATCGCCGCCGGCCCGCCGCTCAGACGGACTCCGGCGCGTAAC
>Ga0209550_10004605_pt1 | contig 13045 bp, 10 predicted proteins | sample LauGreSuBDMM15SN_2_FD_187567 | JGI IMG/M metagenome (GOLD analysis project Ga0209550, IMG submission 187567) | Freshwater lake microbial communities from Lake Michigan, USA - Su13.BD.MM15.SN (SPAdes) (version 5) | ecosystem: Environmental > Aquatic > Freshwater > Lake | place: Lake Michigan... | reverse complement strand
AACACCGCAAGCTGGCCGCTTAATATCAACCCAACTGATGAGGCCAATGCTCCGTTAATTTACGCAGCCATCAGTGCCAAATGTTCTGACGACGGACAGGGCGGCGTTGACCGTGTTTTCACTCATGGGTCGGCTAGGCGTTCGGACGGACGAAAATACGAATTGAGAATTTACGGATAGCTTTTTTGCTTCGCTCAGAATTGCGATCGCCTGAGAGGAAAGGGGCACACTGTGTTCGCGGCGTTTCTTCATCCGCTGGGACGGGATCGTCCATACGCCAGCCTCCAAGTCTATCTCTGACCACCGCGCACCGCGCACTTCACCGGGACGTTTGAAAACGTGTGGAGACAGTTGGAGTGCTAAACGGGTTAGTGGAAAGCCTTCATAGCCATCAATCGCTCTTAGCAACTCGCCGACCTTAACAGGGTTAAGGATTGCAGCGTGATGCTTCACATCATGTGAGGTCAGCGCTCCGCGCAGGTCGCGGGCTGGGTTGGATTTCAAACGTTGCGTCACCACCGCGTAACTCAAGACACGTCCAGCAAATTGAAGTGCGCGCTTCGCGCTCTCTAGCGCATCGCGACTTTCCATTTTCTGAACCGAAGCAAGTATATCCGCTGCCGTGATGTCTTTGACCGGTAGATGGCCAATACCGGGCATTAGGTTACTAAGGAAGTACTCTGCTTTTGTTACAGTTGGTTGGGCAAGCCCTTCGCGTTTACGCTTTGCAATGTATTCGGTGGCAATGGTTGCAAAAGTGTTGCCTCCATCTTCTACCGCTTGGCGCTTGGCGCGTTGTTTTAGCAATGAGGGGTCGATGCCCTGTTCAACCGATTTACGCGCTTTGTCTTTACTATCGCGCGCATCGGCCAGTGTTACCTGGGGGTATTTTCCAAGCGCTAACAATTTTTCTTTACCGGCGAAACGGTACTTCAGTCGCCAAAGCTTTCCGCCTGCGGGTGTGATGAATAGAAACAAACCTTCAGCATCACCCAATTTGTAAGGCTTTTGCTGGGGTTTCGCGTTCCGGACTCTCGTATCAGTTAATGCCATTGGGGGTATCTTTCGCAGTGCTGCCCCCTGATCCCGAAAATACCCCCAATTGTACCCCCAAATTCGGGGGCATGTGGGCGAACGGTCCAGAACGGCGACGAACAACGAAAAGTAAAATAGGTATGATTTCCAGGCCTTTCAAGGCCAAGGATGAACATATTCGATCAGAAAAATGGTGCCCGGAAGAGGACTCGAACCTCCACGCCGTTACCAGCGCCAGCACCTGAAGCTGGTGCGTCTACCAATTCCGCCATCCGGGCACGAGACATGCAGGCTTTTTCCGCATGTCGGGTAGGCGCGTTCCTTTAAGCGATCAGGTGATATTGTCAACGTCTGTGCCGCGCGCGCGGCGGATTAAATCCACGCGCCGCGCACGCCAAGCGCAGGTCGGCCTTGAAAGCTGCTTAGCGGTGGTGCAAAGCGCGCGCAGGACTTCACGCGGGCTGACGGAGCATATATGCAAGGCAAGTTGATAACGGTTTTTGGTGGCGGCGGGTTTTTGGGCCGCTACGTCGCGCAGACGCTGCTTGGTCAAGGCGCCCGGCTGCGTATTGTGGGCCGTAACGCCAATAGCGCCAATCATATCAAGCCGCTGGGCAATTTGGGCCAAGTGCAATTGATGGAAGCCGACATCCGGAAACCCGCCAGCGTTGCCCGTGCGTTGATCGATTCCGATGCTGTGGTCAATCTCGTCGGTAGCTTTGCCGATATGGATGCCGTTCAGAATATGGGCGCGGGCATTGTGGCGCAGGCCTCCGCGCACGCCGGTGTTGGCGCTTTGGTCCACATCTCCGCAATTGGTGCGGACGCACATAGCGACGCCGAATATGGCCAAAGCAAAGCAGGCGGCGAAGCGGCTGTGCATGCGGCATTTCCCGCCGCCGTCATCTTGCGGCCATCCATTGTTTTTGGCCGCGAAGACCAGTTTATCAACCGCTTTGCGGGGCTGATCCGCATGTTGCCGATTGTTCCCGTCATCGGCGCGGCGACAAAGTTCCAGCCTGTCTTTGCTGGCGATGTTGCCAAGGCTGTGGCCGCTGCATTGGTGCATCAGGATGGCCGCGTGCTGGAGCTTGGCGGACCGGAGATATTCTCCATGATGGAACTGAACCGTTGGATCGCCAAAGCGATTGGCCGCGACCCCCTGTTTGTTGAAGTGCCCGATATCGCTGCAAAGATGCTCGCCAAGGGCACGGGCTTGATGCCCGGCGCGCCTATTACCGATGATCAGCTTAAAATGTTGGGCTGCGATAATGTCGTAACGGGCACCGACGGGCTGGCCGCTTATGGCATCGTGCCGACGCCGTTGGATGTCATTGCCGCCGATTGGTTGCACATTTACCGCAAGCATGGCCGCTTTGGCAGCAGCCCAAAAGGATGAGCGATACGATGATCGCTTTGTTCCTCGGCTTTATCGAGGGGCTGACGGAATTTTTGCCGGTATCATCGACTGGACATCTTATCTTGGCGGGCGAGCTGGTGGGTTTTACCGACAATAGCTCAGTCGCCTTTAAAATCGCGATCCAGCTCGGCGCGATATTGGCGGTGCTTTTGGTATATTGGCGGCGGTTTTGGGCGGTGGGCACAGGGCTGTTGAAGCAGGAGGCTGGCCCCATCGCGTTCACGCGCAATATCCTATTGGGCTTTGCCCCTGCGTTGGTGATTGGCGTGTTGGCCTATGAGGCCATTCGCACCGCGATGCAGACACCGGAGATTGTGGCCATCGCGTTGATCGTTGGCGGCATCATCCTCTTATTGCTGGAGCGCGTGGTGAAGACGGTGCGCTTTAACACAGTTGAGGAAATCCCCTTTGGCACGGCTTTGGCGATTGGCCTTGTCCAGTGTACCGCCATGTTGCCGGGCGTGAGCCGTTCGGGCGCGACGATCATGGGCGGGCTTATGATGGGCGTAGAACGCAAGACGGCGGCGGAATTTTCCTTCTTCCTGGCCGTGCCCACGATGATAGCCGCGACGGCCTATGCTTTGTGGAAAGACCGAGCGCTTTTGAATGCGGACGACATGGGGATGATCGCGATTGGTTTCACCATGGCGTTTCTGGTCGCGGTCGTCGTGGTGAAGGCGTTTGTCGCCATTGTCGGCAAATATGGATTTGCGCCTTTTGCTTATTACCGAATCATCGCGGGAACAGCTGCGTTGATATGGCTCTATCTGCGATAGGTTCCGGTACGGACCTTTTAATGTGAAATATTATTGCGCGCGCGTAAATTATCGTCTCAAAATCAGCTAACTTAGTCAATAAGACTGCCCTATTATTGGATTTCTGCGTGACAACAGATGTTTGCCGCGTTACGCGCAGCGCTTCTCAAGGAGCGTGCTGTGGCAAAAGATCCAATGCTGAAATTCATTTCGAAGCCGCAGGCTTATCCGCATAAGCGGGAGGCCGAATTGCGCGCCGAAGATTTTGCCGAAATCGCGGATCGTTATGCGCCCGCCGCAGCAGCGGATCAGGCGTCACGCTGCTCGCAATGCGGTGTGCCTTATTGTTCGGTCCATTGCCCATTGCACAATCATATCCCTGATTGGTTGCGCCTGACCGCCGAAGGGCGTTTGCGTGAGGCCTATGAGATGTCCAGCCTGACCAGCACTATGCCCGAAATCTGCGGCCGCATTTGCCCGCAGGATCGCTTGTGCGAGGGCAATTGCGTCATTGAGTTTTCGGGCCATGACGCCGTCACTATTGGCTCGGTTGAAAAGTATATCACCGATACCGCGTGGGAGCAGGGCTGGGTTGAGCCCGTCGAAGTTGGCCCATCACGCGGGCAGTCAGTGGGCATCATCGGCGCTGGCCCCGGCGGATTGACCACGGCGGAATATCTGCGCGTCGCGGGTTATGACGTCCATGTTTACGACCGTTATGACCGTATGGGCGGGTTGATGACCTATGGCATCCCCGGTTTCAAGCTGGAGAAAGACATTGTCATGCGCCGTGTCAAACGGTTGGAGGATGCGGGCATTCATTTCCATGCCAATTTCGAAGTTGGTCGTGATGCGTCGCTTGACGATCTGCGGGCGAAGCATGACGCGGTGTTGATTGCGACGGGCGTGTATAAAGCGCGCGCGATTGCAACGCCGGGTATCGGGCTAGAGGGCATTGTCCCGGCGCTGGATTTCCTCACCACCTCCAACCGCAAGGGCTTTGGCGATGCGGTGCCTGCGTTTGAAAGCGGCGCGATGAATGCGCAGGGCAAAGACGTCGTCGTCATTGGTGGCGGCGATACCGCGATGGATTGTGTGCGCACCGCGATTCGCCAAGGCGCAAAATCAGTGAAGTGCCTTTACCGCCGCGACCGTGAGAACATGCCGGGGTCACAGCGCGAAGTTACCAATGCCGAAGAAGAAGGCGTCGAATTTGTCTGGCTATCGGGTCCCAAGGGCTTTGACGGCAATGATAAAGTCGAGCGCGTGCATGTGGCCAAGATGCGACTTGCCGCGCCTGATGCGTCGGGCCGCCGCACACCGGAGAATGACCCCGAAGGTGACTTTACGCTGAACGCCGATATGGTAATTACGGCATTGGGTTGTGAGGCCGAAGACTTGCCGCTATTGTTCAACGCGCCGGACCTCAACGTCACCCGCTGGGGTACTGTGCGTGTCGATCATACGACGCAGATGACGAACCTTGACGGTGTCTTCGCTATTGGCGACATCGTGCGCGGGGCAAGCCTTGTTGTCTGGGCAATCCGCGATGGCCGCGATGTCACGCAACATATGCACACATATCTGAAAACAAAAGCAAGCCGCGAAAAGGTTGCAGCATGACCATATTCTACCCCACAACCGAACATGAACGCCTTGCCCGTGAAGGCATGTATCATCCTGAGTCCGAGGGCGATGCCTGTGGTGTTGGCCTCATCGCGGCGACGGATGGCAAACCATCGCGCCGCGTTGTGGCGGCGGGGATTGAGGCGTTGAAGGCCGTGTGGCATCGCGGCGCAGTCGATGCGGATGGCAAGACCGGCGATGGCGCAGGCTTGCATATAGACTTGCCCGTCCGTTTCTTTGACGATGCGATTGCGGATAGCGGCCACCGGCCAATGCCCAACCGGTTGGCGGTTGGCATGGTGTTCCTGCCGCGCACTGACCTCAGCGCGCAAGAGAATTGCCGCACGATCGTTGAAGCGGAGATTATCGACGCGGGCTACACCATTTATGGCTGGCGTCAGGTGCCCGTGGATGTGTCCGTCATTGGCGACAAGGCGCAAGCGACGCGGCCCGAGATCGAGCAGATCATGATTGCTGGCCCAATGCCAGATGCGGTTGATGCGACCGAGTTTGAGAAAAACCTTTACCTCGTCCGCCGCCGGATCGAAAAGAAGATTATCGCCGCACAAATCCGGGATTTTTATATCTGTTCGCTGTCCTGCCGCTCGATTGTCTATAAGGGCCTATTCCTCGCAGAGTCGCTGTCGGTATTTTACCCCGACCTTCAAGACAACCGCTTTGAAAGCCGCGTAGCAATTTTCCATCAGCGTTATTCGACCAACACTTTCCCGCAATGGTGGTTGGCGCAGCCGTTCCGTGGCCTTGCGCATAATGGTGAGATTAACACCATTCGCGGCAACCAGAATTGGATGAAAAGCCACGAAATCAAAATGGCCAGCATCGCCTTTGGCGCGCATTCGGATGATATCAAGCCCGTCATTCCCGCCGGATCATCGGACACTGCCGCATTGGACGCGGTGTTCGAAACCTTGGTCCGTTCGGGCAAGGAAGCGCCAACGGCCAAGCTGATGCTGATTCCTGAAGCATGGCAGTCAAACCCCAATTTGCCCGCCAACCACCGCGCCATGTATGAATATATGTCCAGCGTCATGGAGCCATGGGACGGCCCTGCCGCCTTGGCAATGACCGATGGCCAATGGGCCGTTGCAGGCGTAGACCGCAACGCACTGCGCCCGTTGCGCTACAGCCGCACATCGGACAATTTGCTAGTGATCGGTTCCGAAACCGGAATGGTCGTCTTGCCCGAAACGACGATATTGGAAAAAGGCCGCCTTGGCCCAGGTCAGATGATCGCCGTCAATCTGGACGAAGGTAGATTATACCGCGACGGCGAGTTAAAAGACCGCATTTCTGCCGAGCAGGATTATGGCGCATTGGTGGGCGGCTTCCGCCGCATCGCCGACTTGCCCGAGGCTGGCGACGACAGCGCGCCCGCTTGGTCGCGCGCGGAATTGACGAAGCGTCAGATCGCCGCTGGCATGACATTGGAAGATGTCGAAATGATCCTCGCGCCGATGATCGAAGATGGCAAGGAAGCCATTGGGTCGATGGGCGACGACACGCCATTGGCCGTGATCAGCGATAAGCCGCGCCTGATCAGCCAATTCTTCCGCCAGAATTTCAGCCAAGTCACCAACCCGCCCATCGACAGCTTGCGCGAACGGCATGTGATGAGCCTGAAAACGCGCTTTTCCAACCTTGCCAATATCCTGGAGGAAAAGAGCCAGAATGCGGATGTCTTGGTGCTGGACAGCCCAGTCCTAACGGCGCGCAATTGGCGCCGGCTGAAGGCCGCGTTCGGGCCATTGGGTGCCGACATTGATTGCACTTATGATATCTCGACCGGGCAAGAGGGCCTGCGGGCCGCCATAACGCGCATTCGCGAAGAAGCGGTGGCCGCAGTACGCATGGGTAAATCCGAACTGTTCCTGACCGATGAAAATATCAGCGCGGATCGCGTCGGTATCGCGATGATCCTCGCCGCCGCCGCTGTGCACACGCATTTGGTGCGCAATGGCCTGCGCAGTTACTCGTCGATCAATGTCCGTTCCGCCGAATGCTTGGACACGCATTATTTTGCCGTGCTCATCGGCGTCGGCGCGACCACAGTTAACGCCTATCTTGCCGAAGCGGTGATTGCCGACCGGCATGGACGCGGCCTGCTTGATGGCTATAGCTTGACGCAAGCGGTCGAAAATTACCGCACCGCGATTAACGAAGGTCTGCTGAAGATCATGTCCAAAATGGGCATTGCCGTTATCTCCAGCTACCGTGGCGGTTATAATTTTGAGGCGGTTGGCCTGTCACGCGCATTGGTCAACGACTTCTTCCCCGGCATGCCGAACAAAATTTCGGGCGAAGGATATCACTCATTATATGTCAACGCCCGCGACCGTCATGATGACGCGTTCGATGCTGCCGTGGCCCGCCTGCCCGTCGGCGGATTTTACAAGCAACGCGACGGCGGCGAAGAACATGCGTATTCCGCTGGCCTGATGCATTTGCTGCAAAGCTCCGTCGCGAATGATAGCTATTCAACCTACACCCAATTTGCGCAAGGCGTGAAGGAATTGCCGCCCATTTACTTGCGCGATTTGCTCGAATTCAATTTCGCCAAAGAGCCGGTCGCGATTGACGAGGTTGAGGCCATCACCGAAATCCGAAAGCGTTTTGTCACGCCCGGAATGTCGCTTGGCGCGCTGTCGCCAGAGGCACATGAAACATTGGCGATTGCCATGAACCGCATCGGCGCAAAGGCCGTGTCGGGGGAAGGCGGCGAGGACAGCAAGCGTTTCAAGCCCTATGAAAATGGCGACAATGCCAATAGCGTTATCAAACAAGTCGCCAGTGGCCGCTTTGGCGTCACCGCCGAATATCTGGGCGCATGCGAGGAAATTGAAATCAAGGTCGCGCAGGGCGCAAAGCCCGGCGAAGGCGGGCAATTGCCCGGCTTCAAGGTGACCGAAATGATCGCGCGTCTGCGGCACTCAACTCCGGGCGTGACGCTCATTTCACCGCCGCCGCATCACGACATTTACTCAATCGAAGATCTGGCGCAGTTGATTTACGACCTCAAGCAAATCAACCCGCGCGCGCGGGTCTGTGTGAAGCTTGTCAGTGCGGCGGGCATCGGCACCATTGCAGCAGGCGTGGCCAAGGCGCATGCCGATGTCATCCTGATCTCCGGCAATGTCGGCGGCACGGGCGCAAGTCCGCAAACCAGCATCAAATATGCCGGCACGCCATGGGAAATGGGCCTGTCAGAGGCGAACCAAGTGCTCACGCTCAACGGCCTTCGTCATCGTGTAAAACTGCGTACCGATGGCGGTCTGAAAACCGGACGCGACATTGTGATCGCTGCTATATTGGGCGCCGAAGAATTTGGCATTGGCACGCTCAGCCTTGTCGCCATGGGCTGTATCATGGTGCGGCAATGCCATTCGAACACCTGCCCCGTGGGCGTGTGCGTTCAGGACGAAGCCTTGCGCAAGAAATTTACCGGCACACCGGAAAAGGTCATTAACCTGATGACCTTCATTGCCGAAGAAGTGCGCGAGATATTGGCGAAGCTTGGCTATCGCAGCCTTAATGATGTCATTGGCCGCACAGAGCTACTTCGGCAGGTCAGCCGCGGGGCCGAGCATCTTGATGATCTCGACCTCAACCCGATTTTGGCCAAGGTCGATGCGCCCGACAGCGCGCGCCGTTTCAGCATCCCGACCTTCCGCAATGAAGTGCCCGACAGCCTTGATGCGCAAATGATCCATGACGCGCGGCCCGTGTTTGAACGGCGTGAGAAGATGCAGCTCACCTACAATGTCCGCAACACGCACCGTGCGGTGGGCACAAGGCTGAGCTCTGAAATCACGCGGCTATATGGCATGAAGGGCCTAGCCGAAGGGCATGTCCATGTCCGTTTGCGGGGCTCCGCTGGACAGTCACTTGGCGCATTTTTGTGCCAAGGCATCACCTTGGAAGTCTTTGGCGATGCCAATGACTATGTCGGCAAGGGCCTGTCGGGCGGGACGATCATCGTACGTCCAACAGTCAGCAGCCCGTTGACTAGCCAGCAAAATAGCATTATCGGCAACACCGTGCTTTATGGTGCAACATCCGGCCATTTGTTCGCGGCAGGACAAGCCGGGGAGCGTTTTGCGGTCCGTAATTCCGGCGCACATGTCGTGGTTGAAGGCTGCGGGTCCAATGGCCTTGAATATATGACCGGCGGCATGGCGGTTATCTTAGGCAAGGTCGGTAGCAATTTTGGTGCGGGCATGACGGGCGGCATGGCGTTCGTGCTCGATACCGAACGCGACTTCACCCAAATGGCAAATCCAGACAGCATCATATGGCAGCGCCTTGACAGTGGCTATTGGGAAGATGCGCTGAAGGCCCTGATCACCGAACATGCGCGGACAACGGACAGCGCTTGGTCGAAATCAATCATTGAAGATTGGGACCGCAGGCGCGGCGAGTTCTGGCAGATTTGTCCGAAGGAAATGCTCACGCGGCTGAGCCAGCCTTTGTCCGACCATGAGGCATTGGAAGCCGCCGAGTAAAAAGAACTGCGGCAGGCTGGGCATCGTTGTTCAGCCTGCACACAGGCCACCGAGCCGCACACATATTGGGAATCGCCTCTAGCCAATGGCCGCTTTCCCTGCTTTATTCGTCACCTCAAATTGTGACGGAGAAGCTTTATTTATGCGTAGCCTGTTAATCGCCGGATCCTTATTTGCGCTTTCGGCGCCAGCTTTTGCCGATGCTAATGATGATCTCACCATTTTGGTGGAGGACGTCTGGGCGACGACATTGAAAGAGGCGCCTGTCTACGCCAGCGCGCTGGGCGTGAATGCTTATGCCCAAGAGCTGGGCGAGTATACGCTGGCGGCGCAGGACCGCAGAGCCGCCGATGCCGCACAGTTCCTCGCCCGTTTGGATGCCATTCCCGCAAATAGGTTGAATGCAGCATCGAAGGTGGAGGCAGGCATATTAAGGCGGTCATTAATGTCCACCATCGAAGGCAATCAGTTCGGTCAGCGCGCTATCAACTTCACCACTTATTCAAGCTGGCACCAACAACTCGCCAGCATGTCGCGCAACTTGCCGTTCAAGAGTAAGACGGATTTTGAAAGCTATAATGCGCGCCTCGCGCAATATGGCCGGGTGAATGACGAGAATATCGCGGTCGCCAATGTCGCCATTAAAGGCAAATTTACGCAGCCTTGCGAAACGCTGGCGGGATTTGAAGGGACGGTCAGCGGACTTATCACATCCGACATTCGCCAGTCGCGTTTTTACGGCCCTTATGCGGCAAAGCGTCCCGCCGGTATTTCGGAAAGCGACTTTGCCGCGCTGGCGGCTAATGCCGAGGCAACGATCAGAAACATCATTCATCCAGCGCTGGCCAAGCAGTTGGCGTGGTACACCGCAAGCTACAAGCCCGCTTGTGCCAAGGCCCCCGGCGTGTCCGCGCAGCCGAATGGCGCGGCTTATTACGCCTTTCGCATCCGCGAAGAAACCACGACCAACCTGACCGCAGAGCAAATCCACCAGATTGGCCTCAGCGAAGTATCCCGCATTCGCGCCGAAATGGTCGAGGTCGCGCAAAAGGCAGGCTATCCCAGCCGCGAAGCGTTCATTGAACATCTGCGTACCGACCCGCAATATTATGCCAAAACGCCGGAGGAGCTGATGGAGAAGGTCGCGCGGGTGACAAAGATCATCGATGGCAAAATGCCAAGCCTGTTCGGACGTCTGCCCCGCCTGCCATATGGTATAAGAGAAATTCCGGCGGAAACTGCAGAAGGTACGACCACAGCTTATTATAATCCAGGGTCGCCCGAAATTGGGATATCCGGCACCTATTTTGTCAACACCTCGAAACTGAGCCAGCGCCCATTCTGGGAAATTCCGGCGCTGTCGGTGCATGAAGGGGTGCCAGGGCATCATCATCAGATCGCGTTGCAGCAGGAGCTGCCCTTGTCCAATTTCCGCAAATATGGCGCGTCGTTCACCGCTTTTACCGAAGGCTGGGGGCTATATTCCGAACGGCTTGGTATCGAAATGGGGCTATATGACACCCCTGCCAAAGATATGGGGCGGCTGTCCTATGAAATGTGGCGTGCATGCCGCTTGGTGGTCGACACCGGCATTCATGCCAAAGGTTGGAGCAAACAGCAGGCCATCGCCTTCATGACCGACAACAGCGCTTTGTCCGCCGCGAATATCGAGGCGGAGGTGAACCGCTATATCAGTTGGCCGGGTCAAGCGCTCGCTTACAAATTGGGCGAACTGAAAATCCGCGCATTGCGCGATATGGCGACCAAGGAACTCGGGCCGAAATTTGATCTGGCCGCGTTCCATGACGCCGTGCTTGGGCAAGGGTCCGTGCCGCTCGACGTGCTTGAGCAGCAAATCAAGGACTGGGTCGCGGCGGAAAAGGCAAAGAGCTGATTTAGCCTTTTGGTTGAGGCAGCGGCTCGGCATCGACGCTGGCCGCTTCTTTGGCGTCCAGCTCGGCCTGCAACTTGGCTTCCCGTTCGGCGCGGCCTTTTTCAAAGTCCACGACGCGCGCTTCCACTTCGGCGGCTTCGGCATCGATCCCTGCCATACGCTTAGCGCGCTCAGCGGCGATCAAGCGACCAAAAGTGATGCCGGGGTCTTGTGCCTTTTCGGCATAAGCCTTGTTAATCTCCGCCAAGCCGCAGCCAGTAAAGCCGCCCGCGCCTGACGGCGAGCAGCTCATCGTGCCGCTTGCCGCGACATATTCGTAAGATTTAATCCGCTCTGACATGGCTTCGTTGCGCCGGTCATTGGGGTCGGCGCGCAAGCTGGTCGGAATGCGATAGCGGTCCGCCTCCCCCATACGGGCGCAGACGACAATTTCATCCCCAACGCTTTCGGGGCATTTGTCGTCGCCATAAATAATAAGCTGATTGATTTTTTCATCACCAGACTTCGCAGCTGGCATATCCTGCGCCGATGCCTGAACCGATAGCATCAAGGCGATGCTCGCGAGCGAAATTATGGTCATTGCTTTCACGAGATCATCTCCAAATCACTGTTTGCCTGCTTTTGAACATTGCAGGCTGAATGCTGTATGAAGCCTATATATGTTTCGACACAGCAATGGCGGTGCGGCAACTTATGCGGACCAACGCGCTCATCAACGGATAGGCAGGCGCACGTTCCGCGCCTTGCGCCAAGGCCGTGGCCTTATGTTCCAATTCGTCGGCTTGGAAATCCAAAATCATCGCCGATAGTTCGGGGTCACTGTCGCCAATTTCGGCAAGTTGTTCGCCATAATGGCGGTCGATTTCGGTTTCGACGGCAACAGTGCAGGCCATGGCGGCCTCCGGCCCAATTGCCGCAGATACAGCGCCAAGCGCAAAGCCCGCGACATTCCAGATCGGGTGCAACGCCGTGGGGCGGACGCCGCGTTCGGCCATCATTTTGTCAAAGGCGTTGAGGTGGCGCTCTTCTTGTTCGGCCATATGCGCGATGCTGCGCGCCGCAGGCGTGCGATCACCCATCACCGCAAGCTGCCCGGCGTAAATCCGTTTCGCGCCAAACTCGCCCGCTTGGTTCACGCGGATCATGCGTTCCATTGCCCGTGTCCGCTGCGCGGAGGTTTTCAGAGTTTCTTGCGGCGCCATATCATTGCCAAGATGAGCATTGCACCGCCGAACGACAAGAGAAAATTATACCCCGCAAGCGAAATGCCAAATAAGCTCCACGGCGCAACGTCACAACGCACTAAGGGGGCGTTCATAATCGACCGGAGCAAATCCTCCCCGCTGCCCGAAATTGTCGCGGTGCAAGCGGTCAGCCCTTCCCAATAGCCATATTCCACACCCGCATGAAACCCGCCAATCAGGCCGCTGCTGGCAATCGCCAATGCCGCCAAAGCGACCAAGGCGTTGCGATAGCCAGCGTTGCTGACGCCAAAGGCGACCAGCGCAATCGCCACGGCGGCAAAATGCGGATAACGCTGCCACCAACACATTTCGCACGGGAAAAGCCCACCAATATATTGCGACCCATAAGCGCCCCCGAGCAACGCAGCGGGAAGCAAAAATGCCAACCAATGGGCCTTATCGAATTTTGGTGTCATATATGGTTATATCTAGAGAAGTGTCATGTTGAAGCAAGTTGTAAGTGACCCCATGGTGCCACTCTCCCCCAAACCGTCATCCTGCACGATGGATACCCAGAGTTTGCTGCGCGATGGATGCTGAAACAAGTTCAG
>Ga0209550_10004604_pt1 | contig 13047 bp, 13 predicted proteins | sample LauGreSuBDMM15SN_2_FD_187567 | JGI IMG/M metagenome (GOLD analysis project Ga0209550, IMG submission 187567) | Freshwater lake microbial communities from Lake Michigan, USA - Su13.BD.MM15.SN (SPAdes) (version 5) | ecosystem: Environmental > Aquatic > Freshwater > Lake | place: Lake Michigan... | reverse complement strand
TTCACGTCTGGGCGCCTCGGCCCTGACGCTTGTAATCTGAGGTCATAAAATGTCCGTAGCTGATATTAAAAAATCCGACATCGTTGCGCAGTTTCAGCGCGCTCAGGGCGATACCGGTTCACCCGAAGTTCAAGTGGCTTTACTGACCGCTCGTATTAATGAGCTAACAGACCACTTCAAAACTCACCTGAAAGACCACCACTCACGTCGCGGCCTGCTTCGCATGGTTAGCCGTCGCCGTAAGTTGCTCGATTATCTCAAGGGCCGCAACCCTGATTCTTATCGTGCACTGATCGAAAAACTCGGTCTGCGCAAGTGATCGGAATCTGTGGGGCAGTCTCCCCGTGAATCAACCGTGGTCGATGCGGCACTCGTGCTGCGACGCCCACGGTTTTTCATTTGTAAGGAATAAATAGTCATGTTTAACAAAGTGACCAAATCATTTCAGTATGGCCAACACACAGTCGTACTCGAAACCGGCGAAATCGCTCGCCAGTCATCGGGTGCAGTGCTGGTAACAATCGAAGACACCGTTGTGCTTGCAACGGTTGTTGCTAAAAAAGATGCAAAAGCAGGTCAGGATTTTTTCCCGCTGACTGTTGACTACATCGAGAAAACCTACGCAGCTGGCAAGATCCCTGGCGGGTTCTTCAAGCGTGAAGGCAAGCCTTCCGAGAAAGAAACACTGACGTCGCGCTTGATCGATCGTCCTTTGCGTCCCCTGTTTCCTGAAGGCTTCTATAACGAAGTTCAAGTGATCATTCACGTCTTGTCTTGCAACCCCGAGATCGATCCCGACATCCCTGCGATGATTGGTGCATCGGCAGCTCTGGCGGTGTCAGGCATCCCGTTCAATGGTCCGATCGGTGCGGCTCGCGTGGGTTATATCGATGGCCAATACCTTGTGAACCCGACAGCGACTCAGCTCAAGACTTCGCAGATGGACTTGATCGTTGCAGGTACGGAAGCGGCCGTGTTGATGGTTGAGTCCGAAGCGCAGCAACTGTCCGAAGAAATCATGCTTGGCGGCGTGGTGTTTGGCCACACGCAGATGCAGGTTGTCATCAATGCGATTCACGATCTCGTGCGCGAAGCCGGCAAGCCAGATTGGGTGTGGGCACCTGCCGCTAAAAACGAAGCCTTGATCGCTTCGGTGACAGCTACTGCACAAGGCCCGCTCAACGCTGCCTACCAGACACGTCAAAAGCAAGAACGTACGACCCAACTGCGTCAGGTGTACACAGACGTGCATGCAAAGCTCGCTGAAGAAGCAACTGCTGCAGGGTCGACTAAGCCTGATTCCGTGACGGTAGACAACATTTTGTTTGACCTTGAAGCCCGCATCGTGCGTAGCCAGATTTTGTCTGGCGAGCCTCGTATCGATGGTCGTGACACGCGCACAGTGCGTCCGATTTCGATTCGTTTGGGCGTATTGCCTCGCGTGCACGGTAGCGCTTTGTTCACACGTGGTGAAACACAGGCCTTGGTGATTGCCACCCTGGGCACCAAGCAAAACGAACAAATCATCGACGCTCTCATGGGCGAGTATCGCGATCGTTTCTTGATGCACTACAACATGCCACCTTTCGCTACAGGCGAAACTGGTCGCGTGGGTACACCGAAGCGTCGTGAAATCGGTCATGGCCGTTTGGCGAAGCGTTCGCTTGTGCCGTTGCTGCCAGAAGCCGCAGATTTCCAGTACACCATTCGCTTGGTTTCTGAAATCACCGAGTCAAACGGTTCTTCGTCAATGGCATCGGTCTGCGGCGGTTCGCTCGCAATGATGGATGCTGGCGTACCTGTTAAAGATCTCGTCGCGGGTGTCGCGATGGGTCTGATCCTCGACGCAGGCAAGTTCGCTGTGTTGACCGACATCCTTGGTGATGAAGATCACCTCGGCGATATGGACTTCAAAGTGGCTGGTACCGACAAAGGTATTACTGCTTTGCAGATGGATATCAAAATTCAGGGCATCACCAAAGAAATCATGCAGGTTGCCTTAGCGCAAGCGCGCGACGGCCGTATGCATATTCTGACGAAGATGCGTGAAGCGACACAAGGTGTGCGTACCGAACTCTCTGAGTTCGCACCACGCATGCTATCCATGAAGATCAATCCTGAAAAAATCCGCGACGTGATCGGTAAGGGTGGCGCAACCATCCGTGCCTTGACCGAAGAAACGGGTTGTCAGATTGATATTTCGGACGACGGTGCAATCGTGATTTCAAGTGCAGACTTGGATCGCGCGCGTGAAGCACAGCGTCGGATTACTGAATTGACAGCGGATGTCGAAGTTGGACAGGAATACGAAGGTAGTGTGCTTCGTCTCTTGGATTTCGGCGCAATCGTTCAGGTCTTGCCAGGCCGTGATGGCTTGTTGCACATCTCTGAAATCGCTAATCACCGTATCGCTAACATCAACGACGTTCTCAAAGTTGGTCAAAGCCTGCGCGTGAAAGTGATCGAAGCCGATGACAAAGGTCGTCTGCGTCTGTCCGTGAAGGCAATTGGTGGAATTGAGCAGCAGGGCGGCGCACCCGCTCCAGAGGCAGCACCTGAGGCTCCACAGCAGTAAATAGCAACACATCAAACCCGCTCACCTTTACAGGCGAGCGGGTTTTTTAGTATATTAGAGTAAACTAAGTCTAATTAGTTTAGTTTAATAGGTGAATCGGTATGCAAATGATCAATATTCACGAAGCCAAAACACATTTGTCCAAATTGATTGAGCAGGCGACGCAGGGCGACTCTTTTGTCATAGCAAAGGCGGGCAAGCCCATGGTGCTCGTCGTACGATACGAGCCCTCAGGCAACAGCAAGCCACAGCGGCTAGGATTTTTGAAAAATCAATTTATGGTGCCTGATGACTTTGATCGCATGGGCGATCAAGAAATAGAGCAAATGTTTAGCGGAAAGATATGAAGTTTTTACTGGATACTCATTTGCTTTTGTGGGCCGCTAGTCAGCCAGAAAAGCTCTCCGAGCAAGCGCAGGCGTTGATCGATGCGCCAGAACACGAGCTGTTTTTTAGTGCAGCAAGTCTTTGGGAAATTTCAATTAAACAAGGCCTTGGCCGAGCGGATTTCGACGTCGATGCAAGGGTGTTACGAAGAGCGCTCATAGATAACGGTTACCAGGAGCTCAGCATCACCGGTCCGCACACTCTGGCCTTAGAGCATTTGCCGGCGCTACACAAAGATCCGTTTGATCGTATTTTGCTTGCCCAGGCAAATACAGAGGGCATTACCTTGCTGACTGCAGATAAAACGGTGGGCCAGTATCCGGGGTCCGTGCGTCTGCTCTAAGGGTCTTTAAGGCCTAACGAGCGTAACAGCCGGCTAGTCTGAACAAACGATCACGTTTGAGCATTGCGACGACCGCTTCAGGTTGACGGCGACCTGTTTCGACAAGTGCGTGAATCGTTACGTCAATATGATGACGCAAGAGTGGTTCGTGTGTTGGCCACCACTGCAAGAGCAAACGATCCGGATCAATGAGGCCTAGGTGTTGTCGGTGCAGTTCTGAGCGGCTGAAGTCCTTGGTGTTCCAGGTCACAATACTAATCGGGGCGCAAGCGGTGTTGGCGATGGCAGCTACGCCCGCAGCGGCTACGTGCTTATCTTTTTTATCTGTGTGTTTGAGTAGGGCTTCGTGCTCCGTGACGTCTCCCATATCGGCCTGTGGGAAGCGTTCCTGCATACGGTGCCATTCTGTCTCAAGCACTTGAGGTTCGATTTGCCAAAGGCGTGCGGCATTGCGTTGCCACTCTTGACCAATCTTGTAGGTCCATAGGGGAGCGAATAGACCCGTAGCGGCCAAATCTAGAAGTAATGGCCGCAGTAAGCCTGACATCATCACGCAGGCGTCGAGCACGAGTGCAGGACGACTCTCGGGCGTCATCGCAGGGCACGCAGCGCAGCACGTGAGATCGTTGCAGCGTCCACACCAAAATAAGCCCTCAGCTCCGCGCGTGTGTCGCTTCTTCCGAAACCATCAGTGCCCAAAGTCAAGTAGCGACGGTCGGCAGGCACATACGCGCGTACGGATTCCGGTAGGGCTCGCACATAGTCAGTTGCCGCAATGATCGGCCCTTCGCTATGCGCAAGTTGTCGGTACAAATAAGGCAAGTCAATATTTGCGTCATTATTTAGCATTGCTTTTTCGCATGCAACACCATCGCGCGCGAGCTCACTCCAGCTGGTGATGCTGTAAACAAAGGTGGTGACCCCTTGTGCGGCGAGTTGTTCGGCCGCTTTAATGACTTCAGTGAGAATGGCGCCCGAGCCTAAGAGTGTCACGCAACGGGTTTGCTTCTTGGCGCGATACGTATCGAACAGATAGCAGCCTTTGAGCACCCCTTGCTTGGTGCCATCCGGAAGGCTAGGCTGTGCGTAGTTTTCATTCATGAGCGTGACATAGTAAAAAACATCGCGCTGCTCAATCATCATTTCTCGGATGCCTTGATCGACGATCACGGCCATTTCGCCAGCGAAGGCGGGGTCATAGGCCTTGCAATTGGGAATCGTTGCGGCATGCAGATGGCTCGATCCATCTTGATGCTGCAAGCCCTCACCGCCGAGCGTGGTGCGCCCCGATGTGGCGCCCAGCAAAAAGCCGCGGGGCCGTTGATCTGCAGCAGCCCATATTTGGTCGCCCACGCGCTGAAACCCAAATATGGAGTAGTAAATATAAAAAGGCAGCATCGCTAAGCCGTGTACGCTATAGCTGGTGGCCGCGGCGGTCCAACTTGCGATGGCGCCTGCTTCAGAGATCCCTTCTTCAAGAATCTGACCATCTAAGACTTCTCGATAGCTCAGCACGGAGCCGATGTCTTCGGGCGCATAGCGCTGACCGACGCTCGAGTAAATACCCACCTGCTTGAACAGGTTAGCCATCCCGAAGGTGCGCGCTTCGTCTGCGACGATTGGCACAATACGCGGACCGAGTTCTGCGTCCTTGAGCAAATTGCCCAGCATCCGCACGAATGCCATAGTTGTACTCATCTCTTTGCCGTCTGCTTTCAGTGCGAAGCCACTGTGTTGTTCGATGGCAGGAACATTGACTGTTTCACAAACCGTTTCGCGCTTAGGTAAATAGCCGCCGAGACGTTCGCGCTGCGTCTGTAGATATTTCATTTCGGGGCTGTCTGCTGCGGGCTTGTAAAAGCTAAGCGAGGTGGCCTGTTCGTCGGTTAAGGGCAAGTGGAAGCGATTACGAAACTCGATCAAGTCGGTATCATCGAATTTCTTTTGGCTGTGGGTCGTCATTTTCCCTTGACCAGCACTCCCCATGCCATAGCCTTTTTTGGTGTGCGCCAGAATGACAGTTGGCTGGTCTTTATGGTTAGCGGCTGCGGCGTAGGCTGCATGGATCTTGACTAAATCGTGCCCACCACGTTTGAGTCGATCGATCTGGTCATCGGTCATGCCTTGTGCGAGACGCGCGAGTTCTTCGTTCTGCCCAAAGAAGTTGTCGCGATTGAAGCGGCCATCTTTTGCCGCGAAGGTTTGCATTTGACCGTCGACGGTGTTGGCAAAGGCGCGCGCGAGAGCGCCCGTTACATCGCGCGCGAAGAGTCCATCCCAGTCGCTACCCCACACGAGCTTAATGACATTCCAACCAGCACCGATGAAGAGTTTTTCTAGTTCATCAATGATGCGGCCGTTACCTCGGACGGGGCCATCGAGGCGCTGCAGATTGCAGTTCACCACCCACACGAGATTATCCAACCCTTCGCGTGCGGCAAGCGTGAGTGCGCTCATGGATTCTGGCTCATCCATTTCGCCGTCGCCAAATACCCCCCACACTTTGCGGCTCGAGCAGTCGAGTAGATTTCGGTGCGTTAGATAACGCATAAAGCGTGCGTGGTAAATCGAGCTAATAGGCCCGATCCCCATTGAGCCCGTTGGAAACTGCCAGAAGTCTGGCATGAGCCAAGGGTGAGGGTAGCTAGAGAGTCCCTGGGCGCCATGCTGGATGGCTTGAATTTCTTGGCGATAGTGCGTTAAGTCTTGTTCGCTGAGCCGGCCTTCTAGAAAGGCGCGTGCATAAACACCGGGTGCGCTGTGTGGTTGAAAGAAAACTAAATCGCCACGGTGTTGCCCTGGCTCGGTGCCACGACGCGCTTCAAAAAAATGATTGAATCCTGTTTCAAAAAGATCAGCGGCGCTTGCGTAACTGGCGATATGGCCGCCAAGTTCGCCGTATGCTTGATTGGCACGCACAACCATCGCCAAAGCGTTCCAACGCATGATGGAGGCAAGGCGCTCCTCAATAGCCAGATCCCCCGGGAAAGCTGGCTGCTGATCAACCGAGATCGTGTTGACATAAGGGCTATTGAGGTCGGGATGCCAACCGAGTCTAACTGTGTGGGCGGTGCGCACAAGCTCATCAAGTAAATATCTCGCGCGCTCTGGCCCTGCTTGTTCGAGCACGGCAAGAAAGGCCTCTTGCCACTCTCGGGTTTCGGCGCTATCCGCATCCGGTGATGGGTTAGGCCAGGAGCTCATGCGTGGGTCGATGGAAGCGTTCATGTGCAGTGATATGTCGAAGTAATTGAATAAAACATTCTAAATACTTCTGTACGGCATGAGATGCCTAATTTTGTAAAAAAAACCTATAATTGCAGCATTAAATGCTTTTAAATGTAAATAAATAAGAATGATTAGCTTAGATTCTATTGATTTAAAGATTTTGTCAGAACTGCAAAACGATGGGTCACTCTCTAATATTGAGCTAGCCCGGCGGATTCATCTGAGCCCATCACCGTGTTTGGCGCGCGTGAGGGCCCTAGAAGCAGCCGGCGTGATTAACCGCTATGTGGCGCTCACAAATGCGGCGGCCTTGGGCTTGGGGCTTAATGTATTCATTAATATCAGCCTGAAAAGTCAAAGCAAAGAGTCGCTTGGGCATTTTGAACAACGCATTTGTGAGCATGACGAGGTCATGGAGTGTTATCTGATGACGGGCGATAGCGACTATTTAATTCGCGTCGCCGTAGCCGATATTGCTGCACTCGAGAAATTTATTCTTGAGCAACTGACCTCGATCCCTGGAATTGAAAAAATTCGCTCCAGTTTTGCATTGAAGCAGGTTCGCTACAAGACTGCTTTGCCATTGCCAGTATGATGGTCGTATAGTAGGGCTAGGTAACAATGCACAAAAATAAAGACAACTCTGTTTAAAGGAAGAACTATGTTTGTTCGTAAGCTTAAAATCTGGTCCGCTGCGTTAGCGCTTAGCGTCTTGTGTGCGCCTAGTATGGCTGCATGGCCAGATGACCAAACGATTGAATTAGTTGTGGGTTTTGCACCAGGAGGTGGGACCGACTTGATGGCACGTGCGCTCGTCCCTTTTCTAGAGAAAAAACTCGGTGGGAAGACGCGCATTGTTGTGGTGAATAAGCCCGGCGCCGGCGGTGAAATCTCGACTGCTTATTTAGCACGTGCGAAGCCCGATGGCTATACCGTTGGGTTTATTAACGTGCCAGGTTTTGTGTTTATACCCATGTATAAGCAGGCCTCCTATAAAACAGATGACGTAAGAATTATTGCGCGTGTAGTGGACGATCCTGCTGTGTTGATGGTGCGCTCGGATGCAAAATTCCGGACAATCCCAGCCATTCTTGAGGCTCTAAAGAAAGATCCGGGTTCGCTATCGTTTGCCACAAGCGGTCGTGGTACCAGTGGCCACCAGGCTCTTCTCAAGATTGAGTCGGCCGCCGGCGTGAAAGGCACGGATATCGCATTTAAGGGAGCGGGAGAGTTCAAGAGCGCATTGATTGGTGGGCATGTCGACTTTGCGATTGCCAGTGTGGGTGAGTATCTTGCTGGTTATGGCGATATGAAAACAATTACTCCTGTCGCAGTGATGAACCCGACACGCGTGTCCGCGATCCCTAACGTGCCCACGATCGACGAATCAGGTCTTAAAGTCCGTGTGACCTCAGAGCGCGCCATTGCGGGACCGAAAGCGCTGCCTGACGCCATAGCTAATCGCTTTCAGCAGGCCATCAAGGATACGATTGCAGATCCGGCTTTTGTGGCAACGGTAAAAAACGATGCGGCCGTGTTGGCGTATATGTCTGGAGCTGAATTCACTAAGTCGCTCGAAGTGATTCGCGAAGAGCTTAAGCCGTTAGTGGCTGCAATGAAATAGTGGGTACGTAAATGTCTTCAGAGATGAAAGACTATTACGCGGCTCGGGCAAAAGAGTATGACAAGATCTACACCAAGCCCGAGCGCCAGCAAGACCTTCGCGCTATTGAACACTGGTTGCCTTCAAAGTTTGCGCAGTGTGATGTGTTGGAGGTCGCTGCAGGAACGGGTTACTGGACACAGTTCATCGCGCCCGCTGCAAGGCGCTTGGTGGCGCTGGATGCCTCACAAGAGACGTTATCGATTGCGCAAACCCGGCCCGGTTGTACGGCGGTCGACTGGGTGGTGGGTGATGCTTACGATATGTCGCTTGGTGAGCAGAAATTCGATGCGGTCTTCGCAGGGTTCTGGTTCTCTCATATCCCGCTAGAGAAACTGTCAGCGTATTTGAGCGATCTCAACCGTTTTCTCAAGCCAGGCGCACGCGTCGTCTTCTTGGATAACTTGTATGTGCAAGGCAATAGCACGCCATTGTCAGATCGTGATGCGGCCGGCAATACCTATCAAACACGCCCGCTTGCTGATGGTTCGACACACAAAGTCTTAAAAAATTACCCAACAGAGCTTGAGTTATCGGACCGCGTGTCCTCGTTTTCAAAGCAGTTTTCCTTTACCACCTGGCAGTACTACTGGGCGTTTGATTACCGCGTTGAAGGGTAAAGGTGGCAAGCAACCTCGCCTTGGGCGTCGCGCCTGAGGGCGGGGTGCTTGGTTGAGCACTCGGGTGTACGCCGTGCGCAACGCGGGTGAAATGCGCAGCCAGAGGGTGGATGTAGGGGGTCGGGAAACGATAGCCCGAGGCCCGTGTCCGGAATACCCAGTCCAGGTTCCGGTGTCAGCACGGAGGCCAGCAACGCCTGTGTATACGGATGACGTGGGTCTTTAAATAGTTCGGCCGTTTGTCGCAACTCAACCACGCGTCCTAAGTACATGACAGCGACCTGCGTGGCGATATGTTCAACAACAGCCAGGTTGTGGCTGATGAACACGTAGGTCAGGTTGAACTCTTTGCGTAGGTCTAGCAGCAAGTTCAGTATCTGCGCCTGCACCGACACATCCAGTGCCGAGGTGGGTTCATCACAGATCACAATTTCAGGATTGATCACGAGCGCACGGGCAATCGCGACGCGCTGTCGTTGACCGCCCGACAGTTGCCCCGGCGTGTTCTTCGCGTAACGTGCAGGTAGACCAACGCGCTCCAGCATCTCCAATGACTTTTTCTTTCGTTCTACAGATGTGCCGATATTCAGGACATCTAGCGGGAACGATACGATCGAGGCGATCGTACGCCGCGGGTTCAACGAGGAGTAAGGATCCTGAAAAATTGGCTGTACACGTCGCGCCAGCTCGCGCCGATCAATCTTACTGATATCCTGGCCATCAATTTGGACACTACCGCGTGTGGGTGGTGTGAGGCCAAGCAGCATACGCGCGAGAGTCGACTTGCCGCAGCCCGACTCACCGACGACACCCAGCACGTCTGAGCGGTTGACGCAAAGATCCACGCCGTTGACCGCATGCAAGATTTTTTTTGCTTTAAATAGACCTGCACTCACCGTAAAAGTACGCTGTAGGTCTGTTGTTTGAATCAAGGCGCTCATGCGGCGACCTCTTGATGCTCAAGGATGCAACGCCATTGCTGTCCGTGCGCGGTGTGCCGCAGGGGGATGTCACCGCTGCAGCGCTCTTGGGCCGACGAGCAACGATCTTTAAAGGCGCAACCTTTGATCTCACCGATCAGTGAGGGCACCACGCCTGGGATCGTGCCCAGCTTGCCCCCCGGAATGGTGCGCCCAGGAATGGGAATGCAACTGATCAGTCCCTGTGTGTACGGATGTTGAGGGGCGGCGAAAATATCTTTTGTGAGACCTTCTTCGACGATTTGTCCTGCATACATCACGGCAACACGGTTCGCGATACGGGCGACCACGCCCAGATCGTGGGTGATGAGCACCATCGCGATTCCCAGTTCGGCTTGTAAGTCGGCCAGTAGGCGCAAAATTTGGGCCTGAATCGTCACATCGAGCGCGGTACTTGGCTCGTCGGCGATTAATAGCTCAGGTCCGCACATCAGTGCCATGGCGATCATGACGCGTTGACGCAAACCACCCGATAGTTGATGCGGATACTGCCCCAAGCGTTCGGCAGCCGATGCGATACCGACTTTCTCAAGGAGAGCGACTGCGCGGACGCGTGCTTGCTCTGCCGAAGCATGTTTGTGATGACGATAGTGTTCAGTGAGCTGATCCCCGATGGTGTAGGCCGGATTCAGCGCCGTCATGGGTTCCTGAAAAATCATCGCCATGCGGTTACCGCGCAAATCATTGATGCGACGCTTGTCGGCACGGGCGATATCTTCGCCTAAAAAATTGAATACTCGGCTGTTGCGTGTTGCGGTTTTAGGTAAAAGACCCATCATCGATAGTGAAGTGATGGATTTACCACAGCCAGACTCTCCGACGATACAAAGTGTTTCGCCGCGCTTTACTTGCAGAGAGATATCTCGCACGACATGCAAAACACCGCGAGGCGTTTTGATATCTACGGTGAGGCCCTGCACATCAAGGACGATTTCGTTTGAGTCGATGGTCATGCTCGCTCACCCGGAGTCAGTGCTTGATGTAGTCCATCGCCTGCGAGGTTAATCGAAAAAATCAATACGGCGAGCGCAGTGCCAGGGATCGCAATCAGCCAAAAAGAAAAGAACATATAAGACTTGGCTTCAGAAATCATCAAGCCCCAAGAAGGCAGGGGAGGCTGCACGCCGAGCCCAAGGAAAGAAAGTGCGGCTTCAAGCAAGATGGCGCTCGCTGCCTCGAGTGTGGCGATGACGATTAAGTGCGGCATGACATTGGGGAGTACTTCGGTCAGCATGATGCGTAACGTGGATGCGCCTGCAGATTGTGCGGCCGAGACATACTCCATCGAGCGAACTTGTTGGGTGGCGCTGCGCATGACGACTGCGAAGCGATCCCACTTAAGTAAGCCGAGCACCATAATGACGATCCAAAGTGAGCTACCCACTAAGGCGACGGTAGCGAGTGCAACCAAAATGACGGGCATCGATAGGCGCGTGGTCACCAAGAAGGAGACCGCCATATCGATCCTGCCACCAAAGTAGCCTGCTAGCATCCCCATGGTCGTGCCAATCAGTCCCGAGATAATCGCCACACTGATACCGATCAGCAAAGAGATACGCGCGCCGTAAATGAGCCTAGATAAGTAGTCTCTACCTAGCTGATCGGTGCCGAGAGGGTGTAGCCAGCTGCCCTTCTCGTACCAGAAAGGAGGAACTGTTCTGTTGGTGAGGTCTTGAAAATAAGGATCGTGCGGCGAGATCCAGGGCGCAAGCAGCGCGCACGCGACGATGAAAATCAGCAGCCCACAGCCAAATACCAGCGCTTTATTATTCAGCATGTCAGGCTACCCTAATTCGTGGGTCGAGCCAGGCGTTGGCGATATCAGAGGCGAGGGTTAACAAGATATAGATCACCGACAGCAACAGCACAATGACTTGGGTAACTGGAAAATCTTTATGCGTGATGCTCTGGTATGCAAGATAGCCTAAGCCGTCCAGTGCGAAAATTGTTTCGATCACAATTGAGCCGCCCAGCAGAAAGCCTAATTGCACCGCAGCCAAGGCCACTACAGGCACGATTGCGTTACGTAAAGCATGTTTAAACACGACAGTGCGAGTCGGTAAACCTTTTGCACGAGCAGTACGAATATAGTCCGCCTCAAGTACTTCAATCATGCCTGCACGTATCAGACGCATGAAAGCAGGCGCAGCGTAATAGCCCAGCGTGATCGCAGGCATCACAAAATGCTGCCATGTGTCACTCCCTGAGACGGGCAGCATACGCCAAGAAATCGAAAACAGCATGATCAGAATCAAGGCAAAAAAGAAGTTGGGCATTGCTTGGCCAACGACTGCCACGGCAAGACACAAACGATCGATCCAACTGTTTTTGTAGATTGCAGCAATAACGCCTAACGGAACCGAGATCACTAAGGCGAACGCAAGCGCATACAACGCAAGCAACATGGTTGTCACGAGTTTGCTAAAAATCAAGGGACCCACATCTGTTTTGAAATAGATCGAGGTGCCCAGATCGCCACTAATTAGCTTCAGTACCCAATTCCCGAACTGAACGATGATCGGCTGATCAAACCCGTAGGTTTTACGGACCATGTCAATATCCGCTTGACGCGCGCCTTCGCCTGCGATCGCCAAAGCGGGATCGCCAGAAAGATAGAGCAACATATACGCAATGATCGAAACCGTCATCGCGACTAGGACAGCTAGTCCTAGTCGTTTCGAGATGTATCCCAGCATGGGGTGCTACCTGTGTTGCGTAGGAACTGAACGCGTTATTTCCAGCTCATTTCCCAAAAACGCACGAGCTCGTCGTGGTAGGGCTTGAATTTAACGTCTTTGCTAGCGACGTAATACACAGGCAAGGACCAGAGCGGCAGCGCATAAGCCTGATCCGAAATGATGCTCAGCGCCTGCTTGTAATAGGCCTGACGGTCTTTGAGTTCAACTGCGTTATCGCCCTTGTTGAGTAGCTCAATGACCTTCGGGTCGCGGCTCACGTCATCATTGCCCCCACCAAAATAAACGGGGGTCGAGGCAGATAAGTCGTTGACCAGGTTCGAACCCCATGTCTGGTGGGTCAGGGCTGTTTTGTTTGAGCGGGCTAGGTCGCGCATTGCTGCGTACTGCATGAAGCTGAGCTTGGCTTTAATGCCAACAGCTTGAAGGTAGTTGATCATCGCCTCAGTTTGTTGACGTTCACGGTAGGCCATGATGTCAACCGAAAAGCCGTTGGGAAAGCCAGCCTCAGCGAGTAGCTTTTTCGACAAGGCAGGATCGTAGTTGTATGGCGTG
>Ga0209550_10004599_pt1 | contig 13052 bp, 4 predicted proteins | sample LauGreSuBDMM15SN_2_FD_187567 | JGI IMG/M metagenome (GOLD analysis project Ga0209550, IMG submission 187567) | Freshwater lake microbial communities from Lake Michigan, USA - Su13.BD.MM15.SN (SPAdes) (version 5) | ecosystem: Environmental > Aquatic > Freshwater > Lake | place: Lake Michigan, USA... | reverse complement strand
ATCTGCCACCCAACAAGCCCGGCGACGAGGAGCCGAAACTTCATGTCCCACAAAGTGTACCAGGGAAAGTTGACCCTATTAATTATGCGAAGACGGGTGTACTCAGCTCGACTCCCAGTGTAGCCGATGTAGTCGATTGGTGGACCAAGTCTCACGTCGCGAATATCTAGCCTTGAGCCCAAGTAAGAGAACAGAATTCCCAAATTCTGTTCTAATTTGAGCCTTCGGCGCCTTCTGGCCGCATCAGGATTCGTTCGGCACGACTCGTCGTCGATCCACAGGAACTGCTTCTTGCGTTCCTCAGGCCATGCAGCTGCAGTGAATGCGTCCCAGGTTTGATGAACCTTCCACAAGTCTTCGTCCCACGGAAGGTTAATTCGCTCTTCGAAGATGTTGTTCCACTTGTTCATGCTTTCGACGCTCGAGTTGAGGAGGTGATCATTCAGTGTGCGGAAGCGCTTTGCACGCAGCTCGCGCATGTACCTCGAATGACGACGCGGGTCGTGGCGGAGGGCCTCTGTCAGCTCGCGCTGCGTTAGACGCTGGCCCTCTAGGACCACCTCAATTAACCCGAAGCGCAGCTGAACGTTTGCTGCCCTCTCCAGCTCGCAATCTGGCAAACGCCAGATTTCGAAGGCGGTACGCCACCAATAGCGACGCTCTGCCCAAAAGCCCTCGGCCACTGCAGCAGCCGCGGCAGCAGACTCGCGTGCGTCCGCCTCCGCGGCAGCTGCAGCGGCAGCCTTTGCTGCTGCCTGTTCCGCTGCCCTCGCCTCGGCCGCCGCTGCTTTTGCCGCCCTGGCTTCCTCCTCCCGCCTCGCGGCCGCGTCTGCAGCAGCCTTTTCCCACACGAGGGCATCATCATCTGTGGTGCGAGGCAAGCCCTGCTCTGCCCGCAACGCGTGCAGCTTGTCCAAATGCGCTCTCTGGCGCTGAGCGAGAGCTTCCTCCTCCCTCCGCCTTCGCTCCTCCGCCTCCTGCCGCTTGGCCGCGGCAGCAGCCATCCTCTCTCGCTGCACCGCTCGGAGCGCCTCGGCTCTCGCAGCATCAGCCTGCTGCGCCTCGCGCGCCGCCCGCCCCGCCGCTTTCCACTCGGGCGACGAGCAAATGAGATGGTACGCCTCAATGATCTTTGTCGTTCGTGCGTGACACTGCACTCGCCTCTCGGTTGGGTTGCGATCGGGGTGGTGTTGTTGGAGGGCAGCGTTGCGTGCGTTGAACACGTCCTCGTTGCTGTAGCTGCCCATTTTTAAAGGATCGAGTCCCAACTCGTAGTAAGCGCTGTGCTGCGGCCCGATCAGCTCGTCAAGTGCCTCGAGAAGGTACGACGACTGGTCGGGGGCTTGATGCCACTTGAAGTACGGCACGGCGAGCACCCGATAGCCCAAGTGCTTTAGCTGCCGCCGCTTGAGTTGGGTGGCTCCGGTGGGCGTGCCCTTCAGGTTGCCCAGGAAGTGCTGCGGCCCATCCACTTCGATGCCAACGAGCACACCTCGATACTCGCAGGCGATGTCGAGGGTGTAGCCCTCCGTCAGACGGTGCTCGTGCATGGGCGCGAGATTCAGCATGTCGAGCGTCGCTGCTACCTCGCGCTGCAGAACCGAGGGCGACACTTGCGTGCAGCTGAAGGCGCGCTTGCATTCCGCAGCCAGCGGCTCCGGCAGCCCTGACTGCATCTTGCGCTCGTCGCACCAGAGGCGGTACTGGTGGAGGCGGCTCATGTCCGCCTCCACGCTCCAAGGCATCCGGCGAAGGCTCTCGGTGAACTCTGACGTGGAGAAGAGGACCCGGTTGGGCACGTTCGCCACGGCATGTGCCCAAAGGAGAGAGGAGAGGGCCGCGGCGGTTCCTGCATCATCGGCCGGCTTCGCGTCAGTCAGCCACGCGGCAATCGGCCCACCGAACGCTTGGAAGAGCTCCGGCGAGCGGGGACTCTGCGATGCGTAGTCGAGCATCGCAAAGGCCCAGAGGGCGCGGGCGGAATCCTGGAGATTGAGAGTGCGCGTGAGAATCGGGCCTTCGGTGATGAACTGTGCAGCTATCTTGTCGAGCAAAACTGGGGCGTGGTATCGAGCAGCTCCAAGGCCCCACACGAGCCGTGCTGAATCAGCTGGTCGACGAGCTCCGTCCTCCCATCCTGCTGCGACGAGCTCGATGCGACGCCAAAGATCGTCCCATGGTGGGTCGTAGGTCAGTCCCGCTTGTCCAGCCATACTGGCTATTCGGCACACCTTGTCCGCTCCGAGCGTGTGCAGCTGATCAACAGTACGGTCGACCAGCTCACTCTTAGCCTTGTCCGTAGTTAGCGCTGCGACTTCCGCCCACTCGGCTGTGAGTGCAGACACTGAAGGCTGATCACGACGCGGTTGCAGCTGTTTCCGTTTCTTGGACTGCTGTGCGGCTCGAGTGCTGTACCATCGGGGATGGAGCATGGAGAAGAGCCTCGGAAACCGTGAACTCATTGCCGCGGGACGCAAAAGTTACCGGCACGCGGCTGTGAACTCAACGTGAAGGTGTCGATCACCGTCCAGCGCGCGCTTGGGCCGTGCGGCCCCTCGAATATGTTGGGGGCCCAGCACGAAAGCCTATCAACCAGAGCAGGTCAGGAGGAATTCGAAGAATTCCGAGAGCGCATCCCAAGCCGCCACAAGCCGCCACTCGCCGCCCCTTTTCTGAACTAACCCTGAAGAAGCTCGACGATGCTGATCTGGGGGGTTTCTTGGTCGTGAAGCCCGGAACGGCGCCCATGTGGGTACCGGGTACCAAACTTCAATATTCACACCAGTCACCCTTCAGGCCTTCTCGGCTCCGTCCTCGGTGCCGCTCCTGCAAACGCACAGGCCTCGGCGGAGGCGCCGCCCGCGTGGCCGCCACCTTTCCGCTGGCGCGGGGCGACGATGGCAACGTCATGCGTGCTCACGCTTTGGATTGATGGGCGGAAGGTCGTCTCAGCGCCCTTCGAGTGGAGCACATGCAACGAGGCCACCGTGCGAATTGCAGGCGGTCCGTTAGCTGCATGCGCGCCGACGTCGTCGCTGCGATGCGCCGTCTCCTGCGATGAGCTTCCAACTTCAGGCTTTGATCTGACCGCGACGCCAGAGCTGGAAGATTGGGTCACCTTAGGCTCTCGGCAGGGAAGATGCTGTCTCGGCTTGGATGCGCCAGGTTTTACGGTGTGCTTCGATGCGTGCATGGATGCACATCGGCGCGAGCTGAGCGCTGTGAGGGTTGTGCGCCATGCACAGCAGAGCGACCACGCCGTTGTGCCAGCACTGGCCAGTGAGAGCATGGCCGCTGGCCGTCTGGAAACTCGCGATCGGCAGGATGAGTGCTGCTTCGAAGTCGGTGCCGAAGCGCTCCCAACCCTCGCCCACAGCGTGCACGGCGCGTGGCTGCGGAGCCCAGATGCCCGTCCCAAATGCCCTGCGGCTCAGGTTTGGTCAGCCGTGCTCGCCCCGGCCGCCCTCGAAGCTCTCAGAGAAGACGCTCTCGCGCTCGTGCTGCGCCATGGCGGTGGCGGGAAGACCTACTGGCAGGACGTAACGACCTCCGCACGCTGCTCCCTCGAGCGTGCGGCGCTCGAAGTCCTCCAATTCCACACCGCATCTGCCTCCATATTAGGCACCTCCGTGGGCACAGCAGGTGCCTCGGACACAGAGTTCACAGGTGCAGAGTTCACTGGTGCAGAGTGGTGGGTGCAACTGCGCAACGCGCCGCCGGTGAGCAGCGGTGAAGGCGTGGCGTACGACGACGACGCAAGCTCCATCGCCTTTCACTTTGACTGTGATGAGGGTCTATATTCTGCTACCGGCGAGCTGGTGCCGCCATTCCTCTCGACGGTTACGTACCTCAGCAGTGCTGGGGCCCCGACCATCGTGCTGCCGGCCCGCGCGGATGCTTGTGGCGACGCCGTACCGACAGGCGGAGGCGCCTTCGTGAGCTTTCCACACGCGGGCAAGCACTTGTGCTTCGACGGCACTCTGCTGCATGGCTGCCCTCACGCTCTCGCCGTCGAGATGGAGGCCGAGATCAGGCCCGAGATCAGCGAGATCAGGGCCGAATGCAGGCGCCTGACGTTGCTGGTCAACCTCTGGCGGCGCCACCGACCGGCGGGGCCTCGGCCACTGCCGAGGCGCGTAGCGGAGAGCTTGGGTGGCGCGGACACGTCTGTACCCCCACCGGCGTTGCTGCTGTCGCGCTCGTGCGCGACTGGGGGAGGTGTGATCACGGTCGAACCGGGAGCGGGCTGCGGCGCACGCTGCTTCGCGCCATCCGATGCGCGCCGGGCGCTCTCGCCCGCTGCCCAGACGGCGCATGCGACGCACTTCCCGACTGCTGCAGCTATAGTCGCCGCCGCGAGATCATCACGAGGTGTTGGGAGAGAGGGGCTCGTACACGCACCGGCTGTGGAGGTAGCGACGTCTCCATAACGAACGGGTGGATTCGGCGCCATCACGGGCTGATGACGAACCCCAGAGCGCGGGGGGACCGCGACGAAACTGACTGACACACAGACTGACGAAACCCACTTTGCGAAACATGCGAGAGCCCGACGCTCATGCGATACGACAGCCAATTCCTGTTGTCCGTGGACTCTCCGCACTCGACTTAGTTTCACCCCAACCTGCCGCCGCTGCCGCTGCCGCCTCCGCCTTCGCCTCCGGGTTGAATGAAAATGCCGACGACGAGGCACCGCCTCCACCGCCAACCGAAGAACCGCCACCGCCGCCGCCTCCGGTCCCTACGATTTCTGACGACAAGAGGTTGACAGCGCGCCTTAGAAAGCTTGTGGTATGTTCTTCGAGCAGCATGACGGCTAGCTCCGAGAGTAATCCGCCCGGCAAGCTGATTGTGGTCGTCCGGCGTGCACATGGTCTCCGCGACGACCTGGTTGGGCTACCCAAGGCGAGCGTGATGCTGCAGTGCAACGGCCAGCAACACCGCACGCTCGTCGCCGGCCGCACGCTCGATCCGGTTTGGAATCAGTCGTTTGAGTTCACCGGCTCGCTCGCCGCGTTGCAAAGCAGCGGCCTCACGCTGCGTGTCGTCGATCGGGAGCGGCTGCTCGGAAGCGAAATGCTTGGCGAGGTTAGCTGCTCGCTGAGCGAGCTCGACCGCAAGAGCAAGAACGAGTATGTTGAACCATTACGGCCGGCACAGCAAGGGCTGCATGGGTCGCACGGCACCTTGTTCTTCTCGGCCGAGTATCAACCGCCACCCGCCCCGATGTTGTGGAGCCACTTGCAGCTCGCAGATGCGGCGGGCAACGGCTCCCAAGACTTGGGTGAGGAGTTCAACCAGATGAAGGGAGATCTCGAGCATGCGTACTACGGGCTCAAGAAGCCAGCAGGGGTCTTCTTCAGGGGCACCGCGCGCGCGGTCTCGACACACTTTGCGGATTGGGCAGACACGCGCATCCAAACTGGGCTCGACAAGACTTATGAGCGGGCAGTCTTGTACCTCCACACGAACTCGGAGATGCCCGCGGCGGTCGCGTCGCTCTACACGTCGGTACTCGACCAGGTTTGGCTGGAGCTGCGTGAGCCAATCACCGAGTACCTCTCCGAAGAGTTTGGGAAGGCACTGGGTTCGCGAACGTACGTGGACAGAGACGAGGGAGCGCGCGTCTCGTCCCCGGAGCGCTCCTCCTGCTGGTTTCGGATGCGTGCCCACTGGCTGCGTACCGTCTATCCGCACGACGTCTCCGTCTGGGCCATGCTCCGAGATCGGTGGTGGTGGCTCCACTTGTTCGTGTCCGTCTTCCCCTACTATGGCGTCTCGTCTCTGTACTGGATCACCACGTTCGTTCTCATCGACCGCACGGATGAGTACCAGCTGTGCCTGTACATCACGGGCTTCAAGTCGCTGATGGCCTTCACGTCGGGTCTGTTCGGCCTCTTGTACGGCGGCCTGAAAGCTGCGCTCGCGATGGGTGCGCTGGTGGGCTGCATCCATTCGGCGAACGTGGCGATGGCGAGCCGGCTTGGGATCCCGACGCCGCCGGCGGTGCTGGTCGCGCCTACCGCAACGGGTTTCGAAGGGAATTCCAATGATCCGTTGGGCTGGTTGCCTAATTTGGATCGAACCGCCGTATCGGGCGTCAAGGGAATTCCACTTCCGTTTGGCTGGCTGGCTCAGAACCACTCCGACGGTGCGATCGCCGCCGCCGCCCTGAACGGAACCGCCACTGCCCTGGAGCTCGGATTTCGACTCGCGGCTGGCGCTCATCACGTCGCTCTTCACGGCACACCCGCCGCTGGCGCCCTCGACCGCAACGCGCTCGAGCCTGCCGAGCTACCCGAGACTCCGTGGAGCAACGGCACCGCCCACGTGGCCGGCGTCTCGCGAGTAAGCTCGTGGCACTTGCACTCGCCTCTAGCAACCATCGTCGAGGAATGCGAGCTGCCCCTGGGGTGGCCAGGCGACTGGTACACATTCCCGTGGGAGGTCTTTTTCTTTTGCGTGCAGATCGTGACCGTCTGGATCGCGTTCATGATGCTGCCCTACTCCAATGACGACGCGGTGGCCACGAGATCCGTCTTGAAGGACCTCAGACGACGATGTGGCCGGCTCCACAGCTCAACTCCCTCACACCGGGACGCTACTAGCATCTCCACGAACGCCGTCGTGGGCGTCTCATCGAGCTCGCCATGCGCCTCCGAGCGCTCCGCGTCAGATGCCCAAGCCCAAGCCCAAAGCAGGCAACCGGATGAGCGAGCGGATCGGAACGAAGTTAACGAAGCGGAGTCCGAAACCATGCGCCAATCCCAAACATGGTGGCGCTCGCTTTTTGTAGAGGAGGACGAGGAGGAGGTGGTGGTGAAGCCTCTCGCGGCGCCGACGGCGTCCACGGTGGCGCCGACCGCGGCGGAGGCCGTGCTGGCGGGAGCCGGCACCGGCATAGAAGGGCAAAAGGACGGTGCCGGCTCGGTGCCGGCATCGGCGCGCATGGCGGCGGTGGACGTGCAGGCGGCGGTGGACGTGCAGTCGTCACCCCGATGGCGGTCGCCCAGAACTCAGGCCGCTTGGCACCAGGCCAAGCAGTGGGGGTTGAACGTGCTCACGCGTATGGGCTATGGCTGGTTGGTCCTAAACCGCGACCCGAAGCGCGGCGGGTTGCTACGCAAGTGGTTTGGGTACGAATTGCGCACCGCCACCTTGTGTTCAGCTCTGGTGCTGCTGCAGGCGGTGGCCCTCACGCGGCAGGTTGGTGTGGCGAACGCGAGCTGGCCGCTGATAGGCGCGTGGGGCCGCCTCGAGGTCTTGCAGATGCGCAACTTCTTATACTGGCTGCGCATCGTGTACGCGCTCCTCTCGCTGCCGTATGTAGTCTTCATCCTACCGTTGTGTGACGTGGCGCTCACGCATGCACGCCCCACCGCTTACGACTCTGAAGGCCGGTGCGTGCGCATGCTCACCGCTACGGAGCGTAATGCACGCCAGTTGCGTGCCAAGGAGCGCGCGCAGAAGCAAAAGGAGGCGGAGGAGGCGCGGCGAGCGGACGAGGAGAAGCGCGCCTTTGTGGCGGAGGAGAAACGATTGGAGCATTGGCGCACGCTCCGTCAGCGCGCATCCAAATTAGGCAATGGTCACTCCAAATTAGGCTGCCGTGCTCCCTCGGAGGGATCCAGATCACTCCAAACCCCTTGTGGGGCGACGTTGGCGCCAGCGGCGGCGCCAGCGGTGGTGGCAGCAGTGGATGCGGGCGGTGGCGTCGGCTTCGAGATGGTCCCCTCCAAACCCGCCGTGTCTTCAGCTGGCCCGAGCTCGGGTGAGACGGACTGGCGGGCTTGTACGTTCGAGCAGGCCGGTGGAAGCCCAACGGTAGCACGCCTCTCCGGCATTCCGAAGTCGCGCAGATTCTCTCCGGAGTCTCTACAGCGGGCGAAAATCTCGAGTGGCCGCCTCTCCAGCCTCTCCACCCTCGATCGTCGCGTCGGGACTGTGCTCCCAACGACCCGCTCCGTCGAGAGCTTTGTTGCCGGAGAGCGCTCGGATTTGGACGGCGAGCGCTCGGATTTGGAAGGCGAGCGCTCAGATTTGGACGGCGAGCGCTCGGATTTGGACGGCGAAGAGGGCCGGCCGCCGATGGGTTCGGCCGTTGAAGCGCGACCACTCTTTGTTATCGCCACAGCCAAGGAGACCTCATCAAGCGCCACGCCACGCCCTGTCTCGATGCCATCACCTCGCCCTGCCCACAGCTGTGGGCGAGGAGCGAGGGACATGGTCTGACGGGCGAGGCGGCTGGGAGGGTGAGAATGGGAGATGTCATGAGATGCGCCAAAATTCGATGCGTGGTGCGGATACGTATAACGATCAGGTAAATCTGTATGGTTCGGATAAGACATATTACGCGATACGAAAGTACATGTCAAAGGTTTCTGAGAGGTTTCTGACTTGCTGTTTTGCGTGTACGCTCGGCTTTCGGATTAACGCCCCAGCAGCCGGGGATTGGGGTTTTTTCGATACAAGAAAGTGTCGATTTCGATACAAGATATCATTATATATTGGTTCAAAGACACCCCGTGAGTGCCTTTGTGTCCCGGCTCCCCCGGTGAGGCGCTGAGGGCGGTTGAGTTTCTGAAACGTTTCAATTACCGGTACGAATATGTCAACGCAACGCGGGGTGCCAAAATACATGAGGACGCAGGCTTCGGCTTCGTCCAGGGCGACAGCTACTACACCTCTGGCGACCCCTCCTGCTTCTCCAAACCTTTCTTCTGGGCAGCTGCGCCGGACGAACGCTATGCTCCAGGCCGCCAAGGTCGCAAAGGAAGGCGGGTCTTCGGTGGAGCCCGCCTCTATGTTGACACGGACCGCAGCATTGTCGGCTGAACGTGAGATCTCCGGGCGATCACCTGGCGGCACACCGGCAGGTTCGCGTCCGGCCCGTGCTTCTCCTACGGGCCGTGCTTCTCCTACGGGCTTCGCCGACCTCAGCCACAGTGTCCCATCGAGAGCGAAGTCGACATCAGTGCTCCAGGTCGCAAAGCTCGCCAAGAAGCTGAAAGAGGGTGAGGCTGCAGGCCTCGATGAGGAGCTCGCGTTGGAGCAGGCTTATGCCGGATCGCCCGAGCCCACCAGCCTCAATCCCAAGAACTATAAGCTCTGGAACGCGGCGCGCAGGCAGCGGATCAACAGGTTGATCACGAAACATCCTCTCGAGTTGAAAACGTCCTCCCTTGCGCCCAGACGCCTCGAGGTCGTGCTCGACGTCGAATCACAGCACACGCTGTCGTGGACGCACAGCGTCGGGCCAACTGCCAAGGGTCTGGCCCCCGGCGGGCCGCTAGCGAACCTCGGCGTGGACCGCGACGACGAGCTGCCAGCGGGCTCTTGCAACCTCTACCTGTTCCCTGAGGTGATAGTCAAGGGGGGCAAGACGGCACGCTATCCGATGGGCCGCTTCCGCGCCCAGGGCGCACAGCTGCAGCTGCTCAACCAGCTCCTGACCGAGATCGCGCTCTATCCCGGCAGCGCCCTCTTCGGGACGCCTGACCAGGTGGGCGCCTTCATCATCCACGCGCTTGTGGTGTGCAACTCGCGTGAGTCGCTCGACCTGAGCTGGAAGCTCTACCAGGCAGTGCCAAGCTTGCTGAAGCAATTGCACGTTAACCACCGTGCAGGGTTTCCGCTCTTCACGGGCGAGTCGGCGTTTCACATTTGCTGCGTCAACAAGCAAGAGGAGCTCCTCTGCCTCATGCTCGACCTCGCTGTCCGGAAGCTCTCTGCCGCCGAGCTCGAGACGCTGCTGCGTTCGCAGGCGACCGGAGTCTTCTTCGAGTCGATGCCGATGCGCTTCTACGGAGGGACGGCGCTCGCATACGCATGCTGCTTTGAGCTGCGCGGCGCCGTGCTCGCCATGCTCGCCACAAAGGTCGTGAGCCTCAACGAGCGTCGCGACGCGTGTGAGATCACTGGCTTCCTGCCGCTGCATGCGGTGACGGCCAACGGGCTCAAGGCGATGTATGAGTGGCTAACCAAGGAGATCCCAGACGAGATGATGCGCGCAGACGAGTCGCTGTTGACCGAGGTGGGTCGCATGACCAGCCTGGGCCTCCACTGCCTCTCCACGCTCCAACTCGCTGTACGGCTGGGCGATTCCTCGACGTTCAAGCATATCCTACAGAAGCAGTGCTCTGTCCTCTGGGTGTGGGGCCCCGTCACGCAGCACACGATCAACTTGTTCGGCGTCGACTCGTCGGGCACGGGAGAGGGCGACGTGATGGAGCTCATCGGACGCATCGACGCCAAACCCGAGACGACTGAGCTGCTACTCGACAGCTTCATGCAAGGGTTCTTGCACAAGCTCTTTGTGGAGAAGTGGGCGCTCTTCGGACGGCGCATCCACTACGTGCGGCGCGCCATCGACGTGCTCACCTTCTCCAGCCTGCTAACGGTCGCGTTCACCCTCAAGGCGGACCTGGCGCAAGCCAATGAGAGCTGGGTGCACGCACTCTGCTACTTCATTCTCTGCCTCATGGCACTGAGCACCGAGGAAGAGATACGCAACACCCTCCTCTACTATCGGAACACCCGGGGCTTTGGCGGCGTCGTGGTCGCCGCTAGCGAGCGCCGGCGCAATACGCTCACCTGGTGCAAGTCGCACTCAATGCACGTGATGTTGCTCTCGTACGTGCTCACCGCTGCCGCGGCGATCATCATCTTGAGCGGCCAGGTCGAGTCGCCATACGCTCCGAGCCTCGGGTCGCCAGAAGGGCCTGATACGGGCGCCAACGTGACCTTTCTCGAGTGGTACGCATACGCGGGGCCGGCCACCACGCCAGCAGACTCGCCGCTTGTGGCCATCCTCTGGCTGCTGCTCGCGTTCGGGACGCTCATCATGTGCGCTTACAATGCGACGGTCTTGTTCATTCCATTCGAGAAGTTGTCGGTGGTCATGCTCTCGTTTCAGGAGATGTTCAAGACGGATCTCGCAACCTTCTTGCTGATCTTCTTCTATTTCATGATCGCTTTCAGCAGCACCATGTACATTCTGTACCCGCGCTCGGGCGATGGTTACATCGGCACCCTGCCCGCGTTCAACACGTGGTACGGCGTCATCCACGCGCAGCTGATGATCGCGCTCGTCGGCGGCGAGCCCAGTATCTACACCGAGCCCGAGCTGCTCGATCCGCTCGGCCCGTTTGAGCTGGCGGACGTTCTAATCTTCTTCGTGCTCTACTTTTTCTATATCCTCATCGCGCTCATCCTGCTGCTCAACCTCTTCATCGCGATGCTCTCGTATACCTTCGAGAAGAGCACGGAAGAGGCAATCTCGCAATCGCGCCTCACCTTCGCGAACAGCGTCCTCAAGATTGAGCTGATGGCCGCTTCGTATGGCATGCCAACGCACGTGGGCGAGAAGCAGGGAGACGGCACGCGCGTCTTCTCCTTCCGATCCGTCAGGAAGAACTCCGAGGGCGGCGGCACCGAGGGCTCGGGCGATCCTTTTGAAGTGCCCGACCAGGGCGGCGCGATGGTCCGGATCGAGACCAAGATCGACGAGCTGCTCGTGTCTCTGAGGGAGGCCATGGGCAGCGATGCTGCCGGGGGCGATGTCGGCGAACCGGGCGACAAGGGCTTCACTGGCTTCACGAGTTTCGAACCCGTAATGACCCGGGAGGAGCGCGCTGCGATGAAGGTCCAGGCGATGACGCGCGGCCGTGTCGCACGCAAGAAGAGTGGCATGTGGAAGCCCAAGAAAGTCCAAGACGACGCGGAGCTGTCGGCGATTGGGTTGGTTGCCGGGGCGGCGCCGGCGGCAGCGAGTGCGCATGCGAGTGCGCATGCGAGTGCGCATGCTAGTGCGTGGGGGATCCTGTCAATATGAGTAATCAGAAATTTGGGTCAGAAATTTGGGTCAGAAATGCCGCTCAGCGCTACCGCTGTACACATCCGAACCAGACTCCAGACTGAGTCCGGGCCCACAGACCACGACCGAACAAGACAGTCCCGGCGGCACTCATGCGTCGTGCGCGAAAACACAATTCATGGGCATGGCTGATCCTGATGCATGGGCGCGGACGTTCCCGGTAAGATCCCGGAAAAGAAGTGAAAAGATGCCGGGCAGCCGGGGGGAGCCGGGACGAACACGGAAGTACCGGAGATGAACCAACCCCTAAAGTTAATCATTCTTATCCCCACGCCGCCGCGCGCTCGTCTTACGTCTACACTACCGTGGTCCCCTCAACCTTCCTGGACTGGAACCAAGCAGCTCTGTGTGAAACGGCTGTGAGCGAGCTGCGCGGCTTGCGGAACTCCTACAGCACAGTATCCTACTGTATCCGGAGAAGCACCGGTTTCACGTCTGTCGTGTTAACGTTCACACTCTCATTGGAGCTTTCGGAAATGATAGGCTATGACCGCTTTCGGGACGCGACCATCCGCAGCAGCGCGCTGCTGATTCACGGCAGCAACCTGCACTTCTACGGAGCTCGTCTGGCAGATTGTGCAATCATCTGCAACACGCAGAGCGCATGCCTCGCATTCGTTGACCATCGAGGAGCATCGCCACCCTTCTGCACGTTCAAATCCGATTCGCAGTTCTCAGATGCCAGCGGTAGTGGTGCTGCTGCCGCTGCTGCCAAGGACGTGTACGTGAGGAGAGAGCGCCGCGAAGCGCTACCGTCGTCTAATCCATACACGATGGTGCCGCTCACGTCACAGTCATGGGCAAATGAGACACGAGTGCATGCAATCCATGGGTTCCTCTCAGAACACGAGGCCCTCGCGCTTCGCCGTCACGCGACTGATTGCTTCAGCCGTTCGCGTGTCCGAGGCACATTGCCACCTACCGAATCCTCTTCGATTGGTTCGGCCTCGTGCCCCGCGCGCAGCCTGCTACCCCTCATTTGCGAGGTCGAGCATCGAATGAGCCTGCTGACCGGCTGGACGTTTGACGGCACCGACGAGCCGCTGCTGCTCACGCAGCAGAATCCCGGGGCCACGGATGCGCGCCTCGACGGCTCAAGGCTGCACCATGATCGCATCAACCCTGCCAAGCAGCGGCGTGGCGTCACGATCCTGGTGTATCTGAGCTCCAACGAGGA
>Ga0209550_10004597_pt1 | contig 13056 bp, 12 predicted proteins | sample LauGreSuBDMM15SN_2_FD_187567 | JGI IMG/M metagenome (GOLD analysis project Ga0209550, IMG submission 187567) | Freshwater lake microbial communities from Lake Michigan, USA - Su13.BD.MM15.SN (SPAdes) (version 5) | ecosystem: Environmental > Aquatic > Freshwater > Lake | place: Lake Michigan... | reverse complement strand
CACTTATTCTCGCAAGTTCCGAGAGTTCAAAAGCATCAACTTCCCAAGTAAAAAATTTTCACATTTTACAATTGCAGACGTCGTACCACCACCGATATGGGGGGTCATAATTACGTTCCTGTCCCCGTTCTTGAGCGCGTTGAGTTCGAGATCTATTTCTGAATCCCCTTCTAGGTCCTCCCCATAATGGACATCTGCAGCGTAACCGGAAAGAGATTTATCTCTGAGTTTAGATATTAAGCTTTGGCCATTTATCAGGTTTGCTCTAGATGTGTTTACGATGAATGAACCACTTGGGAGTAAGGACATCCTACTCTCGTCGAGAATGGCTTCGGCTCTTGCGTGTGAACTTGCATGAAGCATGATGATTTCAGATTCTGCACAGAGTGAGTCAAGGCTTGTGGCAATGTCAGAATAATCAACGAGACCTGTTGAGTACTTATGTGAGTCAACATCAAAGATTTTAACTTTTAAACCAAAAGCTTTTGCATATCGATATGTCATTGAGCCAAGACGTCCACACCCAATTATCCCCATTGACATTTCGGATAACTGCTTGAGCTTGTAATCAAAAACTCTCTGGTACGAACCTGAATCGAAATCAGATATAGCCCTTTGTACTCTCGAAGTAAGCATCAACATGATTCCCCAGGCGTGTTCTGCGGTCGAGGTAATCTCTTTCAAGAAATCGACCTCACCCATGAGGGATATAAAATTTCCGGAATTTGAATACTCTTCATACACAGCCTCTGAAATATGCGTTACTCCAGTAGTGGTAGTCATTAAGAACTGAGGTTTAGGGATACCTTCGAAAGAAGAATCTGCTATCTTTGTGTCGAAGTGAATCCACAAAGCATAAGGGCCATGAATCATATGTATTTTACTAATGAAAAGTTGTAGATTCGGAAATTTTAAAACATTCCAATGTTGCTTCAACGCAATTTCAACACTCTCATGAATTACAGCATTCCCAATTAAGACTATTTGCATCACACTGACCATTCCTGCCAAGCATTAATGACCGTCCCATTGATAGAAGAAGCAACCCTTCCTTTGTAGTATCTGGCATTCCTGATTTCCAACAGGCTTGGTTCCAGAGACTTCAAAGGGGCAAGAAGGTTTCCAAGTTCGGTGAGGTCACCGGCAGCAGCATAAAGTGCATTTGTATCTTCCTGGACCAGCATTCTATTTAGAAGATGAAGTTGCTCTGGGTTAACCGAAACAGGCCCGTCCTTAGTCTCCTCACTTCCTAAAATTGTGAAGTGTCGCTCGATAGTAGTTGCACCTAATAAAATAGCTATTGCAGATGCAGACAGTCCAGATTCAGCTGGAGACGTGTGGTCCGAAAACCCAATTTCGAATCCTAGGGCTCTCAGTGCTTGCATGCGTAGAAGGCGGGTATCTCCAAGGCTATTTGGGTACTCGGTAACCGCGTGTAAAAATGTGATGTCATGCAATTTTGCTTGAGCTTTCAAGAATTTTGCGGTTTGAACCACTTCTGACCATGTGGTTGCACCGGTAGAAATCACTAACTCAGAGCAAAATTCAAGAACACTCGCTATTAAGGGAATCGATGCACAGTCGTAGCTTGCAATTTTTATGGAAGTAAACCCAGCATTTCTTGCACGTTGGACACCTCGGTGAGTAAAAACCGTAGTCATGGGGGTAATTCCATTACCTTTGCAACTCTCGACAAACCATTCTTCGTCCTCTTCTGATAATGTAAGCGGAAGTAATCTTTTGTACTCTTGATCGAAAGGTCGAACCATCGGGAATTCATCGATAACTTGCGATTTATACCCAAATTCAAATTCCTGCCGCTTAACAAGTTCATCTGCGTAAATCCCTTGGATTTTTGCATGGGTCGCACCCGCGTTATGGGCAGCAGCAATCATTTGCAGAATTAGATCTCGTTTACCTAGATGATTCTGGCAGAACTCAGCAATTAGTTTCTTTCTCATGTCTTTCCTATGAGTTTGGGTCATCCGCGAACATTTCCCGAGAGACTAATCTAGCTAAAGCCAAATCCTCAGGCTCATCTATGTTGATATTCCATGGGTAACCTTGAATTATGCAGTCGGGGTTACCGGAATACTGAGTTTTCTGATTTACCAACTGGTCACTCATCACATAGTAAGCGCCGTCTCTGACGAAAACAGGCGGCAAGTCTTGACGCCTTTTATAGTAATGGGTCTCATAACCACTAAGGGGAATTGCTTCATCTGCCAGCACTTGGTACATCCGGGCCGGATGCGTACCTATAACCGGTGTCAGGCTGATGATTGATTGATTGGTCGCAGCACTTATTTTTTTTGCCAACTCAACCATGCCTTTCTTAGATCTAAACGGGCTGGTCGGTTGCAACAGGCACCAATCGCTAAAAAAAAGCTTAATTCCCTTTAAATCTGTCCTAACTGCGTACATTGTTTCCATAATGAGAGACTCTGAAGTGGCTAATGGTGCGGGTCGATAATGCAAGATTAAGCCTTCATAAAATTGAAAATCCAGATATGGATTTGAGATTTCATGACTCAGGCCAAACTTTTTTCTCACTAAAGCCAACGTATCTTGGGAATCCGAACTTACGATAATCTGGCAATCAAGAAGTTTTGAGAGAAATTTTCCATGCTCAATAGAACGAATTAAGAGCTCCTTCCCATCGACTTGTTGTAAATTTTTGTCAGTGATTCCTACCGAACCGGCTCTTGCAGGTATGACTATTGCAAGTTTTGTTACTGTCGTCATATAGAAATCTCTTGAGATAAAGTCAAATAGATAAATCTTCCCCCTGGGGACAAACTAAACAGAACAGATTTATTCAAGAGAAGCCACGGGTCAACGATACACACAAATTCCTGTTTATTACTCTTCAAACTCTCAAGCACTAGAGCTGAATTTGATTCGTGGTTATTCATAATAATATACATGCCATAATCTGAATTTGGAATAATTGAATCTGAAATCACAGCATCCCATGTGTCAACAATCATTCCACTCGCCATTAAGTATTCTTGAACGCTAGAAGATGGCGAGTTTCTCAAATCATTCGTCGGGGGCGTTCCTTTGAATGCCATCCCTACCAGCAATACCTTATTCTTGGGTTCTTTTCCTAATGATTGCCAAGCTTTGACAGCGCGCCTAGCCAGGATCTCCGGCATTTGCTCGTTAATTTTTCGCGAGTGATAGATGTTACCTAGAACTTTGAGACTCTGATTTTGCATCAAATAAGGATCTTTACTTAGGCAAGGCCCACCGACACCCGGAGAGGGTTGAGGAATTTGGTTCCTTGGGTACCCAAAGTTTGATGCATTAATAATCTCATTAACGTCAAGATTCCAGGAAGTTGCCATGATTGCAAGCGAATTCGAAAAACCAAATACATAATCCCTATAGGAGTTGCTGGCGATTTTGACAATTTCCGCGGATTCGGTAGAACTAACTGGAACAACATTATTCCCTAAACTCTCGAAGAAGGCGGATCCAAGTTTTTGACAATTTGGTGTAAGACCTCCAACTATCTGAGGAAGACCCCCTAATTCCTCAAAAGCCTTTCCTTCAATAGTCCTTTCAGGAGCATAGCAGCAGGTAAAGTCAATCCCGGGCGTAAGTGAAGCATGCTTTGCAAGCATTTCTGCGATAGCTCTTGTAGTTCCGACTGGGACGGTAGACCTAAGAAATACAACATCTCCTTTTTTCAAATATCGCCCTACTTCAATTGCCGCAGTCTCGACAAAACTCAAATTAGCTATTCCTGCGTCATCCACTGGAGTGGGGACGCATATAAAAAAGTAGCACGTACCCTTTCCAGTCTCTAGCTCTTTCAAATTGGTTCGGAATGTAAGCGTCCCTTCACTCAATCCAGATTCCAAAACCTCAGCTAAACCCGGCTCATGGATTGCAATTTTTCCAGATTTAAGACGATTGATTTGCGAAGTGGATGTATCTATTCCTGAAACCTTTTTCCCCTTAGAGGACAAATAGCAAGCAAGCGTTATACCTACGTAACCAAGCCCGATGACAAAAACTTCATCCAGAGTATCCAAACCGTCTAATTTGAGTGCCCTCAAATCAATTATTGAGTGCAATTTTCCCTCAGAGGTCACAGGGATATATCGGATAGGCGAGATTGAAGTTTTAAACGTTTTCCCAATCTGAGATCTTAAACTATTAACGAATTCAGAATGGGAGAGTTCAGAATCTAACTCAATAGAAACAAAATCACGTTGAATCAGTTTCTGTATATTGGAAGGCAGTTCCCCATGTTGCGCAATATATTTTCTGAGGTCTGAGTCAGAAACTACTCCGCAAATCCTTCCAAAATCATTAGTTACAAATGCGATTCCATACGTTTCTCCACTCGGAGTTCGTGAAGACATAGCTTGCGATACTTCTTTAACTCCTGAATTGATGTCGACACACAAATGGGCGAGCGAGGAATTCATACGATTACCTTAGCAACTAGACTCGCATATTCACCAATAGAAAGTGAATTTTTGACCCAGTAACTCAGATACCTTTCTTCGATGCCCGATCCCTCTAGAACCTGCGTAACTTCTTCCACCACCCCTCCACATTCATTTCTTAGTCCAACGCGCAACAGATTCTTGCTGTTTGATTCTAGTTCGATGTCAAAGTCTGAACCGAAGGGGATAAAGGGCACTCCAACTTCCAGGCAATCTCGAATAGTTCCCATTCCAGGTCGCCCCAATATTAAAGCGGGGAGCACTGAAGATTTCTTCAACTTCCATGATTCTCTCAGGACGAATTCAACATTTGGAAATAGTTTGGTCAGCGAGTCTAGTTTGTCCTCATGAAAGTCATTCGTTATTCCTTTTGAGACCCAAACCAAATTAGCGTTGACCTGGGCTTTTGAATGCCAATTCGAACCATAGCAAATAAACGGAAGGTCTAAGGTTATAGATTTACCAATATCACTAGGTAATTTGAAATCCTTGAGCGCGAACCAAGTCTGGAGTTCCCCAAATTTACATTCTGACGATTCTTCACTGCCTTTAGAAAGTAGCTCTATTCGTTCGTATTCAAGCCAATTGAAATGACCGTGCAGATAGTAAGGAAAATGATGTGAATCATTTAGAACTATGTTATCTGAAATCACAATTGATTCTCGTTCAACCAAATCTTCAAATTTTTCGCTTATGCCAAAATTTTCAATGGGTATATGAGGGCCATCTAATTTCATAGGATGGATAACCCTACTTTTGGTTCCAAGAATACTGAAATCAAACTCCGATGTAAGTAATCTAAATTGTTTCATACCCAGGAAAAGCGTGCAGTCAAAACCGAAATGCTGTAGTCCAATTAAAAGGTGGAACAACCTCCTTGAATGCCCTAGCCCATTCTGTGACGCCAGCAGAGCGACCTTTGTCATTTCCGACCTAATCTCAGGCCGTGAATATCCCGAAATGTTGATATTTTTTGCCGAATGCGTCTAATTTGAAGGAACATTACATTAAAAAGGTAACTCCAGATAAACCTTGTAAGTGAATGGTGTCCGATAAATCGAGTCAGGGCTCTAGGTAAGTTGAGTTCAAGCATCAAATCACCTGTCATCAAAACTGAATGGTTGGCATTGATATCATCACTGAAGACAAGATCTTCCTGTATGTGCAATATCTGCTCACCTCTCCATTGGATAGTTTTGTAAATTTTACTTGCTGCTGGGTGGAAAAGTTTTGAGGAAAATTCTTGAAAGTATTGACCTGTTGATATTGAGTTCTTGCCATTATCTAAAAAGAAGCGGGAAAAAGGAATGTTTACAGATTCGAGAGGATTCGCCCAAATAGTTTTGTAGAATAAATCTATGTGGACATTCTCATTAAACTCGATTGTTGGATTACACATCAACCGAGAAATCACTTCAAAAACCGGCAAAGCTGCACCAAGAAAAAAATCATTGATTATCAAAGGACTCTCTCTTCGTAATCCTGGGACTAACAGTCCTGATAGATTATGTTCAGCGAAGTCAGTCATTTCTTCGTGAAGAGCTTCCAGATCCAAGAGCTGATCAGTTCTGATTTTTACTGCGTGAGTGCACCCTAGTAGTTTGAGCTGATTCAATCCCTGCAGAATTGAATAGAATTGGCGGACTTTATTTAACTGATGGGCGAATGGAATTCCGTCAATGGGTGCACGAATAAATTTGGCGTTAGGTGTTGGATCCTCGCTTAAAACTACGTGCGTTTTTGAAGCCAACTTTTCTGGAATCTCCACGCTGGAGAGGTCTTGAGTATTCCAAGTCGAGATTACGATAAATTCAAATTTCTCAGCATTTACCAAATTCTGCGAAATATACTCTGACGAATCAAATTTAACGAAGGATGAATTAGGAGCATAAGTTCGACCTTCCCCATAAGTTTTTCCAGTCATTCCCCCACTCACAACAGGTCCTTGAATTATCAAACCAACCTTATGGCGTGAGCCCTGATTTATCATGACGTAATTGTAGGCAATTTTCACTCGAGATGAACTAATTAGTTGGGGCCGTCTCTCTAGAAAAGTTAGCGAACATAAGGGGCACGAACGAAACCTTATTGACTCAAAGGACTTTCGTCGCGTGATGTGATGTCTGTATGTCTGCATAAATAGGAGGCTAGCCATTCTGGCAAAGCACAGAACAGTAATTCCTCGAGAAGAAACAGTATTATGACTAGCATGAAGATCGTCCACATAATCACCACAATCATGCGCGGTGGAGCAGAAAATCAACTCTTACAGCTTGCAATAGAACAGTTAAAACAGGGCCATATCATTGATGTGGTACCCCTAAAAGGTCAACTTGACCTTTTAGAAGATTTCACCCGTTGCGGGATAACGGTAAACCTATCTGCATGGAGCAAGCCTTTTTTTGTTCAGGCGGTGGTAATTCGAAAGTTGTATTCAAAAAAGGATTTAATTGTCCATGCTCATTTACCACAAGCTGAAATCGTGACATCTCTTGCTGGAATTAAAAAAGTTTTTTGTACCAGACACTACGGGAGTCAGTTTTATCCAGAGAAATATCTTTGGCTATCTGTCTTTCTATCAAGGTTTGCGACCCGTAAAACCGTCTTAGTAATCGCAATTTCCGAACACGTAGCAACATTTCTTCGAAAAACAAGAGAAGTCAAGAATAGCACCCCAATAGTTACCATTCATTACGGGATAAATATCAGAAACTCCCAAGAAATTTTGAGGAAAAAAGAAAGTAGAAAAAAAAGTAGACCTTTCATTGTAGGGTCGCTTGCAAGGTTATCGCCAGAAAAAGACCTACAAACTTTGGTTGGGGCTTTTGAGAAGTTGGTAAAAAGTCTTCCTCCTAATTCAATTGAGTTACACTTGTATGGCGAGGGTCCTCTTAGGGAGGCGCTTGCCCATGAAATCCGACATAAGAAAATATCAGAAAGCGCATTTCTCAAAGGAAAAACTTCAAACCCTCTTGAAGTTTTGTCACAATTCGACGTATTTGTTCTACCCAGTAAATACGAAGGCTTCGGACTCGTTTTACTTGAGGCAATGTCTTTAGAAGTCCCTGTAGTGAGCTCGAGAATTCCGGCAGCAATTGAAGTTCTCGGCCCTACGGGAAAGTATTTCCAGGTAGGTGATGAGATTGGCCTTCAGCAAGGCATATCCGAAATCCTGGCTGGTCATCGAACTAGCCAAGCCGCACAGAGGGAACGAGTGGAGAGTTTTGACATTATTAAAACAGCGCAAATTCTTTCAGCCTCTTACCTAAAATACCTTTGAAAACGAGGGAAATCGACTAGTTCGCTATAAATCGAATCAATCCAGAATGCCAAGGAGTGTGACTGGACCGCGATTTGGTAACGCCTTTCAATTTCATCCTGCAACTCTTCGGTAGGTAAGGTCAGAAGAACGGAATACTGAGACACTATAGAATTATCACTAGCGACTCCCCAGGATCCAAAAATTTTGAGAAATTCTTGGTTTGATGTAACTACTGGAATCTTGGACAAGGTTGCCTCAATCAAAGTCTTATCTAGACTCCCATGAAAAGCATGCACGAAGACGTCCATTGAAGTCAAAATTCTAGGCACATCTTTACGAATTATACTGGGGTGAATTCTCAACCAACCTTGAGTTGTATATGGCAAAATCTTCATCTTGAACTGATTAAACCAGTGTAGTTCTACTTGGTTGGATGGTGAACCAAAAAGATCCAGAGAGATATCTAAATTACTAGCATCGCGCAATTCTTTGATTTGCTCAACCATCAAATCAATTTGCTTTGACCTATCAGCTCTACCGATATGAACGGCACGGAGTAGTGAGCTGGTTACATGTCTAGAAGATTGAAAAAAATCTGAGTCAATACCCTGACCGATGGCTTTGACTTTACTTCCACTAATTGGACATGAACCCGGAGTGCTAGTAAGAATTCGTTGGACTAAAATATGGGCAATCCTCAGAGGGAGACTTTGAGCCGTATGTGCATACCAGAGAATGTGAGGAATTCTCTTTCTCAGAAGAATGGGTGCCGCAAGTATGCTTTGAACCACTGACATATGGGAAAAAACCACTCCTATTTGATTAGAAGTGCGAACAGCAATCAGAAACTGGCGATAAAACCGCCACACATTTCTAGAGTTCTGCCCTTCAATCCAACGTGAATTAAAAATCTGAATATTCGAACCTACCGAGGTTCTCGGGTTGCAGCTACCCGTGACAACCACTACTTTTTCAAATTTGGTTCCCAGAGCGTTCACTATCCCCACTTGGTGGGAAAGAACAGGATGTTCCTCATCCATAACGAAGTTGAGTATCATCAAGGTAGTAGGTTTAGTCGCCACAAGTACATATTTTAGTCACAGATCTAGTAGCCCAAGAGAAATAGAAAGGCTCGAATTATGCGTGCCGTAGTTACAGGCTCAAGTGGATTCATCGGTGCTGCGCTCGCGAAAGAGTTACTTCTTGGAGGATGGGAGGTAATTGGAATTGATAATCATTCCAGTTATTACTCGGTGGAGTTGAAGGAAGTAAGGCTCGCAAGCTTAAGAAAATTCGCGAAGTTTGATTTTATTCAGATTGACGTAACCTCTCGAGATGTCATCAATAGTGTTATCGAAAAGTTTGCCCCTCAAACGGTTTTCCATTTAGCCGCACAAGCCGGCGTGCGCATCCCGAACGAACAGATACACAAATATGTCGACAGCAATCTCCTAGGTTTCACTTCTGTGCTTCAAGCGTGTGTTGTTAATAAAGTACCCAATTTTCTATTTGCATCTTCGTCAAGTGTTTATGGGGACCTTGCAGAAATTCCTTATATTGAAGGAGAGCGGAATTTGTTTCCAAATAGTTTTTACGGCGCCACAAAACTGGCAAACGAGATTCTGGCTAAATCAATCATAGGAGATTCAGTAACGAGAGCACGCGGGATGAGATTCTTCACAGTATACGGCCCAATGGGTCGACCAGACATGGCCTATTTCCGAATTATTTCGAACATTGTTGCTGGCTCTCAGTTCGAACTATATGGGGATGGTAAAACAGAAAGAGATTTTACTTTTGTCGACGACTGCGTTGAGATGATTATTCTTCTAGAAAAGGAACTTAGGTCTAACAAGCCGGGGTACATAGACGTTGTCAATATTGGTGGCGGACATCCAATTTCTATCTCCGAACTAATAGAATTATGTGTTCTGGAATTAGGCAAGAAGCTCGACTACACCAGCAGCGCAGCTAATCCCAAAGATGCGGCAAGAACTATGGCAGACCCAAACTATTTAATTCAACTCGCTGGATCAAAACCCAATACCCCCTTTGAACTTGGTCTTAAAAAAACAATAAGCTGGGCTTTAAATTCAGCAACTTCCGAGCAGCTAAGAAAATGGACTGAGTCCTCATCGTGAGTGTTCTAATAACTACAGGGATATATCCACCAGACATTGGAGGCCCGGCTACATTTATTCCCGAACTCGCAAAGGAATTGGAATTTCGCGGAAGACGCCCAGTTGTTATAACTTTAAAGCCGAAGAGATTTGATGGGAATTTCCCAAGTTACCCGCTTATTCTCATAACTAGATCTTCGAATCGATTTTACCGATTCACAAAATCCATGACGATGGTAATGATTCAAGCCGCAAAGAGTAAGCAAATATTCTCTAATGGATTGTATATAGAGTCTGGGCTAGCTGCCTTGATTCTCCGAAAGCAAGCTGTTGCAAAATTAGTTGGGGATCCCATTTGGGAAAAATGCAGGAATAGTGGAGCGACTAAATTGTCGATCACAGAATTTCAGATTTTTAGAATGAGCTTTAGGTATCGCGTACTCAAAAAACTCTATGTTTTTGCTTTGAACCAATTCACGGTAATTTTCTGCCCAAGCCAAGAGTTAGTGGCCATTTTTCAAAACTGGGGGATTCGCACCCCAATTAAATGTATTCCCAACGGTGTGAAGATAATCAATAATCAACCATTAGTGAAAGAATACGATCTCGTATGTGTGAGCCGGCTTGTAAAGTGGAAAAACGTCGACCAATGTATAAGAGTCGCCGGAAGACTCAAATTAAGTTTATTGGTAATTGGCACAGGTCCCGAATTTAACAACCTGGAACTTCTTAGCCGGCAAGTATCTGCTAATAGCACATTTCTTGGAGATTGTTCGTCATCTGAGGTGTTGGCTTATTTGGCTAAATCAAAAGTTTATATGCTGTTGTCTCAATATGAAGGACTGTCTTTTTCTCTCCTCGAAGCCATGGCAGCTGAATTATCAGTCGTAGTCTCAAATGCTCCTGGAAATATAACGGTTGTCCGAAACAATGAAAACGGAATAGTTATTGAATCGACAAATTTAGAGGAAATTGCAGAGTCTGTTGAGAGATTAATTTCTGATGAGAATCTTCGTACGAAATTGGGTAGAGCAGCAAAGCGCTTTGTTCAAGAGAATTACAATTTAATTGATTGTCTGGATGAATCAATTAGCTTGCTGGATCGTTAAAATGCATAAATGTATCTACGTTATTGATCCTCGGAAACATATATCTAGAAATAGTACTGCTTTTGAGCGCCACAAATTATACGCACAGAAGTTGAATGAAGCTTCTTTGGGTAAAATTAGATTAACAATAGTAACGTTCTCATTTGAAAAGAGAAGTGACTATTCTGACGGAGAATTATTCTTTAAGAGTATCCAATTTCAAAGATTACTTTTTTCAAAATTTACAAAGGGAAAGGAATCGAATGTTGATAAATCAGTACCTTCAGTGGTAATCGCTGGAGACCCGTGGATAGCAGGAATTTCAGCTTTATTAGTTTCCACCCAAATTCAACTAAATAGAAATATCCAAATTCAGTTACACGGCGACTTCGGAAACCCGATCTGGTCTAAAACGAATATAACAAATAGAATCAAATTTTTAATTGCAAAAAAGGTTCTAAGGCGAGCAGACCAAATAAGGTGTGTATCTCAAGACCAAGCAACACTTGCAGGAAAGTATTTGCAGGTAGATTCCTCGAGAATTATTATTGCTCCAGTACCTATGATGCTACAGAGCCCCTCAATTTTTGAAGAAAGGATTAGAAAAGGTATTCCAACTCTAGGGTTAGTCGGTCGCATTCAAGCAGATCGTGGGCTGGGTACATTTCTCTGGCTGCTGCGAGAATTGGCGAGTGCAAATAGAATGTTTGAAGTAGAAATTATCGGATCTGGCCCTCAGAGAGAATGGCTAGAGAGAAAGTTTGCGTCTGACATCCCAAATGTCAACGTTAGATTTATTGGTGAGTTAAATTCAAAAGAAGTTGGTTCTTACTTGCGAAACATTGACGTGTTGGTCTCATGTGCTCCAGCAGAATCATACGGACGCGCTATCAGGGAAGCACTGTATAAAGGAGTCCCAGTGTGGACTACGGCTACTTCGGGTGTGAGCGCGCTAGGCGAGGCGATTAATTCTGGGTACGTGAAGATTTTTGATTTAAAAAATGATTGCCTGACACTCGCTTCACAATTTGATGATTTGTTAAGTGTCAAAATTTCGAGAGATTTTAAAAGCAAAATTGCAATTCAAGACGAGCGCAATTTTGAAAATATCATCCAAAACTGGATTTCAATTGTTGATTAATCCCGAATCACTAAACCGACCGCTGGCCCATCATCAAGGGTTACCCGGTAACCGGTCAAATTATTTCGCCTGCAAAAATTTTTAAACGCGTAGTTTCCATCAATATCGTCAGAAACGAGCGCTTTAACTTTCAGATAATTCCACGCCCAATCGAATTCAAAAATCATATTCTCATAAGAATGATCAGAGTCATGGAAAAAAAGAATGCGTTTTCCTAAATCGCAAATTGTCTCCTTTCGAAATTGGACCCTTATTGGGGTATCTAGAACCAGATATTCGACGCTATCTTCTCGACGTATTAGGGCTTGATTAGCCACATCAATAGATTTAAAACGTACACCGAGTTTTTGGTGAGATATTGATTCCGACACTACCGAAGCACTGACTCCATGTTGTGTCCCAGTTTCAATGACTAAATCTGGTTGAATTTTGGCAATCACCAAGTCCAAAACGACTAGCCGGGTGATTGAAGCCCCCACAGCTACAACAGGCTTGATCTCTTTCAGATTTTCATTTAACTGACTTTCCCGCAGTCGATGCATACTGGAATTGATGCGCTCGACAACATGGCTGGAATTCTTTGGGGGAAGAGCCAACAAGCCGATTAAACCTTGGAGGTCAAGACATAATTTGTGGGGGTGCATTTGTTCCGGTCTACCGCGTTGCAAGAAGACATATTTTAGTGCAGCGACCAATCCATAATTTTGGATCCTCCATAGAACCGACCCAACCATTGCCAACCTGCTTTCTCCCCTAATTGATTCACGCAAATCACTAGTGAAATTCGCTAGAGCCATACACATACGCTCAGCGTAGCCGAAGTGTTCAAAATGTCCGTTTTGTACTATCCCCGCGACAATCTAGGATGGGATTCGTAGTAGCAGATAGAGGCAGCGACGGCTGAGCTCTGCAAGACAAAACCGGTTAAAGAAGGATCACTCAAGTGGCACTTAGCGTATGGACAGTTGCTGAACTGGGGGCT
>Ga0209550_10004595_pt1 | contig 13059 bp, 7 predicted proteins | sample LauGreSuBDMM15SN_2_FD_187567 | JGI IMG/M metagenome (GOLD analysis project Ga0209550, IMG submission 187567) | Freshwater lake microbial communities from Lake Michigan, USA - Su13.BD.MM15.SN (SPAdes) (version 5) | ecosystem: Environmental > Aquatic > Freshwater > Lake | place: Lake Michigan, USA... | reverse complement strand
AGGTCCACGATCCTGCGTCCTTCGCGGTGAGCCGCACCGCACCGTCGGCGGCGGGCGCCACGGTGTAGCGCTCGTTGGCGAGCGGCTGCGCGGAGAGGGTGGCGAGGAGCAGGGGCGCGAACAGCCACCGGAGTTGAATAAGCAGAGGTGTGGTCATTTGGCGGAGAAGACGGAGAGGTCCCATTGATTGCGCCAGCGAATCACGGGGCGGTCGCCCTCAAATTCGATCGGGAGCCAAATGTAGCCGGACGTGATCGGATTTTGCGGCACGTTGATATCGAACATGGCGATCCACGCGTCGCGGCAGCCGGCGACGGGGTAAACAAACGTGCTTTGCCCGCCGAAGGTTTTTTCGGGGCCGAGATTGTTGTTAGGATTTACGCCGCGGACGGGATTGCCGAGGTCCTGGTACGGACCAGTGACCTTGTCGGCGACGAACATGCGGGCGGCATTGGGCGCCCAACCGCTGCTGTCGGAACCGAGGAAGTAGATTTTGTTGCCACGACGGAACAGCGCGGGTGCTTCGGTTTTGAGGGTGATTCCGGTCAGCTCCACGTAGTCACCCGCCGGCCGCAAGCCGTCGTCGGCCATCCGGCCGCAGACGTGAACCTTGTCCGGCTTGCGCACGCCGAGGTGATAGATCGAATCGTCGGTATCGGCAAAGATGGTGAAGTCGCCGGTGCCGAACGGGCTGTTACCGCCGAGAAAACGACCCTCGTAGTGGAACGGTCCCGTCGGCTCGGTCGCGGTCGCCACGCCGACGTAAGCGAAGTCGGTGCCGGACTTTCCGCCCTGCGACTTGGGCGGGTAGAGCTTGAAATAGAGGATGAATTTTCTCGTCGCGGCGTGATAGATGACCTTGGGCCGGTCGAGGATGGAGGCGTCGGCCAGCTCGGGATGCGCGCCCGGCGCGAAGACATCCAGCACCAGCCCCATATCTTTCCAATTGAGCAGATCGTCGCTGACGTAGCAGCGGACGCCGGCCTCGTTTTTCTCGGACTCGGTTTTGCCCGCGATTTTGTGGGAACCATACCAGTAGTGGCGGCCGCCAAAATCGAGGATGCAGAAACCGTGGGCGTTGAGGTGCGTGCCCTGCGTGTCGGGCCACGGCTGGCCGGGCCGGAAGTGAGTGTTACGCTGCGGAGCGTGTTCGGCGCACAAACCTATGCCGCCGATCGTGAGGGCCGTGGCGACGGCTCCCAACCAGAGCAGAGACCTGATGAAACGGAGGCCGGCCCGACCGAGGCCAGCGTGGGAGAAGAGAGCAGAGGGAGTTTGCATAATTTTCGGCTCAGCACGTTGGCCGGCGAATTTAACTCAGAAGCGCAGTCCTGCGGTGAGTCGCACGGTGCGGCCCTCGGGGTAGAAGGCAGCGGTGGTCATCTGTTTTTCGTCAAGGAGGTTGTTCACGTTCAGCGACAGATCGAGACGCGCGCCGTTCTGCCATTTCTTGAAGGCGTAACCAATCACCGCGCTCCACTCGCTGATGTCCGTGGCAATGCGGGTGCCGGAGGTGCTTTCCGTCGCGATGAAGCCGTCGTCCTTGGAGGTATTAACGCGAAACTCGGTCAATACTTGGACCTCTTCGGAGGCGGGTTTGGGCGCGTTCTGGGCGAGCGCGACGGCGACGGGCAGAAGGGCCGCCAGCAAGAGGCACTTTCGAGCAGGGCTTGTCGTTTTCATTACAGTGTTGGCTTAGTCATCGAGGAATAGGGCGAGCGTAAAATCGTCTGGGGGCAGAAAGCGTGACGATAGAGTCGGCGGGCGCGGACGCGATGGTCGCGTGTTTGAAACCCTTCAATTCGGGCGCAAGTCGCCCCGCTGACGCGGTGGCGACGAGCCGGCGTTGTGCCTCTAGCCAAAGCGACCGGCGCGGCGCTTAAACGCCCCAGCCGGCGCGGTAGTCGTAGCCGGGACCGGCGAAGACATCACAATCCGGGCGGTTGGGAAAACGGCTTGAGGCGGCATCCCACTCGAGGCGGGCCTGGGTGCGTTGCGCGGCGACACCCAGCAACACGACTTCGGTGAGGCCGGCGGCGTAGTCGAAATTCGATCCGCATTTCGGACCGCCGCGGATCGCCGCAGCCCACTCGGGGAACGGTCCGCCCACGATGCGAGGGATCGATTTCGACGGCAGCGCGCCCGCCATCGCCTGCATGCGCTCCTCGGGCAGAAGGCGGCAGGAGCCGCTGTGCGAGGTGACACTCATGATGCCTTTCGTCCCGTAGAAGAGACTGCCGCCGCTCTCTGAGAGTTTGAATCCGGGGACCGGCAGCGGCGGCTTCATCGTGCCGTCGAACCACTTCATCTCGACAGGACCACGACCGCCGCGCGCCGGGAATTTCCATGTCACGGCGGTCGAAGCGGGAAACGTTTTCGGATACTGTTTCGTGGTCGCGGCCTCCACGCTCGACGGAGAACCGAGATCGAGCGCGTAGAACGGCGCGTCGAGTTGATGGCACCCCATGTCGCCCAGAGAACCGGTGCCGTAGTCAGTGAATCCGCGCCAAAAGGACGGCACGAGTTCGGGACGGTAAGGACGCGGCGGCGCCACCCCGAGCCAGAGATCCCAATCGAGCGTCGCGGGCACGGGTGTCTCCTTGGGATTCGCGTCGGGGTCGAAATCGGCGGGGTAAAACCACGGCGTGCGGGGGCGGTCCGTCCAGGTGTGCACGGTGTGGACCTCACCGATCAGGCCGGCTTGCACCCACTCGCGGGCGAGGCGAATGCCCTCGGCCGTGCGGCCCTGATTGCCCATCTGGGTCACGACCCCGGCGGCTTTGGCGGCGGCATGGAGGCGTCGCACCTCGGTGAGGCAACGGCACATCGGCTTCTCAACGTAGACGTGCTTTTTCGCGGCGATCGCGGCCATCGCGATCGGGAAGTGCATGTGGTCCGGAGTCGCGATCGCCACGGCGTCGATCTGGTCGGCCATCTGCTCGAACATCACGCGGAAGTCCTTGAACCATTTGGCGTCTTTGAGCCGGTCTGTGTCAGGTCCCGCTTTTTTGCCACTGGCGATTCCCGCGCGACTGCGTTTTTCGTCCACATCGCACAGTGCGACGAATTGCTCGTCCGCCAGTCCGGAGAGCGCCGCGCCGCCGCGGCCGCCCACGCCGACTTGGGCGATGCGCAGGCGTTCGTTGGGCGAACGCGTGCCTTGGCCGCGCAGGCCATGCGGCAAAATCAGGACGGAGCCGAAGGTAGCGGCCGTCGCCAGAAACTGGCGACGCGTTGACGGAGACACCGGAGACGATGATGAGGAAGAGGGCGGGGGCAAGTTTAGGCTCATGAGTAAGGAGTGACGTTTTTCGGCGCGGTTAAGGTGCGGTGCGTCGCGCAAGAATCTCCTGCAGCCAACGTCGGGTCGCCACCGTCGACGGACGGTCTTCGAGATACTCGACGTCGACGTGCACGTGGGCGCCGAGGTTGGCCGGGGCGGAAAACCACGGACGCCCTTGCAGGCGGGCGGCGCGTTCATCCCAGCCGAGACCGACTTTGTTCCAGCCGGCGCCGTCGGCGGGCTTCCACGGGCGGCCAGGATTTGTGCCGACAAACCCACGCCAAAGCGCAGCGATCCGATCATCGCGCAGCGCGAGGTAGTTGGCGGCGTAGTCGCCGCGGGAAAAGCCGACGAAAAACACCGCGCCTGCATCGCCCCCGAATTGCTCGCACACCGCGCGCACCGCTGCGACGCAGTAGTCGGCGGTTCTGTCGATGTCGCCCCAGCCGTCGATCTGCTCGCGCTGTCCGTCCACGCTGATGAACGGCAGATTCAGGGTGATGAACTTTTCGCCCCGCGCCAAACCGTAGGCCATGGTGCCCTGATTGGTGGTGCCGGTAGAGTGGCAGAACTTGTGGTAAAAAACGTTGCCGGTGTATTCGACGATGACCGGATATTTCGCGCCCGGTTGCCATTCGCGAGGCAGCGTCAGCACATGGGTGACGCTGGTTTTTTTCCAGTCGGGTAATTGTTGATACACGCGTCGCCCGGGCGCGGGCGGATCGCGCAAGATGTCGGGCACGAGCACGCGGCGCGAGACATCGGGCTGTTCGGCCGGCGCCTCGCCGGTGGCGCGAAGGCTCCGCACGCGCAGCGACGGCAAAATGCGACTGTCGCCGACGACGAGTTCCAGCCAGCGGATCGAGGCCGGATTTGTCGCCGGGGTGTAGACATCTTTCCCGGGGTAGCGGGTGTGCAGGTCGATCTCAAACGTGCCACGTTGACCGGGGGCGAGCGTCTCGCGCCCAGCCGCAGGTCCACCGTCGGGCGTAAACGTGCTCACGCCGCCCCAACCGTGGCCCGACAGCGCCCAAAAGGTGAAGCGCAAGGGCTTGTCGCCGGTGTTCTCGATGTCGGCTTCAACGAAGCGAAAACGCGAAAGGTCCCACGATTTTTCCGGCAAGGGAAAGATCACGCCACTATCGGAAGCGGGCACGGTGCCCGTGATGTCCAAGGCATCGGCCGCCACGGCAATCGACACGCCGCGCGCGGTGAGCTGGGCCGCATCAAAAGAGCGGCCGAAGGTGAACAGCTCCACGGCCGGCGCGGTGACGGTGACGGCGAGAAAAACTCCGGAACAGAGAAGGGCGCGAAGTGATGCAGGTGATGGGTGCACAGGAAGGGCAAGTGACGAGGGCGGAACTATGCGAAAAGCGCGGTCACCGGCTGACCTTTGTCCGCCACGGTGAACGGTCGGCCCGAGGGCGAATGCTCGATATGACCGACGTCCATACCGAGGGCCATTGCCACCGTCGCGTTGAGATCGGGCATGGTGACGGGATTCTCCGCGACGTGTTCGCCGATGGCGTCGGACTGGCCGTGGACATAGCCGCCTTTCACGCCACCGCCGGCCAGCCACCACGTAAACACACCGGGATGATGCCCGCGTCCGGCGGTGACGGTGCTGATCTGCGGCGTGCGGCCGAACTCCGTCGCCATGACCACGAGCGTGCTCGCGAGCAGACCGCGCTGATGGAGATCTGCGAGGAGGGCGGCCATCGTCTGATCCACCGAGGGCGTCATGAGGCGCATGGATTTGATCTGATCGTTGTGCGTGTCCCAGTTCTGATCGTCCTCGACCTCGATGAAGCGCACGCCCGCCTCGACGAGGCGGCGGGCCAGCAGGCAGCCCTTGCCGAAGGTGTGCGCGCCGTAGGCCGCCTGCGTCTTCGCGTCTTCGCGCGTGATGTCGAAGACCTTGAGATCTTCGCTCTTCATGAGAGCGGCGGCCTCCTGTTGAACTTTGAGATACGCGGTAGCGTCGCGGTGCGGCGTCTGCTGCACGAAGTGACTGCCGATGGCGCGCGCGAGAGCGGCGCGGCGATTAAAATCCGCCTCGCTCACCGCGGCGGGCAGCACGGAGTTTTGCAAACCCGCGCCCGGATCAACGATCGGCAGCGGGGCGAGGTGGGCGGGGAAGTATCCACTGCCCGGATGCTGCGGACTGCCGTTGATGAGGACGTTGCCCGGCAGAAACCGGTTTTGCGAGCCGAGCAGTTTCGCGGCCCACGAGCCGAGCGACGGGTGCCGGATCGTCGGGGTCATGAAGTGGCTGGTATGCGCCGAGTAAGTACCGAGCTCGTGGATACCCTGCGTCGAGGTCATGGAGCGCACGAGCGAAACATGATGCATCTGCCGGGCCATCTGCGGAAACCACTCGGAGACCTGCACGCCGTCCGCGGTGGTCCCGATGGCGCTCACTCCGCCCATCTCGGGGCGGCCGGGCTTCGGATCAAACGTGTCGATGTGCGAAAGTCCCCCGCGCAGGTAGAGAAAGATAACGCTCTTCGCCCGGGCGCGCGGTGGCCCCCCCGCGGCACGCAAAGCCCCGAAGCGCGGTAGGAGACTCACGCCCAGAAAAGTTTTGACGAAGTGTTCGACAAACGCGCGGCGGGACAGGTCGGTGACGATTGATTTCATGGGGGCTGGGGAAAGGGCGGTTAACGTTGAAAGAGAAACTCGGGCGAGTTCAGGAGCGCCCAAATCGTGTCCTCCACCGGCGTGAGGCTCGTCGTCGTGAGGGTCGCGATGGTCGAACGTTCTCCGTCGCTCGGAGAGCGCACGAGGAGGGCGCGATAGATGAGCGCGGTCGTCCGGTCCCTGTGTCCATCGGCGGAGGCCAACTGGCGGCGCAGAAGGGAATCCGGTGCGAGGACGCGCGCGACGAGTTCGCCGTTCATCAACGCCAGGGCGTGCGTGGTGTTGGGATCGCGGTTGAACGCGTCGATCTCGCGCCGATCCGACTGGCCGAACAGGCGTAGGAAGTGGCCGAGTGGCAACGGCAGCGGAATCTCCGAGGCGCGCAGAAAATTTCGTGGCAACGATTGCCAGCGGGGATCGGTTTCCGGCGCCGGTTCAGGACCACCCATTTCCAGCGCCTGCAATTCAGGGCTGAAGAAGTTTTCGTTCTCCCGCGCATGGCCGGCCTGCACGCGCTGCACTTCGGCGGCATTCCCGCGGGCCTGGGCGGCGGCGAGTTCTTTCTTCTGTTCCGCGAGCTGGAGCGTGTGTTCGCGGCGGCGGGCGCGGTAGGCCATTTCGTCGCGGGACCGGGCGATGATCTCATCAGCGGTCATGGTGGTGAGCCGGCGCAACCGCACTGGATTCAAAAGTGAGCCCTCGTGGCGCACGGCGGATTTGCGTTCATCAAGATCCGGCACAAGCAGCACGAGGTGCGAGTCCCAGATTTGTTCCGCCGATAGTCGCCGCAGCAGCGGGCCGTGCAACCCGAAGGCCGACCCGGGCTCGGGTCGCTCGCGCACGGCTTCGCTCTGATACAGCCGCGTATTCAGCAGCACGGCGAGGAACGCCCGCTCGTCGAAACGAAAGCCGATCAGCGCGGACGTGAGAACTTCGAGCAGCTCGCGGTGCTCCGGATGCGGCAGCGCCGTGAGGCTGTCCACGGGCTCGATCAGGCCGGCGCCCATGACGCGTTTCCAGAGCCGGTTGGCGGCGTTCTTGGCGAACCGTGGATTGCGCGGCGAGGTCATCCACTCCGCGAAGGCCCGGCGGCGGTCGCCGTCGATGACCGGAGCCTCATCGCCAAAGAGCGTCCGCGGAGCCACGGGGTGGCCGCGCTCCGATTTGTCGTAGACGTACGTCGTCGGAAAGGTGAGCGGTTTTTCCGTGTCCTTCGTGAGTCGCTTCAAAGGAGAGATCGCGCGGCTTACGCCGTCTTGCAGCGCCTTGTCCGCGTCCATTCGCGCCAAGAGGGTCTTGAGCTCCGGCCACTGCGTGACGTTGTCGTTGGAGTAACCGCTCGGGCTGTTGAGATTCGAGACGCCTGCGGTGAAAGCCGCCATCTGGAAGAAATCCTTCTGCGTCACCGGCTCGAGGGGGTTGTCGTGACACTGGGCGCACTCCATGCGCGTGCCGAGGAAGACGCGCGACAGGTTCGAGGCGTGGTCGAGGGGCATCCCGAGATCTCGCAGGTAAAATCCCGCCGCGCCGTTTTCCCACAGGTAGCCTTTGGCGGTGATGAGCTGGCGCACCGTCTCGTCATGCGGCTGGCCGGTGCGGATAGCGTCTTTCACCCAGTCGTCGTAGAGCCACGCCGGTTGCCCGCCGGCCAGCGCCCGCGGGTTGAGGCGGAGCTGGTCCGCCTTCCAGTTATACGTGTGGCTCACATAGCCCTCGCCGGCGAGCAGCGCGTCGATCAGCCGGGTTCGCCGGTCCTCGCGGGCGTCGGCGAGGAAGCGCGTGCTTTCCTCCAGACTCGGAATGCGACCGGCGACGTCCAGATAGACGCGGCGCAGGAAAACCTCGTCGCTGGCGCGCGCGTTGAGCTTGGTGTCGCTTGCCGCGTGGTGGCGGTCGATCAAGGCATCCACGTGGCGGGCGACCTCCGGCACCGCCGTGCGAGCTACCGTCGCGCCGGGCTCACCGCGCGGTGCCTCGCGATGCTGGAATTTCACCCACCCGTCCAGCTTCGCCCCGGCGGTGATCCAAGAGCGCAGCAACGCACGCTCGGCATCGGAGAGGGGCTGCGCGCCGCCTTTCAGCGGCGGCATCACGTCTGGATCGGTGTGCGGCAGCGAAACGCGCCGCAGCAACTCGCTTGCGTCGGGCATGCCGGGCACGACGACATCGCTGTCGCCAATCCGCTGCGCCGAATCCAACCGCAGCCCGCCCTTGGGTTTCGCCTGTTTCTCACTGTGGCAGCTGAAGCAGTGACGATACAACACCGGCAATACGTCCGCTTCAAAACGGGGCACCTCGGCGGCACCGAGCGAGGCTGCGAGGCCGATTAACAGGATCGGGGCCGATCTCTTCATGGGTGATTTTTGGGTTGTGAGTGAGCCGTCAGAAACTGCCCTTCACGCCGATCACGATATAGGAAGGGCTGACGTAGCGTTGGGCGGTTTGGGCGAAGGCCGGCGTATCCGGGGCCCGGCGATACACCAAGCGGTCCTTGGCGAACACGTCGTCCCAGTTCACGTAGAGGGCGAACGTCTTGCTCAGGGCGTACTCCGCGCTGATGCCGTAGCGGGTGTAGGCGGCTTGATATTCATAGGTGGACTGCGGGATGAACCCTTCGGCCGAGGTACCGGGAATCACCACTACTTCCGCCCGCTTCGTTTCGGCCTGATAGGCCGCAGTCAGCCGGACGGAGAAGCGCGGCCGGATGTAGTTCAACCCCGCCGTCAGAGTATCGGGACTGAAACCCACGAAATCCGCCGCATTGCGTCCGCCTACCTTCAGATGCGTGTAGTTCACCCAAGCCTGCATTAACTGTAACCATGACGGCATGAACAGGAGATCCTGGCGGTAGCTCAGCTCGAGGCCATTCAGAGTGGCGTCACCGACGTTTTCCCAGCGGCGCACGACCCAGTTATCGGCCAACATATAGGCGATGTCGCCCTCAGGGATGCCGTAGGCCTCAAGCGTTGCCGCGGTGGCCGGACGGCCGCGTTGGGCGAAGAAATTACTGACCCTCTTCTGATAGACTCCGATGGAACCGAATCCGCCCTTGAGATGATAGGAATCGAGGGACAGGTGAAAACTATCCGCGGTCCAAGGCTCCAGGCCGGGATTACCGACTACGATAATGTCGGCCGTCGTCGCATTGGTGTCGGTAGGAACCGGTACCGTGACTCCCGCCACGACGTATTGCACGTCCGGACGGCCGAGCGTCCGCGCGTAGGCGGCCCGCGCCACCAAGTTATCGGTGATCGCGTAATTGGCATTGAGGCTGGGATAGAGCCCGCCGTAACCCTGGCTTTCGATGTTGCCGCGCTCCTGGTTGATTAGCCTGAGGCGATCGTCGGCATTGTTGGTGACGGGGATCAACGCGCCCGTGCTCGTGAGTAGCAGTTTTCCCGCTGCATCCCGCTGGTAGATGGCGAAGTTGTCCCGCTTATTGCTCCACCCCTTGAGGTCGGTTCTCTCATAGCGGGCACCGCTGGTGACGTTCAACCGGCCGGAGAGCAGGCGCAGATCGAACCGAAAGTAGCCGGCCAGGATATCCTCGAGCATCCGCTTGGAGTTCTGCGCCCGATTCGCGATGAACGTGTTGTTCAGGGTAAAATACTCCGGGTTTTTCACGAAGAGATTATAGGTTTTCACCGGGCTGATCCAGCGGACCGGGTTTCCGTTTACTTTCACGTCGATCGACTCGTCCACGAGGTCATAGAGCGAGACGGCAGTCTGGCCGGCGGCCCGGCCGACAAAGGTGTAGTTCTTAACCGGACGGGTGTCGTCCTTGTCGAGGCGGTTGTAACTGCTCCCGATTTTGAGCGTGAGGTTCCGGCCGATCGCGCGGCTCACGTTCAGACGCCCAGCCGTGAGGTCTGTCTGATACAGGGCATACTCCTCGTTCGCCGTGCCGAGCGTGTAATTGTTGGCGTTGAAGGGATCGACCGGCGTGCCGTTGGCGCGGGTGATCGTATAGGTTTCCGGTCCGATGCTCGCACCCTTCCCGATGCCGTCGCCGCGGATGTTGGCGGCGAGGACGCTGGCCAGGACGCCGTTGAAGTAGCCCTTGCCGACGCTGCTGCGCTCACGGTCGGCGGCGGAGTAGGAGGCCTGCGCGTCGATGTTCCACGCCGGTCCGCGATGCTGATACTTCAGCGAACGCATGCTAGTGTCGGTAGTCGCGTCGAAATTTGACGGATTGAGCGTGCCCATTTCGAAGCTACCGGTCGCACCGCGGCTTTGGGTGTAATCCGCATTGCCGATCGCGTCGTAGCCGGCGTTCACGCGGGCGGTCATGAAGCTCTGGGCCTTCTTTTCGACCACCGAGCGTTCTTGGACCTGCAGGCTGAGGGTGTCGTGGGTGGTCAGCCGCCAATCGAGGCCGAGCTGGAGATTCTCGGTCCGGGAGATCGAGGCCTCCTGGCGCCACTGCGTGATCGCAAGCGCCAAATCCTTCGGCGCGCCGGTTGCCAGATAGGTCTTCTTGAGGTTCCACAAGGCGACCTCGGAGGGCGTGTCCTCTGTCGGCCGCTGGCGCCATGAACGGGAGGCCCCCAGGCTGACCGAGAGCGTCTTCCCGACCGGGAAGGCGTAGCTCAGGCTGAAGGAGGGCTCCTTGTAGCGCGGCGACGCCCGGTCGTGCGGTTGCTGCGAACCGCCGTTGAAATTCAAGCCGTCCACGTTGTCGAAATTCATGTACACTTGGTAGCGTCCGACCGGGCGCTTGAGGCCCACTCCGGTCTTCGCGATCAGGTTCATCGATCCGCCCAAGCCGGCAGCCGGCAAGTCGGGCGTGGGCACCTTCGAGACCTCCACGCGTTCGATGTTCAGGATCGGCACGTCCTGCAGCGCCGCGGTGCGACTGCTGGTCGCGCCAATGCCGGTGGCAGGCACGTCCATGCCGTCGATCTGAATGTTAGACATTTCCGCCGGAAACCCACCGAGGGCAATCCGACCGGGGTTGGTGCCGTCGTCCAGAATGGTGACGCCGGGCAGGAAGCGCACATAATCGCCGATGTTTTCCTGGCCGCGATCACCGAGTTCGTCGAACGAGACCACGTTCTTGATATTGGCCGCATGGCGTTGCTCGTTCATCGCGACCGCCTGGCCGCTCATGGTCTGTTCCGCGACCACCTGAAATTGCTCCAGCACAATCGTCTGGCCCTCCGCGCCGCGCCGGTCAGTTCCCTGGCGACTGAGTTGGAAATCCTGCGCAACCTGTCCGCCGGGCGGCACCGTAACCCGTGACGTTTGCGACCCGAATCCCAAATAGGAAACTTCCAACTCGATATCCTTGGCCGGGGCTCCCCGGAGATAAAACCGGCCGTCGTCGTCCGTCAGCGTTTCTTGGGCCGTGCCTCGAATGGCGACTTTAGCGCGGCCGAGCGGGGAACCGCTCACCGCGTTGGACACGGTCCCTTGGACCGCGCCCATGGGCTCGCCCGAGGATTGGGCCCGAGCGCCAAGAATAAAAAAGAGCGACGCGAACAGACTCAAAACAACTTGTCGGACGGCACTACGCGGTCCATCAGGCACAGAGGAAGTGAAGGATCGTTGGGGATTCATCGGGTTTGGTTATTGAAATTGGGTGGACGACGTTGTGCTGGCCTGCGCTACGGCGCTGGCGCTCTCCATTCGATCTTGACGGGGCCCAGCAGCCCGGAGGGGACGAGAGGCGAATCGGAGTTGTAGTGTTTCCACGTCGTGAAGCTGTGGCGCTGGCGTTCGCTGAGGCGCGTGCGGTCGTAAAGCCAAGCCGGGAGCGCCTCGAGTTTTCCGTCGGTGAACTTATTTTTCCCCTCGGGCTGATAACGAAGTTCGGTGCTGAGGGACTCGTCGCCGATGATGCGATTGATCCAGCGATTGGCGACGCGGACCTCGAGCGTATTGTCGCCGGCGCGCAGGTGGCGCGTGACCTCGGCGCGAAACGGCGGCTGCCAAAGCGTGCCGATGAGCGCGCCGTTGAGTCGCACCTCGGCGAGATCGGCGACGGCTCCGAGGTCGAGGGTGGCGAGCGCGCTGGCGCGGAGGTTGGCCGCTGGAACGGCGAAGGTCGTGCGATAAGTGGCGGTGCCAGAGTAGAACGTGATGCCAGGGTTTTCGTGTTCCGTCCACGAGGCGAGGGTCGCAAAGGTCGCGTTGGGCGGAGCGCCGCGGCCGTCGTGGAACGTGACGTGCCACGGTCCGGCGATCGGCAGCGTCGCAGCGACCGCAGTCTTGGGAGCATCAGCCCGCGGGGTTAGAAGCGGGCGACGGAAAATCACAAAGATGGAGCCGCGGGGCTCAAGCTGGAGCGGCACGGTGGTGCTCGTGGGCGTCGCACGATAGCCGGGGAAATCGGCCTGCGCGCCAGTGACGGCGTTCCAACGTTCGGGCTGCCGGCCGGTCGTGCGAAAGGTGAAGTCGCCGGCGACGTCGCGATCCGAGTGATTGAAAACGAAATAGATTTCGGCGTCGGGTGTGCGGCGGTGAATGAAGCGGAGTTCGCCTCCCGCCGGCGTGGCCGGCAACACCACGTCGGGCGCGAGACCGATTTCACCGAGCGCAGCGGGCAGGGCCGCGCGCCGGATCAGCGGGCGGGGAGCTTCCCACAACTCGCGCACGAGCGCGGCGAATTCTCTGAGCGCCTCGTAGTCGCGAACTCCTGCGGGCACGACCGGCGCGCGGCCGAAGATGGGGGCACCGGCGCGCGCGAGGTCGCGGAGTTTGCGCAGCGTCGCGAGATCGGCGGCCCAGTTTTCCGGGAGCATGAGGACGCGATACGTGGGCCCCGTCGGAAGCGTGAGCGCGCCATCGTGCCACGTCATCGCGGCGAGGTGGTGCGGGTAAACGATGTCGAAATCGTAGCCGGCCGGCGTGGTCACCATGTCGCCGGGGTAGGCGTAGCCGTGATCTTCGTTTTGCAGGAAGCAGATGTCGGCCACGGTGCGGCCCTGCTGGAGTAAAAATTGTCCGCGCGCGACGTAGTCGATCCACGCGCCGGCGAGGGGCCACCACGTGTTCAGCCGGCCGAAATGCGTGCCGTAGCGGCCGAGGCCGAAGCCGGGACCGTCGTCGGTGGGTTGGTGCACGTAATGGTGGAGGATGAAACGGTTGATGCCGGCCGTCCACGCGTAGTCGCCGGGATCTTTGAGCGTGGCGGG
>Ga0209550_10004594_pt1 | contig 13061 bp, 7 predicted proteins | sample LauGreSuBDMM15SN_2_FD_187567 | JGI IMG/M metagenome (GOLD analysis project Ga0209550, IMG submission 187567) | Freshwater lake microbial communities from Lake Michigan, USA - Su13.BD.MM15.SN (SPAdes) (version 5) | ecosystem: Environmental > Aquatic > Freshwater > Lake | place: Lake Michigan, USA... | reverse complement strand
GCGCCATATCGAGCGCCGTTGTACCCTCGGCCTCGGTGGAATGGACATGCCCGTTACGGCGCCCATCGAGTTCGCCGCTGTCGGCGCAGCCTCTGCCGCCGCCGCCATACCGCTCGCAAAAGTAGCGCACGTACCGCTGCTGGCTTGGGATCGTAACGCCCTCACCGTCGTGTGTGCGCCTGGCGCCAAACAATTCAATCGCCTCCCTCGCACTCGTGGCGATGCCCTGATGGATCAGGACGCATGCAACGATCAGGCCGGTGCGCCCCTTGCCTGCCTTGCAGTGGACGGCGGCGACATTGTCCGGATGCCGGTCGAGCCACTCTTTCATGGTCACGCACAGCGGATGGATCATATCGAGCACCGGCGGGTTATGGTCATCAAAGGGCCAGTGGAGCACGCAATCTGCGTGCATCTCCCCTCCGAGAGTGATCGGCGGGTACACGCGCTCTTCACACAGGTTGAAGACCCGGTAGTGGTACCCCGGATGGTACGTGCCGAAGAATCGCTGAACCTGCTCGACATCGTTGCGGTAGTACCCTTCCAGCCCAGCCGACGGGTACGCCATCGCAATGAGCCGCGGCGTGATGTACGTGAGGTCAAGGTCGAATCCATCCTGCTGGAAGCGGGTCTTATTGAGGCTGACCGCGCCACGCACCATGCCGAGCGCGGTGGATAGGAGCGACGACTTGGCCATCGAGCGGGAGAGCACCGTCTTCGCCAGGCCGGTCGCGATCGTGTTGTGGTAGTCAGCGGGTCGGCTTGCTACGTGGGTGAGGAAGAGCTGCTGCAGCTGTTGCCGCTCGCGCGTGAAATCGCTCGGATTCACGAGGCCACAAGCGACCACACGTTGCTTGAGCTCCGCCATGCCAAGCTCCGCGAGCGACTCGAGCGTCACGGCTGAAGCGTCGCGCAGCTTTGCGAGCCAGTCATCACGTGCAGCGGCGTTGTGCGCCTGCAGATAAAAGGTGGCCTGGGGATCCTCGGGCCAAAATACGCACAGAGTGAGGGGCCGATCCACCTCGTCGTCGGCTTGCCGCACGCCCACACCTTGTAGATGCAGATGGCCGTTGGGCTGGGTCGACCTTGCGGTGTCCAAGTAGTATAGGACGTGGCCAGAAAGGACGCAATGCCGAGCGCGCCAGTTGCCAAGGCCGCCGCGCTGCCCAGTACTGCCGCCACGCTTCGTCAGCGTGCCTTCCACACTCACGCTCTGCTTGTCGGGCAGCGTTCCGCCGCGCTGCACGAAGAAGCACGTCATGGATGCTCACACGACTCGAGGGCCCTGACATTTCCACAAAAAGCGTGTGAACAAATCCCAAAGCGGGCATGTTTTGAAACCTTTGTGCTCGGTTCTTTCTCATATGAGAGCGGCCGAAAGAGCCGTTTTTGCCGATGCTTCGCGGCCTCCGCTCTTCCGCGTTGCCCGCACGTCGGTTGTGCACCGCTGCGTCCAATGCCGCGGCCATTTCCGCGCAGGGCAGAGGCTATGGCCTCAAGTTCTACCAGTTCTCCTACGTGGACCTCTTCGGCGTGCAGCGGAGCAAGCTCGTGCCGGCGTCCCGAGTTGAAGAGATTGCCACGGGCGGCGCGGGCTTCGCGGGTTTTGCGTCGCACCTCGACATGGACCCGACCATGGGCGATCTGCTCGCCATCCCGGACCCGGCCACGCTCACGCCGCTGCCTTGGCAGCCCGAGGTGGGCTGGCTCTCGTGCGACCTCGTGCTCTTTGGCAAGGAGTTGCCGCACGGCCCTCGCAACGTGCTGCGCGGCGTGCTGGCCAAGCTAGCCGAGGAAGGGGTCACGCTCAAGACGGGCGTCGAGTGCGAGTTCTTCATCCTTGATGGCAGCGGCCGGGCCGTCTCCGATCCGCTCGACGTGCAGGCGAAGCCGTGCTACGACGCGCAGGCGCTCATGCGGCGGTACGAGCTCATCTCGACGCTGGTGACGCACATGGAGGCGATGGGCTGGGGCCCGTACCAGGCGGACCACGAGGACGCCAATGGCCAGTTCGAGGTCAACTGGGACTACAATGACGCCCTCGTGACAGCTGATCGCGTGGTCCTCTTCAAGTACATGGTTCGCACCCTTGCGGAGCGCGCGGGCTTTCGCGCCACGTTCATGCCCAAACCGTTCGCGTCGCTCACGGGCTCGGGCTGCCACGCGCACATCTCGCTGCACGAGCCGGGCACGGGCAAGAACCTGTGCAAGGGCGGTGCGCCGGAGATGCATGGTCTCTCGCCCCGTGCGCTCTCATTCACAGCCGGCCTTCTGAACCATGCGCCGGCCATGACGGCGCTGACGAATCCCACTGTGAATTCATACAAGCGGCTGGGCGCGCGCATGACGTCGTCGGGCGCGACGTGGTCACCCACGGCTGCCACCTGGGCGGGCAACAACCGCACTGCGCTCATCCGCGTACCGGACGATCAGCGTCGCATGGAGCTTCGGCTCGCCGACATGAGTGCCAACCCGTATCTGATGGCCGCCGCCATCGGTGCGGCCGGCCTCGATGGGCTGCGCGCGCGGAGTGTGCCGCCGCTACCGACGGACCGCAACATGTACGACCCTTCTGATCCGGTCGCCGCCGCCGCCATCAAGGCCGCCCCGCCGCTGCCGAGCAACCTGAAGGCTGCGCTTGACGCCCTCGACAGCTCCCAGGCACTGCGCTCCGGCCTGACCGACGCCTTCGTGGATAGCTACCTCAAGCTGCGCCGGGCGCACTGGGACGAGTATGCGCGCCACCTCTCGCCCTGGGAGATTGAGGCGTACTTCGATGTGTGACGCGTAAGTGACGCGGCCGCCGCGCGCGCACTGCTCGCGAGAGGGGTCGAGCAGAGGGCCTGCGGCGCGACGTCATTTCGTCAACGCTGCGCGGCCGTTTTGCGTGCTGGTAACATGTTATCGTATAGAAATGGCCGAGCGGCGCGGCGCGCGCACCGCACAGAGGCGTGGGTGTCGTGTTCGACCGTGTTGTTCCGTGTTGGTGCGCCCGACCGCTCGATGGTGACTCTCTTCAAGAGGACCAAGGGCTCTTTTTCGCAGTCCACACGCGTGAGGCTCTAACCAAAAAATTGCTCTCGTGGCGATCGAGTGCGCGTCCGTGAGCCCCGTTTGAAGCTTAGAGGAGTACCACGGTGTGTCTCCACGGGACCGGTGGTCGTGCGTCTTGCCGAGATGGCAACTTAACGTGAACGTGAACCACGGTGTCTTTCTACAGGTACTTTCTACAGGACCTCCCCTCATCCCCCCTCCCTCCCGTGGAATGACGAAATGCAAGGTGCGCAAATAATGATCGGCGTGTTTCTAAGCCTCTCGCTTGGCACATGCGCACATGCGCTCCAGGCCTCACCAACGACGCGCTATGTGGCTTCTCGAAGGTGCCGTGCAGCCATACCTGCTGCATCAGATCTTGTTTGCGAAGTTGCCAAATGTTTCAAGGTTGAAGGGATTGCCTTTTTCAACGCTATGCGGACCCCAGCAGCTCTGGTGGCCGCCGCCGCTATCAATGACGCGTCTGTATTGACCCGCGTGGAGGATGACATCAAGAATTCGCGTTCGATGATGGCTCTGCGCAATGCATACCTAATGCTGAATCTGATCGCTTTTGGTGTGGAGACGCTCTGCATCTTTGTCTCCACACACGCCATTATGCGCCTTCAGATGCGGCCGCCGTCGACAACCATGGCTTGCTCTCTGGTTGCGCTCCTGCGCGGCCCCGGGTTCGAGTTCGAATACGTGAGTGTGCGCGCCTCCTTCATGTCAGGTCTCCTTTCTTTTGCAGCAGCTCAGGCCCTCAGGGCTCGCGTGTCGCTCCGAGAGTCTAAAGAGCTTGCCGACGGTGCCATGTGGCTCCTTCTGTCGATCGTAGCGATGCTGCTCGTGTATAACAACTCTATGAGCATCACATACGGCGGTTTTGGTGGTCTTCTCGGCAAGTGGCTTTGCATGAGTTGGGCACTAGCAATCTCAAGACTCAATTTTCGGCACCCAATTGCCGTCTCTGGAGTGATCATGACGGCACTTGGCTTCCGTTCCCTTTTGAGGCAGCTGTGGCTCTCTACAAGAGGGCCCACTCAAACGTGGCCACGTAGATAGTTGCTCCGTTTCGCGCCCACGCCACCGGTCTTGACGATGCCGAGTAGAAGTAGAAGTACAGACTTGAAACCGCTGCGCGTTGCTCCGTCGGCGTCGCGGTGGTGTGCTGATCGCATCTGCCATCTCCATCTCCACTTGGACACATAATTCGGTGGACACATCTCCCTAAGCACCACATGTTCGAAGCGAGAATGGAGATGTTTTTGACAACAATTCGAGGTAGCGTAGCTTGTACAGGTTCCTAACAAAGTTTCCGTTACCTATAGCGTCCGGTCACGACCCGGTCGGTCGCCCTCGCCGGTAAGCGGTATGCGTATTTGGCCGTACATATTTTGAAAAAAAGAAAACGTAAACGAAAAGCCGAGCGAACGTCGCGTTTCGTTTATCCGATACCGATCCGCGATCGTGTCGTATCGGCTATCGCCGGCACCGCGGTCGCCGGATCGGATACAAACGCAAGGACCGGGGGCTGGGCCCCGTCCCCGTCCCTTCCACTTCCGCTACGACGGCCCGAGGGCGATCGCAACAAGTGACGAATTCCGTTCGGAGACCGAAGTGACGAATTCCGTTCGGAGACCGAAGTGACGAATTCCGTTCGGAGACCGCTTCCCGCCGCCACCAGCTCGGGGCCACCATCCCGTAAATGCATGTCCCATGGGGACAATGATAAATGAACGTCGAATGCGCACCCCGCCGATCGCGTGCCCTCCAGGCACCGCACGCACAAGTACGCCACGCGGCCACGGCCAAAGCGGTGGAATGAGGAGTGTCCCTACTCGGCGAGCAGCTCGTACACGTGCCGCCGGATCCACGTGGCTTCTGCACCGAGCTCCGGTCGGTGCGGATCTCCCGCGCGATGGCCGGCGGCTGAGACGATGGGACGGAACACGCACCGATCGCCGAGCAAGGCTGCTTCGCGCTCGGCCTCGCCCAGCGTGAAATAGCGATCTTGATCGCACGGCATGAGCAGCACGCGTGCGCGCACGCGCCCGAGCGCCGCGCGCAGGTCGCCTCCGGTGTGCACCGCCACGTCAGCATCGCGCCATGTGCGGATCTGTGAGAGCAAGTCGTCGGCATCGCAGTTGGCAAAGGCGGGCAGGTACGAGCGCTCCACAAAGTCCTCTGCCGACGCAAAACCCGCGCGCGCGTACTCAGCCTCAGTGTACCAACTCGAGCCGACACCCCAGCCCGCGTAGATGCTTCCAAAGGCCGCAAGCCCGCGCGTAGGCGGCCTCGTGAAACGACCCGCTGCGGCGTCCCAGGCGGCATCGGCCTTGAGTGCGGCCTCAATCGAGCCCAAGAAGACGCGATTGAGCTCGCCACAGCGCGCGGCGCCGCACACGGCCGCGATGCGCCTCACGCTCTCGGGCCACGCGACGGCCCATTCATAGGCCTGGAGCGCGCCCATCGAGTAGCCGTACACGAGGTCGAGAGGCGCCTCCTTCGAGCAGCCGACGCCCAGGTGCTCGAGGAGCGCCCGCTGCGCGCGCACATTGTCACGCACCGAGAAGAGCGGAGGCAGGCCCGCAGCTGGGTCGATGAGGGAGGGTGAGTACGAGACACCGTTGCCTAGCAGGTTGGGCACGATGACCGTGTAGCGCGCCGTGTCGAGCGTCTGGCCCGGACCGATCTGGTACTCGAGCTCATTGTGCACGGCGTCGAAGGAGGTGGGGTGCAGCACGATGCCCGCGCCCTGCCCAATCGGCGGGCCGTGCACCTTGTAGGCGAGGCTCGCACCGACGGGTAGCAATCTCCCACAGCCGAGCTCAAAGCCACTCAGGTCAAAGTGACGAACCCTCGGGTCCGCGCGCGCTCGTCGGGCCGCCGGGGAGCCCCGCAGAGACTGTGGGGACTGGGCGCCGTGGTGAGCACATGCATGCAAGGCCGCCGGGGAGCCCCGCAGCGCGCTCGCGGCCGTCGATGGCGCCGCCGCGGGCACCTCTTCGGACGCCGGCGGTCTCCACGAGCGGAACGCCACGCCGAGCCGCTCGCGGGCCTTGTCGGCGCATAAGACCGACGCGTTGCCCGCCATGGGCGAGCGCAGCGGCAGGCCCGACACGCCAAGCGCCGTCTTGAGCAGATCCAGCGTGGGCTCGGCGAAGCGCGTGTCCGGCGCGGCGAGCAGGTACGCTTCGTGTGAGCCCGGTTGGGCCGCCTCCGGCCGCGTGACCGCCGCCACGTGCGCCTCGATCACGTCATCCTCGTGGGTGTACGCCCAGAGAATCAAGGGCAAGGGCTCCGCGGCAGATGGTGCCGGCCATGGCAGCGACGACCAGCGCTCGCGCTTGACGATGTTCGTGAAGCGCAGCGAGACGAAGCTCGTGCTCGTGGCGGTGCGCGCCGCCGACTCGAGCACCTCCTCACCCAGCAACTTTGACAGACCATACGTCTCCATTGGCATTGCGCCGTGCAGCTCGTCGACAGGCAGGTAGCGAGGGCACCATGCGTGAGGGCCGATCGCGGCGTGGCTGTAGCCCATGGCAAAGGCGGAGCTGGAGAAGACGAAGCGCGAAGCGCCTGCTGCAATCGCGGCGTCGCACGTTGCCGCGGTCGACGCGACATTGTCCCTCAAGAGCACGGAGGGTGTTGCTGACTCGTAGCCGATCGCCGGCCGCTTCATCGCACTACCAGTTGCCTCAACGGCGGGTGGAGGCGTGGCCGATGGGCCGGGCCATGCGGCGCAGTGCACCACGCAACTGACGCCTGTCGCTGCCCGTCGCAAGGCGTCCGCTGCAGGCCCAGGCTCCGCGGCGGCCACCAGGTCACATTGCACGAAGGCGTCGCACACGGGCCCCACGAGGCTCGCGTCGCCAGTGACGTCGACCCCGACGATGCGGTGCCCTAGTGTGCGGAGCGACGATGCGACTCCACGGCCGATGCGCCCTGCGATGCCGGTGACCAAGACGGTCGGCATGAATTCGCCGAGAGAGTCTCAGGTCCCGCCTCAAAACTTGCCCGAAAAGGAGCTCAATGGGCTGCACAAAAAGATAAAAAAGGAGTTGTACAACGTCGCTGTGCCGCTTAGTTGCATCACTGTTGCATCTCGATCCGTTGCTGGTTTGCGGCTGCGGACCGCAGCCGCTGCTTGGCACTGCTCTACAAACTTCTCTGGCCGAGGTCGCACGCTGAAGCTTCCCGATGCGCGGCACGACCCCCGTAACGCGGTTGCCGCACAGCGCGTGTGGGCCTCCGTCAGGCGGTCGCCGCACAGTTCGGGTGCAGCTCGCATGCTATGGGTGCGCCCGCTGCGAGGCCGTTGTCAAAGCCAACCCGTTTCCAGCCGGTGTGCATCGTCCCGGGCCGGTCGTCGAAGGTGACGTCGTCGCCGCACCAGCGCGTCGCGTAGCCGCGCCGCCGGTGCGATGAGTTGGGCGGGTTGCCGGGCGCGCCATGCATCATCGCGCTGTAGAAGAGAAGCAGATCCCCGGGTTGCATGTCCCAACCGAGCAGCTCGTACGCGCCCGAGGCGACGCCCGCATCCACGTCAGGCACTGGAGGGAGCTGCGCTGGGTCCACGTCCGAGTAGGTGTTCTTGCCCGAGTGGTCGCCGCCCGAGAAGTTCGTGATCCGGTGCACCAGGCCCCAGCGGTGCGAGCCCTTGACGTAGGAGAGGCCTCGCTCTCGAGGCACCGGGTCGAGCGCGATCCAGATCGAGCAGATCTGCGAGCCCCGCGTGTGCCAGTACGAGGTGTCGTTGTGCCAGGGCGTCGGCGACGGCGTGCCGGGCTCCTTGACGAATAGCTGGTCGTAAAAGATGTGCGCTGTCTGCGAGCCCATCGCTTTGGCAGCCAGCGCGCCCGCACCCGAATGGAGCACAAACTCCTTGAACAGCTCATGCCGCCGCCACAAGAATTGGTCGTCGTGGAAGCGCCCGCTGGTGCCTTGTGCTGCCGCGTGCTCGTCACACAACGGGCCAGGATTCGCCAGGTTTAGCTCCGCTCCTGCGCGTAGGTGCTCCACCCACGGCTGGAAGACGCCGCGGAGCACAATCGCGCCATCCTTGGAGAAGCGCTCGACGTCGGCGTCAGTCAGCACCGCGGCAGGATCGACGCGCGTGAGCGCGGATAAGGCTCGGCGCAGCAGCGGTCGCGCTGGAAGGCGGCGGAGCGCGCTCGGCACCATGACGGACGCTCCCCGCATCTTATCGTGCCACACCCCTCAGGGCGGCAAACTTGTCGGCTTTTTGTAAGACCTAGAGTCTTCAGTTGCGTCAAGTTGGAAAACCCGTACCGGTAGGATTCCTCGGCAATCTCGAAAAGGGGCGCGCGGCAGTCAGTAAGCCAGAATGCCACCCCGACATGCGCAGCAACACTATCAAGAGGGTACCTGTCATTCCAGCGTACTGTACATGCAATTGCATGCTCGAGAGCGACTCGAGGGGCTACTCACGCATCAGCTGGTGGCCTGCGCGGCCTTCAGACGGTGCATGCCGATCGCGGCAGTGGCCACCTGCAGCGGGCCGATGACGAAGAACGCACCGAGCGCCAACCCGAAGCGCGCGAGCACCAGAGGGAGCTTTGCGAGTCGGTGCAGCCGCGTGGTGGGCGTGTCGGGCAGCGGCAGGTTGCGCGGCGGGTTGGCAGTGCCGGGCGCCTTGACGCCGCAGATGGCGATCGCGTACTGTTTGGCGTTCCACGGATTGGACACGTGGATCGCCTTCACATCCGTCAGGCCCGCCTCCGCGAACCACGCGTGGTACTGCTCCTCGGTCGGGAAGCGGTTGAACATCTGCGCGAAGAAGCGGATGAAGAGAGGCTTCGGCTGGAGCGAGCCCATGACGAGCACGCAACCGCCCGGCCGCACGACGCGCAGCTGCTCGCGAAGCGCTGCGACTGGATCGGGGAAGTAGTAAAAGGAGCCCGACGAGACGACACGGTCGAATGAATCGTCATCGAACGGAAGCGTCTGCGCGTCCGACAGCACGAATTCGCATGGCGCGAGCGGCAGCTTCGCCTTTGCCTGGTTGAGCATCTGCGCGCTCTGATCGAGCAGGGTGAGCCGCTCCGCACCGCAGCGCTTGGCGACCTGCAGGCTGAGCGTGCCGGTGCCCGCGCCGACGTCAAGAATCTTGAGCGGGCCGTTGAGATTCGCGAGGTCGAGGCCTGCCTCGCGCATCTCGTTGGACGTGAAGAACGGCTGCATGCGATCGTACACACGCGACCAGCCGTAGTAGAAGAGCCATGCCTCCGTCTGCGAACACAGACCTTCGAGTTTCATGGTCTCCATGAACGTAGGACGTACAGCACGAAGATTCCTTCGCGAATGGGTCAGCTGATGCTGTTCAACACAACGCGTAAGCTCTCCGAACCGCCAAGCACGGGGGCCGCTGCTGCTGCTGTTCAACACAGCGCGCAGACCTCCGGACCCCAAGGGCCTCTATCGCTATGGACGAAGGTGTGGCCGACACAGCGTCCCCGCTTATACACACAGGCCTAACACAGGCCGTTAGTCCTTAGTCGGCGGCATGGGTCAGCTGGAGCTGCTGCTGCTGTTAACTGCTGTTGAAAACACAACGCGCGGTCAGCCGTGCACCGCCGCCGCGCCGCCTCGGTCTCTGACTTCGACGCTTCAGGATTTTATTTACCGCTGAGTGACCAATTGGCTCTGACATTCACTACTCTTTGAGTACTGGACTCTATCCTGGTCTAAGCCAATTGGTCTAAGCGTCCGGTCTGACGGGGCGGGGATCGATCATTCATAGCTCAAACCGTGGCGCACACCCATCGCAATGCCGGCTTCAGCCGAGGCATGAAACCACCGAGCGCGCAGTAGTTGAACGGGAGCCACGCATCGGGCGGCGGCGGGTAGCGAATGTACTCGCGCAGCAGCCGCATCGCAATCTCATATGGCGTGAGGCGGGCCGGCATCGGCCTGTTGCGGCTGGCGAGGTCGGCCCTCAACGTTGCCATCACGTCGTCGAGTGAGAGACGCCTCAGGCCCTCGGGCGGCTCGGGCGGCTGTCGCCCGTCCGCGGCGCGCGCATGGCTTGCCGGCTTCAAGGGCAGGGTGGCGTGGTACATAGCTGCCTCGTCTGCGTCCGTGAAGCAGTGCGCGCGGTAGACGATGGAGATTCGAAGATCATCCTCCACGTACGCACGCACGGTGCGGTCCTCGGCGCGCAGCTCCCAGCGCCCCTCTCCAACGTGCACCAGAGTCGTCTCCAGGTCCTTATCTATAGGCGGCGGGCCTGCCTCTGGCCGGTAGGTTGCCGCCGCATGCACCGTTCTCGATCCATCCACTACTGTGCCCGAGCGAGGCTGGGGGGCGGTGCGGTGCACGCCCCCGGGTCCCCACCAGAGAAACTCGCCCGCGCTGCTCGGCTCATAGCGCGCGTGCAAATAGCCCACCACCTGCACCTGGTGAACGAAGCGTTCGCGGAAGGCGCCCGAGAAGAGCATCACCGCAAGGAGCCACTGTGGGAACTCGAATCGAGTCGCGCCCCAAAAGTAGACCCCATCGACGTGCATCGGGACAGTCTGGCCCGGTACCTGCAGGATGAAGTTGTACTGGAACGGCGCCAGATGCGGCTTGCTGGCTGGGCAGATGCTGCGCGCCGCCACCAGGAAGCGCTCGCTCCCGAAGAGCTGCGCGACGATCGGCTGCTCGGACAGATCGAACATGTACCGCCCAAACGAGAGGGCGCGCGAAGTGAGCGCCTGTGCGCCCTCCCGCAGGCCCTCGATGCCACCAGTCGTCACGTAGTGCCGACCAATGTCGATTCGGCCGGGCAGGATGCAGTGCGTCCTATTGACCGAAGGCACCATGAACACGTCTGCACACTTGCCATCGGAGGGCATCGGGACGGCCTCGCCGATATGCTCGTGCTCGGTGGTGTACGCCTTGAGATCATTGGTGTTAAGCGCGTAGCCGTCCGCGCCCAGCGTTCGCACGAGCGCCCGAAGCTCGTGGAAGGTGGGCTCATCGATCAGATCTTTGAGCACGATCGCATCATTGAGCAGATGCGCTGGCATAGCCGGCCGCCGCAGCGAGCCGAGCCAAAAAGATACGCCAGTGGCCAGGATGACGTAAGAGGCCGCTCGTGGCGTGCTGGAGATCTGCCTTGTCTCCCTCATAGATATTGTTGGCGGTCGCTGCGAGAGTCGGCGCGGCCGCCAGGTCCGAACTCCGTGAAGTTGTTTTTCATTGAACTTGACACGAACTCAACCGTAAACCTAATACATGAAGCCTGGTCGAATGTACTCTCGAGGCTAGCAGTGGACTTGACAGTTCGTCTCTCGATCCAGGCAGAGGGAAATTGCGTTCGGTTTGGGCACTCCATGCGGGGCAGCGTTGAGGAGCGCTCTTGCACGGAGGATCTGGATGTCTTCGATCCAGCTCGCCATCGCCCGAAGCCCAAGCTACCAACGTACACTGCGGCGCTCGCGGCGGCGGATACTGCGGCTCTCGCAGCCGCCTCGGCCGCTCAGTTGGCTGCTCGCCTGAGCTTCGCGTGCGAGCGAGTCGCCGAGCGCCACTCCACCTTTGCGGCGCTGGAACGCAGCTACCGCGCGCTCGGCAGCGACCTGCGAGACCTCGTCAAGTTCGTGGAGTCCGTAGTCAGCGAGGGCCGACTCGCTCTGCGGTCGATGCGAATGAGCTCCGCCACGCTGGAGCAGCTGCAGCTGCTGCCCAAGATGCTGCGGGGCAAGGCCGCTGAGCGTGCGCGCGCGCGCAGTAAGACGAACGACAGCCTGCCGCTGTTGCGCGAGGGCTGGGCCGATGCGCAGCAGGCTTTGGAGCGGCTGGAGGGTGCGTGTTCACAGGAGAACGATCGCGAACTCCATCTCGAGCACGCAGGAGCGCTCGCGCAAGCCGAGAGCCTTCTCCGCCGCTGCCTGCCGCCCGCTGTTGGCGTGCGTGACGGATGGAGCGCTGCCGACCTGGGCAGTCCGTCGGCCGACGAGGCGCAGCCGATAGCTGAGCTCGAGCGTGAGGTGATGGCGCTGTGCGATGATCTCCGGGACGAGATCGCATCCGGACGAATCTCTCTCCACCTGCCTTCACCCGCTGCCACGCCAGCGCGGCGCGCGCGCGCGCCGCTCGTGAGTGCGCCGCACCTGCGCCCATGCCCGGCCACCAAGCGCGCCGCCATTGTGCTGCAGAGCGCTGCGAGGGCACAGGCGCCGCGTGCCGCACTGCGCCGTGCGCTGCACGCGGCGACTCGAGTGCAAGCAGCCGCGCGCCGACGGGGTGCTCGGGTGCTCGTGGCAGCGCGACGCGCCATCGTGGCAGCCGAGCGACGGGCCGCCCTGGCCGCTCAGGCCGCGGCGATGGCCGACGCGGCGGCGCGGAAGCTCGCCGAGAGCGCGGCCACGAGCCTCCAGTGCCTCTGGCGTGGCCGGTGCGTTCGTCGACGTTACGGTCTGATACTACGGATGGCACGAGAGGCTCGGGGGCGTCGAAGGGCCGGGGAGGCAGCCATGGAGGCGATGGCCGCCGGGGAGGCGATGCGGGCGGCGGCGATGCGAGCTGGGAATGCGACCCAAATTAGGAATGCGACGTCGCCACAAACGTGCCACGCGGCATCGGCGGCTCCGAGCCCAACCACCGAGACGAATGCGGTCACTTTAGCGGGCAAATTAGCGCATGTGGACGCGGCGGTCGTATCAGACGATACGGGACCCACGGACAAGCCCGCAGACAAGGCAGCAAAGGCAGCAGACAAGGCCACAGACAAGGCCACAGGCAAGCCCTCAGACAAGGCAGCAGGCAAGCGAGCTTGCGTCCCGATCACCCACGGGCAGCCACGAAGGACGAGCGCATCCTCGACGAGAGCATCCTCCTCCCAGAGCGCCCGATCGTCGTCCGCGACGCGCCGGACGCCAAGAGACCACGGCGCTCAGCACGGCGCTCAGCACGGCGCTGTCCCGAGCGCCGACCTGAGGCGCCGTGCCGATCAGGAGCTCGAATTGGCTCCGCGAACCGACCGGAGGCGCCGCGCCGATCTGGAGCCGATCTGGAGC
>Ga0209550_10004593_pt1 | contig 13063 bp, 9 predicted proteins | sample LauGreSuBDMM15SN_2_FD_187567 | JGI IMG/M metagenome (GOLD analysis project Ga0209550, IMG submission 187567) | Freshwater lake microbial communities from Lake Michigan, USA - Su13.BD.MM15.SN (SPAdes) (version 5) | ecosystem: Environmental > Aquatic > Freshwater > Lake | place: Lake Michigan, USA... | reverse complement strand
AGCCCTAGTGGGTCAACACTTAAAAACAATAAAACCCTTGATGATATTATGTTTCAAGGGTTTTTTTTGTGGGTTTATTTTTCTTTTGAATCAAACTCTTTGATCTGTAGCGATAAAAGATAGGATATGGAAGCAGGCCTGCTTAAAGCGATCAAAGTGCACGATTCTTTTCCGCTAATTTCAATAACGTTTTTTGTAACATCGAACAAATTTGATCTGGAGTAATTATTTCTGTAGTTCTAACTGAAACATTGCCAAGAGAATGTTGAACGCTTTCAAGTTGCTCGAAATCAAATACGCGTATTTTCTTTGAATAGATATTATTGGCTTTTAGGTGATTTAAATATGGTAATTTTGTTTTTTTGAAGCATATATAATAACTATAACTTTAGGTCTAATGTCATCTAGTAAAACAAGCAACATTGATTCTCTTGGGGAATTTGGTTTAATTGAAAGATTAACGTCCGATTTTAATATAAAAAACAGCACTTCTTTGTTAGGTGTTGGTGATGATTGTGCCATTATTGAATTAAACGACAAGGAGTCATTATTAATGACAACCGACCTGTTAGTGGAAGGTGTTCATTTTAATTTGATGTATGTGCCACTTAAACATTTAGGGTATAAAGCTGTTGCGATTAATGTCTCTGATATTTGTGCAATGAATGGTCGGGCTGAGCAAATAACTGTTTCTATTGCCGTTTCAAGCAAATTTCCGGTGGAAGCCCTTGAAGAATTATATGCGGGGATTAATTTAGCTTGTGACGCTTTTCATGTTGATTTAGTTGGGGGCGACATGAGCGCTGCTTATGCTGGCTTAACGATATCAATAACGGCTATTGGACGAGTTGACAACAATAAAATAACACGGCGTTCTGGCGCAAATCCCAAAGACATAATTATGGTAACAGGTAGTTTGGGGGCGTCTTATATGGGCCTACAAATTTTGGAACGAGAAAACGAGGTGTTTAAAGTCAATTCAGCCGTTCAGCCAGAACTCGATGGTTATGATGCCTTGATTCAACGCCAACTGAAGCCTGAGGCAAGGCATGACATGGTTGAATTGTTTGGGCAACTAGGTGTTCTTCCAACATCGATGATCGATGTGTCGGATGGCTTAGCGTCGGACATTTTTCATTTATGCGAAAAAAGTGGCTTGGGTTGTCAATTGTTCGAAGAAAAAATCCCAATGGATGATAAAACAAAGTTAACCGCATTAGAGTTTAATATTTCGCCAATAACATGCGCGTTAAATGGGGGAGAAGATTATGAGCTGCTCTTCACAATAAAGCAAGAGGATTTTGATAAGGTTGCTGGGAATCCGAGTCTAACACCTATCGGTTACATGACAAGTAAAGAGGAAGGCAAGAACTTGGTTGATGCGAATAACGAATTAATCCCTCTTAAAGCGCAAGGGTGGTGAACTACTTAATCCACACGAGGCAACTTAATGGTCGTTTTATGAATAACACTAATCGTATATTCCCCTTGGATTTTTGCCCTTATTTTTTCTGCCGCAATTAAAGTCCTAAAGTCACCAACCATTAAATTAAAATTAGGGTTCTCAAAAACCATATATACAGGGGTTTTGGGATAGGAAGTTAAAAACTTGTTCTTAGCTTCATCTACTACACTTTTGTTATTATCAAAACAAATCTGAATGCGATACCCAAGCATAGAGGTAAACTCAGCCTTATAAGAGGCAACCAAAGGTTCAAAAGAATCTACGCCTCGTAATGCAATTTGCGCGGCGCATAGATTTGAGAAAGCCAAAAACAAAATCGTAATACCTTTCATTTAAAATGATTTATCAAACAAAAATAAGGAATCAAGCCTACATAAAATCAATGCATCGCTTTTTGATATAAACAAGCCCTTATTTAGAATGACTTTAAATTAGGTTTTTTTGTCATAATATTGTCATGAAACAACTCTATTTATCTAATTTTACGCTCGATAAAATGCATTTATAAGGCATTGATAAGGTAAGAAATTAGTAACTTTTTTCATGAAAATATCTAATATTCAAAAGGTTAAGCGCAAAAATTTAAGGTTAATAGCCGTTTTTTCTTTTTTCCTTTTTCTATTTCCAACAAGTTTATTGGCTGATGGCGGAGGTTTATTCAAGGCAAAATGCGCCACTTGTCATCAACCGCATAAAAATGGAACTGGCCCAAAATTATTTGAAGCGAGAAAACGTTGGGAAGCAGCCGGAGAAGGAGAGTTAATAGTTGAATGGGTAAAAAACAACGCAAAATTACGTGCAAGCGGAACGTCTGCTCGCGCTAAAGAAATTTTTGAGCAATACAAGGGCTCAGTCATGACGGCCTTTACAGATCTAAAGGACGAGGATGTTATTTCAATTCTTGATTGGGTAGATGCACAACCTGATCCAGCGTCAGTTGCTGCGCCAGGGCCTGGCGGTCCAGCCGATGGCGCTGTAGATCCTGCTGCTGAGGAAGAGGGTGGAGATATGTGGATGTGGATTATTTTAAGCACCATCTTTATTACGATCATCTTATCGGTTGGAGGAGTTAGGCGTCAATTAAAAATTTCAGCCGGAGAGAGTTCTGCTCAAGATGACCAAACCTATTTATCTGAATTCAAAACGTGGGCTTGGAAATACAGACTTCCAGTTGGTTTAGGTGTATTTGTTCTCGTTTTATCTATTATTGTCACATTATTTCAAGGTTTGTATAGGATTAATGTGGTTGAAAACTATCAGCCGTCTCAACCCATTGCATTTCCTCATGATCAACACGCAGGAATAAATGGCATAGACTGTAAGTATTGCCACAATTCAGTAAATAAATCTAAGTCTGCGGGTATCCCTACGGTTAATGTTTGTATGAATTGTCACAAGCAAATTAGTGGTGATGGTAAGCCTTACGCAGGAGAAATCAAGAAAATATACGCTGCTGCAGGTTGGGATCCTTCCGTACCAGGAAGATATACCGGAAAAACGAAACCAATCGTTTGGAATAAAGTGCACGTACTACCAGACCATGTTTATTTTAATCACTCTCAACACGTTGTTGTTGGCGGAATTGATTGTAAACAATGTCACGGGGATATGACAAAAATGAGTGAAGCGGTAAAGGTTCAGCCGGTCGCTGAACTCAATAAAATTGAGGGAAACATTAAATTATCAAAACCAACATTAACAATGGGGTGGTGTATTGAATGCCACGGAGCCAAGAATGTATCTTTAGGCGATGGTAAAAATGGATATTATGACGAGATACACCGCCGTTTAAGGGATAATGATAAATCGTTATATAAGAAGTATTTAAAAGATGGTAAAGTGAGCGTTAGTGAGTTGGGTGGTTGGGAATGCGCAAAATGCCATTATTAATAATTAGGTCATAGTCAGAAAAACATGGGAATGGCAAGAAAATATTGGAAAGGACTTGAAGAACTAAAGGAAACTACTGAGTTCATCAAGCATAAAGAGAATGAATTTCCCACACAACAAACCGTGGAGGCGTTTTTATCAAACGATAAACTTGATGAAACCTCAACTGGAAGAAGGGATTTTTTAAAGTTTTTAGGGTTCTCTGTTGCCGCGGCAACATTGGCTGCATGTGAAGCGCCGGTTACAAAGGCTGTTCCTTATGTGGTAAAACCTGAAAATGTTACACCGGGTGTTGCTACTTGGTATGCATCAACCTACTACGATGGTGCTTCATATGCAAGCATACTTGTTAAAACACGCGAAGGCCGTCCTATCTTTATCAAAGGAAATAAGGATTTCGGTTTAACGCAGGGTGCAGTTAATCCACAAATTATCGCATCAATTTTAGGATTGTATGATAGCGCACGATTAATTGGACCTACAGAAAATGGTAAATTAACCTCGTGGACTACCGTTGATTCCTCTATTTCAAAAGCACTTAAATCTGCAAAAACAGTAAGTTTACTTTCTAATAGCATTATTAGTCCGACATTACAAAAACAAATTGACGAAATGTCAGCAGCGATGTCTGCTAATGGTCAACTATTGAATCACATTCAATACGATGCAATCTCTTATTCTGCGATACGTCAAGCAAATGAGCAAAACTTTGGTGCAGCAATCATCCCGAGTTATGATTTCTCGAAAGCAAAAACTATCATTAGTTTAGGCGCGGATTTCATGGGAACTTGGTTAATGGCGAATCAATATGTTCAGCAATATGGATTAACGAGAAACCCTGATTCAAAATGGATGTCTAAGCATTTCCAATTCGAATCTTTTATGTCTTTGTCAGGGTCTAATGCTGATTACAGAGGCATGATCAAGCCTTCAGAACAAGCAGCCGTTCTTTCCTACTTGATTAAAGGCTTGGGAGGAAATTGTGCTGTGGCATCAACGTTAAATACACCAGTAAAAAATATAGCGGATCAAGCTTTGAAGTCATTGAAAAGTTCGAAGCAAAGTTCTTTGGTTGTTTGTGGTTCTAATAACCTAAGTCTTCAATTACTGACAAATCAATTAAATCAGTTATTAGGTAGTTATGGAACAACCATTGACTTAACTAACGACGTTAAATTATTTAAGTCTGAAGATGCTAAAGTTATTAAGCTTGCTAATGACGTTATTTCAGGAAAAGGCCCAGATGCCTTGCTATTTATGGGTGTAAATCCAGTTTATTCTTTGCCAAATGGTGAAGCTTTTGGAAAAGCATTAAAAAAGATTAAGACAACGGTTTCATTTTCTGGATTTGCTGATGAAACAGCAAGTTTATGTTCTTATGTATGTCCAGATCACCATGCGCTTGAATCTTGGTTAGATTATCAACCAACAAATAATCATTATGCAATTGCGCAGCCTACTATACGCCCAATTCATAATACAGCTTCTGTTATTGAAACTTTTTCTGTTTGGTCAGGAAAATCAATTCGTTTAGGAAAAGATTCGTCAACAGCTTACGATTTGATAAAATCAAATTATTCCGAACGGTTCCCACTTGGAGACTTTGCTTATTCAACGCATAATAGTTGTGAAACTTTACCAGGAAATGCGAATGTGTTAACCCCGTTTAAAAAGGGTGTTCTTGGTAAAATGCCATCTGCAGGTGCCTTAGAAGTGGTTTTATATCAAAAAGGGGCTATTGGAAATGGTCAGCATGCAAGCAATCCTTGGTTGCAAGAAATGCCAGATCCAATTACAAAAGCTACTTGGGATAATTACATCACCATGAACCCTGTTGAAATGAAACAACAAGGTTTTGTTACTACGTACGATCAGGAACATGGTCTTAACTTAGCAACGGTTAGTGTTAATGGAAATAAAGTAACATTACCAGTATTCCCATTACCAGGTCAGGCCTTAAATACAGTAGGGATTGCTTTAGGTTACGGGCGTGGTGCTAATGGTGAAGCTATTGGTAAAGCCGCTTTTCAAACAAAAGAATACGGTGGTCACGATTTAGATGATAAAGGAGGCCTAAAGCCAATTGGCGCCAATGTTTACCATTTTGTTTCTACAGAGAATGGTAATTTACAGTTTGATACAACAGGAAGTTTAGCCAAAGAAGAGGGAACGTATGCAATTGCTTCAACGCAAATTCATCATACTGTGATGGGACGTCATTCAATTGTTAGAGAGACAACGCTTCCAATCTTTACTTCAAAAGGAAAAGAGGCTTATAATCCAGCACATACACTTCAGAAATTAAATAAAGAAGGACATCACGAAGATGTTCCTAATAGTGAATTTGATTTGTGGGACGCTCATCCTGTTGAAAAAATAGGACATCGATGGGGAATGACGATAGATTTGTCATCTTGCATCGGTTGCGGTTCTTGTTTAATCGCTTGTCAGTCAGAAAACAATGTTCCTGTTGTTGGTAAGGATGAGGTGAGAAGAGGACGAGAAATGCATTGGTTACGTATAGATCGTTATTTTGCTTCGGATGAAGAAGCCACAATTGGTCTACGAAAAGACAAGGACACATTTAGTTATGACAAGGCAGAAATTGCTGCGGAAAACCCTAAAGTAATCCACATGCCAATGATGTGTCAACATTGTAATCATGCGCCTTGCGAAACAGTTTGCCCAGTATTAGCGACAACTCATAGTAACGAAGGCTTAAATCAAATGACTTATAATCGTTGTATCGGAACGAGGTATTGTGCAAACAATTGCCCATACAAGGTGCGACGATTCAATTGGTTTGAATACCCATCATATAAGAAGTTTACAGAGGTAAATCCTGCTCAGGATGATTTAGGAAGAATGGTTTTGAATCCTGACGTTACTGTAAGAACAAGAGGAGTAATGGAGAAATGTTCTTTCTGTGTTCAGCGAATTCAATCCACTAAATTAGTAGCGAAGAAAGAATCTAGAATGATAAATGATGGCGAGTTTGCCACTGCTTGTTCGGATGCTTGCCCTACCAATGCAATCATAGTGGGTGACTGGAACGATTTTAAATCGGTGGTTTATTCAAGTTCTAAAAATGATAGGTCTTACCAGGCTTTGGAAGAGATTGGTGTTAAACCGAATGTTTGGTACAAAGTAAAAGTTAGAAACGAGGACAATGAATTGCTATCAAGTTTACAAGAAGAGAAGCCAATAGCACACCACGAAGGAAAAAAAGCACATCATTAATAGTAAATTGATTTAGCATGCAAAAAGAAGCAGCGATAAGAGAACCACTCATACTTGGTCATAAAAGTTACCACGATGTAACGGAGGATGTTTGCCGGCCAATTGAAGATAAAGCCCCAAGAATGTGGTATGTGCTATTTGGTATAGCACTTATTATTGCCTTGTATGGCATTGGTTGTATTGTTTATTTATTAGGAACGGGTATCGGTGTTTGGGGTTTAAATAAAACGATTGGTTGGGCTTGGGATATTACGAATTTTGTTTGGTGGGTTGGAATTGGTCACGCAGGAACCCTAATCTCCGCAGTATTATTATTGTTTAGACAAAAATGGAGAATGGCAATTAACCGTTCTGCTGAAGCAATGACCATTTTCGCCGTATTTATGGCGGGTCTTTTCCCATTGATTCATATGGGTCGTTTGTGGGTTGGATACTGGGTTTTGCCTCTTCCAAATCAATTTGGATCTCTATGGGTAAACTTTAACTCCCCATTACTTTGGGACGTTTTCGCAATCTCTACTTATCTATCTGTTTCGTTGGTGTTTTGGTATATTGGCCTTATCCCTGATTTTGCAACAATTAGAGACCGTGCTAAAAAACCAGTTTCTAAAAAAATGTATTCTATCTTGTCTTTTGGCTGGTCTGGACGTGCAAAAAACTGGAATAGATTTGAAACGGTATCCCTTGTTTTGGCAGGATTGGCGACTCCCTTAGTATTTTCAGTTCACTCGATTGTATCTTTTGACTTTGCTACTTCTATTGTCCCTGGGTGGCACACCACAATTTTTCCACCTTATTTTGTTGCAGGAGCTGTGTTTTCTGGTTTTGCAATGGTTCAAACATTGTTGTTGGTTATGCGTAAGGCAATGGGGCTTGAGGCATATATTCATACAAAACACGTTGAGTACATGAACATTGTAATTATGGTAACGGGCTCCATTGTTGGTACAGCCTATATTACTGAGTTATTTATTTCATGGTATTCTGGTGTTGAATATGAAGCATATGCATTTTTAAATAGAGCAACAGGTCCTTATTGGTGGGCATATTGGTCTATGATGACTTGTAATGTTATTTCACCACAATTAATGTGGATCAGAAAACTAAGAAGAAGTTTATTATTTACTTTCTTCATTTCCATTGTTGTTAATATTGGAATGTGGTTCGAACGCTATGTGATTATTGTAACATCTATTCACCGTGATTACCTTCCTTCGGCTTGGAGTATGCATTATCCTAGTCATATAGATATTGGTGTTTATATTGGCACTATTGGTATTTTCTTTGTTTTCTTTTTATTATTTGCCAGGTACTTCCCTGTTTTAGCACTTAATGAAATCAAAACAATTTTAAAGGGTTCGGGACAATCGTATAAAGAGGCTCCAGATTATCATAAACATCATTAATAATTATTGTTGAGATGGCAGAAAAAGTAATTTATGTAATGTACGATGACGAGGAGGTCTTAAAAGATGGCGCCAAGTCCCTTGTCTCTAAAGGGATAAAAATTGCGGATGTTTTTAGTCCTTTTCCAATTCACGGAATTGACCCAATTATTGGCGTGAAAAACACACGTCTTGGAATCATGGCTTTTTTGTATGGACTTACAGGTCTTATGTTAGCGACTGTAGGAATGCGTTTCTTTATGGTAACTGATTGGCCGATGAATATCGGTGGGAAGCCGAACTTTAGCTATTTAGAAAACATGTTGGCTTTCGTTCCAGTTACTTTTGAGTTTACGGTTCTTTGCGCAGCACACGGCATGGTTATAACTTACTTACTAGCTAATAAAACGCTGCCAGGCATGCCAGCTCAAAACCCTGATCCACGAACTACTGATGATCGATTTGTTATGGAAATTAGATTGTCTGACAATCACCAATCAAGCGAAAAAGAGATTGATGAGTTACTAAAAAATACTGGATTTGTCGAAATCGATAAAAAAGAAGTTAATTAAGCGAATTAATAATAGAAAGATGAGAAGAACGCTAATTTTTGGAACATATATTACAGCACTTACAATTACCTTGTTCGTTTTGGGATCTTGTGTTTCGAATCCAGATAGTTCCGGATTGGAATACATGCCGGATATGTATAGAGGCCCAGCCATTGAGGCGTATGTCGATAATGGTGAAATTAGAGGAAAACGGTTTTCAAAATACAAAACGGTTTTATCTGCATTGACCCCACCAAATAATTCCATTCCTTATTATGGAAAGGGAGACAGCATGCTGGTAAAACTTATGTTACCATATGCTAGAAAAGCTAATATTCAATTTAGAGAATCTCACGGATTGTACGGTTTTAATTTCAGCTTAGCCGATGAATACGCGCTAGCGATTAACGATAAAAATCCATTTCTTTTAACGAACAAAAATAGTGAAGAAATGTTACTAAAAGGAAAAGAATTATATACCGCTATGTGTCAGCATTGTCATGGTGAAAAAGGAGACGGAATGGGCCCAATGGTTATGAGTGGTGCGTATCAAGGTGTGCCAGCTTATGCTGAGCGATCCGCGCTTTCTGATGGGCAAATTTTTTACTCAATTTATTATGGTAAAGGAATGATGGGTGCTCATAATTCATTAGTAACTAAAAAGGAAATTTGGACCTTGGTACATTATGTACGTCAATTTCAAAATCCAGATTACGGCAAGTTTGACAAGAATGGAAATCCGAAATCAGTAGTAAAAATGGATTCAACAGCAACAAAAACGAAATAATTTAAGTTATGGAATTTAAAATCACAAAAACGGCTAAAAATACAATTCTTTATGTTGTGCTTTCTGGTTTCCTGCTGCTAATAATTGGCTTCGTTTTAGGATATAAAGACCCTCATTTTGTTACGCGATTGCTAACGAATGGATTGATTAATGGATTTTTCTTTTTTGCTTTAGGACTTGGCGCATTATTTTTCCTCGCTTTAAATTATGCAACGGAATCAGGTTGGTATGCTTCTGTTAAAAGAGTTATTGAAGCCGTAGCAGGCTTTCTGCCTTATGGAATGGGCTTGTTGGGTTTATTCTTATTAATAATCACTCTTCTTGACGGAGCACACATTTATATTTGGATGGATAGCGAAGTGGTTAAACATGACGAAATAATACAGGGAAAAACAGCCTATCTTAATGTTTGGTTTTTTTGGATTAGAACCTTGATTTATTTCACAACCTACTACTTGTTTTTGCGAGGATTTAAGAAACGTTCGCTGGAAGAAGATGAACGCGGTGGGACAGATCTTCATTTCAAAAATTATAAAAGAGGTGCTATGTTTTTGGTTTTCTTTGCCGTTTTTAGTTCTACTTCCGCATGGGACTGGTTAATGTCTATTGATGTGCATTGGTTCTCTACTTTGTATGGTTGGTATACATTCGCTGGAATGTGGTGTTCTTCTATGGTGGTATTAGTAATTACTACCATGTATTTAAAAAAGTTGGGTTATTTACCTAAAGTAAATGAATCTCACATTCACGATTTAGGAAAGTGGACTTTTGCCACTTCGTTTTTATGGTCATACTTGTGGTTTTCTCAATTTATGCTGATCTGGTATGCTAACATCGGGGAAGAGGTTACTTATTTTGTTATGCGAATTGAGAATTTTAAATTTTTATACTTTGCGATGTTTATAATCAATTTTGCTTTTCCTATGTTGATTTTAATGTCTCGTGATGCGAAAAGAAATTTTGGAATTTTAACATTTGTTGGGCTTATAATTTTAATCGGCCATTGGTTGGATGTTTTTATAATGGTTTCTGCAGGGTCGCTTGGCGCAAATGCTACCATTGGCTTCATTGAAGTTGGAATGGCCCTTATGGTGCTTGGTTCTTTTGTTTATGTGGTACTAACAAATCTTACGAAAGCACCTTTAACCCCGGTGAATCACCCGTTCTTAGACGAAAGTATTCACCACGATATTTGATAAAAAATAATTAAAGAAAAAATGGAAAGTAAATTGATTATTTTAATAGCAGTTATTTTAGGAATTTTAGCCTTGGCTCAACTAGTTCGTATTTATGAACTAACCTCTAAGCTTCGTAAAAGTTCAGAACATGAAGTTCCCAACAGGGATAATGTATTGAATGGAAGGTTGTTGTTAATCTTTATGATCTTTCAGTTTTTAGGTCTAATTTATTGCATGCTAAAATATGGTTATACCGGCCTTGGTGAAGCCGCTTCAATTGAAGGGGTTGAAACAGATTGGTTGTTAAACTTGAATTTTGTAATTATTCTTTTTGTCTTTTTTGTTACCAACTTTCTGTTATTTTATTTTTGCTTCAAATACGTCCGTAAACCAGGCGTAAAGGCTTATTATTATCCCCATAATAACAAATTAGAAATGATTTGGACAATTGTTCCAGCGATTGTAATGGCGGTAATTATTATATTAGGACTAAAATCTTGGAATAAATTAACAGCGATTTCTGGTGATGATGCGGTTAGAATTGAGCTTTTCTCTAAGCAGTTCGATTGGACAGCTAGATATGCTGGTGCGGACAATGTCTTGGGACGTCATGACTATAAATTGACAGCTGATAATAATGAGTTGGCGCTTGTAACGACAAATACAATTGATTCATCTATTCGTATTATGTTAGAAGGCCCTTCAGGAATAGAAGCAATCCAACGGATTTTAAATAATAGAGACACCGTTATCAATGATTCCACGATGAATGTTTTACGCGTGGAGTTATCTAGAAAAGAAAGATTGTTAAGGTTGTTGTTTCAAATGAAAGGACATCACTCAAAAGCCCAAGACAAGTCTGCTTGGAATGACATAATCCAAAGAGACACGCTTTACTTATGTGTTAATCAAGCATATGAATTCAATTTTAGAGCGAAAGATGTTTTGCACTCTGCTTATTTTCCACAATTCCGAGCTCAAATGAATAATGTTCCCGGGATGACTACACGAACAAAATTTACGCCGATTTTAACGACGGAACAAATGAGAAAGAATATGAATGACCCTAAATTTAATTTCGTTTTGTTATGTAACAAAATTTGTGGCGGAGCTCATTACAAAATGAAAATGATTATTGTAGTAAAAGATAAAAAATCATTTGATAGTTGGATGAAACAAAAGTCTAAAGAGACCTTCAGAGCAAAGTATTTTCCCGCTATAGCTGAGGCCGCGCCAGTTAATCAAGCGCCGGCAAAAATGTAATAAATACTTTAAAAGAATAATTATTAATATAAATTTTTGAAAATGGCTTCAGTAGCACACGACGAACACCACCACGCTGACCTACATCATGGCGATCACCACCATGAAGAAGGATTTGTTTCAAAGTACATTTTTAGTCAAGATCATAAGATGATTGGCAAGCAGTTTTTGATGACTGCTGTAATTATGGGAATTGTTGCCATGTTATTGTCTGTATTGTTTAGGATACAATTAGCATGGCCGGGTGAAAGCTCCGATTTTTTATCATTCTTTTTAGGTGAACAATGGGCACCTAACGGGGTGTTAAAGGAGGACATGTATCTTGGATTAGTAACAATTCATGGAACAATTATGGTATTTTTCCTACTTACTGGTGGTTTGTCGGGTACCTTTTCAAACATTCTTATTCCACTACAACTTGGGGCAAGGGACATGGCAACGGGCTTTCTTAACATGCTTTCTTATTGGTTCTTTTTGGTTTCTTCATTAATCATGCTTTATTCCTTGTTTATTTCCACGGGTCCCGCAATGGCTGGTTGGACAATTTACCCGCCACTTTCCGCGCTGCCTCAGGCGATGTCCGGATCTGGAACTGGAATGACACTGTGGCTTATTTCTATGGCGATATTCATTGCAGGTTCATTAATAGGAAGTTTGAATTATATAGTTACAGTTATCAATTTAAGAACGCAAGGAATGACTATGACAAGAATGCCACTTACTATATGGACATTTTTTGTTACGGCTATTCTTGGTGTACTTTCTTTCCCTGTTTTGCTTTCTGCAGCATTATTATTAATGATGGATAGATTGGCTGGAACGAGTTTTTTCTTGTCAGACATCATTGTTAACGGTGAAATGCTTGCCAATCACGGTGGTTCTCCAATTTTGTTTCAACATCTTTTCTGGTTCCTTGGTCACCCGGAAGTTTACATCGTTTTATTACCAGCGCTAGGGCTATCGTCAGAAATTATTTCAACGAATTCTAGGAAGCCAATATTTGGATATAAAGCAATGATTGGATCTATTTTGGCAATTGGATTCCTTTCATTTATTGTGTGGGGGCATCACATGTTTATTACAGGGATGAATCCGTTTTTGGGTAGTGTTTTTGTTTTTACAACGCTCTTAATAGCCATTCCTTCTGCCGTTAAAGTTTTTAATTATTTAACAACTTTGTGGAAAGGCTCGTTAATTTTTACGCCAGCTATGCTTTTTGCAGTAGCTCTTGTATCTACTTTTGTTACAGGTGGTGTAACGGGTATAATATTAGCTGACTCTGCTTTAGATATTGCTATTCACGA
>Ga0209550_10004592_pt1 | contig 13064 bp, 15 predicted proteins | sample LauGreSuBDMM15SN_2_FD_187567 | JGI IMG/M metagenome (GOLD analysis project Ga0209550, IMG submission 187567) | Freshwater lake microbial communities from Lake Michigan, USA - Su13.BD.MM15.SN (SPAdes) (version 5) | ecosystem: Environmental > Aquatic > Freshwater > Lake | place: Lake Michigan... | reverse complement strand
GCATTTGGAACACGAGCAATCAAGCCACTCTGAAGCAGGCAACCCTGGCTCTAATCTCCTGAATGAGATTTGTTTCGGAATCATCTTCTTCGCTCTTCTTTTTGGAGGCAAGTACCTTTTGCTCCGCCGAAGAGTGAGAAACTTCGACAGACTGCTGCATTTCTGGAATCAATCCCTTAAATATCTGCGCCCACCCGATCTCACTTTCGCGCTCACTCTTCCACAACTAGGAATCTCCCGAATCTAGAACCTCTCGCTGCCAATTTCACCCCACAGCGAGAAGAGGATTCTTTTGAGACGTACTATTTTTCTATTAGCCATTTACATGGCTTTGTCATCTAACCCCGCAATTGCAGCCCCGACGGTGCAAAGTGCCCAACGTGAAGTAGATCGACTGCGTACTTTGGCTGCCGAAAAATTTGAAGCGGCAAATGAGATCAATATCCGAATACGAAAGCTTGAACAAGAGACAAAGGCCTTGCAAAAGCGTGATGCAACATTGCAAGTAAAGCTAGATGAGTCACAGAAAAAATTGGCAAGTATTGCGATAGCCAAGTACAAATCTGATGGGCTTGGAGAGTCATTGGGACTACTTTTTTCTAGCGATCCCACCGAGTTTTTGTCCTCTTCTGGAACCTTGGATGTAATTGCACGAAATTATGCGGCTCAAAGTCGAGAATATGCAGTCAGCAGACAGAACGTTGAAGCATCTCAATTCGTGATTTCAGATAGAACAGTTTTGCTCAAGACGGAGCGCGCTAAATTAAAAGTTGAGGTATCAAGAGCAAAGTCGGCCCTCACTAAGGCTGAGAAGATTCTTAACTCGCTTAAAAAGGAAGACCGTGAACGATTGGCGAAAGAGGAAGCTGATCGTGAGGATAAGATTTTGAGCGCTTCGCAGAAGTTTGCCCAGAGTTATAGGGGAGATAACACTCGCGGCTCAATCGCACTTAAATATGCGCTGCAACAAGTGGGTGATATTTATGTCTGGGCCGCAGCTGGTCCAACCAAATGGGACTGCTCGGGACTTACGATGCGCGCTTTCCAACAGGCCGGAGTCTCACTTCCACATTCATCACGTATTCAAGTGAGATACGGAAAATCAATTTCTTACGGATCTGTTAAACCTGGAGATCTGCTGTTCTTCGGTAAGCCCATCAGTCATGTATCCATCTACGTGGGTGGAGGCAAAATGGTACAAGCGCCTCGTCCTGGAAAACGAGTTGAAGTAATTCCACTCACTCCACGATTCGGTTCAAAGCCATTTGTTGGCGCACGGAGGCTCTAACGATGAGAAAAATTAGCCTCTACCTTGCATTCCTTCTGATATTTCAAATTTCAATTTCGGGAGCGCACGCCACTAACCACAAGCCGACGTTGGCACAAATTGAAGCTGCAAAAAAGGCTGAGTTAGAGAAGAAGGCTGTTGCTGATGCTGCAATGAAGCGGCTTGCAAAAGCGCGCGGAAATCTCAAACTGCTCACCGCCTTAGCAAATAAAGCCGAAGCCCGTTATCAGGCAGCTCAATCACAATTAGTGAAAGCCACAGCTCTGGCACAGAAAGCCGCAGCTGATTACCAAGAGGCAGCCGCAGCGGTCGCGTCTACTCATCGAGAAATCGGAAAACTAGCTGTTAATGCCTACACATCTGGGGGAGGGCTTTCAGATCTCGAGTCAGTGCTCTCCGCAACGGGTCCACAGGAGATGATTGATCGGATATCAACGCTCGAAAATTTGGGGGCATCGAATAAAACTGCGCTTAAGCGATTTAAGGCAGCCGAGGTGATTGCACAAGAGGCCAAGAAAGTAGCTGAAGCTGCGAAGGAAGCACAACGGGTAATCACTGCGAAAGTTGCCGCGGTGAAGAAAGAAGCTAATGATGCGAAGACTGAACAGCAAAAAGAGGTAAGTAAACTTCAGGCCGTTCAAGATAAATTACAGCGCGATTTGGCATCAGCGAAGAAAGTTCGCATTACTTTAGAACAGAAACGACAACTTGCTATTCTCGAAGAAACGCGCGCAAATGAAGCGAGCAAAGTCAAGGGCCAATCTAAAGTTTGGAAAACGGGTGGCCCAAATGGCAAGAGCACTTCACGTACAACCGAGGCGCAGAGAGCCCAGGCAGTTGAATTTGCAAAGCGACAAGTTCTCGCGCGCAAGCCTTATGTCTGGGGCAATGAAGGTCCAAGCTCATTCGACTGTTCTGGACTCGTCTACGCAGCCTATAAATCGGCTGGTTTAGGTTGGCCAATTTGGGATCGACTTAACTCTGGTTTGTATTACACATATACAAAGCAGATTCCTCTTGCAGAGATGCAACCGGGTGACCTGCTCTTCTATTCATATAAAGGAACAATCAGCACAATCCATCACATGAGCATTTACGCAGGAAATGGAATGATGTGGGAAGCGCGCTCAACCAAGAGTGGTCTTCGTTTCTCCAGCATTTACAGCGTGGATGGCCTTATGCCATACGCAGGAAGGGTTTAGTAATGAAAAAATTCGTCTCATTAATTCTCTGTTGGGCTGCCTTCGGATCCGTTCAACCGTCACAAGCATCAGGTGAAAGTCTTGGTTCGATTTCGCACATCCACAATGTCAGGGTCTTAGATAAAACAATCTTGCTCGGAACACACGAGGGCTTGTACACATTAAATGGAAAAGATGAAATCACTAAGGCCAGTCCAGAGAACTTTGATGTCATGGGCTTGAGTGTTGATGGCTCTCGGATCTATGCATCAGGACATCCTGGGGTGGGCTCCAAACTACCTAACCCTGTCGGTTTACTTCTCTCAACAAATGCAGGTAAGAGCTGGAAGAAAGTGTCTCTTCAAGGTGAAGTAGATTTCCATCTTCTGGAGAGCTCTGGATCCCAGCTTTATGGAGCAGATTCTCAGAGCGGCAACCTAATTTACTCAAAAGATTTTGGAGCAACATGGTCTAGCCGAGGTAAAAACTCATTCTCAGAAATTGCCATTAACCCGATGAAAAAAGAAGAAGTTCTGGCCATTCGAAATGGTGCCTTGATTTCGAGTGATGATTCATTTAAGAGCGAACGAACATTAAAATCGCAATTGAATTTGACGCAGATTGAGTGGAATAAAAAGCACCTTCTAGCAAGTTCAGGAAAGAAATTGCTTTCATCTGCAGATCAAGGCAAATCCTGGAAGACCAGGTTTACCTTCGATGGCGTAATTGGAACCATTGCTCAGTCTTCACAGCTCATTGTTGTCATTACGGGAAGCACAGTGTGGAAATCGACTGATGATGGGAGGACCTTCACGCGATTCATCTAAAGAGTCGATGCTCGAACTAGATATTGGTTATTGTGGCGTTGCGGCAATTACTCCAAGACACATTTCATCAGAGGAACCTTCGCCCCAAGTGATGTAACGAGGTGCCAACTGCTTGAGCTGTGGAATCTTCTGTCGCAAGGTGGGATCAAATGTGCACTTCACGCGGATAGTGTCACCAGCAACAACCTTGACCGGAGTTTTGAGAACAGTGGCTGATTGGTCATCGAAGTTGTAATTGCGTACATCAAGCAACGTTTTCTCAGTCGGCTTTCCTGGATTCAGAATCAGCGTTAGCGAGCGACCCAGTAAATGCATATGTGGAGCAGCTGCAATTACTGAGAAATTTGTATTGATGACTTTGTCGCACTGAGAAGTCAGCGAAGCCTTTGGCTTAAATGGATCTTGCCCGCATAGAGCATTGATGCCGGCTGATTCAAGTGCGCTAGTAGTACTGGTTCGTGCTGCAAGATCAATCAGTGATGCTTTGCGATCACAGAGCGGTCCGGTTACTCCTGCAGGACATGCGAGTTCAACCGGTGCAGGAAAGAGTTCAACGTGTAATTGCTTAACTGTTGATCCCTTTGCAGGAACTGTCTCCATCACAATCCTGGAACGATCTGTTTCGATGGTTCCACCATCTGCTGCAAGTAAGTTGTAATGAACTTGCAGAACGAAATGTTCGCCCTTCTTAAATGGAGTTCCATATCCAGCAGGAGATACATCTTTGCCTCTTCCAGGCGCCCATGAGCTGAGCCAAGGAGAGGAGATAAATGTCGAGAGCATTCCGCCCAGACCTGATCCACCAAAGCAGGGCCAGCCTTTGCCGTTCTTATCAGCTGCAATTGCTTCAGGAATATCTGCATCTGTCACGCGGAAGATGATTGCGTGGTGTACATAATTTTTACGCTGCGGGATAAATTGAATTGAGCGAATTATTGAATCTTCAGTCACTTTAGGATCAAGTAAGAAACAGCGGTAATCATCTGTTCCATTCTTTGGAGCAACAGGCAGGTGCGCCTTCTTCATTGTCACTGTGTAGACCTTCGTCTTGGCAGGAGCAGCCTCAGCGACGATTGGTGAAAGAGATGCAAGTAACACTGTGATGAGAGCAAGTGGAAGAATTCTGAACTTCATATTGGTGAGAATAGCGAAAATTCGGAAATGCAGCAGAACGAGATTCCAACTACCTTTGCACAGTGAAATTAAAGGGTTTAGTAGCTGCCATCTTCCTTACCGCTCTACCCGTAATTCCGATTTCAGCCCAAGCTAATTCAGTTCAAGTTCGCTCCATCGACACCGCCGAGGCTGTATCTATCGATACCTCGCTTTACCTTCCAAAGCAGGTTCCAGCACCGGCAATCATGATCGCCCACGGCTTCGGAGGCAGTAAAGATTCCGTCGCATCAGATGCTCAATTCTTCGCCGATAAAGGTTTCGTTGTTCTCACCTGGACTGCTCGTGGGTTTGGAAAATCAACCGGACAGATTTCCATGAACGCACCGACTGCAGAAGTTGCAGATACGAGAAAGTTAATTTCATACTTAGCTCGCAACAAAAATGTTGTACAAGATGCATCAGGTGATCCGCGTGTGGCGATTATGGGAAGTTCCTATGGTGGCGCCAATGCCCTCATGACAGCCAGCTTTGATAAGCGCATTGATGCAGTTGTTTCAGATATCACCTGGAGTAATCTGCAGAATGATTTATTTCCTCAGAACGCTGCAGAAGTAAAGGAAGCGGGGCCATTTAAGAAAGTCTGGGCAGCTACCTTCTTCACCGCCGTTTCACTCCAAAATGCTTACTTGGGTGAGTGTGGAACATTTACCGATATCTGGTGCAGTGCGTACACAAATGCAGCGCTTAATGGAAAACCTAGTGGCGCCGATTCACAACTTCTCGCATCAGTTTCACCAATTAATTATGTGAACTCGATAAGTGCACCAACGCTATTAAGCCAAGGCCAGGCTGACTCACTCTTTCCACTGAACGAAAGCTTCAACACCGCCAAGGCAATCAATAAAGCTAATCCGCAGCTTCCCCTTTCGATGATCTGGCATGCCGGCGGCCACGATGGTGGATTTGATCAAGCTCAATACTTGCGCGATCAATATCTTCGTTGGTTTGAGAAGCACCTGCTCAAGAAAGCAATCGAATTTCCTGCCTTCCAATTCACTCGCACCAACGGCTCTATCTCACTGCAAGATTCAACTGTTATCCCAAAAGTGTTCTCAAGTAACACCTTGCCGGTAAACGCTGCAACGCAATCACTTCAGCTAGTTACCCCAACTGTTGCCATGGCATATCCCATTGGGGGAGTGCCAAGTGCTATCTCAGCACTTCCCGGTATTGGTTCTGCAGGGGCACTTGCCTCACGTGTTGCCTCAACCATTGCAGGATTTAGCCCAGCATTTCTGCCTGGACAGAGTGGTCTGCTTGAAAGTGCGCCACTCACAAAGCCCATCTCTGTAGTTGGTCCATCATCTATCAAGGTGCGCATTACCAGCACCAGTGGAGATGCAACTTTATTCTTCTCACTCGTCACTAAATCTCCTGGTGGCGCAATCTCTCAACCAAACGGCGTTGTTGCACCGGTTTATCTAAAAGATATTCCGCAAACCGGAACTGAAGTTGTCGTCAATCTTCCGGCAACCATCCTTGATGCATCTGTAGGCGATGTCATCGCTGTCGGTATTTCAAGCACAGACCAGGGTTATGAACTACCAAAGCCTTCACGCTTCTATTCAGTCTCGGCACTGACCCCGCTTACCTATGCAACTTCAACTGCATCATCGACACAATCAAGTGCTGTAAATATTCTTTGGCCCACTGCCGCACTTCTGACCATTCTTCTTGCATTTATCTATGTGCGACTTCGTAAACCAAAGATCACTGCAACCCACGAAAATAGCACCGCACTTGTTGAGGTAGAAAACCTCGGCAAGGTCTATAAAGATGGATATCGCGCAGTGAAGGATCTTTCCTTTACAGTCGAACGCGGACAAGTCGTTGGGTTATTAGGTCCAAACGGTGCCGGTAAGACAACAACACTTCGTATGTTGATGGGTCTGATCTTCCCAACAGAAGGCTCTATCTTTATCGATGGCAAAGCTGTCTACCCAGGTTCACCAGCACTGGCCAACCTCGGTAGCTTTGTTGAAGGACCTGGTTTCTTGCCACACCTATCAGGTCGCGAGAACCTCTCCCTTTACTGGCGTTCGATTGGTCGTGATGGCGAGCAGTATTTAGATGAAGTTGTTGCAATCACCAAGCTTGGAACCGCTCTCGATAAGAAGGTTCGCTCCTATAGCCAAGGCATGCGCCAGCGCCTAGCAATTGCACAAGCCATGTTAGGAATGCCTGATCTATTGGTCCTCGATGAACCAACTAACGGTCTGGATCCACAGCAGATCGCTGAAATGCGCCAAGTATTAAAGGAATACGCATCTACTGGTCGCACCGTCATTATTTCTTCACACTTACTTGCCGAAGTGCAGCAGACATGTAGCCATGTTGTCTTGATGCACCGTGGAGAGCTGATCTCATTTGGTCCGATGAAGAAGTTACTTGCTAAGAACCGTAAGGCCAATAACCTAGAAGAAATCTTCCTTGAACTCATCGGAGATGATTTAGTGATTGGAAAGGAGAAGAAATGAGTTACAACGCATCCAAGACTCTTCCATATTCGGTCGAGCTCTATCGCCAACTAAAGCGCAAGCGCACCGCCTTTGCCTACGCCTTCGTTCTCTCTCTTCCTATCCTGGTTGCCATCGCAGTGAAATTTGGTCCATCAGGTAATAGCGGGGGACCAACTCGTCTTGGATCAGGAACGACAGATTTAATCGGTCTTGCCACCATAGGGGCTGCCAACTTCACCACCACGATGTTGTATTTCGCGACGCCATTTCTCCTGGTAACTGTTGTCGCACTCTTTAATGGTGACACCGTCGCCTCTGAAGCTTCATGGTCAACACTTCGCTACTTATTGGCATCTCCGGTGCCGCGCACAAGACTTCTGATTCAAAAGATTAAAGTCAGTCTCACACTCTCTGCCATTGCAGTTCTTTTGATGCCAATCTCTGCCTGGATTGTTGGAACCATCGCGTTCGGTACTAAACCATTACAGACACCGCTTGGCGCCACCTTTGAAAATTCAGTTGCACTCTCTCGAATCGCAATCATGACCGGATACCTTGCAATCTCACTTCTCTTTGTTGCAGGCCTAGCCTTCTACCTAAGTGTGCGCACTGATGCGCCGCTTGGAGCAGTGGGCGTTGCAGTGGGTATCTCAATCTTGCTCAATATTCTTGATGCAATTACCGCTCTTGGAAGTATCCGCAATTGGCTTCCAGTTCACTACGCCTTCTCTTGGTTTGACGCGTTGGCGACCACCATTGACTGGTCAATCATGATTCGAGGCGCAAGTTACTGCTTTATCTCAGGAACCATCCTTTACGCACTCGCCATTAACCGTTTTGCTCATAAGGATGTAACATCGTAAGTAATTAGGGGGCCCACTATGCAGATCAACATTGATAAGAAGACTGGCGTTCTACTTGCCATCATCGCACTTCTTAGTGCGACAGTAGTTAGCTTCGCAGTAAATCGCGATGGCAACCATAGAGATTCAGGCAACATGGGTGGCCACATGAGCCATAACTCTTCTTCGTCGAAATACACAGGCGCTGACATCATGTTTTTGCAGATGATGATTCCGCACCACCAACAAGCCATTGATATTTCAAATCTTGCAATGAAAACTTCCAATGATTCCGAGTTACTTGCACTTGCTAAAACGATTGCAGCTGATCAAGCTGCAGAGATTGCCCAGATGAAAGCGTGGCTTAAAGATGCGGGTGCAGATTTAGATATGGGCCACTCCATGGATGGAATGGGGGGGATGCTCAACGATGCAGAACTATCTGCACTCAATGCTGAAACTGGAACTAAGTTCGATATCTTGTGGCTTAAAGGAATGACAGGCCATCACGATGGCGCAATCCATATGACCACAATGATTCGTGATGCCAGCAACGCCGACATCAAAGCATTTGGTGAAAAGGTGATTAAAGATCAATCAGCTCAAATCGAGCAGATGAAGGTAATGCTGCAACGCCTATCTAAATAACAACAACTTTGCGCTCTCGTGACACAATAGAACTATGGCAACTACTAAGAAGACAGCAGTATCAAAGACAGCACCGAAGGCTCCTGTAAAGAAGGCCGTAGCACCAGCCCCTACCCACCAAGGCATTGATTGGCGCTCTCTCTACCTCTACGCAGTCTGCCTCGTTACCTTGCTCGTCGTCCTCTTCTCAACAGTTGCCCTCGTGAATGCAATCCTTGATGCAGTCTTCCCTGATCCTGCATATATCGATCCTTATCTGAAGGCCGAGAACGCACCGGACCCAGCGCTTATTCAGCAGCAAGAAGATAACAATCAGCGCCAGGCGCTAAAGAACATCTTCACCACATTCTCAACGATGGCAATAGCAGCACCTGTCTATCTCTATCACTGGCGCCAAGCGCGCAAAACAAGCAACTAAGCCAACCGCTGTAAGCGCCTAAATTAGGGTGGCGCTTGCTTACTTCTGCCAGTACTTTTGCACATGGCGAAAAAAGAAAATCTCGACGTCGAGACATCGATACTCCCTCTTAAGTATGTAGATCTCATTGAAGATGTCTTTCATGCGATCCTGGCAATAGCCCTCTTCGTTATCGGTATCGGCGCATTCTTTTTCAGTATCAAGCGACTACTGGAAACGGCGCCCTTTTTCCCTAACGGAATGATTCAAGGCGTTAATGACATCCTCTTTATCGTCATCATCCTAGAAATTCTGCGCACAGTCATTTCGCGCTTCACAGACGGCGTCTATCAACTCGATAAGTTCTTGATTATTGGCGTTATCGCTGCGGTGCGTCACATCCTCACAGTGGGTGCTTCCCTTACCCTTGAATCAGGAAAGTCCGACCAGGCTTTTGAAAGAGCAATCTATGAGATGGCACTCAACGCTGGAATCGTTGTGGCTCTCGTCTTTGCTATCTTCCTATCAAAATCTGCACACAACCGAAAATAATTTAATACCCAAACAAGGAGAAAATCATGGATGAAAAGTCACTACTCAAGCTCTGGAATGCTAAGCGCAACAGCATTATTGCTGCCCAGGTCGCACCAACACTTATGCTCGTCGGTGTCTTTGTACTCGCAGTCGATGGCAAATTTACTGATGCATCAGACGGAGCGAAGTTCCTCACCATCGCAGTAGCAGCAGCCACCGGTATCTTGGCAATCATTTCTCAATACGCAGCGATCCGCGAAGCGGAAGCGCTACTTATTGACCTCAAGCGCCTTAATAGCACATCAGAGCTCGTAAAGAAGATTGCGGATTCACGCGGACTTCTCTCGCTCTCAGCGATTGCAATCGTAGGACTCGGTCTTGCAGTCTTCTCACTCGTTGTCTTTGCAGTCCTCGACGTTCTATGACCCTAGCAATCTCATTGGTTGTTGTCTTTTCTGGCATCATCGCAATTCTGATTCTTAGCTACGAACGCCCCACCGGTTCTCGTCGTAAGACCACAGGCCGAGGCGGAGATTTCGCAGAGTAATGAAGAAGTTATTGATAAGCGCACTCATCACCGCGATGAGTGCGCTGGCCATTTCACCAGCATCGGCGCATCAGCCGGTTGTTCTCCTTGATACAGATACAACCGCTGAAAAAGGACCACTCCTAGTCGATGGCACCATCTCTTTTGCTATCCGCGCATCCTTTACTAAATCCGGTCAAAAGAAAGCATTCCGCGCAGCGCTTAAAGAGGGCGATCAGCTCGATGTTCAATATCTAATTGTGGATAAGAAACCAGAGAACACACTGAAGAGCACTCTTCTGCCGCAACTAGTCATCACGTCTCCAACAGGCAAGAAAACCATCATCAAATTCACAGAGCGCACCAAGTTCTATGAACCATGGGGTCGCACCAATTACCTTTACTTAGCTCGAATCTCAACGCCTGCAGAGGCCGGCATCTACTCATTTGTTGCCACATCCCGCGCAAAGTCTGCAATCACCATTGCAGTAGGGGAGAAGGAAGTAGCCGGAGAAGTTCTACGTGGACCTGCGCCAGTAGCAACGGTTTCAGCAAAGCCAACCCCAACTCCTGCTCCCACAACTTCACCAACACCATCACCATCTCCAGAAGTTACAACTGCATCTGGCTACACAATGGCAAAGGTGAAAGAGAATAACTCTGCGACAAGTTGCTGGTCACTGATTAATGGAAACGTATATGACCTTACCAAGTGGATTAATTCGCACCCTGGTGGTTCATCTGCGATTAAAGGTATCTGTGGCAGAGATGGCAGCTCCAACTTCAATGGCCGCCATGGAGGACAGAGCAACCCAGCAGAGAATTTAGCGATGTATCTCTTGGGGCCACTAGCTAAATAGCTCTAGCCAAATAGTTACTGCGTTACTTTCCGCGCCATGCGCTAAATGAACGTACTGACTTCGCATGAGGCTTGCGTAACCATAAGAATGGATAGAGCTCAGCTAAATCTGAGAACTTCGCAAAACTTGGAACCGGTGCATAAGTAACTGCCACTGAATTTTCTGCAGCAAATTGATATGGATCTCCTATGTAAACAATGACTTCGCGCCGCTTTGCTAAATCTTGCAACGTTTCTAGGTAGAAGAAGATTCGCTTAGACGATAACTGCAAGCCCCTAAGCGCTTCCTCGTTAAAGACAAAGACCACCGGCAGTTCAGGACGGGCAACGAGTGCAGGGTCCGCATCTCCCATCGAATCCACGGTCAGCAGTACATAGTCAGGGATCGCATTGCGCTCTACAGTCATTGGTCCTGAAGTTGCCTCGACATCAGGATCTTCGACCAACAACCTTTCCATCGGCGCTGACTCAAGTGTGAGTTCCTCAGGAAAATCTTCTATCGGACAGTTCTTCTTCAGCGCACAACCCATACATAACTCAGAAGCGCGCTTCTGCACCTGCCAACGCGCAAAGCCATATGGCTTTCCTGTTCCAGTTCCAACTGTCCATTGCCACCCCAATAAGTTCGCAGCGCGCGATCCATCAAGTAGATGGCGATACATCTCTTCTTGTCCCTGCAACCAACCAAATTCATTGCGCACAGTCCAGTGCGATGCCAGCCACATACGACTCTGATTTACCAACCAGCCATCTGTATGTAATTCATCAACCACAAAATCAACACAGGCCATGCCTTCAGGCCAACCATTACCTTCTTTATCCCACTCTTGTTCAAAGCGAAGATTTTCAAAGAGGCGAGTACCTATACGCGCGTATAAATGACGCGCATACTCTTGCCACATCAGCTCATCACGAAACTTTTCACGATCTCCAAAGGGCGCCTTCGCAACCGAATCCCAGACCCGTTGCAACGGAAGTAAGTTATGACGGATATATGGAGATAAGACTGTTGCCCCACGAGATGCAACCGGAAGAACTTCAGAGCGATTCTTGGCATAACCGGAAATATCTAGCGAAGCCAGCGCTTCATCAGCTGCGCTCTGCCCACCCTTTATTGAACTACGGCCACCACCTGAATGCAGACCCACAAACTCTTTTTCGAGAAGGATTGCTGCATTTTCTGAAATAACAATCTTTCTCATCTGCGAAGATTATCCAGCCCTTAGCCCTTCCGCTACAGTTAGCTAAACCTTTCAAGAAATGAGATTACAAATGGGCGCATGCACATGTGGATACAGCACAGATGAAGAGAAGAACTGCAATGGAACACATAAGGTCGTAAAGGCTGTTAAGGCAGATCTCGCTGAGAAGCTTGAAGCAAATGGCTTTCCTCACGCTGCTGAATATGTAAGAAATAACTAACTCTTACCCATTATTGCCCGCCCGAATCCTCGATGCCCGAACTACCTGAAGTAGAGACCGTTCGTCGCGGTCTTCAACATTTAGTTACCGGCTACAAGATCACTCAAGCGCAACAACTTCACCCACGTGCACTGAAGTCAGAATCCATCGCACCTCTTGAATCACTGCAAGGCGCCAAGATCACCGGCACCAACCGCCGTGGCAAGTTCATGTGGCTCACACTCAACAGACCCTACGTATTAGTTGCGCACCTGGGCATGAGCGGACAATTTCTTATCCATCAAAATGATCGCCCCAAGGCCACACATGTGCGAGCCCAGTTCACGCTCTCTAAACCGCTTCGCACACAAGAGTTAGTCTTCAATGATCAACGCACCTTCGGCTGGTTATCTGTCGAAGAAACCACCAACAACATTCCAGCATCTGCTCAACACATCGCCCCAGATCCATTTGATCCACTCTTTGATAAAGACGCAGCAATTAAGAATTACCGCAAGCGCAATATCAAGATCAAGACCGCCCTGCTTAACCAAGAGATCATGTCTGGTGTCGGCAATATCTATGCCGATGAAACTCTCTGGCGCGCAAAGATCCACCCAGAAATTAGCACCGCAGACTTATCTGCCAAGAAAATCTCCACCATCATCGACTTTGCTACAGAAGTTATGCAAGAAGCCATCAACCAAGGTGGAACTTCATTTGATGATTTGTATATCAACGTCAATGGTGAATCCGGATTCTTCGAACAATCACTTGCAGCCTATGGCCAAGAAAATGAACCTTGCTCACGTTGTGGCACACCCATCAAGCGCATTACCTTCGGACAACGTTCTTCCCACTTCTGTCCACGTTGCCAACGTCGCTGAACAGTCAATCCACAAAGGTTCTAAAAAGTTACCTTTTGA
>Ga0209550_10004590_pt1 | contig 13066 bp, 17 predicted proteins | sample LauGreSuBDMM15SN_2_FD_187567 | JGI IMG/M metagenome (GOLD analysis project Ga0209550, IMG submission 187567) | Freshwater lake microbial communities from Lake Michigan, USA - Su13.BD.MM15.SN (SPAdes) (version 5) | ecosystem: Environmental > Aquatic > Freshwater > Lake | place: Lake Michigan... | reverse complement strand
GTTGACGTTAGCGAAGTCGTAACGGCCCTTGTCCTGTAGGTAAGCTTCGAACTCTTCGTAGACGTCGAACCCAGCAATGATGTGGGTTGGGCGCTTACGTGAAGCTGCGTAGATTGAGTTGACTACTGAACGGAAAGCCGTCAAGATGTCAACAGTTGCCTTAGACTTAGTCTGAACGGTTGAGCGCCAGAAGTCCTTGATGTCAGAGCAAACTACAGAACCAGTTGTTGAAGTTGTTCCAACAGTTGCTGATGTTGCAGTTGTGTAGCTGATTGTTGTAGCGGTCACAGCTGTTAGTACGAAAGTACCAGCAACAGCAGGGATTACGCCAGTTACAGTGACAGTGTCACCTACGATGTAGTCGTTTGCACCGATTGTAAGAGTAGCAGTTGTACCTGCACGCTCGTAGTCGGTTACGGCTTCAGTTGATACACCACCGCGGATACCACCAACAGTACGGGCTGAAGATGTAGTAATCTTGTCCGTAGATGCGATGAGTTCGCGAAGTGAAAGGATGTCACCAGCTGAGCTAGATGCTGACCAGAGCTCAGCGACAATGAAGTCCTGGTGATCTGCGGTAGCGCCCTTGACGTATTCCTCAACGAGGTTTACGACCTGCTCTGGGCCAGTGTTCTGAAGGATGTCAGAGTGCTTGACGCGGAACGGAGTCAAGACGGTCTTTGACCAGTCGTAAACAGCAGCACCGATGGTGTCTGCAGATACGGCAGTCGAGTATCCGCCTGAGCCTGTAGCCGAGTCGTAGGCTGTTGCGCCGAGGTTAGCCGCACGAAGTGGGATAACAAGGCCGCGGCCTGTCTGTGACTTCGACTCTTGCTTGAAGAGTTCGAGAGTCGGGTGTGTTAGAAGAACGTTATCAGCTAGGACCTTCTCATACTTTTGTAGAGTGGTCGCGAACAGCTGAGTGAACGCTGCGTTTCCTAGTGCCATTAGGGTTCACCTTTCTAGTGAGAGTAGTTGGCTTGAGAGATTGCTAGAACTCGATTTCCTTCATCGTTGATTGGATGAGGGAACGCAAGTCCTTTGGATTGTCTACCGAAGTAACGCCGCTTGCGCCTGCGCCTCTACGGGAAACTACCCGTGTAGCCTCTTTCTTAGACCGCAACGGTTGGCTACGCTTTGCGGCTGCACGCTGTTCCTTGTTCTGCTCATAAATCATAGCAGCGTAGGCTTTGCGAAGATCGAGAATGCTGTTGTCTTTAGCGTAACGTAGGACGTTAGCTTTGAACTCGGCACGGTCTCTGGTTGTAGGAAGATCCAGCTCCTCTTCGGCAATGATCTCGGTGATCTGTTGCTCGAAGGCGGCCATAGCTTCTTGAATACGAGCTTCGGTTGAAGCAGCTTCCGCGTCAGAGACGCGCTTCGCTTCAGCCTGCTCACGAGCCGCAACCTCACGACGGAGTCGTTCGATTTCGGTATCGGTTGACCACTCGCGCTTTGTTGTATCATCAATACCGAAGTACTGAAGAGCCTCTGCTGTAAGAAGGTCGTTTGCTGCTGCTTCCTTGATCAACAGGCCAAGCATGTAGCTAGGATTATCTGTTGAGCTCAGGAGGCTTGTGAGTACCGTTACTGGGCTAGATTCCCAGGCTTCGTCCAAAGACGAAAGCTGTTGAATCGCACCCTGATAGTCTGCTATCTCGGTCTCGAATGCTTCGCGCTCATCTTTCAAGGCCTGCATAGACCGTGTGAAGTGCGCTTGGCGTTGGTATCCAGCTTTGAGTTCATCGAATGTTACTTCGAGCTCTTCACCATCAACCACGACGACGTAGGTATCATCCTCATCGTCTGCAGTGTCTTCGTCACCTTCATCTTCTTCGATGTCGTCGTCCTCATAGTCCTCGTCTTCAGACTCGAGATCATCGGACTCATCATCCTCTAGATCTACTTCGTCTTCAAGCTCTAGGTCTACCAGGTCTTCGTCTTCAGCTACCTCTAGATTGTCGACGTCTGTCGGTTCTAGTTCGTTGATAGCCTCGTTGATGATGTCTGTTAGGTTTACATCTGACATTGCTTTTCCTGCTTTCTCTCGAGTGACTCTCAGGTGGTTGTCCCAATGGCGCGGGGTCCAGCGTTGAATCTTGTTCGGTTATGAGGGGCAGGTTACCCCTCTATCATGTACACATTGCGGGGTTTGAAGTTGCCCGCATTATGGACACTAGTCTTCGTAGTCCTCGTCGGACTCATGCTCCTCATCGGCGCAATCTTCACAAGGTGCTCCACAGCATGGACACTTGCATCCGCTGTGATCCTTGGAATCATAGTCTTCTTCCTCATCCTTGCCTTTACCGCCTTTAGGGCCGCCTAGCACGATCATAAGGTCGAGGGCTTTCTTCTTGTCGTTCTTATCCATTGTCGTCACCTTTCTAGAGTGCCAGTCCGCCTGCGGTTGCTCCAGGAACGCCTGGGCCTCCGAAGGATTCCATTACGGCTTCTGCTGGTGCAGGCTGTGCGCCTTGCTGTGCAGCGAGAAGTTCATCAAGAGACGGCTGTGGTGCCGCCTGTTCTGGTGCTAGTTCCTCTGGAGCTACCTCTTCTGGGGCTGGCTCTTGAGGGACCATCAAGTAGTTAGGGTCGTAGCCCATGTCGCGTAGTGCCATACGGATAGCGTTGGTCACGTCGTAGCCAAGCTGAGACAGGGTAGGTACAACTGTCTGCAGGGTTTGGATACCGCGTTGAGCACGGGTGGCTGGGTTGAGGGCGCGTGTTGATCCACCTTCTACGCCAACCTTGAACTCACCGTAGATGTCTGATGCTGATACTCGAAGCCACATAGCTCCACCAGCACCAGCAATACGGATCGCACGGTTTTCGTCGAGGAACTCCTGGCATAGAAGAATGATACGCTGACCGATACCAGAGATACCGCCTTCTACTGCAGCAAGCTTATCCTGCGCACGAAGTGTAGCTACACCGTCTACCACGGCTGCAGCAGTCGCCGACATACGGTCGGCTCCTACTCCGCCTGCCTGGAAGTCGTTGATGCCTAGAACCTTGGTCATTGCATCCTGAAGCTTCTCATCCATAGCGTAAGCATCTGAAGGTGTGGCCGCACGCGCTAGCGGGCGGATCACATCATCCAGGCTTGCCGACTCAGGAATGTCCATGACGATAACCTGGTCAGGGACTGGGGATTCCAGCTGCTTCTTGAGTTCTGGTGTTACGTGGCGCTTACGCACTGCGTACTTGTTACCAGAGCGCTTGAGATCGTCGATCTGTGCGCGAGTAACTTCACCAAGCATAAGCTGAATGCCTGCGATGTTCTCGAGGTCACCGAATGCCCAGCACTGCATACCGCCGTCGTTGTAGTTACGGAAGTGTACGAATGGTGGATAACGGTGCTGGTAAGGGATAGGACCTTCGTAGAGTGGCTCTGATCCATCAATCTGGAATACTGTTAGCTCACGTGTAGTCATGTCATAGAACTCGTAGACTACGGCGTAGCTTAGTACCTCTGGCAGTGTTGTCTGACCATTGAGGTATGTTGATACGAGCTGATCTGATGCGATAGCTGCATCTACAGAGATTGGAGCATCTTCACCGAAACGCTCGTAAAGTTCATCTAGCGGTAGACGTAGTCGCTGACATACCCAACGTGCTGTCTCAACACGACGTGCATCCTTCGGCATGAAGATGTCGTAAGGTGAAACGTACTCAACGAAAGGATCATCTGCTTCTACGCGCTCGTATGTAAACTGAGCCTTGTTGTCTTTACGTAGATCGCTCATTTCTGGAGCAAAGCCATCGGCTGTAGCTTCTGCCTGCTCTACTGCGATCATAGCTTCGTCCATGAGCATCTCTGGCTCTTCGGTGTATTCGTTAGCTACGTACTCCCAGCCAACCTTGACGAATCCGTTACCGAGCTTGAGCATGTCTTCTGTTGCTGCCTTGACGTCATCTGTTGCATTAGTACGCTTCCAGAAGTACGAAAGTACAGCTTGTGCAAATGTTGCGTTATCTTCTGTCAGCTCATCCTGTCCTCCAACAGGTGTTACGATCATCTGAGGATCGCGAGAGACAATAGACGTCGCCATCAAAGAAATGTGAGGCAAGGTCATGTTGATTGTCTTGAGAAGGTTACCAGGGATTGGCGTAGGTGTAAGATCAGCAAAGTCGCGAGCATTTAGGTCGCGGCGTAGGCCTGTACGATAGAGGCCTTCAAGAATCTTCCAGTGTTGGTGTAGCGGATCCATACGGCGAACCGCATCGCGCATCAACATCTGCTTGTCGTTTAGCGTGAACTTCTTCATCTATGCTCCTGGTTGTGGGTTGTGGGTTGTGTTATTCATAGCCGCCACCTAGGATTATGCTATCCCAGGCCTCGACTTGAGCCATTTCTGCCTCTGCGATGGTTCGAGCGCGGATCTCGCGCATGCGCGTTAGATCTACACGAACAGTACCGCTATCATCGTGTTGTACTGGGGCGGAGATGTCAAGGTTCTCGGCTACTACCCATAGGGCAATCGCGAGGGACATCACTAAGTCGTCGTGGCACCCGTAGTCGGCTGCGTATTTTACACCGCCACCAGGCAGCTCTTGCCTTACAAACTGGTGGAGTTCCTCGAGTAGTAATGGGTGTATGCCGCGCAGAGAGGGCTTGTCACCATTTGCAGTAGCAAGATACTCTGCTAGCTTGTCCACGACCATACGGCGTCTGTCTGCCGACATTGGGAATGAGAACAGGCGGTCCGATCTCTGGACCCCTCGGCGCCCAGTAGGGCGGAAAATGTACGGGTTTTCGTACCCGAGGTTTCTATGTAGCTCGTTGATAGGTAGCTGTCCTTGCCCACCCTGATCTTCCACAGCCAGCAATGCTGGTCTACCCTGGCCTGTGTAGAAGCGTCCAAATAGATCAATGTGTGCTGCCCACTCAACAGGCTCCACCGTATTGGCTCGATAGAATCCAACGATGCGTGGAACGCCGTCTTCGTCAATGCTCAAGACATGCGCTGTAGAGTAGTCGCCGCCACGCCCTTGGGCGGGGTCGGCACCGATGTAGTAGGCAAAGGTAGGATCTGGGAAGAAATCCGATACCCAGAAGTGACCGTCCTCGTCTTCTTCGAAGCCGATTCCGTTCTCGTCCTGGACCAGGGTGCCCCTGACGAAGGTGTCTGGGATGTCGTGGGGGAGATTTACGAAGCGTGGGTTACCTGATTCACGGAAAGCTTCGATGTCATCTGACGGGTATTCTGAGTAGAACTCCCATGGGTTGGCTGCGAACTCTCGCTTCTTGGCCTCGTATTCTTTTTCTGTGATGAGGCGTGAAGCTGACCATGGCTGGAAGAGTGAGACGAACTGATTCTGCTTAGCCTTAGCTCCCTTGTAGATCTTTGCGAACTCGTTGTATGCACCACGGGCGGTAGAGATAATGATCAATCTACCACCAGCGTCAGTTGTAGGCATGATGGTACGATACGTGTTGGTGGGATCTGGCATAAGCGCGAACTCATCGAGGATAACCATCGTTGCAGTTTCACCAGCACCAGCTGTCTCTGTACCTGCGAATGACTTTACTTGACACTTCATGCCGTCAGCAAACTCGAACTCTAGCTTGTACTCAGCGGCCTTCTGCAAGGAAGGTCCGCGTTCTTTCATCCAGTCTGGCAAGAACTGATACATGAACTTTACCATGCCAAGGTTCTTGTTAGCCGAGTCCTGATTCTTCGATACCAGGAGCAGGTTGGATCCAGGTTGGAACAGGCAGTGCCAGAGGATGTCGGCCATGGCAAGGGTGGTGAAACCGAGCTGACGGGCCTTTACGATGACCGTAAAACGATTGTCATTCCATGTGTCGAGGGCCTCGCTCTGATAATCAAAGAGCTCAAACTTGGTACGACCGCGCTGATCCCACTTAGGCTGTACCTGGATGTAGACGTAGTTCTTGATGAAGTACCGCTTATCTGCAGCACATCTACGCCACTCAAGCTCCACCCAGAGCTTCTGCATCTTTCGGGCGCGCTTGACCTCAGCTGTCTTGTTCAGGGAAGTCATCATCGTACCCATCTTCGTAATCGAAAGAATGTTTCTTATCGTGGTAATCCATCACTATTGTTTCTGTGGCGTGAACCAGAAGGTCCAGGGTATCCTCGATCTCGTGCCCAGGTGGGCGGAGAACGCTGAAACCCACACGACCATCTGCAGAGATGAACTCGAATACGATTGCGGCCGAGCCAATGATGGCGTCGTCGCCGATGATCCTCTTGGCCTTATGATGAATGAACTTAGTGAAGGCCTCATCATCGAACATGGCTTTACTCTCCGTCATCTTCTGAAGGGCTTTCGCCAGCTGGTCCGTTGTTATGTCGAGATACTGTGTAACCTTGCGACCGCAAATAATCCACAAGATAGTCTTCTCCAACCACCAGGGCAGTCTCCACGAGAAGTTCAGAAAGGTCAACACCAGCAAGATCCGACGTGCGTGCAGCCGCTTCTTCAGCGACGAAGTCTTTTCCGTAAGTCTTGAAGTAAAGGTCGAGATACTTTGGATCACCAGTCATCGCCCCCTTTACTAGAGCAGACTTGATCTGCAGGTATTCTTCATCTGGATTATCTGGGTTGGAGGCCTCTTCGAGGTCCTCCTCTAGGATAGCAGGTGTCCCGTCAACCGAGACAGCCTGGATACCCTTCTTACCTTTGGTGCCCTGCTTCTTCTCCAAGAGGGCTTTGAAGAGTGGATCGTTCTGCCATCTACGGATGGTGCGATCTGATAGCTTATTGGCAATCGCGTACTCCGCCTTGTTGCGGGGGAGGTTCAGGCGATCGCGCTGGGAGTCGTCGAGGATGAGCCAGTTAGCATAGGCTTCCCACTGGGGGCTTATTGCACTCATTCGACCTCCTCGAAAGTTAGGAGAGGGTGGAATCCTGCCATCCAAGAGCTTGGGGTCTGCTCACCAGCGGAGGAGGGTTGGGAAGTCTTTGCGCATCTTTTGATTGGGTCCGCCCACCACTACCGATGGGGCAACCCTTGAAGGCGCTTGTACTTCATTAGATGGTCTCCTTTCAGAAACCACCCTCTCACCATTAGTCAACCTTGGGGTGTGGACACACGCGAATGTTGGACAAGATACGCTCGCTTTGCTCGCGGCATTCTGATCTATGCCTATGGTGCTGCTAGTCTCCCAGTGGGCATACGTCTGCTACCACCGTAAGAGCACCTGGGCTGCGGCGCCCCTTAGGGGGCGTCCGCGGCCGCGCCTAGCTCTTACTGTCCTCCCATCTACCCCGCAATCCTGCCACTTGGTGGGACTTTCAGTAAGAAAACCCCTGTGACTTGCATCACATAGGATACGGACAAGCGGACCAGGTAATGTCCGCGGAAACCAGGCCCCTGTCCTAGCCAGGATGTCCGCTCCCAGGGCCCCTGATCTGCCTGGAAACAGGCCTGGGTGGGCCTTTCCTTGTCCAGGATACGGGGGTACGGGTTTCAGGATAGGCCTGGTATGCCTGGACAAGAGGGCATTCTGATCAGCCTGGGTGGGGATCGGACACCGAAAATGGTGATAAAATGGCTGGTAGGTAGTACATACATACGACCCACCCGCACGGGGGAACCCCCCAGGGCCCCCTGGGCAGGGCAAAGCCAGGCCATTGTCCTGGTCCAGGTCCCAGACGCCTGCATCCCCTGTTGTTCCTGTGTTGTTCCAGATCCAGGCGTCCTGGGAAGGGACCTGGAGACAGGGCGGACAGGGGACGGGGAGCTGGTTGGGGACGGGAGGAGCGACCTCACCCACACCTGCAACAGGGACAGCTGAGAACCCACCCCGCACTGGTCCCCTCGATCCTGGCGAACCCTGGAGACGGGGACAGCAGGGACCTGGAGACGGCGAGCTACAGCTCGTCGGCTGCCTGGGCGCAGGCTCTGGTGTCCCCGACACGGAACCCTGGTCACCTGACCCTTGCGTCCTGGACACGGGCCCCGACAGTCCAGGTCAGTCCAGCTCATCCAGCACCAGGAGCCTCACGGCTACGGAGCCTACCAGATCCTGTCAAGTATCTAAAACAACGGACACACAACAGGCCACCAAGCGCGCCGACTATGGTCGTCGCACTGTGGTGTCTATCAGCTCATCCAACCCAACCAACGCAGGTGGGAATCGAATCACAACAGATGCACAACAGATGCCTATGGCGTCAGCAGAACAGCTCGGCACAATGTACAACAGACACCGACGGACAGCCCGTTGGTCGACACGACTCGAAAGGTCACAGAAAAATGCAGTCAGTCTCAGTCACAATCGGACGCAACGTTCCAACCCCACGGACCTTCACCCAGGACCTGAACGACACCACCTTCACCGTCATCGGGCCCGAGCTCCAGGAGACCCTCGTCCTGACCGACGAGCACTGGCACGGCTTCACCGAGCTGGTCAAGGAGGCCCTGGAAATGGTCCCGACCCTCGTAGGTGCAACCGAGTCCTGGATCGAGACCCACGACGGTCTCGGCGAGTGGGACGGTGTCCAGGAGCAGTCCCGCAAGCTGACCCTGATCCACAACGGAGCACCGCTCCAGGGACAGGACCTGACCCAGCTCGAGGTCTGCCTGGTGCTGGCGAAGTCCGCGTACTACCAAGATGCAGTCGCTCTCAGCTTCGGAGAGTCGACCCTCGTCTAACAGGTCGAAACGCCCTCGGGCGTCCAGGTGTCAGACACCTGCTGATGAGACCGCCTCACCAGGCACCACCCACCCACCCCAGGAGAATAAAATGCTCGATCGCTCAACCACCCAGGCTCAGGCTAACCTGATCCACCAGACCTTCGGAATCCCTGTCACTGTCTACAGCTTCGACGGGTCCGCTCCAATCAAGTCCAACGGAACTGCAGGACACCGCTCGCTCTCGGAGATCGCTCGCGAGATCCGTGCCGACTGGACCAAGGTGTACTTCGGCGCAGTCCCCTACCTGGACGCACTCTCGACCCTCGACCAGATCACCGATCGGTACTACGAGGACGACGCAGAGGACGTGGTCCGCTACTTCCTCGCCAACGCCACGACCTGGAAGGGCGACACCGCCCGACGAATCAAGGCCGAGCTCAAGGAAATCCTGAAGGGAGCCAACTAAAATGACAGCTCAACTCTGGACCCTCATCACAGCCTACGAGAACGGCGACCTGCACGACGACGAGACAGTGGAACTTTTCCAGGAACTGCTCGACACTGGCACGGTCTACCAGCTGCAAGGTGCCTACGGACGTGAGGCCCACCGAATGATCGAAGAAGGGCTGATCGCCTGGAAATAACAACAGAAGAACAACAGGTCGAAACAGGTACCGTGCATACCCCTCGCTCAGACGCACAGTACCTGTCGGAAGGTCGGACCTTCCCTGATGAGACCCTCTCAACAGCCCCACCCCAAGGAGAACAGCACAAAATGATAAACACCTACACTATCACGTACGAGGTCATCGTGACCTGCGACGCTGACGTGTCCCTCAATAACGCAGCTGATGCCGTCAGCCTACAGCTATGGCACATCGACCAAGATCGAGACGACATCGTGGTCTCTGGAGCACGGCTCGTTCACGCCGACAACTTCGTCGCCGTCCCTCACTGCGGGGGGGACGAATGATGAATCGCACTGAAGGTACCAAGTACAACGGTTTCCGTTCCGCAGTCGAGATCTCCAAGGACATCCGCCAGGACATCAAGGAGGAGATCGCCGCAGGGCGACTCCCCAAGGACCTGAAGGTCTCGGTCAAGTCCCGATACTATGCAGGTGGGCAATCGATCGACATCAAGTGGTCGTCGTCCGTTGCCACGCACGCGATCGACGAAAGCTATGGTCGTCACTCGATCAAGGCCTCGACCCTCGGTGCCGACATCTCGATCAGACTAAAGCAGATCGCTGACGCTTACAACTACGACAACAGCGACGTTCAGAGTGACTACTTCGACACCCTGTTCTACTGCTTCCCACAGTGGGACTACAGCGTCAAGCTGAAGGGCTCGAACATCGAAGGGCTCGACCCTCGTGTGGCTGAGACGATGCTCGTCCTGTATCACGACGGCACACCAATCGAACAGGCACTGGAGATCGCCGAGAACCTGGAGGTTGCACGATGAGCACGACCCTCGACACCCGCAAGGTTGGACTCAACGCAAGCGAGCTGCTCTTCCGAGCAGTCGCCCTGAAGTGGTACGGTGTTGCACCTGCAAGGGTACGGCACTGGCAAGACACCCTCGCCCAGGCGTACCAGGCCCTGGCTGCAGGATCCCCGTCCCGCCTGGTTGACCTGCCAGAAGGTGCTACTTGCGCCAATGGTGGAACACGCGACAATGCACAAGCGATCCTCGATGCTTTCGATGATTACCTTGGACGCGGAATCGTGTGGGCAGCCTACGAGATGGCTGTGTCTGGTCAAGCTAACTATGAGGAGGTCTGAGATGAGAACCGTTCCCCACTACATCGTGGTTGACGGCGACATCGTCGCAACAGAATCGTCCCTCGCCGATGCGCTGCAAGAAGCAGAGCAGTACCACGGCAAGGTCGAGGTTGTTGCAGACGGCATCGTAGTCTGGCGTTCCTAACGGAACAGCGTTCCCCTGGTGGGCCCATACCTGATTGGGCCAGGGTTCGATCCCCTGGAGCGCACGACCCGCACAAGCGGGACAACTAACACACCGAGAGGAGTAAAGGATGACATCTGAAGCCGACGTCTGCGGATACTGCAGGCTGGAGGAAGTAGATCAGCAAGACCCACGCCATAGACTTTGCCAGACCTGCCTGTCTGAACACTCTGCTACCTGGGCCAAGCTCGACAGGGAATACCTGTCAAACTAAAGAGGCGAGCCAGCCTTCTCCCTGGCTCCCTCTCACGGAGACACTTGGTGTCTTGTACAGGTTCGATCCCTGTAGTCTCCACTATTTTGTATGTTATTGTTGCGCGGTAAACTCTGCGTCGCTTGCCATACAGAATACTGTCCAGCCTGGAAGGTTCGACTGTGTGGAACGTCACACTCTCGACCCACGCCAGGTTGCCGTGCACTGTACGTAGACCTGGCAATAGGTGTATGCACAAGCGGCAAGCTAAAGCACTGTCCTAAACACGGTGCCAATGGGCGGACAGTCAAGCCAGGAAGGCGTGCCGCCCGCCAAAGGGCGGTCGCCACCAGGTGCTTGACTGCCGAGCTACCTGGCGGTACACTACCAACTACCTACCACCCCACCTACAAGGAGGATCAGAATGCAAGACACAACGTCCCAAGATGGTGTGCGCAAACTAATGCACACGCTACTCACTGGGCCTGCAAGCAACGCACCTTTCGACGAAGAGAACGACCAACTACAGGCGTTCCTCGCTGAGGCTGCGCACCTAACCACTGACGATCTCACCGAACTTGGTGACGGCCTCGTCAGCGGACCAGCGACCCGCCGCAACAGAGCACGCGTCCGCTACCTCGCAGCTTTGCTACCAGGCAAGTCACTGCACGAACTGGCTGACTCGATCCACTACATCATGGACAACTCTCACATCAGCATCACCGACGTACGCAACGTGCTTCGGGGAGGTAGACGTGACGTACCGATCGACAAGATCCAACAGATCGGCTCACTCCTAAACCAAGGTGCGTCCCTCCGTGCTGCAGCCAAGGCTACCTCAGTCAGCTACGATACAGTCGAACGCATCGAGTCCTTCATCGGCATCGCTGAAGCTCGCCGCCTCAAGCTGGTGGACTTTGCCTGCGATGCAGTCCGAGAGAGCTGGTCGGTCCGCAACTTTGCAGCCAAAGCTGGCATCCCAAAGAGCACAGCTCACGTCATTATGGGACGCGCTCGCGATGTGCTTACAGAGCTGGGGGAGGTCACAGTATGAGCGAAGACTTCGTCGTGTGTGCTGGATGCAACATAGCACTACCTACCAACTCACTTCTAACAGCTGGACTATGCACACTGTGTGTACGGGAAGGAAAGAAATAATGAGCGAACAACTTGAGGTCCCGACCCACGTCCTGGTTCGTAGGATCAGACAGGAACTCGAGGACAACATGGCTGCACTTAGCCTGGCAATAGGGATGGGCGAGTACACACAAGCCCAGGACTTTGCAGACAGGGTCAAGACCCTCGTCGGTGTACTTGAGGCAATACTCGAAGATGGAGAAGGGATCTACACATGAAGCGACTATGGAGCTGGGCTTGCTCTCGAGCAGAGCGAGGTCTATTCGTAGGCATGGTGCTTGGCATCACCGTTGGTGAACTGACAAAGGCCGTGCTATCGTGAGACCTGAAAGCAAACTACAAATAACACTGTTCGCAATCGCGATCGTCGTGATCGCCATACTCTACGCAATAGGAGGATAACCATGTGCTGTGAATACTACCACCCTTGCAACTGCAAGCCAAAGCAGGAGGAAAAGGAAGAGAAGTGATCAGCTTCTTTCCCCTACTAATCTGCGCATCAATACTCAGCCTTGACATACACAATGTCAGGCGACGCAGGGCCACACAGGCCATCATCGTAATCGTCTACGCACTACTGGGAGCAGGATACAAATGACAGCAGAACGCAGTGAAGCAGTCTCATCAAGAGCTGGTGCTCACCACCAGTCATCGATCGAGACTATCCTCGACGGGTGTTCGTGGCAGTACTACCTGGCAAATGTCAGGAACATACCCACCAACCCAAAGCCGCATGCCCTCATCGGTACTAACTTCCACTCTGCTGTGGAGGTGCACGAGGTAGCACGCATGAACGGAAAGACACTACCGACCCTCGCCGAGATGCTTGAGCTGGCTGAAGAATCAATCCGCAAGGATGCTGACTCAGTACCAGCAGAGATGATGATCGGAAAGGAAGGCGAGACCTGGACTGCAGAAGACCTGGTCTCAATGTGTCACAACGCCATCAACAACTGGTACTCAGCACCAGCTAGCGATGGAGAAACCAACAGGGATTGGATGCTAAAGCTCCAGCCCCTAGCCATCGAACCCTACTTCCGCCTGGACCTAGTGACAGACGCCGATCCTATCGGCGGCTGGATCGACGGGGTCTACCAGGATGAGCAGGGCAAGATCTACCTGGTCGACCAGAAGACAGCAGGAGACTTCTCCCG
>Ga0209550_10004589_pt1 | contig 13066 bp, 8 predicted proteins | sample LauGreSuBDMM15SN_2_FD_187567 | JGI IMG/M metagenome (GOLD analysis project Ga0209550, IMG submission 187567) | Freshwater lake microbial communities from Lake Michigan, USA - Su13.BD.MM15.SN (SPAdes) (version 5) | ecosystem: Environmental > Aquatic > Freshwater > Lake | place: Lake Michigan, USA... | reverse complement strand
GATCCAGATCGCAACGTCGGGACCGTCCGATGTCGCGACTACATGTAGTGCTCCTTTCGTCGGCTCTTGCATTAGCAGCGTCCGCGCGGCTGGCCATCTCGCCCATGGCCGCACCTGGACGCTGCGAGGAGGACCGCTCTGGCCTTCCGAGCTGGCTCCTTCAGGGAAGGCGAACGCTGACACAGCCGCCAGTTCGGCGGCTGCGCGGCGGCGCCGTCGAGCCGTCTCCCAGCGTGCCTTCCTTCAAGTCGTGGTTGGCCAAGAAGAGCGAAGGCATCAAGGAGGCTGCCGCTGCCCCGAAAAAGGACCCGGACCGGGAGAAGGCCGTGGCGCTCATGAAGCAGCGTGGCCTGGACAAGTGCGAGAAGGCGGTGGGTCTGCTGCGTAGTGCACTCAAAAAAGAGCCAGGGAACATCGAGACTGCGATGGAGCTCGCCGACGCCCTGAACGCGGTGATGCGCATCAAGACCAATGCTAACGCACTGGTCATCGATGGCTCCCTCGACACGCCGGCAAACAAGCGCGTCTGGAAGTCGCTGGGCGATGAGGCGCTGCCGCTGGCGAAGAAGGCGTACGAGGCCCGGCCGGGCGATGTCAAGGCGCTCGCGGTCTACGCGGACAGCTTCATGTTCAGCTGCTCGGCGAAGGGGATCGTCAAGCAAGCGCTCTCGGGCACTGCCAAGGAGTACAAGCGCGTGGCCAACGAGCTGCGCAAGTACCCAAAGTGGGACGGCGCGGTGGGGCTCGTCTTCCTGGGTGGCCTGTACAATGTCGCGCCCTGGCCCGTCGGCAACAAGCAGCTTGCCAAGAAGCTCCTCGGCGAGGCCGCCTCGATCGCACCAACGCGCCGCAACCTGTACTATGTCGGTGTGAATGCCTTCCAGTTGGGCGAGTTCCAGAAGGCGGCCAAATACTTCGAAAAGGCGCTAAAGGCGCCGTGCGGCTCGGCGACCGAGATGGACTTTGGTGGCTTCCTGCTCGCTGAGAGCAAAACTGGCCTCGCGCGCGCCAAGCAGGCGCTTCAGAATGAAGGCAAGAAGTAGACAGCACGCGAGAGGGAGAGGGAGTTGCCGGTTAGAAGTTCTGTGCAACCATGATGGCGGACCCGATGACACGCATTGTCGATGGAGTCCTTCCTGCTGGTCCTGTTTCACTCTCTGTGCTTGCATGGTCCCTGGTTTTGTGTCGCGATGCGCTTCACGAGATCTCGCCGCGGCGACTCGTGCATCCGTCCCCAAAAACGAGGTCGTGGAGGTCGGATCACGGCGCCTTCCACGCACCTTGACAGAGATAGTGAAAGCCACCACGAGCGTGATCGTTAAAAGCCGGATTCACGATGTCTTTCCGACCGCGTGCAGATCTGTGTGAAACGGCTGTGTGGGAGGAAGACCGCATTCATGCGCATTCCCTTTTCATACATGCAGAGTTGGACGCCACCCCTGAACGTCGGCTCTCATCGTGCTCGGCCGACATAATGCCATTCGATCCGCAGTTTGCCAAGTATGTGGCCGCGGCGACCGTGCTGATGACGCTTCAGCCCATCATAACGTCGGCCAGCAAGGTCGAGGGTCGCTACGAGTACCTGCAAGTGAGCGTGACGCTGCTCGCCGAGCTCTCGAAGATGGCACTCTCTCTCGTAATGTATCTGCGGCTGCCACCTTCAGTGCGCACGCACCAGCGCATAACGTGTGGCCATCTGATGCAATTTGCGACGCCGGCGGCCATCTACTTTGTCAACAACAACCTCGTCTTTGTGATCCTCGCCTACGTCAACTCGACAACCTTCCAAATCCTCTCGTCGCTCAAGACGGTCTTCACGGGGCTCCTCTTCCGCGTCATGCTCAAACGGCCACTGACCGACGTGCAATCTCTCGCGATTGTGCTGCTTGCGTGCGGCACAGCCATCTCACAGCTCAGCGGCGGCGTATGCGATGCCACGGCCCGCACTGATTCCACCGCTGTTGGCCTGGCCTGCGCTGTACTCACCTGCTTGCTCTCAGCCTTGGGTGGCGTGCACTCCGAGCGTTTGATGAAGGACGGCGAGCACGCGACGCACTCGATCCACCTACAGAACATGCTGCTCTACCTGTGGGGGATCGGGTTCAACTCTCTGACGCTCCTCGGCGCAGACGGCGCACGGGTGCTCTCCGGAGAGCTGCTGCGAGGGTACACGCCAGTCGTGTGGGCCCTGGTTGCCAACAACGCGCTCAACGGCCTCGCCATCTCAGCCGTGCTCAAGTACACGGACAACATCGTGCGCGTCTTTGCGCATGCAGCGGCGATGCTCCTGACCCTGGGTCTTGAGAACGTGCTGCTCGGCGCGGAGTTCACGCCGCAGCTGCTTCTCTCGGCAATGGTGGTGGCCTGTGCGGTGTATCTCTACAACCGCCGAGAGGGAACCCCGACCATTTCGGAGCAGCAGCCGCCGCAGCCACCTCAGCAGGGTCAGGAGGGGCATCAAACCCCTCAGGCACAGCAGACGTCGCAGCCGACGATAAGTGATGCTGATGAGGCGAGGCACGGCATTCGGCGCTTCTGGCCCCTGAGATACGAAGGAGGGAAGGGCGTTGCAGCCGACGAAGAGCGCCAGCCGTTGATGCCCGTGAATTCTCAAGGCTATGTCGATCAGGCGTTCGGGGGCAACGTCACCAACGAGTTTGGTGACGGGCCACGACTGACGAGGCATCCGGACGGTGGCTACCGATTGAATTATGCGCGTCGAACAGAGTGACGTGAGGTCGTGCGGTGTTACTATCTTGGTGGTTCTATACGCACTATCCAAAATCTTGGTTTTATCTTGGTTACTAAGCACTACGCACGAGCCATTCTACTCTATTATGTACTTATTTGGTATCCATGCGGTACTCATCGCAGGTGCCGAATAGCACACATGCAGTTGTGTAATCCAATCATACGTTGTAGTATCAATTGGTAGCCCACGAGCCAACCGGGTGTTCCCGGTTGGCTCCGCCTGCGGCGTGTGCATTCGCCTGCGCGTGCTGCGCCCGGTTCGAGCGAATTCGCAGGTTGCAGGCCCAACACGAAGCGTATCACCACCCCTTGCACTGTACATTCGCGAAAGCACACTCAGGGCGAAAGCACACTGTCCGAAAAGCCACGCCATTCGTCCCCCTCAAGCAGTTTCCACATCTTCAAGCATCATGTCAACGATCCTTGCAATGTCTTTCTCCCGATCCTTGAGTTCGCCCTTGATGTTCAGGCTCTCCAGTGCCTTCTGCGCCATCTTGATGAGCTCCGGATTCGTTGGGATACTCCCATAATGGCTGGTGCAGAAGTCCATCGTGCTCGCCACCAGCTCGCCAAGCTGTGCGTCTGTCAATTCTTGCACAGTCTTCGGCATTTCCTCATGAGTATTCTTATACGCAGTGGCGCCGGCAGCTACCGCGCGTGTCGTGTCCATCTGTGTGCTCTGCTCCGCGCCCATTGCGAGGGGGAACAGGGAGGAGGCGCGGCGGATGAAAAAGACGTGAACGCGTCCGAAGTTCCGAAACTCAATTGCCGAAACTCGGAGTGAAACGGCTGTAAAATGGACCGCGGAGATTTTGAGTTCACATCGTTCTAACGTTCACGGACACACGTCTGCACACCTTCCCCGGTACCCGCGCATCTCGATCATCGTGAACGCCTCAAGCAAGAATCGCTCGGCTCCCGTCCCCGGCGCGCGGCGGGGAATCGCGAGTTAAAATCGCGGGTCGGCCTCCGCGGATGATCCCTAGCCCTCCGCGGATGGCCCCACGAGGCCCTTAACGAGTCCCCACGCCACCGCCATCTCCGCGACCCGTGCCCCATTCGCACCGCAGTTTTGCAGGGCCACTTGACGGCGTGGCGATTCGAGTCTCGCTCTCGGGACTCGAAAGCATGTTGACGTCCGCGCAGACTCGCATGCCGGGGGCTCCTTGCTTGACATCTCCTCGCTAGTTGGGCCAGTGGGCGGCATGTATCGGAGAGCGGGAGCATCCCACGAGAGAGCTCTTGGATCGAACAGCTGGAAGCGTGGCATGTTCGGCCCGCGCGAGCACGTGCCGGGCGTCTCCGAGGGCGGGCGCGTACATGTACTAGCACGCGCCGGTGAGGTGACCGGTGAACTGGCGTCGAAAGTGGCGACGCGAGCGTCAGCGCGAGCGCGGTGCCCATCGTAGATCATGCCTCGTGGCGATGACAGGTACTCGCTCTGCCGACTGGCATACGAGCTCGGTGTGGGCCGTAAGCTCGGAGCGAGTGGGCCGGTCGAGGACGCGCACCACTGCACATAGTGGCGCGTGCGCGGATGGTTGTGAGCAAACTTGCGTGTGCCCGCATAATCGATCGACTCTCCCCGAACGCCGCACACCCTTGGCGCATTGGCATCGACGTGCAGAGAGAAGTCAGCAACACGACTAGGAGTGCGCAGCTGGACTTGAAGATGTTGAGAGGATGCCCTCAGAGTTGGCTCCTGCGAAATCATCACGCGCTGCGCTTTCGAGTTTCGTGATAAGCTTGGCCGCAACGAGGCAGCGCTGCTGATTGCAATCCGACGCCGGCGGTACCGTCACCGCGCTGCGACGTCATTGTAACACTGAGATCTGAGTCGTAAAATGGTGGATCAGAAAAAAACGCCGCGTCAAACTTGGAAAGAATGCATGCAAAGTCGAAGGAATTAGACAGTTAATTACCCCGATCCGACAGCTACAGCACGAGCAAGCGTGCGTTCACCGGCGTCAAAGACGCGGACCAACGGCCCCCCCCTGGCGTGTGTGAAAGTGGTGCGTGGGCAGGACGGCGCCGTGACGGGCGCGCGCGCGCGCTCAGCCCATGACTTTTGCAGAATCTGCAGCCCCACATAAAAGCACCGACGGCGCCGTGACGGGCGCGGGCTCAGCCCACGACCATTGCAGCTTCTGCAGCCCCAAATAGAAGCTCTGCGAATCGGCACGCATCTCGCCACCGGTGCGCCTGAGCTCGCAGCGGCACACCGGGCAGGTGCGCCTGAGGCGCAGCTCGAGGTCCTTCTCCGCACGTAGACGGTTCTGTGCGTCCCACCAACGGCCAAGACACGGCGCGCACAGAACGTGAGCATGCTCTGCACAGCCTGTCAAATCGAGCGCATCGGTCTTGACGCCGTGGCACAAGAGGAGCTGACGCTTGCAGCCCCAGATCATGCAGCGCTCGGTACGGCGCGGTGCGGAGCCCCCCTCTTCGCCCTCGCCCCCCTCGTCGTCCGAGGAGCTCATCCACTGAGCGCTCGCCGCCGCCGCTGATGACCGCTGATGACCGCTGATGGCCGCCGCGAAGCGCGAAACCGCCGCCTGATGCTCGCGCACCAAAGCCGCCGCGGCCGCTAGCTGACCCCCCAGCGCCGCCACCGCCCCGACCGACTGTGAGGATTGAGCGACGCATGTTGGGCAGAGCCATTCGCCCTCCGGGATAGCGAGCAGCGGCGGCGTGAGGCAGCTCGTGTGGTACCCCTTATCACAGCCGTCGCAGAGCAGGAGCAGGTGCTCATCATGCGTGCCGGCGCAGACCTGACACGACTCGTCGGGGGGCACGTCGGTGGGCGCGCCCGGGCAGAACACTTGGTCCACCTGCTTGGCCCACATCTCATGCTTCCACTTGCAGCTTCGCCCTCTGTGGCACTTACCTTGCTGGTAGCGATGGCACAGGCCGGCCGGCAAGTTGGCGAGCTCCAGGTCTGTCGGCGGTGGTGGCCGATCGGGCTTCGGATGCCTCGAGGGAGGATGCCAAACCCTCTGGGCCGCAACGCCCTCCGCCGCCTCGATAGTGCCGCGCGCCTCGGCGGCGGAGGCCGAAAGCGCGCGTGCGAGCATGACCCGTTCCTCGTCGCGGTTCTTAGGCGCGCGGATGACCTTGAGCTTCTTACTGGGCGGCGCGCTCGATGCGGCCGTGGGGCGGAAGCGCAAGCAGAGGCCGCGCTGGCCCTGGAGCCGAATATGGAAGGTGTCGAATGGGACCTCGAGCATCGAGCACCGAGCCTCGCGCTCGTCGCTTGTCGACGCGCTGTGCTCCTTTGAGTGTGTAAGGACTGCGGAGGAGAGCCATCGCGGTACTCGGGAGGGGGGCGGCGCTGGTGCGGGTGGGAGCGGCGGAACCTGCGCACTTGCCCATCCGGGCATTCCCCCAGCCCCACAGTGGGGCAGCAGCGGCGGTGGTGCGGGGCGCGGCCTAAGCTTCGGAAGCTGCGGCGGCGGCTCGCTGAACGCCTCAGGCGGCACCGCTTCCCACTTGTGCTTGCATTGATAGCATGCATACTTGACCAACGGCCGCCGGCCTATGCCGATAATGTGCGCCTGCCCCCGCGACGTCGCGCCGTATTGGGCCCATAAGTTCGAGCCCAATACGGCGCTCGATGGGCCAGCGACCCGCAGCCCGAGCACTGGCGTCGTATCGAGCACTGGCGGTCCACCTGCACTGGCCACCAGCGCGATGGGCCTCGACCCGCCGGCATTGCTCGCGGCGGCGGCACTGGTCGTGGACAGGTTGGCGGGCAGGTGCGACGAGGCCAAGGTGCATGCGGGCAGGTGCGACGAGGCCGAGGTGCATGCGCTTGCAACGGCTGGCGCCGCTTCCGCAGCGTCCACTGCATCCCCGTATTGCTCTGCCACCGCCTGGATGGCAGGGTCGTGGAAGCTGGGAAAGTCTCCTATGGTGCACTTCAGATGGTTCTCGTGACAAAGATCGCACGCATTGCGCGGGCGCGGCGTGTAACGACCGCCATCCGCCGACTCTGCCACACCGTTGGCGTCCACCTCCACCTGGCTGCCATACGCCGCGTCTGCAGCAAGGCCTTCGGTGGTGGCGAGTTGAGCATCGACCACCTCCGCCATCGCCTCCATTACCGCCTCTGCCGGCACTTCCGGTGAAGGCCCTTCCCGGACCCTTGCTTGCTTCGCCGCCGCATCGGCCGCTCCCCCATCGGCCGCCCAAGCACAAGCAGGGCAGCTGGGTACCTGCCGCTGCTGCCACGCACGCATGGCGATCGCATGCGTCTTCTTCACCCGCGTCTGCTGCGCCTCGTAGCGCGCCAAGATTGGGTTGTAAGCCACCATCAGAGCCGCGTGGTGCGCCTGGAGTTGATGAAACGCATGGATGGCTGTGACGCGCTTGCCCCGAGCGACCTCAGCGTGCTTCCTTAAGGCCTCATGCACTGCGGTGAGGCGCTTGTACGATGCGGTCAGTGTGCCGTGCTCTTGTGCGCTCAACCCCGTGACGCCCACATCGAGGCCAACCGTTGCACTGGTGACGTCGTTGCCGTACGCATGCAGGGCTGCCTTGTACAACACCACGGCCGCTTCATGTTGGTTCCGAAACCTGTCGTACTCTCTGACTGCAGCGTCGGCAATGGCATGAGTCGCGATACGCGCGGTCGTAGCTGCGGTCAGGGCGGCATCCAGCGGATCGATGGCGACGGCGGCAGGATCGGTAGTGGCAGCGGCGGTGCCAGCTTCGATTCTCGCCTGTTTGGCAGCGTCGCCATCACACGGACGGCACTCAGCCATCTCAATGTCTTCCACAGCTGCTGCCTGAGTAGCCACGTCAGCCTCTGCCATGGCTTCCACGGCCATGTCTTCAATAGCCACATCTTCCACAGCCATGTCTTCCTCCACAGCCACAGCCACAGCCACGTCTGCCTCTGCCGCATCCTTCTCCTCGGCCACATCCGCCTCTGCCGCCGCCGACGACTCAGCCGCTGCCGTGGCCGCCGCCGTGGTCGCCGCCCGTGCAGCCTCTGCCGATGCCGCCTCCGCCAATGCCGCCCTCGCTGCCTCAGCCTCCACCAATGCCGCCCTCGCTGCCTCAGCCTCCGCCAATGCCGCCTTCGCCGGCTCAGCCTCCACCAATGCCGCCTTCGCTAGCTCAGCCTCCTCGCGCATGTGCCGCAGCTTCTCGCTGAGCCTCGATCGCCAACCGAGGGCGGCACTAGGACCATCCACAGACGAGCGCGGCAGCGGCGGCCCGCTGATCAATGACGACGGCTGCTCAACACGCCTGCCATCCGCAACGGAGGCGGAGAGGGTGGACGCGGAGGGGGTGGACGCGGAGGGGACTGACGCGGAGGGGGTGGACGCGGAGGGGGAAGCGTGGTACTCGAGCAAAAGTGGTCCATCACGATCAGTCTGCTGAAGACGCGAGCTGCGGAGCGCGGGACCTGCCACCACACCACAAGCGGCGAGGCAATCCCTGCACACCACGACTCGGCTTGTCGGCTTTGGCTGAGCGTCGCCGTCGCACTGCACGTGGAAGAAATGTCCGCAAGTCGAGCATTCCCATGGCGTCACACCTCGAATGGTCTTGCCACAGCACTGAAGACGGCCTCGAGCCGAAGACGAGCCGAAGGCCTCGAGATCAGCTCCACGCAGGGCTCTCTGCCGCTTTGTGAGAGGCACTGCCTCGGGCGGGGCCGATGCCTTTGCCTTGAGTGCACCTCTTGACCCTTGAGTCAAGGCCATCGCAATCACCGACTCCTCTTGCTTCAGCCTCTCGTCAGCCACCCCAAGCCACTCATCGTGATGCTTCGACCAACCAATGTAATGGATCTTGAGCAAGCGCTCGTGACCCTCACCATCCAGGGCCGTCACGCGGACGGGAAACCACTCACCACGCCACTCCACCTGGAGCGTATCGCCCACGGCAACTCCAATGAGCCCCTCGTCCGCATCGTCAGCCTCCTCCTCGCCGTCCTCCTCCTCTGCGTCTTCTTCGTCCTCCTCACCTTCCTCGCCCTTGCTTGCCGCTTCGACCTCGGCGGCCTCCACCTCGGCCGCCATTGCCTTCAGTACCGCTACGGAGGGGCGTAGCGCCTCCCACGAAACCGCCATCGCCTCCTCGTCCTCAGCCCTCGGTTGCGTCCTCGCTTTCCCGCCACACCAGCGGACAAGGATTGACCGGTGTGGCCGGGAAAGGCTGACGAAGTTCAACTCGCGTCTCACAAGCTGCTGCACAATCTTTGGAATGGCCGCCTCAATCTTAACGGTCCGCGCCGCGCTGGCAGCCTCCTTGGCCTCTGCCTTAGCCTGACGTGCCGCCGCCATCGCTTCCCGTTTCTGCCGCTTTGCGATCTCCTCCTCCGAGGATTCGTGTGCGTCCTGCCGAGCCCAGCACCATTCGCACCACTCGCGCGCTGAGATGGCATGCTTGGCCACCGCGGTGGCCGCAAGTTGCGCCGTTGGATCTGGAGCAGCGAGATTCGAAAGGGCAGCCGTCAGCACTCTTCAAGCAGCAGCGAGAGTTGTATGGGCAGCCGGCAGCGCTCGTGAAGCATCGAGAGTTCAAGGGCAGGCGCCGGCGGCGCTCGCGCGCAAGTGGCGCAGCCAGCAGAAAGCGAGGAGGGTCAGTTAGAGTCAGCGGATCACGTACAGTAGCCCAGAAACCTGGACTCGCCGTGCCATACACCGTGCGTTGCCGTGTCCCACCCCGACGGGGGCCCCTCGACACCTCGCGCATGGAAGATTGAGCGCCCCCCTTGCGCATGGCTTTCGGAGCTCTCGTCGCGAGCGCCGTGTCGGGCGGCGCTCTGCATGAAGTAGACACCCTTGTAGCCTGTGGCAGAGTTCCTGCTTCGGACCAGCTTGACACCATCAACGGTCTCTTCCAGATCAGCAGCATCGTGTGGCATAGGCGCTGTGACGTCGCCACCGCTTCGGAACTGGAAGTCGAGCACAATTGGCGTCGCCACCGCCTGCGCTCCCGATAGAGTGGCCTCCCTTGCAGCTGGAAGTCGAGCACAATTGGCCTCTCTTGCCCAGAGGGTGGACAAGCTAGGACTGGAGACATGTGTTTGCACCATGGCAGAAAATGGAGACTGGAGACTGGAGACTGAAGAGGCCGAGGCTCTATCTTGCAAAGCCGCCGCCATTGCTGCTGCAACCACCGAGCTGTTCTCCTTACGAACATCGGCTGACCGTGCCACATTCGTCGCCGCCGACGGCGCAGGTTGACTACGACTTAGATCCGCAACCACGAGCTCTGTCAGGTCACACCGACCACTCTGCCTCGTCACGGCCGCCTCCGCCGCCACCAAAGCCGCTCCAATGTGCATCGCATTGGGTAAGGATGAAATAGGGCGGCCTTCGGCTACCTCCTCCAGCTGGCAGCCTTGGCACTTCCAGTCGACAGTCGGGCGAGAGCCGTTCAGGGAGGCGTGACTTGGGCGTCCTCTCTTTCCCCGGCCACAATTGATGCAACTCACTTGCCACACTTGGGCGTCGATGTTCACCACCCTTGCTGGCTCAACGCCGTAGTGCACGGCCCCGTCGTCGCCCTTGAGATCGAGCTCACCTTTGGAGCTCACGTGCTGCACCTTGCACCGCACGCCGTCCAGCTGCACATAGCTTCCTGCGGCAGGGGTGGCTGGCAGGTCGACAAGGCTCCGAACCGCTTTGGCTCCGAACTCATCCCCGGACAGGAATGGGTTCGGCACAAAGTTCAGCAGAGGCGCGTAACAGTTGACGTCGCGCGTCTTGTCATCCTCCGGGACATTCGCCTGGTACTGGCCGTGACTCATGCTGACGCCCCTCGAGGTCGAACCCGTCTCATAGCTCGACAACGGCACCTGCTCCGACCCGTCGGATGCCGCGATCGCCCTGACCTCGTCGTGATGAGGAGCATGCGCATACGAGCGGTCCTCCACACTTTTGTCAATGGCGACCGCCTCATCATCTTTGTCATCGTCGCCTCCTTTGTCCTCGTCGAGACCTTCGTTGTCATCTCCCTGAGCCTCAAGGTGTGCGACCGCCGCGTCAACGTCACCGCTATGCGCAAGGAGCACTTCGGCGGCCATGGAGTGGGCCGGCGCGACCTTGACATCGATAGGGGTCGAGTGGTCGAGATCGAGCAGCCGTCGCTCAAGCAGCTCGCGAGCCACAGGCTCGACACGCCCCCTCGCAAGTGCCATCGCTCGAGAACAGAAGAGGTGGGGACCCGGCTTGGCGCCATGCCGGATGCATGCCACCTGGAAGTTGAGCGATGGCGCACGCGCCACCTCGACAGCCAGCGCGACGAAGTTGGACGACAGCTTCGGCGTCCTCAAGAGCAGCTTCAGGTTGTGCACGAGCGTCGCATCCATCGGCTTTGTGAGGAAGTCGACAGCATGCGGCGGTGGTTCGTGCAGCGCAAGCTGCTTGACGAGGCTTACAATGCGCTCGAGAGTCAAGCCGTGCTTAGGGAGGCTATGACGTTCGATGAGGCCCTCAAGCTCGACAACAAACAAAGGTGGCGCCGCCGAAAGTGAAGTCGCATCTCCGGACGACGTTGAGGCGCTCGCTGTAGAGGGTCGCCCCTGAATCACCTCGCGCGCGGCGGCGCCGAATCTCCACGCGTCGTGGCCATTGTTGAGCGTTAACAATTCTGCGGCATCCAGAGCCGCATCAGCGCCGCCCTCCAAAATCAAGCTACCCTGCATGTGATTAGAGAGTGGGGTGAGGAGCGGTTGAGAGCTCGCCAGTGGCGGGGCTGGCGGCTGCGTGCTAACAAGCGGCGTAGACGATGGCTGCGCGTCGTTGTGCACTGGTACGCTGCTGTGCAGATGCTCCAGAGCATTGAGACGTACCATTGAAGACGACGGCACCAGCCCAGGCTCCTGCAGCTCCTGCGGCTCCAGTCGTAAGGTGACGAGCGGGGGAGGTGCGACCCGGATCATCCGCGCTTGCTCCGCCGCCGCCGCTGCGTCCAACTTGGCGCGCATGTCCGCCTGCCGAAGCCGAAAGTGAGCAACGAGCTTGGGGGGCACACGATACAAGCGCTCCCAAGTATCGGCTTCTGGTCCGAAGTTGGCCCACCGAATCCGAAACCAAGGATAGAGGCGAGAAGGGTCGTTCTTACTCGGACGCATCTGCCATAGCCGGGAGTCGATCGGGATCCTCAGGGCCGGTGCAGAAAGGCGGAGACAGGACTAGGGGAGAACTGATGGCCCAAGGTTCGAACGCGATGACGGTTCGAGGCCGTGCTGACACCTGCTCCTCGATGATTCTCTGTACGGCATACTCGTCGGCCCTCCGTTTGCCCACCGCGGAGCCGCTCGCGCGCTGTCGCGAGCGCTCCTGCTCCTCCGCGGGATCGAGCCGTGCAGGAGCTCGGGCCTGCCGCGCGCTCAAGCGAGGTGCGGCGACATCAGCTGCGGGTGCCGTCCTCCAGCCTGGTGGAGGCTTGGTACGCACCGCCATGTCCGCAGCAGCTCGCTCTGCGGACTTTGTTGCACCGTTGGGTCCCGCACCGCTTGGGTGCGATGGCGCGCTGGAGCTCGCCGCGGCGTCAGTGCAAGATGCGGCCGCGGCAGCCCCCGCTGCCGCCGCCGCGAAGCTCATTGCTGGAGGCGAGCGAGCTGCGACTGCCCGTGGGTGTCGGATGAGCGCCTCAATAACGTATTCCTCGCTCTCGCCATGATCGAACATGATCGCGTAGACGTGTTTGAAATCGCAGTCGATGCCAACGGCCTGGTTGAAGTACCCATGATAGCTCGTGATCGTGCCAAGATACCATCGCCAAACTTGACCGTTCGCCAGCCTTGACTGCACTCGATCACCAACCTTGAACTTGGGCTTCCCTTTGGCCGTCGTACCTGCGCCGCTTGCATCGGCACTGATAGCGTGCGCGGCGGCGCGGACTTGCAGCATGGCCGTGAGGCATCCATCGGCCGCTGGTGCCAAGTTGAGCTGAACCCAGACCTTGCCACTGTCCTGCTCCATCTTCTCCTCCATCTGGTCCTCCTCGAGAGAAGAATGGCCAGTCAGTCGCCGTGGCCCGACAACCACCTCTTGCGCATCGCGGCTGCTCGGCTTGTGAAGCATTGACTCGACCTCCGAGATGGTACGTGTCGCTCCGCCCAGCATGAGCGTTGCCTCTGCCGCCTCAGCCGCCGCTCGCTCTAACCCAGCGTGCCTCGCGCAGCACAAGGCCGCCTCCTCCGGCGTCGCGAAGGTGCCAATGTAGAGCTGCGTGCCATTCTCCGTGAATTTCGCCTCGTACTTGGCTCCACTCTTGTACACGCCCTTGAAGCCCGTCTCACTTCTCGACGACGGCACAAGCTCGAGCCCCTCGGCTGCCGCCGCCGCCC
>Ga0209550_10004588_pt1 | contig 13066 bp, 8 predicted proteins | sample LauGreSuBDMM15SN_2_FD_187567 | JGI IMG/M metagenome (GOLD analysis project Ga0209550, IMG submission 187567) | Freshwater lake microbial communities from Lake Michigan, USA - Su13.BD.MM15.SN (SPAdes) (version 5) | ecosystem: Environmental > Aquatic > Freshwater > Lake | place: Lake Michigan, USA... | reverse complement strand
CTTTTAACCGAATGCCGGCGGGGACGCCGGCGCTCCCAGGGGCGCTCATACTTCAACCGCGTCCGGGGAGGGGATGAGCGCTCAACTGCCGCGCCTCGAGTCAGGGTCAGCGTCTCGCCGGTTCCGTTGTGGTCGGGGTGCCCGCCGGCGAAGGAGCAGCGACCGGCACCGGGCGCACAGGTTTGCGCGGGATTTTCCCGTCACTCATCGCCGCCTCGTAAACAAAGGCCGCCATAATCACCGCCGCCTGCTTCATGTCGTCGGCGATCACGCGGTCAAACACGTCCATATTCCCGTGATGTGTGCGCGACCAGTATTCGATTTCATCTTGGATAAATTGAAAACCTGGTAAGCCAACTTGATCGAACGGCAGATGGTCGGTGCCACCCGTATTCGCAAGCGACACCGTTTCGGCCCCGAGGTCTTTGAAGGGTTTGAGCCACTGCCGAAAAATCGGCCGAGCCGCCTCGTTGTTTTGCAGATAAATGCCCCGGATCTTGCCGCTCCCGTTATCGAGATTGAAGTAGGCCGAGAGCTTTTCGTGGCCGGGTTTTTTCTCAATCTCACCGCTCGCGCCGGTCGTCGCAAAGGGATCCGCGTCCTCGCGGGGCGCGGCACCTGCCACCGGGGTGTTTTTGGGCACACCAAAATGCGTCGTCACATAGGCCTTCGAACCCAGTAGCCCTTGCTCCTCACCCGTCCACAGCGCCACGCGGATCGTGCGGCGCGGTTTGAGGTCCAACGCTCGCAAAATCCGCACCGCCTCCATCACCACCGCCGAACCCGCCGCGTTATCCGTCGCACCCGTGCCGCTCTGCCATGAGTCGAGGTGCGCGCCGAGCATGACCAGCTCGTCGGCGAGATCCGAGCCGGGGATTTCCGCGACGACGTTGGCCGCCATGAGCTCCCCGGTGTGATAGTCCGTTTGCAGATCCACGGCGGCGCGGAGTTGCTCGCCTGCTGCCGTCAACCGCACCAGCCGATTGTAGTGTTCGGCGGCCACCGTGATTTGCGGGATGATCGGTGGTGCGTCGGTTTTCCACACCGGAACGTTCCGGATCGCGGGAGTAATCGCACCGCCTTTCGGCCCTTTCTTGGCGGTGGCCGATTTCTCCTCTGACGAGGTTGCTTTTTTGGTCGCCGCTTTCGCCGATTTTTCGGTCGCAGCCACGCGCGGCGGGTAGACCGTCGCCGCCGCGGTGAAGAGCGTGCCCGACTCTCCGATCCGACTGGGTTGCAGGAGAACCGCCACGCCTTCTTCGGAGAAAAACTGGTAACGACGCGGCAACAGCGCGAGGGCCGCGCGCTGCTCCGGCGTCGCCAGCGCCGCGCCGGTCGTCGGCCTAGCCGGGCCGGTCGCTCCGTCGGAATTGGCCAGCGCCAGCAAGTTCGCCTCTGTGCGGCGACCCGCGAGCGGGTCGAACTTCACCTTAATTTCTTGTATCGGTCCATCGAGTACGATCTTGCCCTTAAGTTTGCCGCGATACCGTTCGAAGTCTTCCGATTTTTTGATATCGACGTGGATCACGTCGGCTTCGAGCGGCTGAATCCCCACACTCGGCGACCAGGCTTTCGGATAGGCAATCAGCGGGATCGCCTGCGGCGCGACGATTTGCGCGGAAAACCGTCGCAGCGACCACCCCCGCCCGAATGGTCCCCACGGTTCCAGCGCCGCGTTCTGGAGCCCCCATGTCGTGAACCGATCCCGCGCCCACTCGCTCGCGCGGCGCAATTCCGGGGAGCCCGTGAGCCGCGGCCCCACGATGTCGGTGAGATGGCTCAGCGTCGCCATCACTTCGGAACGATTGAGGCCTTCGTCGCGAATGCGGGCGACGGGGTCGGTACCAAGCGCGACGGCGGGCGCGACAGCGGGCGCGGCAGTCAGTTTCTGCTCGGCCCCCTCCTTCGTGGCCGCCGGTTGCGCGTGAGTCACGCTGGCGACCGAAAGCCAAAGCAACGCAATCGTCCGGCGGGGAATAGGGCTCTGCATTTCCTATCACTCTTCGGCGCCGCCACGCGTCGCAACCGGAAAAATGGCGATGCGGAGACGGGCCGGGCCACTCGCAAAAGCGCCGCACGCCACCTGGTCGGGCTAGCGATGCGCTGGCTGCAGCCACCCCGACGCCTTCATCCAGTCGGCCACGCGATCCGGCCAGGTCGTAACATCATCCACCGTGCGGCGCAGCCCGTAGCCGTGACCGCCCCGCGGATACACGTGCATCTCAGCCGGCACCTTGGCGTTTTTCAGCGCCGCATAATAAAACAGCGCGTTCTCAACGCGCACCGGATCATCCTCGGCCATCGCGAGAAAAGTCGGGGGCGTCGTGGTCGCGCTCACCGGGAGCTCTGGAGCGATCGCTTCACCCTGCTCCTTCAACGTCAAATATGCCGGATAGATCAGCACAGCGAAATTGGGCCGACAGCTCAACGTGTCCGCGCGGTCGATCGCCGCGTACGTGCGGGTAGTGGGCTGCGTGCTCAACACCGCCGCGAGGTGCCCGCCGGCGGAAAAACCCAGCACGCCAATCCGCGTCGGATCGATCCCCCACTCCGCCGCGCGGTGGCGCACGAGGCCGAGCGCACGCTGTGCATCCTGAAGAGGCGCCGTATGTTTCTCCACACCCGCCCGCCGCGGCACGCGATACTTCAAGAGCACCGCCGTCACGCCGATCGCGTTCAGCCACTCGCAGACTTCCGTGCCCTCCAGGTCGAGCGCGAGGATGTTGTAACCACCACCCGGACACACGAGCACGGCCGCTCCGGTGTTCTTCTCGGTCGTTGGCGAGTAAATCGTCAGCGTCGGATTCGCCACATTACCCAGCCGCACCACCGCTTTTCCGGCGATCAGTTTGTCCGTGGCCTTGGTGTTGTCCGCTTCCGGCGGCAAATCCTTCGTTTCATCCGGAGCCCGTCCGGGCCACAGCGCAATCGGTTGCGAAACGGCACCCCACGCCGCGCCAGCGAACAGCAGGAAAACACCGAGCGGACAAAAAAAACGGCTAAGCTTCATGGGGGAAATCAGGGGAATAGAAACGCAGAGTTGGCGTCGAACCAGTCACCGTTTTCCCACCACCGCAATCCGAACCTTACGAACGCGGGCCTTTGCTCGCCAACCGGCCGAATCCAAGGATTCCCCCCCGTGCCACGCTCACGCCGCGCCGGATTGCCCCACGTTTGGTCATTCCTGCTCTGAGTCGTCTTCTGCATGGGTAACGCCGCCGGCCGCGCCCTCCGCGAGACAATCAAACACGCCCATTTCAACGAAGCGTAGATTCTCGCCGGAGACCCGTGACCGCGCGCACCCGTCGGCCGGACCAGTCCGTAGCCGCGAGCGCCAGCGAGTGGCTTGCTTCCCTGCACGCGGGCGTCACTTCAGCTTCGCCCACAGAAATCCAAACGTGCGCGCAAGCCGGGTCGCGAGTTGCTCATTCGTCACGCTGCCGTGGTGACCGCCTTCCGTGTTCTCGTAATAATCCACCGCGTAGCCCATCGACTCCATTTTGGCCGCCATCTTCCGAGCGTGCCCCGGATGGACGCGGTCATCCAGCGTTGACGTATAAAACATCACTGGCGGCAGCGTCCGCCCGGCCGCGACGTTCTGATACGGCGAATATTTCTTCAGATAAGCCCACTGCTCCGGCACGTCGGGGTCCCCGTATTCCGCCACCCAACTCGCTCCGGCGAGCAGCCGATGATAACGCTGCATATCAACCAACGGATTGCCGCACACGACCGCGCCATAGAGTTCAGGGTGCCGGACCATCGTCGCCGCCACGAGGAGTCCGCCGTTGCTGCGGCCCTCGATACCGAGGTGCGCGGCTGAAGTGATTTTTCTCAGCGCGAGGTCGCGGGCCACCGCCTCAAAATCTTCGAAGCACTTGTAGTGATTTTCTTTCAACACCGCGGTGTGCCACGCCGGTCCGAATTCGTCACCGCCCCGAATGTTTGCCAGCACAAACACCCCGCCGCGCTCGAGCCACAATTTGCCATAGGCTCCATGCAGTTCCTCGTAGGAACCCGAGTAAGCAGGCGTGAGCGATTTCTCGAATCCGCCGTAGGAAAACATCCACGTCGGCGCGCGACCATCGAGCTTCAGCCCTTTCGGCATGACGACAAAGTAGGGTACCCGCGTGCCGTCCGTCGAAGTCGCCCAGTACTGCTCAACCTCAAAACGCGTCCCGTCAAACGCCGGTGCCTGTGACTTCAATAGCTCGGGCTCACCACCAGCGGCCCCCAACCGATACAGGGAGGGCGGCGTCAGAAACGATTGGAACCCCACCACCGCATCGCCGCTCTCCTCGTCGGTCGTCTTGATCTCAATCGCCCCGTTGTCGGGCAACGTCACCGCCGTACGCGTCCACCCAGTCGCCCCTTTTTCCGCTGGCGTGAAGCGATCCAGCCGTCCGCGCACGTCAGCGAGCGTGGTCACGAGGATCCCCGCCGGGGTCGGCACGACCGCCTTGATCACGGAGCGCGCAGTCGACGCGACCACGAGTTCAATGCGCCCCGCCTGCCCCCGGAGCGCACCGACCTCAGCCAGCAACACGGCCCCGCTGGGATAAGTCGCCGCACCGATCGTCCACTCCTCCTTCAATCGGATCACGAGCCGGCCGCGAAACCCGCCCACGATCCGTGCGGTCGGCGGCAGGTTCAGCGGGGCGAGTTCGCCTCCGAGGACCTGATAATTCTGCTGCGTCCAAAACGTGAGCGCTTCGCTCACGAGGTCGATGTCGCCTTCCTTCGCCCGCACCCGCCGCGCGGTCGCGGAAACCGAACCTGCCGCTGCCGTGTGCAGCGTCGCGGCCTCCGCCAAGGGCGTTCCCCGTATCCAAATCTTCACCGCGCGCGGATAGCCCGACTTCGTCAGCGAACCCGGACCAAAATCCGTCCCGACGTAAATGGAATGTTCATCCCGCCAAGCGACGCGCGACTTCGCCGAGGGCAGAAAAAATCCGCCCGTCACAAACGCCTTTTGCTCCACGTCAAACTCGCGTACCTCCGCCGCATCGCCCCCACCGGGCGCGAGGCGGATCAGACAGCGACGATTTTCCGGCGCTAGCCAACTCGCACCACCAAATGCCCACGGCCGGCCTTCCACTTTCGCGAGCGCATCCACATCCAGGACCGTCTCCCACTGCGGCTCCACCCGGCGAAACTCGGCGAGCGTCGTGCGCCGGTAAATCCCGCGGGGATGCTCACGATCCTGCCAGAAATTATAGAGGTATCCCCCGTGCTGGGAAACCTCCGGTGCGCGCGACGCCGCATCGAGCACCGTGAGTGCATCCCGATGCAGCGCGGGATACTCCGGGCCCATCGTGAGTCGACGTTCCGTCTGGGCGTTCTGCTGTTTCACCCAGGCGAGCGCCCGAGGATCCTCGATTCCTTCCAACCATAGCCACGGATCATCCGGCGCCGGTGCCGCTTGAGCCGAAGCCTCCGAGGGAAGATCAACCCAAAAGCCGGCCAAACAGGCCCAAAAGCAGAAGCTCCCAAGGCAGGACCGGACGATGTTTCGCATCAGGCTTGCCTAAGAGTCACCCGCGCCCGTGCGCAACCCGGAATTCCGTCGTGCCCGCCTCGGCCCTGCCGACACCGCATTCCTCCCAACGAGGCGCGCATTCCGCCGCCCGCTGGGCAACCCGCCCCCTCAGCTCAAGCCAGCCCCCGCGAAGATCAACTCGGAGCCCTCCGGCGCCCCCTGCCGATCGACCCGCTCGTCACTTCGCGATGATGCGCGCATCGATCCCCCGGCCCAGTTCAAATTTTGCACCGACCGCACCCACGACCGCGTGCTCCCGGTCGAGACGGAGGTCCGCCCGCAACCGGAAAACGCTTTCGATCCCCGTGCAGTGCGCACCGATGAGGTGCTCCACGCCGAAGCCCCGCAGTTTCTCGGCCGTCCAAGCGAGCGTCTCCGGTTTCGCCGCAAACAAATGCAATCCACCGATCAGCGCATGCACCCGCTCGGGTCGAATCACCGTCCGCGCATAGTCGATCGTGTTCACCACCCCCGCGTGGCCGCAGCCCGTCAGCACCACGAGTCCCTGTTCGGTGTCGATCACGAGCGCCATATCTTCGGGCACATTATCCTCCACCACGCCCGCCGGCGTCGTCACCCGGCCACGCCCACCCCAATTGCGCTCCGGATATTTCCTCGGGACAGGCCCCGTGAGCCACAAGCCACGGAAAAGCTGCACCGGTTTCACGTGCACCACGAACGCGCCGCCAGTCTCTTCATACGCTTCCTTGATCGCGATCATCGGATTCCCCTCCACCCGTGGCACGCCCGAGGAGCGCGGATAGAACACCCCCTCGCCCACGTGCGTCCGCGCCAGCGCCAAGGGCGCCTTCGCCACCACCGAACGCCGCAACGTCAGGAGACCTCCCACGTGGTCGGAATGGGCATGACTCAACACAACGTCCGTCACCGTGCTGAGATCCAGTCCGAGCGACCGCGCATTTTTCAAGACCACATCCGTGCGCCCACCCGTGTCGAAGAGGATCCGCCGTCCGTCGGCCTCGACGAGCGCGGCAAACCCCCATTCGCCCAACTCATCACCGTCCGCGAGCATCGTAGACAAAATCGTGATTTTCAGCGTCATCACCTGGCCCACCGTCTCGGAGCCAGGGAGCGCCACCGTGACCAGCAACCAAAGAAAACTACGGCCAAAAAATCGCATGAACATATCGGCCGAAAGAAACGGAATTTCGGGCAACTGCCAGTTCCAAGCACGCGCCCAACGATTGCCCATCGCCCTAATCCAGCGCGCCCCAGCCGCAACCCCTCCCCGCAGGAAACTCATCGGCCGCCTCGTCTTGGCCTGACTGTTTTGGAGTGTCGCCACCGTCGCCACCCGCGCCGCCGACACCCCGCGCCCCACAGGCCTCTTCATCGCCATCGACGATCTCCGCGACGAGGTCGGCGTCCTCCAAAACAACACCCCAAACCGCACACCGAACCTGGCTCGTCTCGCCCGGCTCGGCACGGTCTTCTCCCGTGCGTCGCGCGCCGCTCCGACCTGCAACCCGTCCCGCACCGCTCTGCTGTCGGGCCTGCGCCCGTTCACCACCGGCGTCGGCGAAAACCACGCCGTGCGCATCCGAGGGCGGTCGTTAAATGCCTCACGAAAATTCCGACGACACACCCACCACGTCACAGCCTCACAAAAACCAGCCGGCCGCCTTCCCTCCCCCGTAGCGGCGAGCGCCAGCCAGCCGATCGCGAGCGCCACATTTCCCGAACCACTCTCCCTCCCCACGCGTCTGGCGCAGTTCCAGCGTTTGTGGCTCGCTCCTCGGCGCCACTCCGCCTCTTTTCCTCCCTTCATGCTCCCCTTCGCCCTTAGCATTTTCACCGGTGCTTTCCTCCTTTTCCAAGTCCAGCCGCTCATCGGCAAATACATCCTCCCGTGGTTCGGCGGGAGTCCCGGTGTCTGGACGGCGTGCCTTCTCTTCTTTCAGACGGTGCTGCTCGGTGGCTACGCGTATGCGCATTTCTCCTCGACGCTGCTGAAGCCCCGCGCGCAGGCCGTGCTCCACTTCTGCCTCCTCCTGCTGTCCCTCGCGCTGCTCCCCATCACTCCGAACGAAGCTTGGAAATCCCACGTCACCGGCGATCCGACGTGGCACATTCTCCTGCTCCTCACCGTTACGATCGGGCTCCCTTACTTCGTCCTCTCCGCCACCGGTCCTTTGATGCAGCAATGGTTCAGCGTCACCAATCCCGGCGTCTCTCCCTACCGGCTCTACGCCCTCTCCAACATCGGTTCCCTCCTCGCACTCCTGAGCTATCCAATTTTCTTCGAGGTCCGCTACTCTCGCCAAGAACAAGCCGTCATGTGGTCGGTCGGCCTAGGCCTCTTCGTCCTTCTCTGTGGCTTCTGCGCCCTCCGCGTTTGGAAACACCCGCCCGCCGCCGTCCTCGAGCCCGATTCCGGCTCAGACAATCCGGCGCTCAGCGCTGAGCCCGCTGCGCTCAACGCGCAACCCTCCGCCCTCAACTCTCCTTGGCCCGATAAGGCGCTCTGGATCGCCCTCCCCGCGCTCGCCTCCGTCCTGCTCCTCGCGATCACCAACAAACTTTGCCAAGAGGTCGCCGTCATCCCGTTTCTGTGGGTGCTCCCGCTCGCACTCTACCTGCTCACGTTCGTCATCTGCTTCGACCACGCTCGTTGGTACCACCGCAGAATTTTCTCCGCCCTGCTCATCATCGGTATCGCCAGCCTCATCTGCTTGCTCGACGCCGGCAGCGATGCCCCGATGAAACTCCAGATCGCCGGCTACACCGGCACGCTCTTCGTCGTCTGCATGATCTGCCACGGCGAGCTCTACCAACTCAAGCCCGCGCCGCGCTACCTGACCTCCTATTTTCTCTTCATCTCGGCCGGCGGCGCGCTCGGCGGCATGCTCGTCGCCGTCGTCGCGCCCGCTGTCTTTAACGAATATCGCGAACTCCAGGTCGGCCTCGCCGTCCTCGCCGTCGTCTTCGCCCTCGTCTGCTTCCGCCACCGCAGCCGCACCTTGGTCCTTGGCGCGACCGTCGGCGCCGTGCTCGCCACCATCGCCGTGCCCGCGCTCGAAGCCACGTTCGATGGCAGCGCCGGCTTCACAAAAGAGCTGCTGGAATTTTACCAACAGCACGCCTGGAAAATTGCCGCCGCCCTCGCCGTCTTCCTGGCCTGCGCCCTCGACCTCAAGCGCCGCCGCATCGTCTCCGAATGGCGTCGCTCCCTCGGCCTCATCGTCGTCCTCCTCGCACTGGGGCAGGGCTACCAACTCTTCGACCAGATGCGCAGTAAAGAAACGACCTCCGTGATCCGTTCCTCCCGCAATTTCTACGGCACCCTCAAGGTCTTCGACTACTCGCCCGAGAATCCCTCAGAACACTATCGCCTCCTCATGCACGGTGCGACAACGCATGGTATCCAATTCGTCGGTACGGACCGCAGCTTCACACCCACTTCCTACTACGGTCCCACCAGCGGCATCGGCCTCGCCTTTGCTCACTTGCCCGAGCAAACCAACAAACGCTACGCCGTCGTCGGTCTCGGCACCGGTTCACTTGCGGTCTACGCTAAAACCGGCGACTACGTTCGCCTCTACGAAATCAACCCCGCCGTCGAAAAACTCGCCCGCGATCCGTTCACCTATCTCGAACAATGCCCTGCAAAACTCGACGTTATCATGGGCGACGCCCGGCTCGAGATGGAGTATGAACTCGCGCGCCAGCAGCCGCAAAACCTCGACCTCCTCGCACTCGATGCCTTCAGCAGCGACGCGATCCCGGTGCATCTCCTGACGAAAGAGGCCTTCGCGATTTACCTCCAGCACCTCAAGCCCAACGGCGTCATCGCCGTCCATATTTCAAATCGCTACCTCGACCTCCAACCGGTCGTCGAGCGCCTCGCCGAGGAATTTGGACTCAGCACCGCGTGCATCTCCGACGACTACACGGAGAGCTGGTATTACTACGATACGACGTGGATGTTGCTCACAAAAAACAAAGCGTTCCTCGCCAAATCCGACATCTACGCCGCCAGCGCCGACCCCAAGAAAGACGCCCCCAAAGCCGCCCTCTGGACCGACGACAGCGCAAATCTCTATAGCATCATGAAGTAGGGCCGCCTGCGCTGAACATCACGACTGGTTTTTCCTCGCGCTGATGCTGTTCACCGCTGCGGGCTCATTCGCCGCCGCATTCGTCGCCTAGGTTCAAGGGCCGGGCGGGCACAATGTCCGCCGTCGGCGCGCGTGGCGTTCACCCAGAAGATGCGCTGGGTCAAAACCGTCCCGCCCTCCTCACAGCTCCGCGACCTTCACATTCCGATACTCGCACTTCATCACGACGCCGCCGTGAATCTGAAACCCCAACGGAGCCGCTCCGGAGAATTTTGCGTCGGTGTATTCCGCGGCTTTCTTGCCGTTGATCCAGCACGTGAACGTGTCGCCCTTCGCCTGCACGCGGAACGTGTTCCACTCGCCCTCGGGCTTCATTAATTTCTTCGCATCCTTAGCCTGACCGATCTCCGGGTAGGCCGGCTTGCCCCCTGTGTAGAACGAGCCCGACATATCGACGCGCAAGCTGCCCGAGACGCCGAGTTGGAGCTGGATCTTCGGCTTGCGCATCTCGACGCCAGTGTCGACTCCGCGATCCGTCGTCGCCTTCCAGCGCACGTCAAACTCCAGCACGAAGTCGCGATATTCCTTCTGCGTCCAAAGGTAGTGCTCCTTCTTCGTCTCGATGCTCTCACCGACGAGCACACCCTTCTCGATCCGCCAAAACGCCGCGGCCCCTTCCGCCTTGAAGTTGGTCAAATCCTTACCGTTGAAAAGCGGCACAAACTTGGGCTCGGCTGCGGCCCCGCCAAGGGCGGCCGCGAGATATAGACAGAACGAGAGGGCGAGGGCGCGGGGTTTCATCGTGCTCAACTTGGGCGAGCCCACTCGGCATGGAAAGCCCCTTTTTGGGTGCCGCCACCGGAGCGTCCGATTCCTCGCGCCCGCACGAGAGCTTTGCGCACCGCGCCATCGACCGCCCACTCGCGCGTGACGAGCGCCGACTCCGCCGCCCCGCTGCGCAGCGCGAGCCATCCGAGCACCCACCACAAAATCGAAATCGTTTTCAAGGTGTCCGGCTTCAGGGTGCGCGGCTTGACGCCTCTCCCTCCGCCGGAGTTACGCTCCGCCCCCTTGCCAAGCCTCCCGCCCGGCCCACGCTGCACTCATGCCAAACCCGCTCCGCCTCCTTCGTCACATGACTCATGCCACTCTGTTGAGCGCGGCCGTCGGCCTTTCGGCCGCCGACGCTGCGACCGCCAATCCACTGCTCACCGAGAGCACCTTGCCGTTCCACTATCCGCGTTTCGACCTCATCAAAAACGCCCATTTCTTGCCGGCCTACGAGGCGGGCATGGCCGCACAACTCGCCGAAGTCGCCGCGATCGCGAGCGCCACCGCCGCGCCCACCTTCGACAACACGGTCGTCGCTCTCGAACGCTCCGGCAGCCTCCTCCGCCGCGTCGGCACCGTGTTCAGTAACCTCTCCGGCGCCCACACCAACCCGGAGATGCAACAGGTCCAGCGCACCCTCTCACCCCAACTCGCCGCGCACAGCGACGCCATCCGCCTCAACCCCGCTCTTTTCGCCCGCCTGTCCTCGCTCTATGACCGCCGCGGCACGCTCGGTCTCGACCCCGAGTCCATGCGCCTCCTTGAGCGCTACTACAAAGATTTCGTACGCGCCGGCGCCCAACTCCCCGAGGCCAAAAAGGCCCAGCTCCGCGCGCTCAATTCCGAGCTCGCCACCCTGCAAACCGCCTTCACGCAAAACGTCCTCAAAGAGCGCGACGCCTCGTCTGTTATTTTCGCCACTCGCGAGGAACTCGCGGGACTTTCGACCACCCAAATCGACACCGCCGCCGCCAACGCCCAGGCCGCCGGTCAGCCCGGCAAGTTTCTCCTTAAAGTCCAAAACACCACCGGCCAGCCGCCGCTCGAAAGCCTCACCGTGCGCGCCTCGCGCCAGCGCTTGCTCGCAGCCTCCCTCGCCCGCGGTAGCCGCGGCGGTGACTTCGATACCCGCTCTACGCTCGCCGCCATCGCCAAGCAACGCGCCGAGCGCGCCGCCCTCCTCGGCTACCCTCACCACGCCGCGTTTCAACTCGAGGAGCAGACGATTGGTGGCGTTGACCGCCTCAACCAACTCCTCGCCCAACTCGCCCCCGCCGCCGTCGCCAACGCCCGCCGCGAAGCCGCCGATATGCAAAAACTCGTCGACGCTGAGCAGGGCGGTTTTACCGTCGCCGCCGCCGATTGGGATTTCTACACCGAGCAGGTCCGCCGGGCCCGCTACGCCTTCGACGGCGCCCAGCTCCGCCCTTACTACGAGCTCACCCGCGTCTTCACTGACGGCATCTTTTTCGCCGCCACGAAACTCTACGGCCTCACCTTCAAAGAACGTCACGACCTCCCCGTCTACGAACCCACCGTGCGCGTGTTCGATGTCTTCAACGCTGACGGCTCGCAGCTCGCGATCTTCCTCCTCGATCCCTACGCCCGTGCCAACAAAAACGGTGGCGCCTGGGCCAGCGCGTACGTGAGCCAAAGCACGTTGCTCGCCCGCAAGCCGGTCATCGCCAACCATCTCAACATCCCGCCGCCGCCCGCCGGTAAGCCCACGCTCCTCACACACGACGAGGTCAACACCGCCTTCCACGAATTCGGCCACGCGCTCCACGGCATGTTCTCCGCCGTCAAGTATCCGCGCTTCGCCGGCACATCCGTCCCGCGCGACTTCGTCGAGTATCCTTCGCAAGTAAACGAGATGTGGGCGACGTGGCCGGAGATTCTCAAAAATTACGCCAAGCACCACGAAACCGGCGCGCCGCTCCCCGCCGAACTCCTCGCGAAGGTCACCGCCGCCGCCCAGTTCAACCAAGGTTTCAAGACGACCGAATACCTCGCCGCCACCCTCCTCGACCAAGCGTGGCACCAGCTCGCCGCTAGCGAAATCCCCGCCGCCGACGGCGTGCTCGCCTTCGAAGCCGCCGCGCTAAAAAAAGTCGGGCTCGACTTCGCCCCCGTGCCGCCACGTTACCGCTCCACTTATTTCTCGCACATCTTCTCGAGCGACGCCTACTCCGCCGGTTACTATTCCTACATCTGGAGCGAGGTGCTCGACGCCGCCAGCGTCGCTTGGATGATCCAAAACGGCGGCCTCACCCGCGCCAACGGCGACCGCTTCCGCGCCACACTCCTCTCCCGCGGGGGTAGTGACGAAGCCCTTACACTCTACAAAAACTTCACCGGCCAGGAACCCGACCTCAAGCACCTCCTCGTCCGCCGCGGCCTCGAAGCGAAGCCGTGAACCCCGCCCTCGCCCACGTCAGCCTCGCCGACCTCGAGCGCGAGCTCGCGGCGTGGGGCTACAAGCCCTCGCACGCCGCCCGCGTACTCCGCGCGTTCTACGCGACCGGCGGCGCGATCGACGACGACGCCGCCACCGTGCCGCCGGCTTTACGCCTGCCCTCCGACGAAGCCCCCCCACATCTCCGTCTCCCCGCCGGCC
>Ga0209550_10004584_pt1 | contig 13077 bp, 10 predicted proteins | sample LauGreSuBDMM15SN_2_FD_187567 | JGI IMG/M metagenome (GOLD analysis project Ga0209550, IMG submission 187567) | Freshwater lake microbial communities from Lake Michigan, USA - Su13.BD.MM15.SN (SPAdes) (version 5) | ecosystem: Environmental > Aquatic > Freshwater > Lake | place: Lake Michigan... | reverse complement strand
ATCGTTTGTAGAAAAGTGGCTGAAAGCCTTATTATTCCTGCCATTGCTGCTGCTTGGTTGCCAAATATTATTTTGTTTCCAGTAGCCATGGTGCTTACCTGGTTAGCCATGAATGACTCAAGTTTATCCTTTTCCCTGCCTGGTATATTAAAATTTAAAAGAAATGGTGTTTCTAAAAAATAATAGGTTCTTCTTCGCCTTCTTTGCTTTTTGGCAAGGTATATTATTAATCTATCTATTTTTTTTTCCTAAAGGGCAGGAATTTCTATTATTAGATAGGTTTCACCATTCTTACCTGGATACTTTTTTTAAATACATCACATTTTTAGGAGATTGGCCTGCCTATATTTTTGCCTTAGCTTTTTTATTTTCAAAACTCAGGTTCAGAGCCTTTTTTGTTATTCTATTAGTCAGCATTTTAGTACCCATTACCTCATATATTTCAAAAGCTTACTTCAAACAACCGAGACCCATACATTATTTTCAGGATAAACCAGTATTTAATGACCTTCAAAAAGTCGATGGCGTAGTTTTGCATGCAGGCTTTTCCAGTTTCCCTTCAGGGCACACTATGTCAGCTTTCGCCGTTTTTTCCTTATTAGCTTTTTTTGCCAGTAATTCAAAGAGGCAGATTTCTTTATTTTTTTCACTGGCTATTTTGGTGGCTGCTTCGAGAGTATATTTAATTCAACATTTTATAGAGGACGTATGGATGGGTTCTTTAGTAGGCGTTATGCTGGGTTATTTAATTTTTCAAGTATTTCATGTGTTTTCTACGACAACGAAACGGAGCGTGGAAGGCGTCCTTCAATGATTTTATAAACTGTTTGAAAAAGGTAATTCTGGCAAATGTGAAGAGGGTGGTAAGGGCATTAATATTCTCCAATATTTAGGATAATAATTATTGTAGCGGTGCCCCATAGCTTTATACCAACCCAGTGAAAGTCCCTTGTAACTCATTGTTCCCCAGCCAACCTTAGGTGGCGCACTATTTGAAACTTCTTTTTTAAGATATAATAAGGCCTCATGCCGTTCCAGTTCCCAGTGGGGTACCTCCTCCTTTATATAAGAACTTAAGGCGAGTTCTTGCTCGGGAATGAAATCATTGCCTTTTGATGCGCCTAACAATAAAATGGGGTCAATAAATGGTAAATATTGGCTTATAAGATTGAATTCTTCAAATATATTTTCAGGGACGCCGTAATAGTTTCCACTATTGTCTTGAACACCAACAAGTTGGTTATCTTTTTTTAAAAAATTTGACAAAGCATCGGGGAAATTTATTTTTTTTCTCGGCACCTTTACATTTCTTTTTTCCTGCTCGTTAAGGGTATTTTTCTCTTTAGAACCTATATTTCGTAGAACGGCTAAATAAAAACCTTCTCCTTTTACCCTGTGGGGGAAACATTGAAAGCCTCCCTTATCGGTGCTTATAATGCCCCAATGCGAAGGCACCTCCAAGGTTACTATCTCTAATGAAAATGTCTGACAAAGCCAGGCGATTTGGTCATCATTTTCCTGTGTATTATAGGTGCAGGTGCTGTAAATTAAAAATCCGCCCTCTTTAAGCAAAGCTGGAATGGGTGAAAGGATTCGTTTTTGCCTCGATGAACAATGATTCACATGTTCTATAGACCATTCGTCTCTTGCCTTTACATCTTTTCGAAACAATCCTTCACCTGAACAGGGAGCGTCTAATAATATCAAATCGAAAATGGGAGGAAGAGAACTAAAAACCGGTACTTCAAACGAAGAAACAAAAACATTGGCATAACCCCATTTAGCAAGATTTTGCTTTAAAATGGGCACTCTCGATTTAATGACTTCATTGGCAAGGAGAAAGCCATTTTTTTCGCTGGCTATTTCCGCTAAAATGGTGCTTTTACCTCCGGGAGCCGCCGCTAAATCAAGAATATATGGTTTTTGGGTTATTGCCAGTAGTTTTTTAGCCACCCACTCTACAAACATTGAACTTGGATCTTGTACATAGTATGCACCAGCATGAAAAGACGGGTCTAAGGTAAAATTAGGTCTGTTTTCAAGGGTGAATCCTCGTTGGGTCCACGGAATAGGCGTTCCGGATTCCGCTAATCCAGACGCTTTTATTGGATTAAAACGGATGCCTGTGACAGATGAAGTTGATGTTACGGTAGAGATAAATTCGGATAACTCATTTTTATCTAAGATATTTCCCATTTGATGAATAAAATCAATAGGTAATTCTCCATTCTCCATATTTAAATCTTTGTGATATTTATATACTTAGTTAAAATCCAGTTATTTACATCAGGTAAAACACGGGTAAAGTAAATAATGGCAAAATAAATAAGGGTCATAAGGGGCGCTCTGTAAGCTAAATCAATGTAAGCTTTTGGGTATATCGGAATATACAATACGGCTAACCAGCAGATAATACCCGCTAAGAATATATTGAAATAGGCCTTCGTGAAGGGATGAAATTTCCAGTGAATGTAATTGAAAATCAGATAAATAGAACTGGTTATAACAATCGTTAGCGCCGTGGCCATAGCTGCTCCAACTACACCAAAATATTTGATGAACACGAAATTTGATCCAATAGTTAAAATAGCCATGAATGTTTTAGCCAGTAGATCAAATTTGTACCTATTTGAATGAATGAGAATAAGGGAAGAAAAGCCGGTCATCATGGCAAATATTTGACCGAAACCCAGGTAAATAGCTATGGGTATACCTGATCTGTATGGTTCACCAAGTACTTTAACTACGTTGTGAAGATTTCCAAGTACCCCTGCATATACTAATACACCTAAGACTAAAACTACCTTGGTGGTACGTTGATTTAACAAATGAATCTCCTGTACTTCTCCTTTTTTCCAATGCTGAGCAATTTGTGGTGAAATTACAGCACCAAAAGCATTTACAGGCATAGTGATGGTCGTGGAAACAAAATAAAAAACGGCGTAAATACCTGCCATGGTGAAGTCAATCATTCCTGAAATCATCATGGTATCAATATAGGCAATAAGATTATTGCTCAGTCCGGTAAACATTATGAATAAAGAATAAGTAAAAATGGGTTTTAAATATGGCGATGTTAAAATGGTTTTTAACGACGCATAACCTAAAAATCCCCGCCATTCAATGTGCAATACCAGTAAAAGAATACTCAGCAATCCTTTAATGCCGTACAGATCGAGAAATAATTTGAGATCAATCAGGTCGTAATAATATAAAATAATGAGCAGGGTGGTAAGGGCTCTCGAAAAAACTTGAGTAAGAAAAATATTAAATAAAGGACGTTGTCTTGCCGTATTAAAGGCGTCTAAAATGCTGAGTAAGGTATAGGTAAGTAGATTAAAAAAGATTAGATAGAAATATTGACGGGCTAATTCCCGACTTGCTACATCTTTGATATTCAGTATGATATCCCATTTGAAGTAATAAAGAATGATACCTCCTATGATTATGGCTATTACCCCAACGAATAAAATAAAAGTAAAAAAAGAATCCCTGGTTTTTTTTTCGTCTTTAAAATAAGGATAAAAACGGATAACGGCGCCAGGTAATCCAAGAAGCACAAAGGTGATAATCAAATTATTTGTAAAAGAAAGGGTCTGAATAAAGCCAAAAATATTGGCTCCTAGTATTTTGGGAAAAAGGAGGGTGCTATTTATAAAGCCCCACAAAACACCAGTGTAAAGAATTAGGGTACCTGCAAGACCTTGTTTTTTCATAGTTCCCGATAATCCAACTGGGATAATTATTTAGAAAGTAATATCGACATCTACATCGTAGGGGTAGGTAATCAAATAATTTAAAGCTTCAGAGAAGTCGTAGTCTTCATAAACGACTTGATAAAGCATTTTTGTTATGGGCAATCTAAGCTTTAATTTCATAGCCAAATGATGAAATAAATAGAGTGTTCTTAACCCTTCGGCGAGTTCAGGAGTATTTTCAATCAGAGAAATTCGTTTTTCACCCTTTCCCAGTTTAAATCCAAAGGTATAATTTCTGCTATTTTCGCTTGTTCCCGTAGCTATGAGGTCCCCAATACCGGCTGTGCCGATAAAAGTTCTGGGTCCTGCACCGAAAGCCTTTCCAATATAAATCATTTCCATCAGTCCCCGGGTTAGTAACATGGCCTGAATGTTTTTGCCCAACCCTTTTCCTGTAATTAACCCAGAACCCAGGGCAAAAATATTTTTAAGACCGCCGGCAAATTCTGCGCCAAGCAGATCATTTGTTCCAAAAATATGAAATACATCGCTACCTAATGCCTTTTTTCCTGCTTCAACAACCTCTTCAAAGGGACTTCCAATAACGGTCGCTGTAGGTTGGCCTTCCATTATTTCAGAAGCCAGATTCGGCCCGGCCAAACAACCAATTCTTCTCACCGAAGTTTCTTCCTTAATAACCTGGCTCATGGTCATAATGTGCTCCTTTCGCAATTTTCCTGCTATAATGTCTTCGTCGGATATGCCTACATCAAATCCCTTGGTAGCATGTATTATGAGGTGGAAAGGGCGAAGATAAGGACCAAACATTTGCATAACTGCCCTAAAAGCATCAGAGCTTATTACTGGAAAAAGAAGCGTACAAGTTTCAGCTAAAAATTTAACGTCATTTGTGGCCGTAACCCTTTGGGATATGACCACATTTTCAAAATAATGGTGTTCGTTGATTTGCTGAACTACCTCTGGCCGTCGGGCAAAAAGTAAAACAGGGACATTATGAGCTAATAAATTAGCTATGGTTAACCCAAAACTACCCGCGCCTATGACCCCTACAAATTGTTTTCCTTCAACGTCCATTTTAGGTGTAAATTAGCCAGCTATTAAAGATTCAATAAATTTTTCAGGTGATACAGCATCTGTTAGGTGGTATTCTCCAATTTTTGTTCTTACTAATCTGGAAAGATAGGCTCCAGATTGCAACGTTTTACCTAAATCAAACGCAAGAGAACGAATATAAGTTCCTTTGCTGCAATGAACCCTGAAATCTATTTCCGGCAACTCAAACCGAAGAATTTCTAAGGAATACAAAGTAATTTTACGTGCTTCAGGTTCAAAAATTTCTCCTTTCCTTGCCTTCTTATATAGCGGCTGTCCACCCACTTTTATGGCAGAGAAAATGGGAGGAATCTGCATTAATTCTCCCTGAAAATGGGTCAATGCCGCATCCAGAGCTTCTCTCGTTATATGTTGAAAGGGAAATAATTCATCAGGTTCCGATTCTGCGTCGTAAGTGGGTGTCGTAGCGCCCAAGGTGATGGTACCCTCATAACATTTGCCTAATTCCTGTAAAGAGGCTAAATCACGGGTGCATTTCCCCGTTCCCAGTAAAAGTAAGCCCGTGGCCATAGGATCTAAAGTACCAGAATGACCAACTTTTATCTTTTTTAAGCCAAGATGGTGTTTTATAGATCCCCGTATTTTATTAACCACATCGAAGGAAGTCCATCCCGCTGGCTTGTCAATCAGTAAGATGGTACCAAGCTCCAGGGGATGTTGCGTGTTTTTAGGGGATTCAGAAAAAACAGGATCAATCATTTAAATTTATTTTGCTGCCAGAAATAACAGCATCCCTGCGCCAACAATAAAGCAATATATGGCAAAATAACCTAATTTACTTTTTTGTACCATCTTGATCATCAAAGTGCAGGCGAACAAACCAGTTAGAAAAGCGGCAATAAATCCAAGTGAAAGTGGCATCAGGGAAAATTCTTTAACATTGAATGCGCCATCAAGTAAATCTTTTGCCATCTTACCTAAAATCAATGGAATAACCATTAGAAAACTAAATCTAGCCGCTTCAGCTTTTTGAATGCCTAGTAAAACCGATGTTGAAATGGTCGCTCCTGATCTTGATATACCTGGTAAAATAGCAATCATTTGCGCAATACCGATGATGAAAGCTTCTTTTGGCCCCACCGTCTTGGTTCCCGTTTTCGCTCTGTCGGCAAAGAACAAAATACCTGCAGTGACCAATAATAATCCACTTACAAGGAATATTTGTCCCTCAAAAAGTCTGTCAATCTCATCTTCTAAAAATAAACCCACTATTACAGCAGGTATCATCGATAGAATAATATTTCGGGCAAATAAATGAGATTCAGTTATCCGTGGCTTAAATAAGCCTGAAAGGATTATACCAATTTCTTTTCTAAATACCACCATAGTCGCAAGTGCGGTCGCTGCATGCAAAGTTACAGTCATTAAAAGACCTGAATTTAAGTCTTTTTTGTCGCCTAAAAAGTACTGTGCAATCTCTAAATGACCGCTGCTACTCACAGGCAAAAATTCAGTTAAGCCCTGAACAATGCCCAGTAAAATGGCTTCTATGTTACTATCCATTATTTACGAAATATAGCGAATACCTCAATAATTAATCCAGCTAAAATAAAAATAGGAGCAATAACCATTCTTACAGGACTATAAATAATCGTTTCATCCCAAACGTCCGGACTTGGCATATTGCCACCTGACATTAGTACGAGACCTACAGCAACCAGTAATATACCACCGCCCATCCAAATAAAGTTATTTTTATTAAATAACATCTCCATTTGAACTTCTTGAGGCTTAGATTTTACTCCACTCACTGCCGCTCGCTGCTTATTAGCCAGTGTTTGACCCATTTCATTTACCTTGGTATTTGCCGCAGGATTGGGTGTAATTCGGACTTTTGATTTACTCATGATTTTACCGGATTTTAAATTCCGAGAACGAAATTAAACATTAAATTTATTTATCTAAGGACAATTGTCATTTCAGATTAATACAAATCATCCACACGCATTTTCAAATATCGGTTTACAACGATAAATGTACTAAAAACATAAATGAAAATACCTGCAAACATTATGATAGCAGATAAAATAAATAGCTTTTCTGTGGATACATTTCGGACTAGCTCGGGCAAATTACTTGTCAACCAAAAGTAGATGATAGTTAGGCCGGAAAGTGCTGCAAAACCTGCCATTATACCATGAAAAAAACTTCTTCTTATAAATGGAGTACTTATAAAACGCCAGCTAGCGCCAACTAATTCCATGTTTTTGATGATAAATCGGTGCGTATGTAAGGCAAGTTTAAGGGTATTAAATATCAGAGTGATAGATATAGCCAATAAGATAAGGGTTAATCCAAACGTGAATAATAAAAACTTATTCATATTTTTCAATAAAGAATGAAGGAAACTGTCTTGAAAATAAACAGCCTGAACATTTGGAAATTTTTGCAATGCATTTTTAATTTTCCCCAGAGGTTCTTTATCTAAATAGGCTTCCTTAACATTGAAGGTTACAATATCTAAAAAGGGATTGGGTAAATCGAGTTTTAAAAAATCTTCCCCAAAATCCTTTCGCATCATTTGCATTGCTTCCTCCTTTGGTATCATAGAGAAACTGCCTTTTTTATAAAAATCGCGCGTAGTTAACCAGTTTTTCATAGAAACCATTTCCTCTTTTGTTCCCGTTTCACTGATCTCAACAATTAGATTTAGATTTTCCTTGTAAAACGATATTAATTGTCTGGTATTTATTAAAATAAATCCGAAAATACCTAAGATAAATAATATCAGTGATATGCTTAACATAGCAGAAAGGTAGTTCGGCTTTGATCCAAATTTACCTGAATCTTTTTGGGTAGATGTCGCTGGATTCATACCTTAATTACCTGTTTTCCAACTGATTCATTAATAATTCCGTTTCAGCTAACAAGGCTTTTAATAATTTTAATCGTTCTGATTTTTCTTCAGCCGTTAGTGTACCATTTGTTTCGGACGATGATAATCCAGTAGCTACCTTTTCCATTTGTAATAACTGGTCTCTCTTATTTGTTAAATCCTGAAACTGTTCATTTATTTGTGGATCACCACTCTTAACCACTGCATTTTCTAGTCCGTTTAATAGCTGACTTACTTTATCCATGGCGAGATCATATTTTCCATCCCTCAATTTTTGTTTTTCAGCCCGAAGTAAGTCCCATGATGATTTTCCGAGGTGAATTACTTCTCCAAATATCTTTTTTGAGGTGGATTTTTCCTCAGGAGTACCTAAAAAATAGTTGTAAACCAGCAAAAGGACAACTAAGCTTAATCCAAGTTTGAATAAAAAACGAATCATATTACCTGCATTTATTAAAGTGCACAGAACAATGCAAATCTAATTCCTTTTTGTCTATTTTTGCGTAAAATTACGCTAAGGTCTCTACAACGATTTTTAGAGCTGATGGCACAACAAAATAAAACGATAATGGAATACAGATTTTCAGACATTGAATCCAGATGGAAAAAGTTTTGGGCAGAAAATAAGGTATATAAAGTAAGTAATACTTCTGATAAACCCAAATATTATGTTTTGGACATGTTCCCTTACCCGTCTGGTGCCGGTCTGCATGTAGGACATCCCCTCGGATATATCGCTTCTGATATTTATGCCAGATACAAAAGGCTCAAAGGCTTCAATGTTTTACACCCTATGGGGTATGATGCTTTTGGTCTGCCTGCCGAACAATACGCAATTCAGACGGGGGTGCAACCTGCTATTTCTACTGCTCAGAATATTGCCAGATACAGAGGTCAGTTAGATAACCTTGGATTTAGTTTCGATTGGGACAGAGAAGTGCAAACGTCTAATCCATCTTATTACAAATGGACTCAATGGATTTTCCTGCAACTTTTTTCTCATTATTATGACACCAAAGCTAATAGGGCTAAGCCTGTCTCCGAACTTGAAAATCATTTTAGCACCCATGGTTCCATCCATTTAAATGCTGTACATAGCGATATTGAACACTTTAGTGCAGAGGAATGGAACGCCAAATCCAAAGGAGAAAAGGAAAATTTGTTGATGAACTTTCGTTTGGCCTTTAGAAAAGTTACCTACGTTAATTGGTGTGAAGCTTTAGGAACCGTGTTGGCTAATGATGAAGTGAAAGATGGTTTGTCAGAAAGGGGAGGGCATCCAGTAGAGAAAAAACCTATGATGCAGTGGTCACTCAGAATCACTGCCTATGCGGAACGATTGTTAAATGACCTGCAGACCCTGGACTATTCTGATGCCATGAAAAAAATGCAATCCAATTGGATTGGTCGTTCAGAAGGCGCAAGAATGTTCTTCGGCGTGGAAGGGCACGATGTTCAACTGGAAATTTTTACCACCCGTCCCGATACCCTTTTTGGCGTTACTTTTATGGTTTTAGCGCCCGAACACGAATGGGTTTCTTTGTTAACTACAAAGGAGCAAGCCCCGAAAGTGGCAAAATATTTAGATTATGTGCAAAGTAGGTCTGAACGGGAGCGAATGGCCGAAGTAAAAGAAGTTACCGGAGAGTTCCTTGGCGCGCATGCTATTAATCCGTTTAATGGTAGGAAAATTCCAATTTATATTGGTGAATATGTCCTAAAGGATTATGGTACCGGTGCTATTATGGCCGTGCCAAGTGATGATGATCGCGATAATTTATTTGCCGTAAAGTTTGGGCTTGAAATTATTGAGGTGATTGATAAGTCAAACTATCCTGGGGCAACGCGTCATGATAAACTAGGCTTAATGATTAATTCTGAATTCCTTGACGGCATGGAGGTTCCTGCAGCCATTGAATGTATGTTGAAGGAAATCGAAGCTAAAAATATTGGCTCAAGGCAAGTGAATTATAAATTGCGCGATGCTATTTATAGTCGTCAACGGTATTGGGGGGAACCTTTTCCCATTATTTACGATGAAGATGGTATAGCCATTCCCTTAAAGGAAGAGGATCTTCCCTTGGAATTGCCGGTTTTGGAAAATTTTCAACCTGCATCCGGGGCCGTCTCTCCTTTGGCCAGAGCGCAGGATTGGGTTAATCTTCCCAATGGATTTAAACGTGAAACAGATACCATGCCCGGTTTTGCAGGTTCTTCCTGGTATTTTTTACGCTACATGGATCCGACAAACGATCAGGTTTTTGCCGGAGAGAATGCCCTGAATTATTGGAAAGATGTAGATCTTTATGTTGGAGGAACCGAACATGCCGTGGGGCATTTAATGTATAGCCGTTTTTGGCATAAATTCCTTTATGACCTAGGTAAAGTGCCAACCATTGAGCCATATAAAAAATTGATCAATCAAGGTATGATTCAAGGGGTGGTGGAATCTATTTACTTGCAAAAGGATAAAGTAGCAGGTAAAAGTAGATTTATTTCAGCCTCCTTGTTGAAAAATGAAGAAGCAAAAGGTCTTTCCTTTACCAGAATTCCTGTGTTGGTTGATTATATTACGGATTATGGAAATATGCAGGGTTCCCATCTCAATGAAAATGGGGTGAGTCAGTTTATTTCTTGGAGACCCGAATTTGTATCGGCCATTTTTGAATCAGAGGGTGGGGTACTTGACCAAGGTGTTTTTACGCCATTAAATGAAGGAGATACTTTTCAGCTGATAACCCATTCTGAAGTTGGTAAAATGTCGAAATCATTGTATAATGTGATCAATCCCGATGATGTTGTCTCAAAATATGGCGCAGATTGCTTTAGAATGTATGAAATGTTCCTCGGCCCTGTGGAACAGGCAAAACCCTGGGATACAAAAGGTATAGATGGTGTCTATAAATTTTTGAGAAAAGTATGGCATTTATTTAGAGACGCAGAGGGCAAATGGTTGGTTACCGACACTCCCGCAACGCCTGAAGCGCATAAGGTTTTACACGCAACAATTAAAAGAATTCAGGACGATATTGAACGATTTTCTTTTAATACCTGTGTGAGTGCTTTCATGATTGCTGTGAATGATTGGCAAAAAATGAATGTTCACCATAAAGAGGTGCTCGAACCTTTCTTAGCACTCCTGGCTCCATTTGCACCATTTTTAAGTGAAGAATTGTGGCATCAATTAGGAAATGAAGGCTCTGTGCATCAGGCTAGTTTTCCTGTTTTTGAAAGTAAGCATCTGGAAGAATCTGCCATTGAATATCCGGTAAGTGTCAATGGTAAACTCCGAGCCACATTAGTTTTCGATGTTCAAGGTAAGGAAGAAGACATAAAAGCAGCTGCCATGGAGCTAGATCCAATTAAAAAATGGACAGAAGGTCTGTCGGTCGTGAAAATTATTGTTGTTCCTAAAAGAATGATCAATATAGTTGTTAAATAAATTGTAAACATGCGACCCCAGAGGGGTCGCATGTTTATAGACTGTGCCGCCAGGGCCATAATGGTATATTGGCGAAATTTTATATTTAATCAATAATCTTAAAGGTAGTTCGTCTGTTTCGCTGGTGTTCCTCTTCCGTGCATCGTGAGCAAACACAAATGGCTGTGGGTGAGGTTTCACCAAAGCCTTTTGCAACCATTCGTCCAGGTGGAACACCCTTTCCTATGAGGTATTCTATAGCTGATTGTGCTCTTCTTTGAGAAAGGACCTGGTTATAAGAATCAACGCCCCGGCAATCTGTATGTGAAGCCAGTTGAATTCTGATGAGAGGGTTTAAGATCAGGGTGTTAGCCAGTTTATCCAGCGTGGGTTTAGCGTCAGAACGAATATCCCATTTATCTAAATCGTAATAAATATCATCCAGGACAATCTCTGTATTTTTAAATATTTTATCGAGGACGATTTCCATTTCCACCGTTTGAATAGGATTTTCCGGGGTAGCCTGTAGTCCTGCCGCATTGAAAGTAGCCGCATTATTTAGATATCCGTCTTTACCAGCAAGGAAATTCCATAAAGATCCGGGTTGAATGGTCAATCTAGTTTTACCCGTACTATCAGTTAAAAATTCTTGTTCATTTCCTGTTATGATAGTAGATAATTTTGCATTGGTCAAGGGTTTTCTTCCCAGTAAAGCGGAATTGGGATTATTTGGTTCTGCATAAATTTTTTCAAGAACAAAAACATCTAAATAATATTGAAAAGCAACAACCTTAGGTTTTTCGGTGGTTAATTTTTCATCTTTTTTTGGATTTGGCGGTAATCTTTTAAAAGTATAAATATCTTCTTTTCCATTACCACCTTCCCTGGTTGATGTAAAATAACCAAATGGCAGATTATTGACGGAGTGAATAACCGTGTAGTTGAAATCATCAGCGCCGGAATTTATGGGATATTTCAGGTTTACAGGCGGCGACCATTCTCCGTTTTCAAGTCTGAAGCTTTTAAAAATATCCAATCCCCCCATACCGGGTAAATAATCTGAACTAAAATAAAGGGAATCATTATCTAAGGAAGGAAATTGCTCGTTTCCAGGCGTATTGATCTGTCTGTTAAGTAAAGCGGGTTCACTCCAGGTACCATTGTCTAAAAGTTGGGAACTATACAGGTCATAACCTCCCCATCCTTCGGGTGCTTTGGCACTGAAAAGCATATATTTTCCATTTTCAGATAGGGTGGGATGTCCTAAATTAAGGTCTTTTAAAGTAGGGAAAATTTGAGATGCAGGACCCCATGTTTCTGCATTTATTTTTTCGATGATAAACAATTTACAAAAGGCATCTTCTTTTTTTCCTCCACTACAACGTGTGAAAACAGCTTTATTTCGTTCAGCATTAAAGGAAAGTGTCCCTTCATGGGCGGGGGAATTAATATTAATCTTCCAAGGTACTGCATCGCCAGTTTCCAGATCAGCGATAAATATATCTGTAAATCCAGCACCAGTCCATAAATAAATTTGTTCACCAGTAGAAGTAGGTCGGTCCGAGGTAAAAATCAGGCTGTTTTTATTTAACAGAACGGGAGAATAATCAGCATAAGCCGAGTTAATAGGTAAAGGTTCAACTTGAAAATCTTTGTATTCTTCTTTCTTCCATTTTGCTGCCAGTTCACAATGGGTAATATCTTTTCTGTACTCATATGGGCTGCCAATTTCAATGCTTAAATCTTTGAAAGTTTGCATCGCCTCAGTATATTGCTCACTTTGTTTTAGGGCATAGGCTAATCCTTTTAGCGCATCAACACCAAAGCCATTGTCATAAGCAAGTCTATAATTTTCGATAGCCTGATCAATATTTCCCATTTGCATGGCCGTTTCTGCAAGTATGAAAGATAAAATACCTCTATCGGTGCCTGTTTTAACTTTTTTTATTTCATTGGTAAGTAATTGATTGGCAATAGTATATTGCTTT
>Ga0209550_10004581_pt1 | contig 13083 bp, 15 predicted proteins | sample LauGreSuBDMM15SN_2_FD_187567 | JGI IMG/M metagenome (GOLD analysis project Ga0209550, IMG submission 187567) | Freshwater lake microbial communities from Lake Michigan, USA - Su13.BD.MM15.SN (SPAdes) (version 5) | ecosystem: Environmental > Aquatic > Freshwater > Lake | place: Lake Michigan... | reverse complement strand
AAAAGTGGCTCCGAAAGACTCGCCACGTGGACCAAGACCACCAGATGGCCCGCCACCAGCACGAAAAATAAGTACAGCTCCACCACCACCACCACCGCCACCACTGCCACGAAGACCACCAGCAACAGACGAACCTGGTAGAGCAGCGTTAATGTCTCAATTAAAAAACTATCAACCAGACTTACTTAAAAGTACCGATAGTATCCCTACCCCACTCACGACTCACGCCCCTCACGCCAACCCACAGAAAATGATTCTGGCCAATAGACAGAAAATAGATCCCGACGACGACGACGATGAAGTCCACTGTCATAACGGCTGCGAATACGATGGCAAAAACAAAATGTGCGTAACTAATGTAGACGAAGAACCATGTGATACTTATCAATGTCCATCGGGTTGCATGTACGATATTAAAAGACTAGGTTGCGTAATTGATCCAATTTCAGAATATAGAATAAAAGATGAAACATGTCTACCGAAATCGGGAGGAACCCGAAAACGTCGATCTCTCCGCAAGGACGACGTCGAGACAATGCGCAAGAAATCGCAAGCCACGTTGCGTGCCTATTGGAACCGCGTACACAAACGCACGCAAGGCAAGCGGTGCATCGCACGAACCACCAAACAGTACCGATCGCGACCCTCACCACCTTACCCGGCCAATGAGTGCTGTGGTATGACAAAACGCGGCAACGACGGGGCCAGATACCGTGCGGAACCCAATGTAAACGGAATGTGCACCTGGAAAAAAATATGAGACAGGAAAAAGAAGAAGACACAGTCTTTACACAATCCACGTCCTCGCACTCGCATCTTGGGCATCTACATATTTGGGCATCCAAAAGTACGGCACGACATTGCCCGCATCGGGATAATACGCGTCAAACAGAGACCGATACCATCGTTGTTCCGCCGTGGTGGCGACGGGACCACCACCTCCACGAACCGCCGTCAGCGGCGACCCGAGGTCAAGCGTCGCGGCGTGATCTTGCAAAATTTGAAACAAGGAGCGCGTCGTGCCCGTGACGCCATCGCTAAAGGCTTCTTTGCGCCGCCATACCACCTCGTCGGGCAACAAATCGTCATAGGTAAAGGCTTGGCGAAGCACCTCCTTTTCTATGATGCCTTGACCGGGGAATCGATGAAACGTGGACAAGGACAGGTAGTACTGCACGAATCCGCGATCGAGAAAGGGAGTACGCGGTTCGAGTCCATGCGACGAAATGCACTTGTCCGATCGCAACACATCAAACGCGTGAATGTCCCCCAGCAAACGCCGACACTCGCGATCAAATTCCAAGGCATCGGGGGCAAACGCCATGTACAAGTACCCCCCCGCGAGCTCGTCGGAACCGTCGCCATTGAAAATCACCTTGGCTTCGCTATTCTCACGAATGTACTTGCCAATTAACCAGTTGCCTAGACTCGCCCGTACCGTCGTCGTGTCGTACGATTCAATGGCCCGGATGACGTGCGGCACGGCATCGATGAAATCTTGCTCTGTCACAATCACCTCGTGGTGTAAGGTGCCCAACTTGTCGGCCACTTGTCGCGCATACGCCAAATCCGTCGATCCTGCCAGACCAATCGAATACGTTTCCACGGGCTTGAGTCCATGCTCTGTGTGGTACTCGGACACGATGGCCGCCACGAGCGAACTGTCGAGTCCGCCCGACAGTAGACAGGCAATGGGGCGTTCTGTGGTGCAACACCGTTTGTAGACGGCATCGCGAAAACGCCGTGCCAGTTCCGGGTAAATGTCGCCCATGCATTCATACCATTCGACTTCTTGAAACCCCTGGCGAACAAAGCCCAAGGTGTGATACCGGATTGGCGTCGGTGTCTTTCGATGCCAAAACGACAGGGCTTGTTCCGCATACGTCCATTCGTGATACGATCCAGGAGGGAAATGGGCGACGCAACCCGATTCTTTCGTAAAATGTTGAATCCCCGTCAACATTTTGAGTTCCGACGCGAGACCCCACGTGTCTCCGGGTCCGGCCAAAAGGTAGAGAGGTCGAACACCAAACGGATCGCGCGCACAAAAGAGGCGCGCTTCCAGTGCACGGCAGTCGAGCAAGACAAAGGCAAAGACCCCGTCGAGCACTTGCAACGTGTACTCGATGCCATAGCGCAAATACATGTGCAAAATGACTTCGCAATCGGATTGCGTCTTGCCGCCTTCGGTCATGCCCATGCAATCGTAGAGGTGCTTGTAATTGTAAATTTCGCCATTGCAAATGAGGACGACGTTGTCAATTTCTAGGGGTTGATTCGATTCTGGATTGAGACCATTAATTGCCAGGCGGTGGAAACCAAACGTGGTTTGAGGGTAAGGATGCGTCAGGCTCGACGCCTCGGGACCACGACCCTGACCTTGATGGAATTGTTCGTCGATGAGATCCACGGGGATGCCCACTTTGGACGCGTTGAGGAGAGCGAAAATGCCGCACATGGATGTGTCGTAGGGAGTGTGTGTACGTACTCTCTGGATCCGATATTTTTCCATGTCTATGGTAGACGAGCAGCCAATGCGTAGATCCGCGCCAGTTTTGATGATGATGGCTGTTTTGGGAATCCTGACTCTCTTTGCCATCTTTTCGCAAAGTGTCCATAACGAAGGATTACTTCAATCTGTCACCGGGGACATTTCCAAGTGTTTAGGAAGTGAAACCGCGCCTGCGCCGCCCTCGAAAACATCTTCTTTACCCCGACCAGTAGGAGTAGCAAAACCGACAGGGGGAGCAAAACCGAAAGGAAGAGTCTTTCGACCAAAACTTTGTACCCCAACTTCGGGGTGTCCTCGTTACACGTACACGGACGTATTACCAGCCGTGTGTTTCAACTATGAATGGTATGGAGTTGTAGAAAAAGGCAGATCGGATCATGTATTTGATTGTGCTGATGAATCGCACTTCAAACCAAAAGGACCGCATTGTCCATTGAGTCAAACTAAACACAGTAGCGGCCTATATTGTTCAGGCCCCCTGACAAGACGCTGAAAAGTTGGACATTCATTTCCGAGAAATCAATCACAAAGCACAGCGTCTTGCACTTGCTTCCCACAATGAAAAAACGCAAAGTGGCGCCCCCGACTTTGACATGGAATGACGAATACAAAGCCGCTGTGTGTGCCCGTGCCTATTTTGGGAAAAAGGGGTACACGATCCCAAAAGTTGCACTCGATCCGTCGGATTTGGAGCATTTGCGTCGCGATCTCACGGTCGAACCCGTGATTCATTTCCAGCCCGGGAGCTCCAGTTCGGGGTCTACAGACGCGTTGGCATTTCCAGTCTATCGTGAAAATGCCAACAAAATATACGTGCCGCGATTTTATGGCATGGAACGCTACGGCGTTCCACGAGCAGTATCGCAGGAATCCGCAGCCGTCGGGGAAGACATTGACGTGCCCTTTCCCAACACCCTCCGGGACTACCAAGTCCCCATTGTCAATGTGTTTTTAAACCATGTGGAAGAACATCGCAACGATACATGCTGCGGCGGCATTTTGGAAGTGCCATGTGCAAGAGGTAAATGTTTGGGTGTAAATACGCCCATTTTGATGTATGATGGATCTTGCAAACTGGTGCAAGACATTCTGGTGGGCGACGTGTTAATGGGGGATGACAGTACGCCCCGGCGTGTATTGACGTTGGCGCGCGGCAGAGAAAGGATGTACAAGGTTTGCGACCGTAAGCGAGGAGAAGGGTACGTCGTGAATGAGAGCCACATCTTGTCTCTCAAATCCAAATCTACGGGTACAATCCTGGATATTTCCGTCCAAGAGTATTTGAGTTACAACGACGACTGTGCATCGTCCTTGTTGGGATATCGAGTCCCCGTCGACTTTGCAGAACAAAACGTCGACGAAGATCCCTATTGGGTGGGCAAAACGATTCCCAACGACGTCATCCTTCCCGTAGCGTACAAGTGCAACACGCACTGGGTTCGATTGCAAGTGTTGCAAGGCATGTTGGACGCTCCCGTGTTCAAGCTCCATCGTCGTAGACTGGATGACGTTTTGTTTCTAGCGCGATCCCTCGGATTTGATGCCTACCCAACGGATAACGGTGGCGTCTTAAGAAACCATGCTCCCGATTTGACGTATCCGATCGAGTTGATTCCAATGGGCGTCGACGAATACTATGGTTTTGAAATCGACGGTAATCGGCGTTTTGTTCTCGGAGATTTCACCGTGACGCACAATACCGTCATGGCCCTCAACATTATCTCGACGTTGAAGAAAAAGACGCTGATTTTGGTCCACAAGGAGTTTCTGATGAATCAGTGGATTGAACGCATCCAGGAATTTTTGCCCACGGCCCGCATTGGCAAGATTCAGGCCTCTACGTTTGACATTGACAACAAGGACATTGTCTTGGGCATGATTCAGACCATGTTTTCGCGCACGTTTGACCCCGACGCGTTGGATTCCTTTGGTTTCACGGTGGTGGATGAAGTGCACCGCATCGGCAGCGAACAATTCTCCAAGACGTTGCTCAAGACCATGACGCCGATCATGTTGGGCATTTCCGCCACGGTGGATCGCAAAGACGACTTGACGCGCGTGCTCTATTGGTTCATTGGGCCCAAAATCTACGAAGAACGGACGCGATCCGAAGATGCCGTCTGTGTGAAAGCCATTACCTACGTGTCCACGGACCCCGAATTCAACGAGGTCGAGTACGATTTCCGCGGCCAACCCAAGTACGCGACCATGTTGACCAAGCTGGCCCGATTTGGACCCCGCTCCGACTTTGTGGTGCGCATCCTCCAAGATTTGATCCAAGACCATCCCCAGGCGCAAATCATGGTCTTGGCCCACGCCCGAGCCCTCTTGACCTACTTGTACGAGGCGATTACGCACCGGGGATTTGCCACGACGGGCTTTTACGTGGGCGGCATGAAACAAGCGCAGTTGCAAGCGACCGAATCGAAGCAAATCGTCTTGGCTACGTATGCCATGGCGGCCGAGGCACTGGATATTAAAACGCTGTCCATCTTGGTCATGGTGACGCCCAAGACGGACATTGTACAATCGGTGGGGCGCATTTTGCGCGTCAAACATGCGCAGCCCATTGTGGTGGATGTGTTGGACGGCCACGATCTCTTTCAAAATCAGTGGCGACAGCGCAAGAGGTATTATCGGAAATGCAACTACCGGATCGAACAGACGGACAGCACACAATATCCGAGAGGTTGGATCACGACATTTTCACCCAAAGGTGGTGGTGGTCCAAAAGACGACGACGAAGAACCGCCGGCGAAATGTCTCGTGCGGTGGACAGGGACAGCAGAAGAAGAGGCGTCCGAAGATTAGTACGTGGAAGTTTTTTTTTAGCATGAACCGCCGCTCAAACACGACGGGCACGTACATGAACCGCTGCTCAAACACGACGGACACGTGCACGAACCGCCGCTCAAACACGACGGGCACGTGCATGAACCGCCGCTCAAACACGACGGGCACGTGCATGAACCGCCGCTCAAACACGACGGGCACGTACATGAACCGCCGCTCAAACACGACATCAAAACGTCCGAGCCCGCCGATTCTTCGCCCGCAACGGCAGGAAACGAAGAGTAGTAAAATCCCACGAGGAGACCGAGAAAGATGCCTAAAGCAATGACAAGGAGCAGAATTTGACGAATCGTTGTAGGGGCCATTTTGATGTATTATAACTTAGAAATATTTTTACACGTCATCGTCTTCATCTTCTTCGTCACCGCTTTGAACCATCCACGCATCGTCATCATTCTCTTCGTCATCTTCTTCCACTTCTTCTTCCTCCTCTTCCTCCTCTTCTTCCTCCTCTTCCACCTCTTCCTCCTCTTCCTCTTCTTCCCTTTTGGGGAACGAAAGAAACGTTTCGGGATGCGCCACGATCAAACGCTCGATGTCGATGTCTCCCAACTTCAACTCAACTCTATCCTCCATCCACGGTTGAAAATCCACAATGGCAAGCTCCTCTTCTTGGCGCTGTCCGCGCATGATTTCTTGAACAATTTTCGGCGTCGCTGCAATGATTGCCTGGGTTGGCTCTGTGGGTCGCATCTTGTGTCGCATGGGTGGCGTCAACCCGCCCATTTTCTGCGTCTCCATCATCTCTTCCTCTGTAAGAAAGACATGAAGTACTTGTCCAACATCTGCACGTTTCAGTATAGCGCTCGTCTGCGCGTCTTCTCGGCGTTGACGTTGACGTTGATGCACTTCTACCATTGTAGACAAGGGCATCAATTTGGCCGGGAGGGGCGGGCGGACCGGAAGACCGGAGTGCGCAACAAAAAGAATGCGAAAATTGCCCTCACCATCCGGTTCGATGGCCGCGATTTCTTCCGTTACCTCCTTGGGCATACGCAACACAATTGCCTCCATGCCTTGCCTTGCCTAGCTTGAGAACGAGGAGGTGCGAAAAGAGGTGCGAAAGGAGGTGCACACCAATCGGGCTCTTCTATGATCGACAATATGCCAATACGAACAAATAGGTCAAGATGGCCAGCCCTATGGCGACGATCCACGCCGGAACTACCGTCTTGTTTCGATATCCAACGCCAAACGGACGAAACTCACCCTCTGTTCCGTACGCAAACCCCGGTTTGACATAATGGAAAAAGAAGAAGAAGACGACAAAGAGGACGATGGCGACGGCTGTTTTGTGGGTACGTACAAAGTCTTGGGACAACATTTTTACTCTCTACTATATCTACTATATCTACCTAAATAATCCCGTTGCACTCGACGAAGTTAGGTGCGACGTGCCTTGCGCCGAGAATTGGTCACGGATCCTCCCGAACTGACCGACAACGATCCGGGTTTGTAAAACACTTGGGCATTGTTACTAAACAAGCTTTTCATGGTAAAGGGAAATGTGGTGGCAGGAGCGTGAGGCGGAACAAAGGCCGTGGGATTCCCTGCACTGACAAACTTGAGCTCGGCGAGGCCAGGCATTGAATCAATCTATGGAATATGCCGAGAGAGAGTTTCCACCCCCCAACGTCGTTTAGCAAGAGTTGTAATTGGACACACCGTCCCAAATGATGTTGTTTTTATTGGCCCATTTCATTTGGTCACATGTCCCCGACCACTTGGAATCTTTGAAATTAATCTTCAAGGTGGTCGTTTTGTCGTCATTCTTCGTGAGCATCAAACCCGGTGTGTTTTCCACCGTGAGTGAATTGATGTTGGCAAAGCCATTTAGCACATTGGACGTGCAGTCTTTGTATTTGGTTGCATCGGTCGATGTCGGACATCCTTTATTTGGTACGATGCAAGAGGATCCATCAAACGTCCAAAAATCCGGACACTGATTCATGATGGGAGGGTAAATCAAGACATTGGCCTTTTTGGACATCAGAATGCCAATCGCGGTGAGCGCCAAGATCAAAAACACAATGGCGACAAGAATGGTAATTTTGTAAAACCCTTCCATGGCAGAAAAAAAGATGCTATATACTATAAGCCCATGAAATTTACACCCGTGAAATATGACGACGACGAGTTTCCTAAAATGATCATCAGCAAATACAATGGCCGTGTCAATGTCATTGAACCCTCAGATCCCAATGTCCAGTTTCGTCTCTTTGAACGCATGGCCGTGAGCAACAAAGTTGCCGCGTATCGCGACGCACTGGTCGGCGAAAGCGAGTGGAACACGATTGCCGACGGTTACTTTTCCGCTTCCAACATTCAATCCATTCAAGATGCACTCAAAAGTGGCGTGTATCGTCTTTCAAATGGTCAATTTGTCATTGCTCCGCAAAATGTCGACTTTTTAAAAGTATTCATGCGCAACATTTATTTGCAAAATGTCGAGTACAATGCCCGCGAATCCGCCGAAGTCCAAATCCAACGTCTCAACCAAGTGGTGTTGGAACAGCTTGTCCCTAAACTCTATTCCGAGAGCATTGGCTATTTCAAATATTTGCAAGATCAAAGTTCGCTCGTCGTCCCGTTGGACTTGCCCAAGCCCGTCGATCGCGACCATCGCCCGCTCGCGTACAACATTTGGTAGCGTGGATTTATTTTTGCACTCCCTGTCACACATCCTTGTTTCATTCATGAAGCCTACTCGTGGGAAACGTTTTGGAACATGTTTTTCGCCCAACACGACCACTCTATTGATGCTTCATGCGCCACAACACTGGCTCATGAAGATACCTGCGCAACATCAGGTGCAAAAGGGGCGCCCGAGCCATTTTCGGGATTCTTGCAAGAACGGCAACGGTGTTTTTGTTTCCCGCGAAGCGCGACCCGTTCCTTTACGACGGACCTCTTTGGTGTTTGAATTGCATCAAGCGGCTCAAGCGGAACTACATGACGCCTACGATCATTATGATGGTCCAATGTTTACCATGGACGAAGACGACGACGACGAGAATGGTCCGACATGGATCTAGATCACAGAGGGCCAAAAAAAATCCTCTTACAAAGGTATATAAAAGGTAACAACACTCGTACGGGTATAGCACGAATGAGTGAGACAACGGGAAACAATGGTCGTTTGTGTAATCAAATCATACGAAATTTGTGTGTCTCCATGTTGGCTGAAACGTCGGACCTATTTGTCACGTACAGTAGTTTCGATCGAATTCATCAATGTCTAGGGATACCCTTGTTTGTGGGCAACCGTCGGTATCCAACAACACGCACTGTTCGCGATGCAGACTTTGTACCTCTCCTACAATCTCTCAAACATTCAGAAGAACCATTGTCTGAAAACATTGATGCCAATGATGATTATTTTCAAACTCGAGAAATACCCATCTACGAGTCGTCCAATCCTCGATACGGCAAGCAAACCCGTTTCGTAAACGGTATGGCCACAATCGGGATTGCATGGTGCATATCCGTTTGACGGATGCATCACATGAAAATCCGGGATTGCAATACTATACATCCACCATCCTATCCATGTTGTCTTCGATGGACGTACTGCATGTGGCCACGGACCAGCCTTCGCATCCCATGATTGCGCAACTGATGACGGAGTGTCGTCCATCTGGAGGTGCTGAGTTGGTATCCCTCGATGAAGTCGAAACGTTGCAGTTTGGTTCGACTTGCAAGTTTCTGGTGCTGTCCAATGGCAGCTATTCTGCCGTGATGGGGTGGTTGGCATTTGACGCCACTGAAATACATTATCCCAAGTATAAAAGTCATATGTGGCACGGAGACATGTTTTCCATCCCTTCGTGGAAAGAAGAGGCTATAAACCCTTGAAGATCGTTACTGGAATCTGACTCACAGAGAGCCCAGTCAAGGGATGGCACAAAACACGTACACGGGATCCGCCAAACTGCCCGTGACGTAAATACCCTCGTATGGGTAGCACACAAATTTACACCTTTGCACATTCAAAACGCCCACTTCGTGGGCAGTTATGATTGAGCGAGGTGATGCTGATTGCGCATTTTAAATGCGCAATGGTGGAAATGTTTTGCATTTGACCACAAGCTCATCATCTTCGGTACGCCCGATGACACGCCAAGATTCCACACGTCTCATGCGAGACGATTTGGATTTGCTAAATTGATAAAATCCTTGACCAGCCAACACGTAAAAGGTTTGGTCGATGGGAATCTTCTTTGCCATAGAAACCGTCAAGCAGCGAGCATATTTCCCGTAATATGGAGAAATGTTGGGAACAACCTTGTCGATTCGCAATCCCCGCGTGCCAAAGTCGGCATCATCATGAGACAACAACAGACGGGGAAGGCTCGCCTCAATGTCAGACTTTGTCAACCACTTCATTCACCACCTACACATCTAAAATATATTAATTGTAGCAAACTGTACTCCATCGGGTTTGCTACACTTTGGTCACGTGTTTCATTTCTTGCGTTTGCAAATACTTGGACGACAACATGGTGCGGCGGCGCAAATTGCATTGCAAACAGGCCACGACGACATTGTCCCGATTGTGACCCATATCATTGTTCAACCGTTCCAAGGTCCACTGTCGGGGTTCGCGGACGTAATCGTACAACACCAAGACGTGATCTTTGCAATAATAACACGCCATGTTGGAATTCAAGAGGGTCAAGACGTCGTGAAAAGTGACAAACTTGTCGGCATCATACAAGTGTTTGTGCTGATCCTGCGACTTGTAACCCGCGATTTTATTCAAGATTTGGCGGTGAACCAGTTTGGCATCGTCTTCTCCTTCTTTGTTGGAACCGTCCAACCATTCGGGCAACTTGTCGTCTTGCTGATCGGTGACATGGTGCCAACGATCTGTGTGGGTAATGACGCGCTTGGTGCGCGGTCTCGGTGGTGGAGGCGCTTTTTTGGTGGTGTTGGTGGTAGGGACGAGGACAATGACTTTGTTGGTCGCCCCCTCGAAAAGTGTTACCGCCGTCAAGGAGGTTGGCAAGGTTGGAGGTGGTGGAAAGAGTTGAATGTGTTTGGTTTCCTCCATTTTTCGTATCACGATAAAAAAATACCTAGAAACGATTTGCGTTGTACTATCACCAAGCCACCACGCCACACCACATGCACGATGCCATTGAACGAAAACTGGAGGGATTTCATCGTAACAATCGCATCCCCAATCTCTTGTTTCACGGGGCGCACGGTACGGGCAAGCGTACGCTCGTCTATAATTTCATCAACTTGATCTACGATCATCAGAAACCGCGGATCAAGACCAATGTCATGTTTGTCAATTGCGCGCACGGCAAAGGCATCAAATTCATTCGCGAAGAACTCAAATTCTTTGCGAAAACCAACATCAAGGGCAGCAATGTGCGGTTCAAGACGATTGTGCTCTTTCACGCCGACAGCTTGACCATTGACGCGCAAAGCGCCCTCCGTCGGTGCATCGAGTTGTTCAGCTACAATACCCGTTTCTTCATCGTGGTGGAGAATAAACATCGTCTCTTGAATCCAATCGTGTCTCGGTTTTGCGAAATTTACGTCCCCGAAACCTTGGATCCGACAATTACAGGCCCATCGCAAAATCTGCACCGTCAGCGTTTACACACACTGTATTCTAGCGCGCAGCGCAACTTTGACTGGAGACAATATCTCGACGGTGACCGTGCGAAACCAACGCCCACGCAATTGTTGGGTTGGGTGCAGGAAGCCTACGAATCCGGGGAATCTGCCATTTCGTTGATTGATTGGATCCGCAAAGAGTTGCGACAGATTGATGTCGTCATGCACTTTCATCGCATCAAATCCGAATATCGGTGCGAGAAAATGCTCATGTTTTGTCTGTTGGCCCGATTCTTTCAATAGAGTGCAAAAACATTTGGGCTCGTAGTGGGGTCCTGCACAGCTGGGGAAGCGACTGCTGGGGATGGGGAAGCGACTGCTGGGGAGCTTCCCGCAAGAACACAAACTCTATACTTGATTGTGGGTGACCCATTTTCCGTCGTGATGCTCGCGCGGTCTTTGAACACGTACCCGTCTGGACATTCTCCTGTGGCAGCATTGATGGGATCCATAAACGGAGACGGAGGTTTGTTCCGTTCTTCTTCGAGTTTTTGCTGCTCTATTCGTTCCGCCTCTTTTTTGTGGGCATGGTAGTCGTCCAATGATTTTTCGCCTGGGGTTTTACTCTTTTCGGTCAGGGCTTCCTTTCGATGGCAAACCTGGTACCACATCATCATACAGCCGAAAACCACCACCGCGACTGCACCACAAATCACAAGGGAAAAAAGGCGCAGCGTACGACGTGACATGTGAAGGTTTTAATCTACATTCAGATTTTAACAGGACACCAGGTCTGGGTTCTGTCGTTGGTTTAAATGCAACCCAGACACAAGGTCTGGGTTCAACGCAACCAGACCTCGAGGTCTGGTTGGTCATTGCCACGACACGTCGTGGTTGGTCATTGACCACGACGAACCCGCGTAGCGGGTTCTGTCGTTGGTTTAAACGCAACCCAGACACAAGGTCTGGGTTGGTCATTGACCACGACGAACCCGCGTAGCGGGTTCTGTCGTTGGTTTATGCACTGATGCGTTTGGTGGGAATCCCCGCATCCACCAAATAGATGGAGTTCTCGGTGATGATGATGAAATCGAGACCACCACCTACTTTGTAAATGTTGGCAATCGGACTGGTATACTCCTCCTCGGATTTCACGAGGAGTTTCTCCTTGTTTTCCTTGACCCCGATGAGCACGGTTTTGTCAATGGAATGCCCCCAGTAGTCCATCATGATCGGCTTGTCCTCTTTCATCGACAACTTGATCGCATGACTAAGTGTCTCGGCATGGGGGAGACGCGGACCAGTAGTTGTGACGACTGCGGTTGACGTTACTTTGCTAGATGTTTGCGCGGCGGGTGCACTCATTTATATCCTTAGAATGGATGAATTTCTCTTTTCCTGAACGCAGACACCCAGGTGTTCTCCTAAAAGAAGTCCAAAGTTACGGAAACATTATCCCTAAATAGTTCAACACACCATGTCCCACTCCCCCATTTACAACAAATCACTTCTTCAAACCAAGGTCGTTTTAGCCATGACCGAAGTGGGTCGCAATGTACCAGACAATTTGGTCTTGAAAATTGAACGCAAATTCGGCGGAAAATGCATTCGTGAAGGATACATTCAACCCAAGTCGATTGAATTGGTGAGTCATTCCAGTGGCAACATTTTGGGGGAGTATATTGAATTTCACGTGGTATATCATTGCAATGTGTGTAATCCGCCCGACGACATGGTACTCGAATGCGTGTGCAAAACGGTGACCAAAGCCGGAGTTCACGCCCACGTGATGGACGAACACGGGAATGTCCCCATTACCGTGTTTGTTGCACGAGAACACGAAGACGGCAATGCATTTCAAGACTTGAAAGAGGGGGATGTTTTGCGCGTTTGCGTCTTGGGGCAACGCTTTGAGTTGAATGATGATTGTGTCTGCGTGATTGCCTTGCTCCTCGATTCCACAAAATAATATAACGAAATTGTATACCCCATATGCCTCCGATTGGGTTTCAAAACCCGTTGCTCCAGCGTCGTCGTCGTTCCACGGTCAAATCTACAAAGGTGTCTTCGCCCATCTTTAGTGTGGAAGACGTGGAGGAGGCAGGCATGATTCAAGACTTGTATCCCAAGTCCAAGTCTCCCAAGTC
>Ga0209550_10004577_pt1 | contig 13087 bp, 4 predicted proteins | sample LauGreSuBDMM15SN_2_FD_187567 | JGI IMG/M metagenome (GOLD analysis project Ga0209550, IMG submission 187567) | Freshwater lake microbial communities from Lake Michigan, USA - Su13.BD.MM15.SN (SPAdes) (version 5) | ecosystem: Environmental > Aquatic > Freshwater > Lake | place: Lake Michigan, USA... | reverse complement strand
AGGAAATGTATCTAAAAAAAGATTTGCTTTGAGATAGCGCTGTAGGTGATCTGCGAGACTTGGTAGTTTCTCTGCAAAAACGATTCGGGATAAGTGAATGTTGTTTGCTGCAAAAGCTGCGAGTATGTTACGTTTGGCTATTGGATTGGTATCACTTAACCATAAGACGCTATCTTTCACCTTTTTTAATATGCGGATCCAACTCTCAAAAACATCAGGTGTAATTTTCCACGTATTGTTAAAGCAACAAAAAATAAATCCGGTTTCGGGTAATTGGTAGGATTGCCGCGACGCATCTTTGGCTTCGATCGGTCTTTTGCGCGGATTAGGTTGAAATGAATTGGGTAGAAAGATAATTTTCTCGGAGAAGTATTTGTAATAATCATCAGGGATTGTTACCCGATCTCCCATAAAGTAGTCCATACACTCAGACCCTAAGGTCCCAGGATAGCCAAGATAATTAATTTGGAGGGGTGCAGCTCGCTCGGCAAAGATCTGGGGTCTTGAGTCTTTGGTATAACCGCCAAGATCAATAGCGATATCAATGGCTTGTTCGCGAGCAAGGCGAGCAATCTCAAGTTCGCTGTGGTTTTTCACATCGAAGAACCTATCAAAAGCCTTCTCCATGCGTTGTCGCATAGGGTCTTTCGTATCTGCCCCAAAGGAGAATCCGTAAATTTCGAACCTTTCACGATCGTGTAGTTCTATTACTTCAACCATTAGCTGGGAGATTGGGTGCTCATTAAAGTCCATCGAGAAATAACCGATTCGAATTTTTACCCCCTTAGCCCTTTTAGTAATCACTCCAAGCTGACTTATTTGACAAAGTTCTCGCTTTGCATAGATCGCAGCGCACTTTCTTTGTAGCTCTGGCTTGTCGAATAAACTAAGAACTGAGAACGGTCTACTTACCGTGTACCCGCCCATGATTTCAGCTTCGATAATTTGCAGTCGCTGCTCTAGATTTGTCCAATCAAAGATTTTCATCTGGGTATGCACTAGTTCTCCCAGCGCGAAGTCTGCGTTGGGTTTAAGCTCAATTGTTCGCTCAAAGCTAGCTATCGCTTCCTCATGACGCTTGAGGTTGTTGAATACATATCCTCGATTACTCCAAACTAATGCGAAGTTGGGTTTTATCTCAATCGCTCTGCCATAACTGGCTAGTGCTTCTTCGTAGCGCTCGAGGTTGCTGAGTACACTGCCACGATTACTCCAAGCTTCTGCGTGCTCAGGCTTTATCTCAATCGCCCTATCACAGTTAGCTAGCGCTTCCTCATGACGCTTGAGGTCATTGAGTACACTGCCACGATTACTCCACGCTTCGGCGTAGTCAGGCTTTATCTCAATCGCCCTGTCATAACTGGCTAGAGCTAGCTCATATCGCTTGAAGTCATTAAGCGCAACGCCGCGATTACTCCAAACTTCGGCGTAGTCAGGCTTTATTTCAATCGCCCTGTCATAACTAGCTAGCGCTTCCTCAATGCGTTTGAGTTGGTTGAGTGCGTAACCACGATTAACCCAAGCTTCGGCGTAGTCAGGCTTTATCTCAATCGCCCTGTCACAGTTAGCTAGCGCTTCCTCATAGTACTTGAGTTGGTTGAGTGTATTACCACGATTATTCCAAGCTTCGACGTAGTCAGGCTTTATCTTAATCGCCCCGTCATAACTTGCTAGTGCCTCCTCATAGCGCTTGAGTTCGACGAGTGTATTACCACGATTACTCCAAGCTTCGGCGTAGTCAGGCTTCATCTCAATCGCCCCGCCATAACTAGCTAGTGCTTCCTCATAGCGCTTGAGGTCATTAAATGCATAGCCAAGGTTACCCCATGCTTCTGCGTAGTCAGGCTTTATCTTAATCGCTTGACCAATCAATTCCAGTGCCAGCATCGGGTCATTGCTTTGTAAAGCAATGACGCCCGCTAAATGCAGCGCATCATAATAATCCGGTTGCTTAGCTAACACCTGTGTATAGATCTGCTTTGCTTGGGCTAGCTGCCCTTGTTGGTGCAAAGCCAGCCCTTGGTTAAATAATATGGCTAAATCCGACCACGATGCAGGTATGACAGTCTCGGTATGGGCTTGTGATTTTTTAATCGGTATTTTTTTCGGGTGTGGCATAGTCCTTTTTTAGCGTTGAGAGCTTATGGATTGCGTGCTATTTTCTTAATATTTTTTTGGACAATGCTATAAAAATATATATATTCTAATATTAGTTTATCTAAAACGGTCTTCACAGGCTTTGTTTATTTTACCTTGACTTGTTTCTTGCAATAGTTCTTGCCAGTGTTCTACCCAACCTCTGTCATGGGATACGCCCGATATAACTTTTATTTTCGAGCAGTTCTTAACTCCGGCTTTTCTCATATAAGACTCCCCAATTAATTTAGGCACCACCTTATCATCTTCTCCATAAAAATGCCATTGTGCGATTGTGTTTATGCTCTCTGCTACTGCAGCTGGATCCAAGGATCGTGACATTGGTGTTACCCGATGAAAGCTCGTAAAGGCCTCATGGTCAATATTTCCTGCTACCGTTCTTATTGTTGCAACATCATTTCGACGCCCTGCGATTAGTATGGCGAGGCCGCCACCTCCGGAATATCCGATTAAATGTATTTTCCTTGCCATTGACGTTTTTTTTGCAGCGGTAATGGCCAGATCGACTGATGCGACTATTTCTGGTGAGAGTCTTCCAATGGTCCAATAATATTGCTTGCACATTGGATTCTCAACAATATTGGTGTATTGGCATGGCCTTGCAATCCATATGACATTGGGTGCCTTGTCCAATGCTGCTAACCGTAATCCAATTGGATTATCAGGCGTTGGGTCGCGAGATGGTTCTGTTCTGCTTACCCACGCGAGGCCATCCCCTTCAAGATAAATATTTAAATCTTCGCCTGGTTTGTCATAACGCTCACGGCTATGAACGATAAATTGACCAGCTTTATAGGTATTACTTTTTAATCTGGCGGGTTCAGAAATTGTGTTCGCAAGTTGAATATCACTTGTCCATAATGTATTAGTACAAGCACTTAATAAAATAATAATATTGAGGATATATACGCGCTTAATCATCATTCGATTTATTTCTGATGTTTCGTTGTTGGTTTTTTTCAACTTCGTTCAATCTCGATAGTTTTATACCTATCGCATACTAAATATCAAATTAAACGATTTAGAGTTTTTTCGATCTTAATAAATTAGTAGTTAGGATCTAGTTATCTTTAGTTATAGTCCGTTTTGCAATGGTCGTTGGTAATATTTAGTCTTTTAATTTAACTTTTTTCAAATCTCTTTTTATTAGTTTTATATAAATCTTTGTTTAATAAAAAACCCCCGCAAAAATTCTTGCGGGGGTTTTTGTAAAGTTATTACTAACTTTGAAGCAAGGAATTAGAAAGCTAAACGGCCTTGTACCAAGAAGCTATGCCCAGTAAAGGATTCGCGTTTTTGTAAGTTATAGTTTAAACCAACTTGACCTGTTTTTCCTTGTAAGAAGACTACACCAGTTCCAACATCTAATGAATTACGACTGAGTTTTTGGCCTGTCGTAGTAAATGTTGATCCACCACCAGTAAATGCCGCTGTAACATCAGCCGCCGCATCATTTAAATCTCTTGATGCCATGATGTTGAACTCTGGTCTAAATACCAATCCAGTCGATGTTGTTCTTTCATCAGCAACACGCACGCCGACTCCAAGTTTAGAACGATTAACCGACAAACTGTTAACAGCAAGATTTAGTGAGTTTGCGCCAGCTTCTGTGTATGCCTTTTGGCTGTATTGACCCATCGTATATTGAACATTTGGTGTAACGGTTAACTTATCCTTAAGGGCAAAACGATAACCTGAACCAATACGACCTGAATACTCCAACGCGCTTGTCGACGATGTTGCTGTGCGGCTTAAGGCTGTTAGTCGCACATTATCAGACGAGTGGTAGGATAAACCGAGCATTCCATCAACGTAGGCTTGGCCGAAATTCTGAGTACCGTAAATGGTTTGTCCAACAGATGTGATTCTGCTGTTGTTGCCCGTTGCAGCGTCAGTTTGATCAACTTTCGTTGATGCATATGTCAATGCAAGACCAACAGTTCTGTCGCCACCAATATCCATATCAGAACCTATGACCATTCCGACGGTATTTGATTTGTAACCGCTAAAGCCTCCGAGTGTACCTTGGGTATTTTGTGTACCAAATGCACGGCCCCAAACTGATCGACCTCTAACATCACCAGAGGAAACTCCAGTTGTTCCATCCGCTAATACAGTGGACTCGCCTCGAATACTGGCCATCCTAGTACTTACAACCGACGCGCCGCCGCTACTAGCATTCATTGCTGCGCCGGCTGTTGCTTGACTGGTTTGTGGTGCTAGTTTGGGGATCGCAGTTGCAAGTTCAGCAGCTGAATATCCGTTAAAGGTGTTAACAACTGTAGCCATATCAGAACCCACTGCTGGTACTGCAACAGCGATGGTATTTAACATAGTTCCTGCGCCGTAGCCTGTGGATGTTGAAGCAATATTTCCTGCGCCTACAAATCCGCTAGCTAAGCGTGAGGCTCGGACATAGAGATCTGTTGATCCAGCAGTTATGGCGAAAAGGCTAGCTGCATCATTTCCATTTTCACCAACAAAGGTGAGAACTGCACTGTTAGTTGTCACATTGCCGCTATTTAAGGTTGCTACTACTCCTGTGCCAGCATTACCATCAACTACCAAGAAACGCTGTCCATCTGCGACTCCAACTGAAGTGGGTACGACCACGTGGACCTTGGTTGTTGCTGCTATTGTTGCGGCTTGACCTGCAGCAAGAGTAAGTTTTCCAGTTGTTGTAGCCGAAATGAGTGTGGTTTGAATTGTGCTGGCCCCCGCACCCGAGGTAAATGTACTTGAGAGCGTACTGGTGTTAGCACCTAAATTGACAACTCCAGTTCCTGCTAAAACCATGGCACCTGTTAATGCACCAGTGGCGTGCCCTAAATTAAGGGTGGCGCCTGTAGCAACTGTAAATGTATTTGCTGTATTGGATGCGCCATTTAAAGTAGCAGAGCCACTACTAACTGTAAAGCTAGAAGTACCACCAGCATTTAGGTCCACACCACCTGTGAATGTCACGCCATTTGCGTTGCTTGTTGTAAGGGTTCGAGCGTTTGCAGTACTAGTTCCATTAACTATCGTTCCAGAAACAGTTTGGGCGCTCGTACCATTGAAGTTTAAGTTCATGATATTCGTGCCAGTGGTTGTAATGTTGGCCGTTACATTCCCTTTTAAGTTCGTTGTTAGATCATTTGTTCCCGTTACTATAGCTAGTGTTGTTCCTGAAACGTTGCCATTTACTGTAACAGTCTGTGTCGTACCACCTGGTGTAAAGGTAGTGGTTACAGCATGAATACCTGCAAAGGTTGCAGCATTCCCTGCCCCAGCTGAGGCATTTGTTACTGCTAAAAGTTTTGCAGATGTTGTACCAATATCACTGGAGAAGGTTGCGCCTGCACCAGCGGTTGAGTTCGATACTGCCAATGTACCTAAATTAGCAGTGGCAGTTGTAATTGCGCCGCTAATTGTTTGTGCTGCAGATCCATTGACATTCATCGTAATTGCACCAGCTGCACCAGCTGCACCATTTGAGCCTGCTCCTGCCGCTGCCGCACCTGCGCTACCTGGAACGAAGCTAACGGTACCCGTTATGTTCCCACCAAAACCAACAGTCAAATTAGCGCCGGTACCACCAGCACCACCAGTTCCACCTGCAACAGCTGCTCCGCCTGCACCACCAGAACCGGAAGTGAGTGTCACATTACCTGTAATAGCACCTGTGGTGGCAAGAGTTGTAACAGCACCACCGTTACCACCAGCTCCAGCCGTTGCACCACTTAAGGTGCTGGCACCACCGGCCCCACCGCTACCAGCAGTGATGGCTAGATTGCCAGTAATTGCTGCTGTTTGTGCGTTTGTATTGGTTAAATCACCACCGTGACCACCGCGACCAGCTGCAGCTGTTGTGCCACCTGACGCATTTCCACCGGCTCCACCGGTACCCGAAGCCAGGGTTACATTACCTGTAACTACTCCAATTGGGTTAGAAATGATAGCTTCTCCGCCAACACCACCTATACCAGATGCGCCAGTAGAAGCTGTTTTAGTGCCACCAGCTCCACCTGCGCCAGCGCTAATACTTAAGTTACCAGTTTGGGCTCCTGCAAGTGCAGTTACTGTAACCCCTCCACCGGCTCCGCCTAGGCCACCAGCAGCAGCTAAAGCTGTTGTTCCGCCTGCTCCACCTTGACCCGCTAAGAATGTTCTATTTCCGGTAAGTGCGCCCGCTGAATTAGTGATTGTTATGAGACCACCTGCACCACCTATACCACCTGCCCCAAGTGCTGCAGTACCACCAGTTGCACCAGCTCCAGAGGTAAAGGTTTGGTTACCTGATTGAGCTCCACTGATATTGGTGATGGTAATTGCACCACCTGCTCCACCCGTTTGTCCAGCTACTGTGGCAGCTGTGATACCACCAATTACTCCTGCTCCACCAGCTCCCGATGAAACTGCTAATGTACTTCCTAAGGTAGTTAGTGTTACGCCTGTAATCGCACCACCTGCTCCATTTACTCCACCAACACCGGCAGCAGTCGATCCTGCTGATGTTGCACCTGCGCCCGAAGTAATCGTAACAGCTCCAGCTACGTTTGCTGTAGTCGTAAATGCGATCGCACCACCGGCACCACCAAGACCACCCGTTCCAGCGGTCGTGGCTGTACCACCGGCACCACCCGCGCCAGTACTTAATGCTAGTGTTCCAGAAATCGTTGCTGTCGATGCTGTAGTTGTGACTGTAAGAGCACCACCTGCACCACCTGTACCACCGAGACCGTGCGTTGTAGTTGCACCACCTGCGGCACCTGCGCCTGTTGAAAAGCTTGCGTTACCTGTTATGGCGCCAGTCATTGTTGTCACATTAACTGCACCGCCAGCTCCGCCAACACCGCCTATGGCAGTGGCATCAGCTCCTGTTGCTGTTCCGCCGGCAGCACCAGCGCCAGTGCTCATTGCTAAATTACCAGTCATTGCACCCAAATTACTAACTGTGACAATACCCGATGCGCCACCTGCACCACCAGTGGCTCCGATTGCTGAACTCGCGCCACCGGCACCACCGCTACCGCTTGATATCGTCCGGTTTCCTGTAAGGGCGCCACTGGCGTGTGTAATTGTTAATGCGCCTGAGGCACCACCAAGGCCACCGGCTGGAGTAGCACCGACGGCTATGGTTGTAGCTGCTGCTCCACCTACACCACCGGTTCCTGTTGCAAACGTTTGATTACCAGCTTGTGTGCCAGTAATATCAGTAATTATTATGGCACCACCTGCACCACCAGCTACACCTACTGTTGTTGATCCCTGAACGGCACCAGCTCCACCAGCACCCGTTGTTACTGACAAGGTGCTTCCTAGGGCCGCTAATTTAGCAGTAACAGCACCGCCCACTGCGTTTGCGCCACCGGTACCTGCAGTGGTCGTTGTCGCTGCTGTACCACCAGCACCAGAGTTAATAGTGACCGCTCCGCTAACCGTGGAGGCTGTAGTAAAGTCCAAAAGACCCACTCCACCACCAGCGCCGCCAATTCCAGCCGCAAATGTTACGGCACCACCGTTACCACCAGCGCCACCGGTTAATCCTAAGGTACCTGAAATTGTACCTGTTGACATATTAGAAACAGTTAATGCACCGCCGATACCACCAGCGCCACCGGTACCTGCGGCGGTGCTTGCTGCACCACCATTACCACCGGCTGCTGTTGCAAAGCTTGCGTTCCCCGTAATTGCCCCAAGAATATTTGAAATTGTTACCGCTCCACCTGCACCACCAAGACCACCTTTACTTCCTGCAGCGCCAGTAGAAGCTCCTCCCGAGCCGCCTGCTCCAGAGCTCACTGTTAGGTTACCTGTTTGCGCACCAGTTAATGCAGTAACTGTTACGATGCCGCCAGCTCCGCTGCTACCAACGTTAGTTGTGGTTGCACTGTCCACACCAGCCCTACCGGTACCACCAGTAATGGATCTATCACCAGTTAAGGCTCCAGTAATATTTGTAATAGTTAATTGTCCACCCGCTCCACCACCGTTTGATGCTGCATTTGTGCCAGCCACGCCCGCACCGCCCGTACCCGCAGTAAAGGTTTGGTTACCACTTTGAGCGCCTGCAATGAGAGCTACGGTGGTTGCACCACCTGCGCCACCAGTTCCACCAACATTGGTTGCAACGAGTGCTCCAGCTGATCCGCCGGTGCCAGATTGAACCGTCAATGTTCCTGTTAATGTTCCGACAATATTGGTCAAAGTTGCAGCGCCGCCTGCGCCGCCAGTAGCACCTACTGCGGTAGTGTTACCAGTACCACCAGCACCACCAGCACCACCGGACAATCTTACAGCTCCGGTCACGGCTCCGCTAAATGTAGATGCTGTTAAGGCACCACCAGCACCACCTACACCTACTGTGTTATCTGTTATACCGGCAGCGCCATCACCGCCTCCTAAATTAATGTTGGTTGCGGTAACTGCACCCGTAAAGTTTGCAGCTGTTACGTTTCCGCCCGCACCACCGACAGTCCCGGGGGTTGCTGAGAGTCCGCCAGCACCACCAGTAACAGAAAGGGTCGTCAAGGCAGTCGTGCCACCAACGGTTGCGGATGTCAGTGCAATACCAGCGGTGGTTGCCGCTGCTGCGCCACCAAGGATGTTATAGACACCGTTACCGCTTACATTACCAGAAACATTAAAAATGCCACCAACTGATGTAGCTGCTCTTTGATTAAGGACTGAGGTCGTTCCTCCAAAAACTAGCGCTGAAACATATTGATCTTTACCTATGATGGTTACTGTTTTAGCATTTGTAAAAGTTAGTGTATTTAAAACGTTTGCCACACCTCCTAAGGAGCCGGTATAAGTAGTGTCCCCAAGAAATGTCATATTACCGACACCGGTTGTTTGTGACGTAGTAGTAGCGTCACCACCTGGCGTGTCGCCACCTGCAAAGCTTGCTGTTCCTGCCCCAAGAAAGTTAGGATTATTGCTATTAGTGATCGTTACGGTTGCTCCTGCTGCGACATCTTGTGCAGTAGCATTTGCTAAACCAGTGCCACCAAGACAAAACAATCCACACATTGCAACAGATACCGCTTTACCTTTGTACTTAATAATCTTAAATCCAGTTTCCTTACGAATCATTTTTTTTCTTCCTAATAAAAATTAAATTATCTGTTGCGTGCGTTGATGGGGACTACAAAAATTCTAGGGTTTAAATCTGCCTTGTACATATATTTGGTTGCATTTTACTTCTATAAAATAAAGCTGTAAAGATTACATCTTCATTTGTTCACTATGCATAATAAATCGTATTTAATTTTCCTGCCATACAAAAATCATATCCTGTAAGCATGTATGTTGTTTTTATGCAAATTTCATTGTATTTATAGTTCAGATTTCCTGTCAATGCCACTCCAGCTATACTTAAAAACCGCTCTAGCAATTAATCATTTTGTGCGGTTTTATGGCTCTATGTGGCTCTATTTTTCCGAGGAACGCACGTATCATCCCAATTAGTCTCCTGCAACTTAATATTAGTGATTAGTATTTACCCTAATAAATTTTGAAAAAAATGGGTTCATTGGCTAGGTAATTTTTTTTTCATGGAGGGCTTAAGCTCAACTCTTTGCTGCATGTCACCTGACTTCAAACATTGTCACTTTAATGTGCATCTTCTGCAAAGTAAATTAGTAAGAATGTTCCGCGTGCTAACACCAAACTACAAATGAATTTAGTTAATTTGGCATGGCAAACCATGTTGCACGAGCTTACTTATCTCGGATTCGGTGCGGATTTAGACTAATTAAAATTCATAAAGACTCTACCCCTATCCATCGAAATGGTGGCGGGCTTAATCAGAAAAATCCTATCCCTTGAATTTTTATAGCTTTTTAAAGTGATGCGATGGGTCTTTGGATTAAGAAGCTTAAGCTCCGCAGAATATTTTATTGCTTGCATGAATGTATTGCGATTTATCCTAAAATAATTTGTGAGGTCTTGGCATAACGGCGATGTTTTACCTCAATCACTAGCGCGGATTGTTTTGCTGACATGAGAGCCTTTAGGGGTCTAAGCAATTATCAAGCCCGATGGTGTTATATAATTGTGTGATATTTTTCAATTTTTTTGACAAAACATCTTCCAGTCGCACTATAAATTCCTAATTACACCCCCCCCCCTTTTTTTAAAGGTTTTTTATGCAAGTTGCCATCCGCCACATAAGCCCCAAGTTGCTACTAGTTGCTGCATTGATATTCTTGACACTTTTTTTATTCAATGCTGGAACCGCAGTTGCCCAAGGCTCACTCTTTTCAAAAACCGCTCTTGGCAAGATGGGTGATATCGAGATCACATCAAGTCAGATTAATGCCTTGGTTGCTGCCCAAAATCCTGAAACTAGAAAAATCTTTGCATCGCAACCTGAAATGGTAAAGAATTTAATTGAAGCTGAATTGATCCGTCGCTCAGTACTGAGTGACGCGTTAAAAGCAGATTGGGATAAACGAACAGATGTTGTTGTCGCAATGGAGCGCGGAAGAGATCAAGCCATCATCGATAATTACGTGATGAATCGTGCTACTCCAGGAATTGGGTTTCCTAGTGATGCTGAAATTCAGGCCGCTTATAATGCCAACATTTCAAGATTTCAAGTCCCCGCTCAGATCCGACTCGCACAAATCTTATTGCGTCTTCCTGAAAATGCTAGTGCAGCAGAAGTAAAGCGCACTCTTGCCCAAGCACAAGATTTAAGTCAACGGTTAGACCGAGGCGAAAATTTTGAGGCTCTTGCCAAGGAATTTTCTCAGGATGCCACTAATAAGGATGAAGGCGGTCTCTTAAATTGGGTTAACGAATCGGACCTGACTCCGCAAATTCGTACTGCGATCGCAGGTTTAAAGGGTAACTCTGTTAGTAAACCAATTAGATCATCCTTTGGGTATCAACTGATTAAAGTGGTTGATCGTAAAGCGTCTTCCACTACTTCACTTGGCGAAGCGAGAGAGGCGATTGTGAAGGCCTTACGAGATGCCCGAACAGAACAAAATCGTATTAATTTTTTAGAGGACTATAAAAAAGCAAAGCCCCTCACAATCAATGCAGATGCCCTTAAAGAAATCAGAATAAAACCATAATTCATTTTAGTTTTTTGTTAAAAGCAGCGCCTTTGCTAGATTCTCTAATGTCCCATTTAGCAATCCACTGACCTCTGGAGAGTCAACTTTTGGCATGATTTTTTTGCCTTTCTCCGTTTTTAAGACGAGTACTTCGTTACGTATTAGCTCATAAAAGGCCTGCTTTAAGGCCAACTCATCATGCTTTCCATCTAATAATGAAATGATTTGACGCGCACCTTCATCTAATGTCACTCTTTCATGATTTAGATTGGTCACAAAATTAGCCGTAGCTGCCTGATAGCGGATGTGCTCCGATACTAGAATATTTTTAGAGCGGTCCTTTAAGTCCAATATTGGTAGCGCATGATTGCTCGTTGTGCTTAGTTTTAATAGCTTGATACTGTAGGCAAGCAATAGCTCCATTCCTAAAGTATCTCGGTCTTCAAGTAGGCTAATTTTAGTATTGTGGTCCTTTGATAAATGCTCCCGGGCTAACTTCAATAGTTCCTCAAAATGCAGATTCGCGGGGAAAAATTTTCCAAGTACACCAAGGGCGGCCTTCGTTACTGGCGATGCTGCGTCGAGGTATGAGTCATTGATACCATCTACTTGATAGCGCATCACTTTATTCGATGACAGTGTTTTCGCAGAGGGTGTAAAGCCCGAAGCCAGCCCCACTGCAGATACCCACAGAGATGCCATCCGATCGGTAGTGATATTGCGCTGCAAGGGGGTGCCCTTGGGAACCATGAGGGTCATCCTGAAACTGCGGTTCGTCATAAAATCGTAGTATTGCTCCAGACGTACAATGTCTTTAATTTCGTTTGATAACTTAGCTTTTGCATCTGGTGAAACGCCCCCACCAAGCATGCTGAAAAATTCGGCCTCTCCTAAATAGTCTAGATCTTCGAGTTGAGCGCGGGCAATAAAATCACTAAAATATATCGGTTCGTTATTCTGCTCTAAGTAATCGTGTGCCAAAGCTGAAAAGTCTTGATCATTTGTTAACTGCTGAATTTCTGCTCGTAGATATTGGCCAACAGGATTATTTTCAGCTGGCAAATGAGTGGCCATAAAATCGAGTAAGGCTCTGGCTTGGATGACGTCTGGAGGCCCATCACCAAAGGAAGATGCGTGAAAGAGCATGAATTCGCGCAATGTTTTGCGCATATGCCACCCGGGAAGTGTGTTGTAACTTACATAGGCCACTCCTTTTTCTGTTAGGCATGTGCGACACAATTTAAGTAATGCGGCTTGTGCTTGCGGCGGCAACCAGGAGTAAATACCGTGTGCAATCACATAATCGAACTGGCCTAGTTTTGCAGGATCAACCTCACACAGGTCTTCGCACAGAAACTCAATATTGGAAAGTCCCAGATCTTTTTGAGCTTGCTGTGCCTTAGAGATTTGTACGTGTGAGTAATCTAAGCCAACAAACTGCGCCTTAGGAAAAGTAGAAGCAATTGGCAATAGATTTTCCCCACTGGCACAACCAATTTCTAGAACGCGACAGTGATCTAGCGCCGCAGGACTCAGTCCAAAAATTGTGGCGATGACAGCCAGATTATTAGGATGGGATGCGGGATATGGATAACTTGAATAAGGATTCAAATCATAGGGATTGGCTGTTGTATTCATGAGTAAATTTAATAGTAAATAGTTTTTTGAACGTAAATTATTAATGTTTTATGGATTTTATAATTTTATTGAGTTTATGAATTCAACTTCAAATTGCTACGTTGATCGACTGGGTCTAGCGAAATATGGCAGATTGATGCTCGTCATCAGAGCAGGTTAGCTTGCTACCAACACATTTTTTCTCCATCAGTAAAGGTGGCTGTTCCCCGTTTGTTGGGTTTGTCATCCTTAAACATGCCTAC
>Ga0209550_10004574_pt1 | contig 13093 bp, 8 predicted proteins | sample LauGreSuBDMM15SN_2_FD_187567 | JGI IMG/M metagenome (GOLD analysis project Ga0209550, IMG submission 187567) | Freshwater lake microbial communities from Lake Michigan, USA - Su13.BD.MM15.SN (SPAdes) (version 5) | ecosystem: Environmental > Aquatic > Freshwater > Lake | place: Lake Michigan, USA... | reverse complement strand
TTTTGCTCGAAAGTCGTAGGGGTTTGAGAAAATGGACAAAAATAAATGTCCAATTTTCAAACCCTAGGGTATTCTGGCGACAACTAGTTTTCAAAAGTGGTTTTACAGCATAATGCTCTTAAAATCAATATTCTGTATTTTGCACGAGACCATAATTTTGTGAGCATAAATTAATTTTGTATAAAAAAGTATTTAGGAACTTTTTTCTTTAGGATATATATACTAATGGGTACTAACAATTTAAGTTCCGAAAGTTCAAAAATAAAAAAATGTTTATTTTGTAACTATGTTACATGTAGAAAAAGTCAATATGATAGACATTTGCTTACATCAAAACACGTAAACCTAACAAATCCTAATAAAAAGGTTCAAGACTTACACGAGTGTGATTGTGGTAAGAAATATAAACATTTATCGTCTCTGTGTGCTCACAAGAAGAATTGTATGTTTGAAAAAAATATTTTCATTGAAAATTTTGGAATCTCCGAAGAAAATATAATAATTCCCGAAGAAAAGCAACAAAAAACCGAAGAAGAATTGAGGGAGTTAAAAACTATGTTTATGAAAATGATAGAAATAAACCAAGACTTACAGAAACAAATTTTTGAACTTGCGAAGGAAACAAAATCAATTACTAATAACAATAATACAACAAATAACAATAATACTACGAACAATAATAAGTTTAATTTGAATATTTTCTTGAATGAAAAGTGCAAGGACGCATTTAATATCACTGATTTTATCAATGGTATTGATGTTGGGTTCAAAGATTTTGAAAATTTCGGAAGACTTGGTTATGTTAGTAGTATTAATAACATTCTTATCCGCGAACTAAAAGGGTTAGATGTGTATAAACGACCGATTCACTGTAGTGATTTAAAGCGCGAAGTGATTCACGTGAAAGATAATGACACTTGGGTAAAGGATGATGATAAGAAACATATGAAACGCGCAATTAAATTGATAGAACACAAGAATATCAAGTTAATCCCCGATTGGGTAAAGGCGAATCCGGAAGCAGAAAATTATACTAGTAAAAAACACGACGAATACAATAAAATGTTGTATAATGTAATGGGTGAGATGGAGGATGAAGATAATGAAAGAAACTACGAAAAAATTATCAGAAACGTTGCAAAAGAAATACTTATTGACAAGGAAAAATAAAATAATTATAACATAAATATAATTATTTTACACGAATAATACTCTAATCATCATACCCGACATCTTGGTCTTCATCGCCGTCCTTGAATCCATCCATATAATCTTCAGTCATCCGACCCATATTATATTCATCTTCTTCAACGTCTTGTTCAACTTCCATTTCGTCATAGTAGTCTTCCATCAACATATCTATATTTTGGTCAACTGCAATATCTTTGAATTTTTTTCTAACTTGTTTTTCAACTTCATTCATTTTCTCGGTAAGTTCAAGTTCATCTTCGTATGTTTCTTTTGTATAGGTAGTTAAACCTTTCTGTAATCCCTTGCTCCATACACCCAACTTATTTATTTTCAATATGGTATCTGCGTCACGTTCTTCATCGGTCATTTGTTGTAATCTATCAGTAAACGTATCTTTTTCTGATTCTTTCAATTTAAAGATGACGTCCATAACTTCGTCATAACTCATATTAACCATATCTTTGTGGTCAAACAATACATTCAAATAATCAACTAATAATTTGGCAATGTTCGTTTTGAGTTCTCTTTTATCGCCAAGTAATAAACTGGATGTTGGTAGTTCAGAGTCCTCATTTCTAACTTCGTTTTCAAAGCGACTGATAATCATACTTTCGTCATCGGTGTAACGAATATACGCCGTAATAGCGCGTAAAAAGTAATTTTCAAACAATAAACGGGTTGTTCTCTCGTCAAAAATAGAACGCTTCTTTTTGTCCTTGTATTTAATTTCGTTCAAGTAAGGAGTTTCGTTCACCAGTGTTATAAAACTGTTGGTGTTTATCATAATAGAATTTAATATATTGGTCATACTTGGAACATCATAAAATTTTTTAAAGTTGGAATAGTAGTCAGTAATAATTTTCCTTATTTTATTTGAGTGACTTTTGGCTAGTCCCCAGTATTTCGGTATTTGAATAGATGCAGTGTCTTCATAATCAACACTGTTGAGGATAATACTTGGGAATGTTTTGGAAAAATTGGTAATGTACTCTTTTACAAAGTGAACTGCATTATAAGTAGTTTCGTCATAAATATTTTCTTTATCCACTTTATTTTTCTTCCAGTTCATAATACCATCAATATTTTCTCTCATTTTTTTCAGTTTTGTTTGACTTAACTCGCTATATGTTCTTAAATATTCAAATAAATCGGTTTTAAGTTTTGTATTTGAACTACTCAAATAATTTTTAAACTTGTACATCTCGTCGGTGTCTTCTTCAATAGCAATGTCATATGTGTCAAGCAGTCCATCAAAGTGACCTCTTAAGTCCAAGGGTACGAGTGCTACATCACCGACATTATTCTTTGAAATACTTTCAATGACATCTCTCATTTTTGTAATACGAGTAACAACCAATTCAATTGTGGAAAAGTCAACGATATTATTGCGATTTACAATTTGTAACAACCGCAAGAATTGTTCATTGGTATAGTTATGACCATCAGTTTTCAGTTTCCTAATTTGTTCTTTGATTGAATCAATGAGAGAAATATGTGGTTTTTCACCACATAATGCAAGTAAATTTTCGCTTGTTGGTGCAATTGAGTTGAATTTACAAAAAACAATGAATGCTTTATAAATGGTTTCTTCGTTGAATTTATCAGGTAGTGGAGGGTATATGTTTTTGGAGTTCTCTCTACAAAATAAGTAAGGCGCTTTACTAATGGCTTGAATATCGTACAGTATATTGGACAAGTCGCCAACATTACTGTTGTACAACCCAATTTCACCATCTTCTTTTAAAAAGTAGTCAATGGTAATAAACTCTCCTCTTTCGTTACAACAAGCGTTTTCTACAAAGGGTTCATTTGCCGAATTTTTCAAAAGAGGTCTCTTACTTGCAATAATTTTCTGGATTTTTTCTTGTATTCCGAGAGAAAACATAATTATTTTTGATTGAATAACCAATATTTTCTCTCTTTGCATAGAGGACGCTGCTTTAAAGTCGCGCATTAAATCCTTTTTAAAGTGTTCTGAAATATTATCAACCCCTTTCATTTTGATTGCCACAAGTGGCGGTAAGAAAGTTCTCCACTTGTTCAACTCGTGTTCAACGGGTATAATTTCGTTGGGGCTCAACAGCAAATATTCGTTCTTCTCTTTTATTTTTCTCTCAACTTCTGAATTTCGCAAGTAATATTTACCAATGAAATCTTTGATTTTATCAGCAATTTTGTTTTCATCGTTGGATTTTGATAAGACGTTCCAAGGTTCCACCGATTTTGCCTTGGGTATTTTGTGAGCAATACAACCAATATACTTAAGTCCTCCATATTCACCATCACCGTCTAGTGGATAGCCGGAAAATGAACGAACACACCCTGGGTATGTTCTTCTTGTTTTTACACTTGGGATACTCGTTTGTATGCCGATTAAAATTGCAGCCATTGATAAAAATAAAAGGTTGTAGTTGTAAAAAGTTTTATAGGGTACACTTGATTTGCCCTTTTTGGCGTCTTCTTGTATTTTTTTCTTATATTGTTCTTCGGTTAATGGTATTGCAAAAGGGAGTGCTTCGTTTGCAATTTTCAGAATAAAATCTTGTTGATTTTCCAAGTCAATTCCCATAAATTCAGAAAATGCGTGAAGAACATTCGCCATTATAATCGTTTCTGCATTTTTGTATTTTTTCGTCTTTTTATCAGCAGTTGATTCTTTCAAAGATTCATTCATTAATTCACCCGCATCTCTTTCCATAATTTCTCTTGAAGTAATACGACGACCTTCATCGTAACCCTCATCAACATCTGGGTCAACTCTACATATAATGTATCCACTATGTTTATCAACCCAAGAATCACCATCGTCGCTTTTTGCGCCAATTTCTTTTTTGATTTGTTCCATTTTACTTCTATAGTCGTCGGGGTCTTCTACGAAACACGCTGCTAAAGTATAAAAAAAACTAGGCAGTAGTTTTGCGTTGGTTTTAACACAGTACAACCAATTCGCGTCTTCCTCGTCATTGTTGGATGTTCGTGCAAATTTGGCTGAAAACCGAAGAATATCACTTTGTTTTTTCACGAAATCAGACTGTCCCAAAATAATATTACGTAGTTTTTCATATGGAGACACAACAATATCATTTTCTTCATCGGTTTCGGTTTTCGCGCCGATTTTAAACTGTTGATTATTGTATTTGAATGTTTTATTACGTTGAATTGCGACTAAACTATCTAAAGTGCCAGTGTAGTACTCAAATTTGGATTTTATAAAAGATTCTAATTGTTCTTTGGATAATTGGTATTTCATATCAAACTCGTCTAAAATTTCACTGTATGCGTCTCTCGTCATTGTCTTTTTATTTACATCGTATGACTCACACTTAGAGTCATATTTTTCTTGAACATCAACACATTTTTGTTGGAAGTTACACAACATATCTGGAGTTACGCCAACCATTTTTGCATCCGCATTCGCATCTAGAACCCATTTATTGTGGTCTCTTTTATAGTAAGATAATTTTTTTTCATTTTCATCATCGTAGAGAACAGCGTAGTCACCGTTCACCACTTTTTTCATACCATTTATTAAGGTTTCGGTCAAGTATTTTGCGTCTAACTCTACCAATTTCATTTTCTCTTGTATTTTTTTTGTTAAAAAGTCAATAAATTCTTCAGGAGGCATATTTGATTGTTGGTTCAAATACTCGTCAATGATGCTATAATTTGTTGAGTCGTATTTACCATCAAAATAAACGGTCTTATCATTATCATCTTCCAAGTCTTTTAATATATCGTACTGTTTTGCTATAATAATAGTTGTACATTTGTCCTCTTCTTTAACAGTTTTAATTTGACTATCAATTTTATTCTCTCGGTCTTCAATGATTTGATTAATACTTTGAGGGATCATTAAAAATGAATTTTGAAGAGACACACCATAATTGTATATGTTACCAAAGTCTTTGAGAATCATTTTAGTAAAAAATTCAGAGTTTGTAATTTTGAGTTCAATGTTGATGTCGTGATAGTCATCCATTATTTGTTTTTTGTTTTCACTATCATTCAATAGAATTTCTAACGATTCAAGGCTAGGAGCATTGGAAATGTTTGAGCCGGTTCTTTTGATATTTGAGAAAATTTTACTTCTTTCAATGAATTTTTTATTGTATTCTGATATTTTTTGAAATATGAATGAATTTATTTCTTTGTACTGCATATAAGTTAAATCCGAGTTGTAAATTAAGAACGGTTCTAGTGTTTCTACGACTTCTTTGAGAGATAATTTACCATTAATATTTTTTTTCATCAAGTTGAATAAAACTCTTGTTTTGGGTACGACCTTGTTCAAAAATGCAGAATAAGTCGTTTCTTTTGAATAGTCTTCTTCAGTTGCTTCTCGTAGTTTATCATTTTTGTATAGAACAAAGTTTTTAATATCCGTTAGGAAAGTTTCATCATTTTTTAAAGCAACATCTTTTTCAAGTTCTACGTTTTCATTTACATCCACTGGAATATTATTTACAATGGTATTTTTTTTCAATAACTGCCAGTAGTTCAAAAATGTATTGTTCAAATTCGCTTTGGTGTAAATACTTGTGCTAGGTAAAGTTATATGAGAGAAACGAACTGCTGGTTCTGGTAGTGTAAGTATTGATTTTAAAGAAATAGTATCTGGTTGAGTTAATTTGACAACTTGAGGTACAAACTTACTACTTGTCATTTGAATTGCATTTAATCTGGTAAGCCCCAAGTTATATTTTTCAACCACAAAGCGTTTGCTTTTAATAATATTCTTTTCTACTACAGAAGAATACAAGTTGCCCAAATTGTCAATGACAACATTGAAATTATCCAATACATAATTATCAGTAATAATGTCGTTATTGAACTCTGCATCAGTATCTTGAAAAGGTGTGAAATAAGGATTTAAATCACTGTATAAAGTAACATATTTATTTTCTGCGTCTGGGAGGTCATTGGATTTATACGCTTTCAGTAAGTTATCAATTTCGCCAATACTATTCAAGGTAAAATGAGTAGTAACATCACCGAGTTCATTTTCATCGTTTGAATTTGCATCATATACCTTTTTAATATTTTTAGCAACCGGGATGAGCCAATATAGCATTGTTTTAAAGTGTAATAAATCATTTACAAGAGGTTTCCAGTTCGCGTTTTTGATAATTGTTCCATTCACATTTTTATTTTCGTCAAAAGTAGAAAATTCCTCTCTGAGTTGTTTAAAACGTTCAATCATAGTATGAACATTATTCAACACAATATTTGTGCGCTGGTTATTTGGTATTTGTGATAACATTTCTTCTAAAAGGTCATTTGTTTGAGTATCAATATTATACCGTTGTCGTGATTCATCCACATTTACATATTGAGTAATAGAGTCAAGTTCTTCTCCAAATTGGATTTCGTTTGCTTTCAGTATAAATTCTTTTATAGTGTCTTTTATTTCTTTATAAGGAACACTATATTCAACTACATTATCAATGGAATCTTGGTCAATTTCGGGAATATTTTTACCAACTTCATCTTCTTTTTCTTGTTCTACTAAAGATTTATCTTTTTCACTAGTATCGCTAGGTTTTTCTCTAATTTTAATAGTTTCAATCGGTAAGTCAAGGGGTATACCTTTATAAGCGAAGTTAACATATAACATTTCCTTTTCTGGGAAACTTTTGATCTCAATCATATCTTCTTCAAGATTCGTGATTTCTCCAGTGATGACAGCGGGTACATCGCCTTCAAAGTAAATATCCACCCATATTCCGGGTAAAAGGCTGTGTTGTCTGGAGTAACCAAGTTTGTCGTTCCGATATATAAGAGAGATAGATCCAATGGTTCGATCGCCAAGTGTACCATCTTCGTTAATTTTAATTTTTACATTATTGAACTCTTTAGTGTTGATAAGTTTAATCATATTTTCATCAATATAATCAATAATAAATGTATGGTTATTCAAAATATCGTTTGATGGGTCTTTAATTGATATAACGTCCCCCAAATGTAAAATCATAGAAATATCTTTGTCTGGTTCTTCTTTTTCATTTTCGGAATCACTTTTGGGTTCATTTTGATTTTCTTCTTGTTCAACATCATTTATTTCTATAGTAGGTTCTTGTTCTATTTCTTCTTCACTTATATTTAATTTCAAAGACATTATCCTATATTTATTATAGATATTTTTATGAATTACTAAAGCGAAATGTAATTAAATAGATAAATTTCTAAACATACTATTTTAGAAATTTATAAAAAAAACAAACGAAACTAATAATCTTCTGGTGGATTTGAAATTAATTCTGGTAACAACAAATCTTTATAAGTTTTATTTCCGTCCATGCATTTGAAATAATCCATATTTCTAACGTTTTCAGACCAAGGTACATCTGCTGCACCGCGTGTCATTTTTACTTTTTGAAAAAATTCTAACGATTGAATTGGGTAATGATTTAAACGTATTTGTTCATTATCGGTAACTGTATATGTATCATCTACGTTTTCTAAACAGTGTATCCAAATAGGGTCAGTGTTTGGAATAGAAACTGTTTTGAAAATATATTTTGTATTTACGTGGAATGTTTCATCTCGGTATAAAATTCCAGTTCTAATATCTTGTGGGTGTTCAATTAGTCCATCGCTTCCAAACAGTAACCAGTTTGAAAGAACCATATTATACTTTTCGTGTGTTTGTAAAACTTTACTTAGTCGTTTTTGAGTTCCAAAGAAAAATTCATCCAAGTCACATACCGCCAACCAAACTGTTTTTTCTTTTAATCTAAATAAATTGAAAACGTCTTTATAGTATTGTTGTTGTCTGTGTTTTACATCACCATAAACATAAGTTATATATCCCTTATCAATATATTCTTGTAAAATCTCCATAGGATTATCTGTACTTCCATTATCAATTAAATAAAAATGTTCCACGCCTTGCCAGATATAATGGTCTAACCATACTTTTAAATTCATTGTTTCATTTTTGAATATAGCTAATACAGATAAATAGTGCATACTAGTTGTGTATAATATATAGTTATTTTTTTTATATTCTTTTAACTAAATATTATAAAAATGGGTAAAATTCATCATTCTATATTTCAGACCTTTGCACGAATTAAAATTTCTTCATAATGTTTTTATAAATGGTGACTGCATCATTTAGACAAGATTTTAAATTTTGTTTAACCATTGCTTTTTCGGTAGTTTCTCTGAATGCGACACGAATAATACTATCTGTATCGTGAGGATGCATTTTTTTGAATCCACAGTAGGACAATGTTTTCAAATCTTCAAAGAATTTTGCGTATAAGATAAATTCAATAACTTTTCCAATCGTATAGTCTTCATTTTCAAGAATAATATCATAAGAATTCTTCATTGTATTATCGGATGGATTTATTTCAATGTCATCCGTGTCAATGATGGTATCTAATTTTTCTAATTTTGAAATTAAAATGGCGCACGCTTTTTTAAGTAGTTCGCGATTGTTAAATACTCCGATGGTTTGAATAATAAAATCAAAACTATCTTTTTTCACAATACGTTTTCCTTCTAATAGTTTCCAATTTTCGGATTCAAAAACGATTTCATCTTTACCAATTCCTTTATCTTTCCATTGTTGTTTTTTCTTATCTAATTCGGTTTCCATTTGGTCATTATCTACAGTGTATTGGTAGGAACAAGCCGAAATTACATTAAATGAACCGTCTGATTTCGCGCAGTCAATTGAAAGTTCACAAGTTAAATGTATTTTTTCTCCGGATATTTCCTCAGAAATTCTTGGTCTAAGTCTTAAAAAGTCAATATAATATCCGGTGAGTTCGTTAGGTGGAAATATGTTGTGAACGTCTTTTTCAGATAAATATTGGTCGGTTGTTTTATTTTTAATTTTGAAATCTTCAGTAGTAACATACATAATAGTGTCACTAGTATTTTCCACACTGACTTCCATACTATAATTTTCAAAAGGCATATCTAAGTCGTTAATGTGTATAGGAATACAAGATAAACGTTGTTTAATGATTTCGTTATTGAAACGAGTGGTATTTACCAAAATATTTGATTTATTTTCTTCGTAGGGGGATGTTTTAAATACAACTGTTTTAATGTCGGACAAAATGGTTCTACGAATCGCATTGACTAGACTGACATTTATACCATTTAGTGTAAATGTAAGAACTCCATTGTCTTCAACTATTTTTTCAATTTGTGGATTCATTTTCCTTATTATTATATTATGACAATATATTTAATACATTTACAAAATAATTTAATCAATTTTTTTATAAATTTCAAATAATAATTACTTTGTTGAAAATGAGTTAAAATAATAATTTGAAAACCTTAATATAAACAAAATATGAGTTCTATACTTTACTATTCAAATTTTTGTGAACATTCTAAAAAATTATTACAAACTTTATCAAAAACCCAAGTGAGTAAAGAGATACATTTTATATGTATTGATAAACGCGAAAGGGACCAAAATGGGAAAATACAAATAGTTTTGGAGAACGGTCAGAAGATATTAATGCCTGAAAATGTATCAAAAGTTCCCGCGTTGTTGTTATTAAACGATGGGTATCAAGTACTATATGGTGATAATATTTACAATTATATGAAACCAAAACAAGAAGTTGTTACAAGACAAGCGACGAATAATAATATGGAACCAATGGCGTTTTCTTTAGGAGGAGGTGGTTTTGGAATTGTATCGGATAACTATAGTTTTTTGGATATGGATTCTGAAGAGTTAAATACAAAAGGCAGTGGAGGAACGAGACAAATGCATAGTTACGTCCCGTTAAATCATTTAGATGTGATTACAACTCCTCCTACAGATGATTTTGATTACAAGAAGGATAAATTATCTGGTGACTTGACAATTGAAAAACTGCAACAACAGAGAGAACAAGAAATGAGTAACTATGGTGTTCAACGAAAATAATTCGGTTTTTACAAATAAAAATATTTCAAGTAATTTACTTAAACAGATAATATATTAGTTTATAATATGGCAACCCAAAACGCAACAATTTTAAATGCATTTAATGACCATTTTATGGAATTTGTAAGTGATATCATAAATGTATTTCCAGATAATACAGATATTGTCTCTGCAAAAAATTCGTTTATTTTGATACGAAAAGCAAATCCAAAGTTAATAATCAAAATTTGGAAAAGTTATGTGGTTGATAAATACGGTTCAGAGATAGATTTGGGAAATATTAGTTTTTTCATAGATAAAGACTATGCAAATGATTTAACAAATGCCGAAAATTCTGATAAAATAGTAGAATCAATTAATAGACTAAGAAATCCGGTGAAGATGATGTCTGAGGAAAGTCAGCAAAAGTCTATGAAGTATATTCAAAATTTGAAAAAACTGTGTATTTTATATCATTCGTTGTAAAATAATAGTATAAAACTGGTTGGATAATTTATATATTAATTGTAATTTGAATATAAATACTTTTATTATAAAAAGATATAATATGTCTGAAAAAACGGTGATTACAGAAATACCAGAAGAGTTTAAAAAGGTGATTGGTGATTTTATAGGCGATATTTCAAATACTTTTCCAGAGTATTTACCAATTGTCAACAGATGGTGGAAGACAAAAGAAGATGTATTGACTGAAGAAGAAATTGTTGCCGATAGAAAACAAAAGGTAGATGCGATATTTAGTCACTGTATTCACGTATTTCCCGAAAGATTTTTTGATATATTGTATCAAAATGTAGAAATTTTTAAAGAGGATTCTGCGGTAAATACAGAATTTTTACCCGGTATCAGTTTTAAATATTTATGGAACTGTGATATTAGTGATAAGACAAAGGAAACTATTTGGAAATATTTACAGTTGATATTATTATCTATTATTGGTTGCGTAAAAGACCAGGCTGCATTTGGTGACACTGCCAAATTGTTTGAGTCAATTAACGAAGATGATTTCAAAGATAAACTGCAAGAAACGTTGGAAAAAATGCAAAGCTTGTTTGAAAAAGGCGACGCATCAGAAGGAGATAAGGGAGAAAAAACTGAAACTTCTGGAGAAGGAATGAATATGCCTTCTGCGGATGAAATTCATAGTCACATCAATGGTATGTTGGGTGGTAAGTTGGGTGATTTGGCGCGTGAAATTGCGGAAGAGACTGCTGGTAACTTGAATATTGATATGGATAATGTAACAGATGTAAAGGGTGTATTTCAGAACTTGTTCAAGAATCCGGGTAAACTAATGAGTTTGGTTAAAAATGTAGGTGATAAATTGGATACAAAAATTAAATCGGGAGAGATTAACCAGAGCGAGTTAATGGCGGAGGCGAGTGAAATAATGAGTAAAATGAAAGATATGCCGGGAATGGGAGACATTCAGTCAATGTTGGGTAAGATGGGTATGGGTGGTATGGGAAAAAATACTAGAGTCGATACAAACGCAATGAAAGTGCAAATGGATAAATATAATAAAATGGAACAAATGAAACAAAGAATGCAAAAAAAAGCAGAACAAACTAAAAAGAATGCCGAAATACCACCGCCTCAACCAGCAAAAACATATAGTGAACAAGAGTTAAAGGAATTCTTGGATTCGGTAGAGAAGGGAGAAAAAACGCCCAAAGACGCAAAACCAAAGACTGGGAAAAAGAAGAAGGGTAAAAAATAATAACATTTTTTACAGTTTAAAAAGATAGTATGTAGATTATTTAATTATAATAATTTACATATAGGTAATATGTCAAAAAACATTGCAATATTTAATAGTTTTCCATTTCATTATGAAATGTTTGGTTATATTATATTTTATTGTTATGCGAATAAATATAATTTATTAATTTTCTTTAAGTATTTTTAAAGGGTGTGGTTTTATACCAGCGAAGATTCAAAATGGGACGCTCTTTAGAGCGTCATTTCAAATCGTTACTGATATCTCACCGTTGAGGAATTAAAATGTCCCATTTTAATTCTTAAATGGTTTAAATCTTAAAGGGTGTAAATGTTTAGTATATTAACAGTTATAAATGAAAATAACTTAAATATACAAGTAAATAGTAGAATATGAAACGAGATATAATTATTTTAGACTGTCATGAAATAAAATGTCCAACTGTTCTTTTATTTGTATTCAAAGAATTTGCCGGTTATTTTAGAAGAAATAACTATAATGTTAAAATTGTAAACAACATAACGGAGTTATATAATGACAGTATTGTACTTATGGGAGACACATTTAACTGTGATAATCCAGTTCATCTATTGAAAACTGTCGCTCCATATGCTATATACATAGGTTGGTATTGGCATAACATAGATACAACCGAGTTACAATATTTTATATATACATATGAAAATATGTTGAATATATATTATAATGAAAACAGATTAAATGATCTTCTTAAACTTCGTTCATTCAAAAATAATATTCCTCTTTTGTTAAGAGCAGATGAAGATCCTTTATTAGTTGGAACATATGAAAAAAATATCAAATATGACTATTGTTATATGGGTTGGAGATACTGCGAAGAGTTAGTTCCGGAAAAATTCAATGGTATATATCACGGAGTACTTAACCACAATGAGTTTTTAGACTATGAAACGCGTAAAAATTTTTACTTATCTTCATTATTTGCATTAGGATTTCAAGCTGATGACAACATTACTTCTAAACACGTATCACAAAGAATATTTGAAGGAATGACTTATGGTTGCATAGTTTTGACTAATTCTTTACCTTGTTGCGAACAAACAAATAATATTGCTATTCATGTATCATCACGTGATGAAATTGAAAATGTTATGTCATATTATATAAATAATCCAGACTTAGCAGAAAAAAAACGAAATGATGGTTATGAATTCTGTAAACAATTTGGAACTAATACACTCCCAGCACAAAATATTATTAATTTAATTAAAACAAATTTTGGTATATCTGTATAAAAA
>Ga0209550_10004573_pt1 | contig 13093 bp, 15 predicted proteins | sample LauGreSuBDMM15SN_2_FD_187567 | JGI IMG/M metagenome (GOLD analysis project Ga0209550, IMG submission 187567) | Freshwater lake microbial communities from Lake Michigan, USA - Su13.BD.MM15.SN (SPAdes) (version 5) | ecosystem: Environmental > Aquatic > Freshwater > Lake | place: Lake Michigan... | reverse complement strand
AAATTGTCCTATATGCATGGGATGGGAATGCAAGTGTCTAAAATAAAAATTAAATTAAATTAAATTAGATTAAATTAAATTAAATTAAATTAAAAAAGACTAGGTCTTTTTTAAAATTGAATACTTAATAAATATATAATTAAAAAAAAATGTCCATCAAGAGCTTGCTTGAAACTCGTTTTTCCAAACTTAGTCTTTTCCAACTTTGTGAAATGGCGCGACGAGCCCGTTTAACTAAGGAGGATTTAACTAATGTGGATGGCATTATTTATCGTCCAACAGTTATTAATATTTTGAAACGCCGTTATATCTTTGGTATAATTGCAGCACTCCTTAAATCTCTTAATTCAAATGTATTTGAATATATTGCAAAGTTCGTTGATTTTGACATTAAATGGCAAGAACGAATTAGCGAATATTTATCATCAGTTTGTTTTACATACAAGAATGAACATTCCCATGCTATTTTTATTCGAAATACATCACAAGCACCCTTTTATATTGCTTCAGCAATACATGTTCGTTATACTGGACGAAAAAGTCACATAATAAATTGGATTTCTAAATGTCCTAATCACCAACTAGCCTACTATAAATTTAAAAAGCAACAAAACATTGTATATAATGAAGAACTTAAAAAAATTCGAAACAAAAAGTCAATGATTGATGACCTAAATGCAACATATGAACACACAGATAATGACTGGATTCATATATACGCTTTTATTCATTTTCCAAAACGCACAAAAAAGCTCTTTACACAACCAGAAAATCTAGATTGATTTAAATTATAAAATTGAAAATAATAAAGTAAATAAAAATAAAATAAGAAATTGAGATTAAGATGGCAAATCTTGATGAAAAGAAAATTGAGACGACAATCGAGAGTCTTGATGTTAATGATGACAAACTTATCTTTGTCTTGTTAGATGGAGAAATTTCAGTAAAGGCTTCTTTATTTGAAAAACATATTTTCTTCGGAAATTTAACAACTTCATCAACAAAAGAATCTTCTTGTCGATTGAATCTTCAATTGACTCTTTCAGATTTTTTTCCAATTTATCAACACATTACTAAAAAGAAAAATGTTGAAAATTGGACTCAATTCTTTGATGTTTGTCAATACATCAACGAAATTGATCTACCTATTCAACTTTCTAAAAACAGCGAACTGATTACAAAGTGGTCTTTAACAATTGAAGATTTACTTACATATGAAAAACAACTTTTCATGTTAAAAATTTATACAGAATTAGATAAAGATATAGATGAAAAAACAGCATTCATCGAGATTTTTGAAAAATATGTTGATGATAAAATCAATTTAAAATTAAATGAAAAGTCAGGAGGAAAATTATTTTCTTCTTTGAGAGATATCAAACAGAATTCACTTTTATTTACGTTAGAATCAATCACAGATAAATGTGATAAACCATATCATGATGAATTTACAGGTAAAAAATTATACTATCCTTTACATGATAGAAAAAGTAAAATTTTATACAAAGAAATCCCTTTATTTAAAAAACAATTAAGTGAAGAATTTATTGGATTACCTTGGGAATCTGGATATGGTGGACATTTTTTTATGGCTGGTGGTGGTATTTTGAAAAGATTAGTTAAAGATACTAGATTTTATGAATCAAGTGATATTGATTTCTTTCTTGTTACACGGAATGAATGTGAAGCAAAAGAAATGATACGTGAATTTTGTAATTGGATATCAAAAAAACATAACGAATTTTTTATTACAAGAACAAATAATTCTGTAACATTTGTTACAGATAAAATTATCTACCAAATTATTCTCCGTTTATATCATTCAAAAGAACAAGTTTTATGTGGATTTGATATTGGACCTTGTTGTATCGGTTATGATGGAAAAGAAGTATATGCCATACAAAGAGGACTTGACTCTTTAGAAAAAAGAGAAAGTTTAATTTTAGTATGGTTTCAAAGCGAATCAATGTCTTATAGAACCTTTAAATATAGATTACGTGGATTTAATCCTGTATTTCCTGGTTTAAAAGATGAACATATTTCAACCATTTTGAAAAATAAACATAAAAGTAATACATTATCTAGAATTATTTTATCTGATTCTAAAAAATCAACAGATTATGATACTATGACATCTTTGAATCCACGCACTCCTTTTGTGCATAAAAGAAATCATATATATAATGTAATTTTATATCGTATGAGACATGATATGGATGTTTTATCTGATAATATCGATACGATTTTCAATACAGAAAACATCTCATCAGAAAGAGATATTATTAGACATCAAGCACATGAAACTATTCATTCAAAAATTAAATTCTTAAAAAAGATGTGTCATGGACAAGATAGCGGGAGTTTTAAACCAACCTTTCAAAACTGGTTTGAAGGTATTTTATGGTAATTTAAAAGTTAAAATTTAAAATTTATTATTTTTATGATTTAATCATAAAAATATAAATGGCAAGTATTTGGATACATATTTCAATGTTAGATTTTTATACATATTTCTCTTCATTTGAAGAAGCATATTATTATTCTAAAAAAGTATGTAAAATATCAACATCTTATCTTTCTATAATTGAATATTTAAATAATCATTCAATAGCAATATTAAGTTATTCAGATAATTATCATTTAATTATTTATTATGGTAAAAATACTCCACCTGTTTCAAAAAAATTTTATCCAAATGGTATTTTATTTTTAGAAAAAGATAAATTATTTGATTTAATAGAATTTTAATCTAATTTATTTAAAAAAAATTTTTAAATAACGATACTAACAGGATTCGAACCTATGCATGCAAAGCATAACTGTTTAGTAGACAGTCGCGATAACCACTCCGCCATAGTATCTTAAAAAATACCCAAATTCAAATTTATCTGAGAATTTTCTATATATTATATATATCTTTAAATTAAAATTTATAGTTTTATGTGTCATGGAGAGTTTTAAACCAACCTTTAAAACTGGTTTAAAGACAAATTTATTATTTTTATGATTTAATCATAAAAATTTGTTATTTAAATCTATCTTTTTTAATAAAAAATGTTTTCCATGTCAACAAGAATTGCTTCTTTTGCAAATGAATTATTCTTAAAAGAACCAAATGTAGAACCAAATGTAGAACAAAAAGTTGAAGAAAAAGTTGAAGAAAAAGTTGAACCAAATGTAGAACAAAATGTAGAACCAAATGTAAAACAAAGAGTTGAAGAAAATGTAGAACAAAAAGTTGAAGAAAATGTTGAACCAAATGTAGAACAAAATGTTGAACCAAATGTAGAACCAAATGTGGAACAAAATGTGGAACAAAATGTAGAACAAAAAGTTGAAGAAAATGTGGAACAAAATGTAGAACAAAATGTAGAACAAAATGTTGAACAAAATGTGGAACCAAATGTAGAACCAAATGTAGAACAAAATGTAGAACAAAATGTAGAACAAAATGTTGAACAAAATGTGGAACCAAATGTAGAACCAAATGTAGAACAAAATGTAGAACAAAATGTAGAACCAAAAGTTGAACCAAATGTAGAACCAAATGTAGAACCAAATGTAGAACCAAATGTGGAACCAAATGTGGAACAAAATGTGGAACAAAATGTAGAACCAAATGTGGAACCAAATGTGGAACCAAATGTAGAACCAAATGTGGAACCAAATGTAGAACCAAATGTGGAAGAACCAATTGAAGAAGAACTAAATGCTAAAGAAGTAAAAGAAGAAGTAAAAGAAGAAGTAAAAGAAGAAGTAAAAGAAGAAGTAAAAGAAGAAGTAAAAGAAGAACAAAGAGTTGATGAACCAATTGAATAAAGAATTAATCAATTAAAAATATAAAATTGAATTTATTTATTTTTATAAAAAAATATTTTAAAAAATGATATCTCTTTTTGTTCGTGATGAACTAAAAAGACGTAATATAAATTCATCATTATTATCTCCACATGAATTACAAACATTATATGAAAAAATAATAAAAGAATATGATCAACAAGAAATTGATTTTTCCATTTATAAAAAAGTTTTTGAAGAAACTCAACAAATATTTTCTACATTTTGGTTAGAAGATAATCTAACAGAATGTATTTTAAATAAAACTGAAGAAGATATAAAAGCTTGTAATTTTTTTTCAAAAACGACAAATTTTTTAATATTAGCTGGTGCTGGAATGTCTGTTGATTCTTCTTTAAAAACATTTGAAACAATGAAAAATGATATTACATATGAATTTGAAGCATTTGATAAAGCTATTCCACATAAGGGATATGAATGGTTACATTCAATTAGTGATAAGTTTGATACTTTTATTTTAACTACAAATGTAGATAATTTATTTATAAGAGCTGGATTTTCACCTGAATTAGTTTATGAATGTCATGGAAATTATGCAAATAAAGTTTGTGAAAAATGTTTTTCAAAATATAATTATAAAGATAAAAAACAAATTGAAATATGTTGTGGTGAAAAAGTAGTACCAAACTTTGTAAAAATTGGCACTACTTTTTCAGAAAAAAAATTAGATTTAAAAGAAGGAGAAGAACGATTAAAAAAATGGTTTTCAAATAAATGTGATTTTACTATTATTGAGATTGGATGTGGTTTACGTATTCCAACATTACGTGATTATAGTGAAATTTTATTAAAAAAATATGAAAACTGTAAATTAATTAGAATTAATCCTTCTTATTGTTCTATATCAGACGAATTTAGAAAAAAAACAGCTCTTCTTTCATGTGGAATAATAGAAGCAATTGAAATTCTAAATAAAATTTAATTTAATTAAATTTTATTTTAACAACCAGGCCAATCATATTTTTTCTGTTTAATTAATTTATCAAAAAATATGTTTATAAAATTTTTAATTTCACATTCATATTGATTGCAACGTCCTTCTATATCATTTATTTTTTTATTTTTTTCTCCATTTATATCACATCCTCTTCCTTTATGCATTGCTTCTAGTTTTTTCATATCATCACCAGCCATACAACCCCATATAAAACTAAAATCATATGTTTTTAATAATTCAAGAATAGAATATACTCTAATAAAATAATTCAAAGATGAACTACATTTATCTGTTTTAGTACAACTGGCTTCAAAATATATTCCATCTTTTATATTATTATAATTATCTATTACAACTGAAAATGATAATATATCACTATTTGATTTATTATCATTTTCTTGTCTAACTGCAAATGTTTTTCTTCTTAATTTTTTACTTTTACTTTTACTTTTACTTTTACTTTTACTTTTAAAATACTCTCCTATAAATACATATATTTTTTTTTCATATATTTTATCTTCATTACTCAAATCTAGTTTATTTTCTTTTTTTAAAACTGGTTTTATTTTTTTTTCTTTTTTGTCAATGTCAATTTGGTCAATAAAATCTGTTAAAGATGCTGCGACATTATCATGATCATTACATAATGTGTCAGTTATATATCTGTCTGTTAATTTTTTTTTATCAGAAAAAAATAATGAACGAACACGTAAATTATATTTTTTTAAAAAATTATTTATATATGTTTGAGCTTTTTTACAAAATATATCTTTTTTAACAATTTTACCTGAAATCATATATTTTTCATTTTCTATTTTAAATACATCATTAGACATTTTTATATTTGTAAATATAAAAATTTTCTATAATCTTATTTAGAATTTAATTTAATTTATTTTAATCGCATAGTGACATAAGACATATCATCATGAATTTTATGAAATAAAGAAATGGACTTTGCTTCAAAAATGTCCAAAAGTTCATTTGGATTTCCATCAAGAACAATTTTTGCAAGTTCATCTTCAAAATAGCAATCCAAAATACCATCAGATGCCATAAATATACAAGATGAATCTCCTAAGTCTTCATCACTAATATCTGTTATATTAACAAAAGGTTCATAAATCACACCAATCTTATGAAATTGATAATCTCCCAAACTACGAGTGATAGCTAACATGACTGGATTAGGTGTATCAGTCATAATATATGCTGAACGATCTCCACTTTGAGTAGATGAAAATCGTTTTGAATCAATAGATGATTCATATTGAAACTTTTTTAAATTATAATCACTAATGGCTAATTTTAATGTTTTATTTATTTCATCAATAGGTTCTTGTGCTTTTTGTGCTTTATCCCAAGCTTTCCATGCATTTTGATATAAAATAGTTGCTTCATTATAAGGCTTGTATGTATCTACATATTCTATTTTTTTACCATCAGAATCAAAAATAGGAAGATAATCTTTTGTATATTGAGCACCTTTTGTATCAAAAACAAATTTTGCTCCACGATTAAATTGAGTTTGTATACGTTTATATTCTACTTCAGAAGTAGGTTCATGAGTAAATGTAAGTTTCTTTGATCTATAAATACCATCCTTAACTGTAAAAAGAAAAGCATCTGAATCTCCTACATTTGCAGTCATGACATAATCACGACCACGAAATAAACCTTTATACATAACTGTTAATGTAGTTCCACCTCGAATAGCTACTCCATAATTCATAGGAACTTCATCAATCACAACTACTTCATATTCTTTACTTATTTTTTCTAAAAAATCAAAATGAATATCTCTAAATAATTTTGGCATAATTTCAAAGAAATGAGATGGATCTACATCTTCTAAACAGCTTAAATATTTCATAACTTTTTCACAAGCAAAAGGAGCAATAGCAGATCCGTATTGACCATGTCCATCAGCCAATGATCCAATATTTTCTGTATAAGAAATAGCATCTTGCATTAGAAATGCTTTCTTTGCCTTTAAGTTTCCAATCATTGTAACTTTTAATATAAATTTACAAACATTTTTTTTTTCATTTTTATAGCCTAATAAAAATGAATTATTATAATAAAAAAATAAAATTATAAAACTTTTAATGAAGAATAAACTGTATGTCGATAATCTTGATATGGATAAAACCACACAATTTAATAATATTGTAGATTATCAAATCAAAAATAAAAATTATAATATTTTTGAATTATTATTTGGATTAAATTGTGAAAATAGACAAGAAATATTTTATAACTTTTCATCAGAAGATGAAAAGCCCTATAACAATTTATCCTATGAAATGATTTATATTATTAAATTAGCAAAATATTATTTTGATAAGACAGGATTAAAAGTAGATGAATATGATGGTCGAATTACATTTACATCTTGTCAATATAATAATATACCATTAACTAGTAGTCCTTTTGATATTCATACTGATAATGATGATATGTATGATACAAATACATGTATTTTTTATACAGAAAAAAGTGATACTCTAAAAGGTGGTAATCTTGATATTTATTTAGAATATAAAATAGAATTACCAATTAAAACTGGTAGTATAGTAGTATTTGATGGTAATTTATATCATTGTCCTCAATCCTGTGGTGGAATAGGATATAGAAACCATATTATTGTAAATCTTTCTACAAAGAAATAATAAATGAGAAATAAAATTATTATTATAATAATTTTAATACAATAACGTGAATGAGTTATAAAATTTTTTTAAAATAGTAAATATTTTAATTTTAAAAGATATAATTGTTCTAAAATATATCTTTTAATATCATCACCAACTTTAAAAATTTCTGTACCAAATTCTCCATTTTTATTTATTGAATAAATTATCTTTTTATAGTTATACTTTATAATAATATTCTCAATTTTTTCTATTGAATCATCTATATATTTTTTTACTTCTGTTGTCAACTTATCAAAACCTCTTCCTTTATAACCTGTTGGTATACCTGCAGATCGTGGTATACTTAAATTTGGATTATATTGATTATAAACACGTATAACTGCATTACCACCTCCTTTACTATAACTAGTTATTGATTCAACATTATCATTAAATATAAATAATGTATCATCATATTGATGTTGTTCAATCATCCACTTAAAATCACCTATTATATTTTTTTTTGTAAAAATACTACCTGATATAAATAAGTTTTTCCAAATTGTAAATGTTTTTTCTGATATTGAATTCTTTATTTCACGATTTATTTTACATAATACAATAAATAATTTTACTGAAGCTATACCCATCCCAATTAACTGTAAAAATCTCATTATTCTTGTTAATCGAAGATGATTATGATCATCTGGTTTCATCCAATATCTTTGTTTTCCATCAAACTTGAAATTTGGTATTCCATAAAATTGTAACATTCTATTTAATGCTAATAAAACAATACCTTTATTATTTTTAAAAAATTCAATATCATTTTCTGTTAATAATATATCATCTTTATTATATTTACTCTTTTCTTGTAAAGGAAAAAGATACTGAATATAATCATGTGTTATCTCTAATTTTTTATCATCCCAAACTTTAATTATATCATTAAACATATAACCTGTTGGACATGGTTCTAGATTTAGATAAAAATTAATTAATCTCATTTCTTTATTTATATAAAATGCTTCACATCCTTTCCAATCTGTTTTTTTCATAATATTTAATTCAATTTGAGATATTTTTTTCTTCATTTCTCTAGACTTTTTTTTAAAAATTTTAATGTCTTTTTCATACTGTATAAATTCCTTATTATATTGAAGAGTATGGTTAGGAAGAGATGGATATTTTTTACTATATTGATAAGTATAGTTAGGTTTTTTTATAAAATCTTCTAAAACACTAAATAGTCCATCATTGTATGGTATATAATCATATCCATAAAATAGTTTTATACTAATAAATAAGCATGCACAACCAACTATATTTAGAATATCCTCATTGATAAAACCCTTTCTTTCTTTATATACCATCTCAAGCAACTGGTCTGTACATTTTAGAATAAATTGTATGTGGTATTGAGGACAAGATTCATTATTATCTGATTTATAATCTGTTAATATAGGTATGTTATTACTCATAATGTCAAAGAAGGTTTTTTTAAAGTCAGTCCACTTCTTTAATGAGAGATCATTTTTTCCATAAAGAGTGTCATCATCAATAGTTACTTCTTCTTCTTCATCTTTATCTTCATCTTTAGACAAACTTGGCCTTTGGCCCATTTTATATTAAAATTTTTATATTAATATAAAAATTTAATTTTAATTAAAATTTTTTCCAGTATTTATATAGAGAAGTTAATGTAATATAATCTTTTTCTTTAATAGTTTTTTGTAGTTTTTGAATAAACCAATCCCAATCTGTATTACAAACACATTGAACACATACAGATGCAAATTTTCTTATTAAAATAGGTGAAGAAAATTCTTCTTCTTCAATTAAATGAAGAATAACAGGTTCAAATAACGAGTTAATCAAGACCAATTTTTTATCATCCATCTTGCAAGTCATTTTATTTTTTTTTAATCTATTTTATTTAAAAAATCATTTTTAAATAGCGAAAGCATAACTGTTTAGTAGATAGGTTAAATTACTAATCCCCCTTCCTAGGGCCATATTTCATCGATAATGCACCATAGCATATGAATGCCTCTTCTTCTGTAATTGATTTTTTCAATTCTGCTTGAAACTCTTCCTTTGTTTTCTTAAAATATAACGAGACGAGATCATAAAAATTTCCAAGACGACACCAAGAACGTCCATTCATGCCAGGAAATCCGCTCCGATAGCTTGTCTTCTCCAATGAATGATGAATTTCATCTTCCGTCATCAACAAAAAAGCTGGATAGTTAGACATTGCTGTCACTAAAATAGTCTTCTTTTTATACTAAAAATATCAATTTTAGTATCATTAACCACTCCGCCAACTCAAATTTATCTGGGGAATTTAATTAAAATTTATAGTTTTCTATAAATTTTTTAACCATTACACATTGGAAACCCTATTTGGAAACCCTTACATCTAACCATTTTGGACCATATTAAGCTGTGGTTGGAAAACGTAGATCTCATGATATTTTGAGATAAGGACAACGCGGCCATTTTGGTTGAGAAATTCTCGAAGAATTTGATTACCGACGCCATTATGAAGCTGTTCAAACTCGTAGAAAATTGTCTGTATATCCATAACAAACTGTGGTTCAACATAAACAGCCGTTGGTGTCATATCTCCAGTCTCATCAACTGGGGTAAATCCCATATTTAGGAGATCTTGATATTGTTCAACCATATCATTGTTAAAGTTGTGATATTCAATATAGTCGAATGTATCCGCAACAGGGACAATAATAGGATCAAGAGCAAGAGCTTGAACTTCAATATCGTTAAACATTTTAGATCTTTTATATTCAATCTTTTTTAATATATAAAATCAATTTTAAGGATGAATTTATTAATTTAATTATTAAATTATAATAAAAATGTTAAGTTATATTTTTATTATAATTATTACTATCGTTATCATATTATTTTTATATTATGGGTAAGCCAACTTAGATATAATTTAATCCCTAAGGGTTAAATTAGTTACTGGTTTTTTAACTTTTTTATCATGATTAATGAATTACAAAGTTTATAATTTAATTTTTTAACTTTTTTATCATGATGATCAATAATGAATTACGAAGTTTATAATTTATCTTTAATAGCTGAGGAAGACCATTATCAGCTTCAGATAAATAATAAAACAAGCCAAATTCTCCAAATAAAACTTTGTCTGAAGCCATTTCAACTCTTTCTTTCAAGAGCTCATCATTATGATCTTGTTCATATAAATCCAAGATTTCATCAGCCATCTTAGATATTTTAAATCTTATCTTAGATATTTTAATATAATCAATTTTATTTAGGAAATTAATTTAACCCCTAAGGGTTAAATTACTATACTACACCTACTACTACATTATAATTAATCATCCCTCTCTTTACGATAAATGTAGACCTCTTGATATTTCGAGATAAGGACCACGCAGCCCTTTAGTTCGAGGAATTCTTGAAGAATTTTATCGCCGACGCCATTCTCAAGCTTTTTAAATTCGTCGAAAATTGTTTGTCTATCCATGATAAACTGGTGTTTAACATAAGATGCCATTGGAGTCATATCTCCGGTCTCGTCAACTGGGGTAAACCCCATATCGAGAAGATCTTGATATAACTTGTATCCACGAGCGTCTAATTTAGACTTTTGATAAACGTTTTGAATAGCAGGAACAATAATAGGAGCCAGAGCTTCAACTTTAATTTCCGCGTTTTCCATTTCAGTTTATTTTTATTATTCAATATTTTTAATATATAAAATCAATTTTAAAGGGAAGGGAATTTAATTTAGAAGAAATAAGTCTATACTCTTACCACTTTATGACTTAAAAAGGTAATTTAACCCCTAAGGGTTAAATTACTATACTAACTAAAAGATGGAGGGAAAATTAAATGACGGAGGGAAAACTCTTAAGAATCATTTCGACTTTAGATGGAGTGTTATACATAATTTGAAAAGTAAAACCATATATGTCACGGTATTCATGAACATCTTCTCCGAGTAGATTAGGGAAGAGGAAATAGACCATTTCTTTTCCGCCCGGTTTATTTCCGTCTTCGTCTTCGTCTTCATCTTCATCTTCATCTTCTTCATCTTCTGCGACTTTGACATTATAAAAAGTAGCATAAAAATTCCCGCCATCTTGACGGGGAACTTTAACACTGGATTTTGTCGCATCGCTCAGGAAAATGTCAAAAGCAGCTTTGTGGTGATCTTTTCCTTCAACCCATCCATCGGATTGGAAACATCCATGGGTTCGACAAACATAAACTCGTTTTTCCTCAGCCACAGCCATGGTTGCCTTGAATTTTTGATATTTTTAATATATATATTCAATTTTAGGGAAGGGGAAGGAAATAAAGTCTATTCCTCTTCACACTTATAGATTAGGGAAGGGGAAGAAATAAAGTCTATTCCTCTTCCCATTTTATGACTTTGAAATTTTTAAATTAGGGGAGGGGGAGGGAAGGGAGAGGGAAGGGAGGGGGAAGAAATAAAATCTATTCCTCTTCCCATTCTAATAAAATTGAAATTAAAAAATGATAAAATAGTATTTAATAGTTCTTTGCGAAAAGAAAAAGATGGAAAATATCAACAAGTTCTTGGTTGCTATGGATATCAAAGACAAAGTGAAGAAGCAAGAAATTGTTTCTTTCTTTTCTTCTATGTATACCAATATCAAGGAAGAAATTCTTGCCGAGATAAAGGAAGAAATTCTTGCCGAGATCAAGGATAAAATGGCTAATGTTTCAAAGGAGGTCAAGAAGGAGGTCAAGAAGGAGACAAAGAAGGAGACAAAGAAGGAGGAGAAGAAGGAGAAGAAGGAGAAGAAGGTGAAAGACCCTAATGCTCCCAAAAATCCTGTCAATGCCTACTTGATTTATTGCTCTCAAACTCGATCGACTGTCAAGGATGAAAATCCTGACCTTTCCCCGAAGGAGATTATTTCCCTTATTGCCTCAAACTGGAATAAGGAAAAATCTGATAATTCGGAAGTCTATCAAAATTACCAAAAGCTCTTTCAAGAGAAGAAGGAAATTTTTCTTAAAGAAACTGAAGAATATTCTCCTTCATCTGAGAAGGAAGAAAAGAAGTCTAAATCTTCTCCCCCCAAGAAGAAAGCTCCTACTGCTTACAACATTTTCTACTCTAAGAATGTCAAGCGAATCAAAGAGGAAAATCAAGGCGTGAAACACAGCGAAATTATGGGTATTATTGGGAAGGAGTGGAAAGAAATGGATGAAGATGAAAAGGAAGAATATGTTTTAGAAGCACAGAAAGGAAAGGAAGAGTTTGGGGCTGAGAAGGAGAAAAAGGAAGAGAGTAAGGAGGTTGAAGAAGATGAAGAGAATGAGATGGAGCAGAAAGATGTAGAAGAGAGTGAGCAGGATAAAAAGACTTCATCCAAGTCCAAGTCCAAGCCTAAAGATGAGGAGGCAGCCAAGCCCAAGGCCAAGAAAGCAGCGGAAGCAGAAAAGCCCAAGCCCAAGGCCAAGAAAGATGAGGCAGCCGAAAAGCCCAAGCCCAAGACCAAGAAAGATGAGGCAGCTGAAAAGGCTAAGGCCAAGAAAGAAGCTGAAGAGGCTAAGGCCAAGAAAGCAGCTGAAGAGGCTAAGGCCAAGAAAGCAGCTGAAGAGGCTAAGGCCAAGAAAGCAGCGGAAGAGG